>QWCT01000139.1_pt1 | contig 53506 bp, 67 predicted proteins | sample 1972681 | NCBI WGS metagenome assembly QWCT01 (sample SAMN09866701, study PRJNA288562) | Human oral metagenome isolate pre3_saliva, whole genome shotgun sequencing... | isolation source: mouth | host: Homo sapiens | place: USA: California
ACCCACTTTACAAAAGTATTATAAATACATCCCCTTTCTAAATATAATAAAATAGACCTTATTAGATTAAGTTTCTCCTTTCTTAATAAGAAAAGATTGCAGATGCTCTATAAGTCACTTTAAAGGGTGTTCAAAAGTGTTAAAGAAGTGTGAGAACACTTTAAAGAAAGGAGTAGAAACTGTGGCAAAAGAAAAGAAGTCTAGTAGCACAGGTAATAGAAGTAGTATAAGACCAGCACTTAGTCCAGAGGCTAGGGAAAATCAGTTAATATACTTAGCCACAGAATTAGCAGAACAGCAGCTGAAAGAAGGAACAGCTTCATCTCAAGTAATAACCCACTATTTAAAACTAGGCTCAACTAAAGAGCGTATAGAAAAAGAAATTTTAGAGAAACAAAAAGAATTAATTACTGCAAAGACTGAGGCACTACAATCAGCAAAGAGAATAGAAGAACTATATCAAAATGCTATTGCTGCAATGCGACGCTATGGTGGACATGGTGGTGATGAAAGTGAAGACAATGATGAACAGCAAGATAATTAGAACCTATTCAGAATTAAAGACTTTAAAAACTTTTGAAGAAAGATTAGAATATCTTCGTCTAGATGGAATAGTCGCACAAGATACTTTTGGATTTGATAGATATTTAAATCAAATATTTTACAAATCTAAAGAATGGCAAGATATAAGAAACTATGTAATATCTCGTGATCTTGGATGTGACTTAGGAATTGAAGACTATCCTATTTTTGATAGAATATATATTCATCATATGAACCCTATAACAAAGGAAGATATAGTAAACAAAACCAAGTATTTACTGTCCCCAGAATATTTGGTATGTGTCTCATATAATACTCATCAAGCTATACACTATGGTAATTTGGAAAGGGCACAAAAAGAACCTGTGATAAGAACAAAAAATGATACATGTCCTTGGAGACATTGAAAGGAGAATCAAATGACAAACTATAATAATATGTCAAAGAAAAACGAAAAAAAAGAAGATTTAGATTTAAACGAAAATGTAGATATTACAACATATGTTGACGATATTGACAATAATGAAAATGACTCAGTTGATAACTTCAACGAAATTGGTACTGTAATAGGTTGTGAAAAACTAAGAGTTAGACCAACACCAAATACTGATCAAGAAGAGATAACTCTAATTGATGAAGGTAGTACTGTCAAAATATCACTTGAAGACTCAACAGAAGAATTTTATAAAATAAGAACAGATGATGGTATAGAAGGATATTGTATGAAAACTTTCATTAACACATTTAATATTGGAGAATAAAATGGAAAAAGAAAGTATTCTAGAATCTATTAAAAAACTTTTAGGGATAGATACTGAATGTACTGATTTTGATGTTGATATTATAATACATATAAACAGTGTATTAATGCAACTTAATCAGATAGGGGTTGGTAAGAATAATTATGTAATTCAGGATGACAAACAAATATGGTCAGACTTTTGTGAAATAGATAAAGTCAGTCCAGTAAAAACTTATGTTTATTTGAAAGTTAGATTATTATTTGACCCACCAATAAATACATCAGTCATCGAGTCTTTTAAAGAAAACTTAAAAGAAATAGAATGGCGTTTAAATATTAAATCAGAAACAAAATTAAAGGAGGTATAACTATGTGGCAGTATAATTATACTAACAACGAATTATACCATCATGGAATTTTAGGTATGAAATGGGGTGTAAGACGTTATCAAAATCCAGATGGAACTCTTACTGATACTGGTAAAAGAAAAGCATCTCGTCTATTAGATAAGTATAGCAAAGTTACCGGTAAGAAATTAATTATAAAAAATGATACCATAAGTAAACCTCAAAATACACAACCAAAAACTATTAGTGAAATGACTAATAGTGAACTACAACAAAAAGTAGATCGTATGAGGCTAGAAGACACATATAATAATATGATGGCATCTAGAATACCAAAACAGAAGAAATCTATGTTATCAAGGTTTATGAAAACGACATGGTCTTCAGTAATACAACCAGGTTTGAAAGATGCTGGTAGAGAAATATTTACTAATTTCTTAAAAAAGAAAGGTAGTATGTATCTTGAATCACTATATAAAAACTCTGGTACAAAACGAACAATTAAAAATGCATCTAAGACAGTTAATGAAGTTAATAAAGCACTAAAGAAGGTCAAATAGTTTGAGTTTATCGAACACAGCAATTCCAAAATATTATGGGATGTTTAGAGATTCGGTTCTAAGAGGTGAAATAGCTGTTAATGAAAACATCTCGATGGAGATGAATAGAATTGATGCATTGATTGAAAATAGAGGTATATGGTATGATGACGAAGCAGTTGAAGGTTTTATTTCCTTTTGCGAAAATGAATTAACTTTAACCGATGGTAGCGATCTTAAATTATTAGACTCATTTAAATTATGGGCTGAACAAATATTTGGTTGGTATTACTATGTTGATAGAAGTATATATATTCCGTCAAAAGATGGTCATGGGGGTCATTATGAAAATAGACGTATTAAAAAGCGTCTTATAAATAAACAGTATTTGATCATAGCCAGAGGTGCTGCTAAATCTCAATATGAATCTTATATACATAATTATTTTTTAAATATAGATACATCTACAACTAGACAAGTACATACTGCTCCTACCATGAAACAAGCTGATGAAGCAATTGCACCAATAAGAACATCCATAATCAGAGCTAGAGGACCGTTATTTAAATTCTTAACCGATGGATCAAAAAACAACACAAATGGTTCAGTAGCTAATAAAGCGAAATTAGTATCTACAAAGAAAGGTATTGAAAACTTTTTGACTGGTTCTTTATGTGAAATTCGTCCTATGACAATAGATAAATTGCAAGGACTAAACAGTAGAATAAATACTGTAGATGAATGGTTATCTGGTGATATAAGAGAGGATGTAATTGGTTCTTTAGAACAAGGTGCATCAAAGAACGATGATTACTTGATTGTAGCTGTTAGTTCGGAAGGTACTGTTAGAAATGGACCTGGTGATAGTATAAAAATGGAATTAAAGGATATTCTTAAAGGAGAATACAATAATCCACACGTATCTATATGGTGGTATGCTCTAGATAGTATTGATGAAGTAAACAGACCAGATTGTTGGGTTAAAGCAAATCCAAATATTGGAAAGACAGTTAGTTATGAAACATACCAATTGGATGTAGAGAGAGCTGAAAAAGTTCCATCTACTAGAAACGATATATTAGCCAAAAGATTTGGTATACCTATGGAAGGTTATACTTACTTTTTTACATATGAAGAGACCTTACCACATCGTACTCGTGATTATTGGGAAACTCCATGTTCATTAGGAATCGACCTTTCACAGGGAGATGACTTTTGTGCGTTTACATTCTTATTTCCACTATCAAGAGGTAGTTTTGGTATAAAGACTAGAAACTATATATCAGAACACACATTAATGAAATTGTCTCAGGCCATGAGAATAAAATATGAACAATTTATAAAAGAAGGTTCATTAATAGTCATGGATGGTACAGTTCTTGATATGATGCAAGTATATGAAGATCTCGATAATTATATAGGCGAATGTAAATACGATGTTTGTTGTGTAGGCTTCGATCCTTATAATGCTAGAGACTTTATTGAAAGATGGGAAAGAGAAAATGGACCTTTTGGAATTGAAAAAGTTATTCAAGGTGTAAAAACAGAATCAGTACCTCTTGGTGAAATTAAGAAACTAGCTGAAGATCGCCTTTTATTATTTGATCAAGAGCTTATGTGTTTTACAATGGGTAACTGTATAACATTAGAAGATACTAATGGCAACAGAAAACTATATAAAAAAAGATATGAACAAAAAATAGACGCAGTGGCAGCACTTATGGATGCCTATGTTGCCTATAAATTAAATAGAGAGGCATTTGAGTAATTGGGGGTATAAAATGTGGGAATATAGAAACAGTAATGAATTATATCACCATGGAATCTTAGGTATGAGATGGGGTATGAGACACGATTATGAACGAGATAGAACTAGAAAAGTTAACTTAGTAGACAAATATAATAATAAATATCAAAATAAAGACAGAAAAAATATAGATTCGGCAGAAAAATATTTAGTGAAAGAAGCACGAAAAAAATATGGAGGTAATAGTCAAGATTTTTATGATTATACAGGTACACTTTATAATCAGACTGTAATAAATACCAGAGCGAATAAATTCATTAGAGACCAATATGCAAAAACTTTGATGGAGAAAATATTTGATGGTACATTACGTGATATAGACGAAAAAACTTATAAAGAAGGATATGATCTATATTATAAAAAGTTTAAAAAAAAGCATATAATGACTGTTGTAAATGATGGTGATGATTTATTCCCTATTTTTAAACCAAAAAAGAAAAGAAATAAATAATAGGAGGTGAAAAAATGTGGCAGTACAATTATACTAGTAATGAATTATATCACCATGGAATCTTAGGTATGAAATGGGGAGTAAGACATAATCCTGAACAAGAAAAAAGTAGAAAAATTGATCGAATAAATAAATATAATATCAAATATCAAAAAAGAGATAGAAAAAATATAGAGTCAGTAGCAAAGACTTTAATGAACGAGGTGGTGAGAAAAACTGATGATAGGAATTATCTTCAGAATTATTCAAGAGCACTTCATGATCAGATTATAATAGATGCCAAAACAAATAAACATGTTAGAGATGAATATACAAAAGACTTGATAAGAAAAATATCGGATAGAACATTAGATGATATAAGTGAAAGAACTTATAAAAAAGGATATGATGCATATTTTGAAAAATTTAAAAATGAACATGCAGTATTTGTCAAAAGAATGGGCGATGATTTAGTTCCTATTTATAAGAAAAAGAAAACTAAAAAAAATAAACATAATAAATATTATAATAGGGGGCGCTAATAGAAAGGAGTAATAAACATGGATTTTAATTTAGCTTCCAGATTAAAGAATGCATGGAATGCTTTCCAAAATAAATCTCCAAACTATGTGTCTAATTATGGTGGAACTTATTATAAACCAGACAGAATTAGGTTAACAAGAGGTAATGAACGTTCTATTGTTACTTCTATATATAATAGAATATCACTTGATGTAGCATCAATTTCTATAAGACATTGTATATTAGATAGTGAAGACCGTTTTATGGAATACAAAAATTCTAGCTTAGATTCTTGTTTAAATCTAGAAGCAAATCTTGATCAGACATCTAGATCTTTTATTCAGGATGTAGTTATGTCATTATTTGATGAAGGCTGTATTGCAATTGTACCAGTTGATACAATTAGAGATCCCATGCAGACAGATTCCTATGATATAACATCGATGAGAGTTGGACATATATTGACGTGGTATCCAGATTCAGTCAAGTTAGAAGTATATAACGAGCAAAAAGGTATAAAAGAGGAAATAATCTTACCAAAACGTATAGTGTCAATAATTGAAAATCCACTTTATTCGATAATGAATGAACCTAATTCTACATTACAACGTTTAATTAGAAAATTGAATTTACTTGATGCTATAGATGAACAGTCTGGTTCTGGTAAACTAGATTTAATAATACAACTACCATATACGGTAAAAACTGAAATTAGACGTGAACAGGCTGAAAGAAGAAGAAAAGATATAGAAGAACAGTTACAAAGTAGTAAGTATGGTGTTGCCTATACTGATGGTACAGAAAAGATAACACAGTTAAATCGTTCTGTTGAAAATAATCTGCTAAAACAAATTGAGTATTTAACGAGCATGCTATATAGCCAGTTAGGAATAACCCAGACAGTTTTAGATGGAACAGCAGACGAACAAACAATGCTAAATTACTATTCTAGAACTATAGAACCGATCATATCAGCTATAACTGATGAAATGAGAAGGAAATTCCTTACAAAAACAGCCAGAACACAAAAACAGACTATATTGTTCTTTAGAGATCCATTTAAATTAGTACCATCTGAGAAACTTGCAGAATTAGCTGATAAGTTTACAAGAAATGAAATTATGACATCTAATGAATTTAGACAGATAGTTGGAAGAAAACCATCTTCAGATCCTAAAGCTGATCAATTAATTAATAGTAATTTAAATCATTCTCCAGACGAACAATTTACAGAATATAAAGAAAGTAATCAAACTCAGGAAGGAGAACCAGAATATTATGAAGAATAAGAATAGTTATGACTTTAGTGGTTGGGCTACTAAAAATAACATATTATGTTCAGACGGTAGAACTATATTAAAAGATGCTTTCAAACAGAATGATGGGCAAAAAGTACCATTGGTTTGGAATCATCAACACAATGACCCAAGTGAAGTACTCGGTCATGCATTATTAGAAAACAGAGATGAAGGAGTTTATGCATACTGTAAATTTAATAGTACAGAAGCTGGACAAACTGCTAGATCTTTAGTTACTAATGGTGATATAGACAAGTTATCAATCTATGCTAATAAGCTAAATACACAACAGAACAATGTTACACATGGCTGCATAAGAGAAGTTAGTTTAGTATTAGCTGGAGCTAACCCAGGAGCATTTATTGATACAATTATATCGCATAGTGATGATTCTGATAATTCAGAGGAAGAGGGTGTTATATATACTGACGAACATATTGAAGTTATAGAACATAGTGATACCAAAGATGAAGAAAAAAAAGAAGATGAAACAGCAGAAAAGGAAGGAGAGAAAATGAGCACACCTACAGAAAAGACAGAAGTTAAAGAAGTTAAAAAAGAAGACAATCGTACAATCGGTGATATATTTGATACTTTAACTGATGAACAAAAAGATGTCGTATATGCTATGCTTGGACAAGTAATTAATGAAAATGGCGATGACGATACTGAAGACGAAGAAGATGATGAAGGAGAAGAAAAAATGAAACACAATGTATTTGAAAACCAAACAAATAACGAAGTATTATTACATTCAGAAATATTAGCAGATGCATTAGCAGACGCTAAAAGATATGGTTCTTTAAGAGATAGTTTAATTGAGCATGCTGCTATTAATAACATAACAGATATCAATAAATTATTCCCAGATGCTACAGCATTAAACAAAGAACCTATAATGATCGAAAGAGACAGAACATGGGTTGATAAAATCATGAATGATGTAAAACATTCACCATTCTCAAGAGTAAAAACAACTTATGGTAAAATGACTGAAGATCAAGCTAGAGCTAAAGGCTATATCAAAGGAAATCAAAAAGTAAACATTGCATTAGCAGCATTGAACAGAATTACAACACCTACAACAGTATATATCAAAAATGAAATAGATAGAGATGATGTATTGGACATCACAGATTTTGATGTTGTTGAATGGCAAAAGAGAGAAATGAGAAAACAACTTGATAAAGAATTAGCATTAGCTATGTTATTAGGTGATGGTAGAGATATTTCAAGCAACGATAAAATTAATGAACAAAATATTATACCAGTATTGAAAGACAATGATATGTATACAATTCAATATGAAGTTAAAGAAGGAAAAGATTATAAAGTTCCTGGTTCTAGCACATCAGCTAATGATAGCTTCTTCAAAGGTATTATCAGAGCTGCGTTAAAAGCTAGAAAAACTTACCAAGGTTCTGGATCACCATCAATGTACACAACTGATAATTATTTAACAGAAATGTTATTAATTGAAGATCAAAACGGAAGAAGAATTTACAACTCAGTTGCTGATTTAGCTTTAGCTTTAAGAGTAAAAGAAATAGTTACAATTCCTGAGATGGAAAAAGAAGCATACAAAGATACAGTTGCTGTGATTGTTAACATGAATGACTACACAGCAGGTGCTGATAAAGGTGGATCAATCAATACATTTGATGACTTTGATATTGACTACAACCAAATGAAATACTTAATGGAAACAAGAATGTCAGGTGCATTAACAAAACCTTATTCAGCAATTGCTTTAAAGAAACCAGCTTCTGTAGTAGTTGGTGGATAGTATTATATAGAAAGTGAGTAATTAGTTATGTCTAAATTTTGTGGTATCGTTGGATTTTTTGCAACTGTTGAAACTGAACCAGGTTTATGGGAAAACAAAAATATTGAAAAGAAATATTATGGTGATATTACTAGAAATTTTGCTAAATATCAAATGAACAGTCAAATCAATAATGATATACAAATTAATAATAACGTAAGTATTATTATGGATCCATTTGCTAGTGAAAATTTTCAATATATACAATATATTAAATATCTAGGGTTTAAATGGAAAGTCACTAATGCAGAAATCCAATACCCTAGATTAATATTAACTTTGGGAGGTAGATATAATGAATCAAACTAGGACTCGTCTTACTCTTCAAACATTGTTAGAAGAAAAATTTGGCTCTAAACGAGTTTATTATCAACCTCCCGAAAACTTAAAAATGGAGTATCCAGCTATTAGATACTCATCAAACGATTACAATTATAAACACGCAGATAATATAAAATATACATTAAGAAAAGAATATAGAATAACAGTCATAGATAGGCGACCAGATAATCCAGTTATAGATAAGTTGCTTGAATTAGAATATTCTAGTTTTGAACAACATTATATAACGGATGGTTTATATCATGATGTTATTAAGTTAATATATTAAGGAGGATAAAAATATGCCTAAATTAGTATGGGATAAAACAGAAGAAAGATTATTTGAGACAGGTGTTAGTAAGGGTGTTTTATATCCATTTAACACAACTTCAAAAAGATATGATAATGGTGTAGCATGGAATGGTTTAACAGGCGTTACAGAATCACCATCAGGTGCAGAAGCAACTCCACTATATGCAGATAATATTAAATACTTAAATTTATTATCAGCAGAAGAATTTGGTGCCACAGTTGAAGCTTACACATATCCAGATGAATTTGCTGAATGCAATGGTGAAGCTGTTATTGGTATAGCCAACTCAGGTGTTAAAATAGGACAACAAAAACGTAAAACTTTCGGATTATCATATCAAACAAAAATTGGTAATGCTGATGATCCAGAAGCAGGATATAAAATTCACATTATATATGGTGCTAAAGCAGCTCCATCAGAAAGAGCTTATGCTACAGTAAATGATAGCCCAGAAGCAATCACATTTTCTTGGGAATTATCAACAACACCAATTGAAGTTCCAGGTTTCAAACCAACAGCTTCAATAGAAATTGACTCAACAAAAGTTGCAGCAGCAAAGATGAAAAAGATTGAAGATAAATTATATGGAACAGATACACCAACTTCAAACCCAACATTACTTACACCAGCAGAAATTATAGCTATATTAAAAGAAGCTTAATTAATAACTTTTGAAGAGGTGTCTTTATGATGCCTCTTTATTTTTTATATATGAAAGGAGAAATATAATATGTTAGTAAAAAATATTAAGTATACTGATTATAATGGAGTTGAAAGAGAGGAACCATTCTTATTTAACTTATCTAAGGCTGAACTTATGGAAATGGAATTGGAAACAACAGGTGGATTAGCTGAAATGATTAAGAATATTGTTAGAACTAAAGATACACCTAAAATAGTGCAAATATTCAAAAGAATAATATTAAAAGCATATGGTGAAAAAAGTGCTGACGGTAAAAGATTTATAAAAGTTGATGCTAATGGTAATCCACTATCAACAGAATTCTCTCAAACAGAAGCATACTCAGTTTTATTTATGGAATTAGCTACTAATTCTGATGAAGCTGCTAAATTCATAAAAGGAATTGTTCCAGCTGATATTGATATGGATAATATTGATACAAAAGACATGCCTGCTGGAGTAGCAGAATTATTAGATACACAAAATAATAAATAATTGAGGATTTAATATGTTAATAATAGATATAAAAGATACAGAGTTATTTGATGATAAAAAACAAGAGTTTATTACAATTAAGGGATGTAAATTACAATTAGAGCATTCACTTGTTTCATTATCGAAATGGGAGTCAAATTGGAATAAACCGTTTTTAACTAAAGAATCTAAAACATTGCCAGAGACTTTAGATTATATAAAATGCATGACAATTACTCAAAATGTCAATCCAATGGTTTATAATGGTCTAACCAATAGCGATATTGATACTATAAATAAATACATCGAAAAGTCAATGACTGCCACTGTTTTTTATGAGCCACCAGGTTCATCAAATATGAGTAAACGTACTATAACTTCCGAATTATTATACTGTTGGATGTTCGCATTGAATATACCAATGGAATGTCAAAAATGGCATTTAAACAGATTATTAACATTAATCAGAGTTTGTAATATAGAAAATCAACCTCCAAAGAAAATGAGTAAAAACGAAATAATGAATCGAAATTCAGCATTAAATGCTGCAAGAAGAAATAAACTACATACAAAAGGGTAATAGGAGTAATAACAAATGATAACTTTTAAAGAAAAGGGCAATTTTAGTAAATTAAATACTTATCTTGAAAAAATAAAAGAATCTATTAAGATAGGTAATTTAGACAAATATGGACGTGATGGAGTAGCTGCCCTTTCTTCTGCTACCCCAAAAGAAACTGGTAAAACAGCTAGTTCATGGTATTATGAAATAAAAAGAGAGAATGGTTCAGTATCTATAAATTTCAATAATACAAATATTAATAAAGGTGTTCCGATAGCCATAATTCTTCAAATGGGTCATGCTACCAGAAATGGTGGTTGGGTGGAAGGTATTGATTATATCAATCCTGCTTTAAAACCAATATTTGAGCAGTTAGCTAACGAAGCATGGGAGGAGGTTACAAAGAAATGAGTAAAACAATAGATGAAAAAGTTGTCGAGATGCGTTTTGATAATAAAAACTTTGAAGCGAACGTAGGTACAACTTTATCAACTCTTGATAAATTAAAAGCTAAATTGAATTTTCCTGGTGCTTCTAAAGCTTTGGATGGAATTAATAACGCTGCCAAAAAGGTTAACCTGAATGGTGTAGTAACAGCAGTAACTACAATCCATTCTAAATTTAGTGCTCTTGAGACTATCGGTGTTGGCGCATTGTTAAGAATTGGTAGTGCTGCAGCATCTGCAGGTAAGAATATAGTTGCATCTATGTCTGGTATAAAAGCAGCTATGGATGGTTTTGATGAATATTCTATGACAATGAATACTGTTCAAACATTAGTAAACAGTACTGGTAAATCAGTAAAAGAGGTTGAAGGTAAATTAAAAGACTTGGATGACTATGCTGATAAAACTGTATATTCTACAAAAGATATGTTTGAGAATATATATAAATTCACAAATGCAGGTATAGATTTAGATACAGCCAAAACAGCGATGATAGGTATAGCCAATGCTACTGCATATGCAGGTCAAGGTGCAGCACAGGCATCTATAGCTTACTACAACTTAGCACAATCAATGTCAACGGGTTATCTTACAGCTATTGACTATAAGTCTTTAAATTTAGCAAATATTGCCACTAATGATTTTAAACAAAGAATGGCTGATGCAGCTATTGCAGCTGGTAAACTTAAGAAAGTAGGAGATGATGTCTACAGTACAGGTAAAAAGACATATTCATTACAAGCATTATTTACAGAAGGTTTAAAAGACCAATGGGCTTCAACAAATGTCATGATGGACGTATTTAAACAATATGGTAGTACTCAAACTGAGATAGGTAAAAAAGCATGGGCTGCTGCTCAAGAAGTTAAAACTTTTGGTATGATGGTTGAATCATTAAGTGCCCAAGCTGGTACTGGTTGGAAAGATACATGGCAGCATTTGTTTGGTGGTTTAGATGATGCTAAAAGAGTATGGACAGGCCTTTCTAATTTTATTGGCAAAATTATAGGTGGAGTAGCAAGATGGAGAAATACTATACTTGATATAGCCATGAATAATCCAGTAAAGAATATGCTTGATCAGATAAAGAATGTTACTGAGAAGATTAAGCCATTTACAAAAAGTCTTGGTGAATATCAGGAAATGGTTAAAAAAATCTGGAATGGAGATTTTAAAAATCAACCATACAGAAAAGCATTAGTTGAAGCTACTGGTTATAACTATGAAGTTACACAAAGTCTTGTTAATTTAACAGCCAAAATGGATAAATATGGAAAAGGCTGGAAAACTATCGGTAAAATAACTGAAGAGCATGTAACTGAAGCTGAAAAGAAATTTGGTGTTGCTACACAAAAGACAGCTGAACAGTTAGAAGCTGAAAAACATGTTTTAGAAAATCTTACAGATGAAAAACTAAAACAAGCTGGACTCAATGAAAATGAGATATATACATATCGTCAATTGGAAAAAGGTGCTAAAAAGTATGGTATATCAATTGAAGATTTGATTAGTAAAATGGATAAAGCTAGTGGTAGAGATCTATTGTATGGTTCTAAAGATGGACAAATTATTGGTATATTTCAAAACATAGGTGATTCAATAACTCATGTATTTGATGCTATAAAAAAAGGATGGAACGATGTATTTGTTGGTATAACTGGTGTAGAACTTTATGTATTCATTGATAAATTAAATGCTTTTACTGCATCTATTAGAAAATTTACTGAAAACAGTAAAGAAATGAAGAAAGTTACTGATACATTTAGAGGTTTATTCTCTATCTTACATATATTCACATCTGTTATAGGTGGAGGATTCAAGATAGTCTTAAATGTTATAAAAGGTGTACTTGGTGCATTTAACATGAACATATTAGACTTTACTTCACTAGTTGGTAATATGATATATCGTTTTGATAGATGGCTGACACAGAATAACTTTATTATCAAAGGTGTAAAATGGTTAACTGAGCATATTATTAGAGCTTATCAAGCAACTAAAGAATGGATTAAGAGTAATGAACAAATCATGTCAGTCGTTAATATGATTAGAAATGCTTTTTCAAATGCTGGTCATTCTATAGAAGCATGGTTTGAAGGATTAAAAGAATCAAAGAATATAGCTGACTACATATTTGGTGGTTTAATAAATGGTATAAGAGAAAACGGACCAAAAGTATGGAATGCTATAAAAGAAGTAGCTTTGAAATTGGTTGATACAGTTAAAAATGCTTTAGGTATACATTCACCATCAAAAGTTATGTTTGCTATTGGTGGATTTATCATAGCAGGTCTAGTTGGAGGTATGTTATCTGGACAGACAACCATAAAAGATGTGTTAATGAATGTAGTTGATTTTATTAAAAACTTCTTTAAGAATATAGATTTAGGTAATATTATAGCAGTTGGTATAAGTGCAGGTATTATATTTGTCGTAAAGAAAATGATTGATTTAGCTACCATGGTACTTAAACCAGTAATGGCTTTGACAAATTTAATGAATGGTTTGGCTAGAGCACTAAATAGTGTATCAAATGTTGCTGATAGCTTTGCAGATTCGTTAAAATATCAAGGTATTGCATCGATTATTAAAAGTATTGGTATATCGATTGCATTACTGGCAGTATCATTATTTATATTAGCTAAATTACCAGAGAAAGAATTACAACAAGGAGCTATAGCTCTAGGTGTATTAATCGGTGTTTTAGCAGCGTTTGTTGCTGTTTTAGCACTTATGTCTAAGAGACTATCAAAATTAAAACTACCTGATATGGGAAAAATATTTGCTTTTATAATCAGTTTATCACTTGGTATGTTTATAATGGCGACAGCCTTGAAAAAGATATCAACTATTAAACCTGAGCGAATGGGAGCTGCTATTGGTGGTTTTATAGTATGTGTAATAGCTTTAACTGCTTTAATTGCTGTTACTGCTCTATTAGTTAAGAGGATGCATGGAGTAGATGCTATACAAATACAATCAATTGGTAACCTATTCTTAAAACTAGGTATCACTATGTTAATTGTTGCTAAAGCATTAAATATGATGAGAAAAGTAAGAGACCAAGATATAGGACATATGTTTGGTACTATCATGGGTATGGTTGGTATATTGGTAGCTATTGCAGTTATAAATAATTTCAGTGGAAATAGTTTAATGAAATCAGCTGACACTTTAAAAGCTGTAGGTGCTACATTATTACTTTTAGTAATAGCTATGAAAATAGCAGGCAGTCTAAAACCACAGGATTTCTTAAATGGTATTAAAGTAATTGGAGTGTTTAGTTTGTTAATGCTTGCTATGATTGGTTTAAGCTATATTGCTGGTGAAACAGTTATGATGAAAGTTTCAGCTACAATATTAATAGCTGCAATAGCTATTGGTGCATTAGCTATGGTTATGAAATTAACTGGTAGTTTAAAGCCAGAAGAAATGAAAAAGGGTCTTAAAGCTGTAGGTTGGTTAAGTGCATTTATAGGTGCATTGATTTGGGTATCTAGACTTTCAAGCTCATTCCATGGTTTAACGTTAATTGGTGTGGCTATCACTATAGGTGTTATGGGTGTTATAGTATTTCTATTAGGTCAAATGGATCCAGAGAAAGCAAGAAATGGTTTAATTATAGTTGGTATTTTGACGTTATTTATGACAAGATTATTAAAAGCTGCACAATCATTTGAACCAGGTGAACATGCTGCAAAGACATTAACCACATTAGCTGTAATATTAGCAATTATGTCTCTTTCATTATTAGCTTTATCTTTCATAGATATAAAGAAGGTTTTACCTGCAGCTGTATCTTTAGGATTAGTAATACTATCTTTAGCTAATGTTATAAGAGCTATTAATGGTTTAAATGTTAAAAAAGGCACAATGAGTAAGTTAGTTATGATAACACTTATGGCTGTTGCTATGGCAGGTATAGTTGCTGGCTTAAGTCATATAACTAATCCATCTGGTGCTATAGCTATTGCTGGATCAGTTGCATTATTACTTTTGACATGTGCTGGTCTATTAGCAATTATATCAAAAATTAAAGTCAATATTAAAAAAGTACAACAGACAGTCATTGCTTTATTATTAATGACTATACCATTACTAGCATTAGCTGGTGTATTAGCTGTAATAAGTAATGTTAATAATTCTATAACAAACACTCTTAGTCTAATATTATTAGCAACTGCTATGACTGGATTATTATTTATATTAGCTAATATTGCAAAATTACCAACCAAAGATATTATAGTAGGTATACTAGCTTTAACTGCTATGGCTTTACCATTATTAGCTTTTGTTGGAGTATTAACCGCAGCTAGTGGTCTAGATGTAGCATCTAATACCCTTAATGCACTGTTCAAAATGGCGATAGCTTGTACATTATTATTAATACCTCTAGCACTAATAGGAAGTATAATAACAACTGGAATTGGAGCAGTAGCTATTATAGCTGGTATATTAGCATTAACAGCTATGGCTTTACCATTATTAGCTTTTGTTGGAGTATTAACCTTAATGAAAGGAATAACAAATGCTACTGAGAACATAAACTTATTAACTACAATGATGAATATACTTACATCTTGTCTAGTTCAATTGGCTTTAGTTGCACCACTAGCAGTAATAGCGAGTGTAGCTATATTAGCTTTAGTTGGTGTAATAGGAGTAATAGGCATATTAGTTCTAGCAATAGGTGCTTTAGCAGACAAATTCCCACAAATGAAAGAGTTTATTGATAAGGGTATGCCTATATTAATAGCTATAGCTGAAGGAATAGGAAAGATGTTAGGTAGCTTAGCTGCTGGATTCTTAAATGTTGTTACTGAAGAATTACCACATACAGCTAAGAAATTATCTGAATTTGCTACTCAATTAATACCTTTTATGGCAACTATGAAATTAATAGATGATAAAACTAAAGACGGTATAAAGACCTTAGCTGAATCTATATTAATTTTAACAGCTGCTAATTTATTGAATGCTGTTGCCTCATTTATTAGTGGTGGTGGCTCGTTTGCTAAATTAGGTTTACAATTATCTATGTTTGCTATGGCTGTAATGCCATTTATTAATTTACTAAGTGAAATTAAACCAGAAGTTATGAATGGTGTTAAATCTCTAAGTGAAGCAATACTGGCAATAACTCAAGGTAATTTAATGAATTCTATTAGCCAATTTATTAATGGTAAAAATGACTTAGGAACCTTTGGAAACTCGCTTAAACCTCTAGCTAAATCTATTAATGATTTTATAAAAGAGTTAGGCACATTTGATCAAGGAAAATTAAGTGTAGTTCAAGTTGCTTGTGATGCGTTAAAAGTTATATCAGAGACAGCTAGTAAATTACCAAAGAATGGTGGTGTTGCTGCGTTCTTTGCAGGAGCTAATGATATTGGTTCATTTGGTGATAAACTACCAAACTTAGCTAAATCCGTAAAAGGATTTATTAATGAATTATCAGATGGTAACAATTTAAGTAGTGATAAAATAGCAATAGTTAACACGGCTTGTGAAGTAATAAAAACAATCAGTAAGGTTTCGACTGAACTACCAAAAAGTGGTGGAATTGGATCATTCTTTGGTGGTGACAATGACATTGTTGACTTTACAGGTAAGTTATCAAAGGTAGCAATAGGAGTTAGAAACTTTGTAAATGAATTACAAGCTAATAATACTATCAACAGCGATACTCAGGGTAAAATTGATGTATTTAAAAACATATTACAATCTCTTATATCAATAAATAATAATAATCTTGGAAATTTCACAGATAATATAAACAGTTTGGCTGACCGTATTGTTCCTTTCGGTAAAAAGATGTCTACATTCATAAAGAATATATCTGAACTAGATTCAAATAATATAGCTAATGCTAAAGATAAGATAATAAAAATTTTAGAAATATTAAATGGATTAGCAATGATTAATCCTGATTTAATAAATAATATAGGGGAGTCAATAAAGAATGTTGCTAGCAATACTATAAAGACGTTTATAGATTCATTGAATAACGGTTCTTTCTCAAAGCAAGCACAGGACATTATGATTGAATTAGTAATGAATATGCTTAGAGGAGTTGAATCTAAACGACCTGATATTATTCATGTATCTAGCTCAGTTATGACTGAAGCAATCAATGCTATTAAGTCAGTTAATACTAGTGAAGTATATGAAACAGGTGCTAATTTTGTAATTGGTTTCTCAAATGGTATAAACTCAAAAATGTCATTAGCTGCAGAAGCTGGTGCTGCTGTTGGTAGAAAAGCTTTGGAAGCTGCACAACATGCAATTGATTCTCATTCACCATCTAGAGAAACATATAAGTTAGGTAAGTTCTTTGATTTAGGATTTGTTAATGGTATTGACGCTCTAAGTGGAAGAGTATATGACTCATCAACTGAAGCAGGAGAACAGGCTAAGTTAGGCTTGAGACGTGCTATTAGTGGAGTTGCTAGTATTATATCAGAAGGTATAGATGATGAACTAACTATCAGACCAGTATTAGATTTAAGTAATATCAAAACTGGAGCATCATCAATTAATAGTATGTTTGGTAAGACCAGTGTTGGCATAGCCAATAATTTGAATGCAATTACTACTATGAAAGCTAACCGTCAAAATAGCGATAGTAATATTGTTAGTGCTATAGAGAAATTAAGTAATAGCATGAATTCAAATGCTGGTAATGTATATAATATTAATGGTATTACATATGATGATGGAACTAATATACAAAATGCAGTTAGTGAATTAGTCAATGCTGCCAGAATAGAAAGGAGAAGATAAAACATGTCGGTTGCTACATATAAAGTAAAAAGAGGAGACACCCTTACTAGAATTTGTAGTGGTGGTGTTGGTAGAAATATATCTTCAAGTATATCTGGTAATACAGTACAGGCTAAGATTAATACTCTTGTTAAATTAAATGGTATTCGTAATCGTAACCGTATTTATGTTGGACAAGTATTAAAACTTAATGGAAATGGTGGTAGTGATAGTAATAGTTCAACAGAACAAAAGTCAGGTGGATATAATAATCAACAAGGATACTATGGTCTACCTAAAATAGACACATTTGGTTTACAGTCAGATGATGTCACTGGTAGAGCAATGTTTTGTACATATCATTTCGATAGACCTCATGTTAAAAACTACAAAGTTCGTTGGTTATATTACGCTGATGGACATTGGAGTATTGGTAATGAGAGTACTACGGAAAGAGCAGAATGGGAATATAGAACAAGTGAATACTCTGCTCCAGAAAGAGCTGAAAAAGTCCGTGTAGCAGTCTTAGGTTTATCAGAGACTTATAGAGACGGACAAAATAATGAACATCTATATTGGGGGGATCACTGTTGGTCTCCTCCTATGGATTATGACTTTTCAAATAATCCACCTTATCCACCTAATACACCATCTATTGAAATAAAGGATCTTAAAATAAAGATCTTCATGGAGAACATTGATCTTAAAAAGACAAATGCTGACTACATGGAATTTGAAATTATAAAAGACAACAATACAAGTCTTGGTATATTCTCAGCAAAGGTTAACAAGAATCTTAAGTATGTAGAGTACAATGGAACTGTTCCTCCTGGTGGTAGTTATAAGGTTAGAGCTAGAGCTAAGAAGAACAATGATGTAAGTGCATGGTCAGACTTATCAAGTGCTAGTTCAACAAAACCATCTAAGGTGGAGAAGGTAATAACATGTAAACCAAATACATATTCAACGACTGAAATATCAGCATATCTTGAATGGATAGAAGTTCCTAACTCAGAAACATATGAAATAGAATATGCTACAAATAAAGAGTACTTTGATAAGACAGAACAGACTCAAACTAAAACTGATATACAACATAATCGTTTTGAAATAACAGGTTTGACTCTTGGTAAAGAGTATTATTTCAGAGTTAGAGCAGTTAATGCTAGTGGTAAATCAGATTGGTCAGATATTGTATCATGTGTACTAGGTACGACACCGGAAGCTCCTACTACATGGTCTTCTAATACTACAGCTATTGTTGGTGAAGATTTATATTTCTATTGGGTACATAATTCAGAAGATAATTCAGATGAAACATTCGCTGAAGTACGTATGTATGCTAACGATGTATTAATTCAACCAGATGCGACAATTAGAAAACCTACTGATCCAGACTTGAAGAAAAAGACAAGTGAATACAAAGTTGAAACTACTAGATTTCCTGAAGGAACAGAGATTAAGTGGCAAGTTAGAACTGCTGGTATAACCAAAACATTTGGTAAATGGTCAGTTCAGAGAATTGTTAAGATACATGCCAAACCTAATCTACAATTATCAGTAACCACTAAACCTGAAGGTGCTGGTGAGATGATTGATACTTTACATAAGTTTCCATTTTACATCTATGGTTTAGCAACTCCAAGCACACAACATCCATTAAGCTACTCAGTCAAAATAGCGACAAATGAGTCATATACTACAGTGAATGAACTTGGTCAAACAGTCAATATTAATAAAGGTGATACTGTATTTGATAAGCTATATGTAACTAATCAAGCTTTAATACTTGAACTAACAGCTAAAGACTTAGATTTGGAGTCTAATATTAGTTATACTATAACTGTTATAGCTGCTATGAATACAGGTCTAACAGCTGAATCAAAACACATTATAACACCTGATTGGACAGATGTAGAGTATAATATAGACGCTAGTGTAACTATTGATAAGGATACATATACAGCATCAATTATACCTTATTCTATGAATACTGATGGAAGTCTAACTGAGAATGTTACACTGTCTGTATATAGAAGAGAGTTTGATGGTAGTTTTGTTGAAATAGCTACAGGAGTAACTAATAATAACTCAACTACGGTAACTGATCCTCATCCAGCATTGGATTATGCACGATATAGAATAGTAGCTCAAGATATACACACTGGTGCAATTAGTTATAATGATTTAGCAGGAGTCGAAGTTAAAGGCTTAGGTGTAGTTATACAATGGGATGAAGAATGGTCAGTATTTGATGGTAAGAATGAAACTAATATTGAACCTCCAGCATGGAGTGGATCGATGATACACATACCTTATAATATAAAAATAAGTGATTCTAATTCTATGGACAATGAATTAGTGAAATATATAGGACGTAAGTACCCAGTAGCTTATTACGGTACACAATTAGGTAAGACTGCTAGTTGGAGTGTTGATATACCTAAGGAAGATAAGAACTTATTATATGCCTTAAGACGTCTGTCTATTTGGACAGGGATAGTATATGTAAGAGAAGAGACAGGTAGTGGCTATTGGGCAAACATATCAGTATCATTCAATCAAGATTATCAGTCAGTAATTATACCAGTATCATTTGAAATAACAAGAGTTGAAGGAGGAGCATAATATGATTAATTGGTCTGAACATATGCAACAGACATTTGAATATTATATAGTTGACTCAAACACATGGGAAAACTACAAACGTCTAGACAACATAACTTCAAGTACAATTGAGTATGATGATACAGCTGAAACATTAGGCTCAGCTTCAATTGATACCACAGAAGTAATTGGTGAATGTTATATTAGAATATATTTGGTATGTATTCAGAATAAAAGAACATATAAGTTTTGTTTAGGTACGTTCTTAGCTCAAACTCCGTCATTTAATTTTAATGGAAAATATAAGTCTGTGTCTATGCAGGCTTATACTCCATTAATTGAACTAAAAGAGAAAATGATGCCAATTGGATATAATATTAATAAAGATGAAAATATTTTAGATAAAGCATATAGAATCACTAGAGATAACGTACGTGCTCCAGTTATATTTAATAAAAGTGATATTACTTTAAAGAGTAACTTTGTATCTAATATCGAAGATACAGTCTTAAGATTCTTAATTGATTTATTACGTAATGCTGATTACGAGTTCTATTTAGATAATGAATCTCGAATATTATTTTCGCCAAGGCAAGATGTAAAGACAATGCAACCAGTATGGACTTATAACGATGACAACAGTTCAATACTTTTACCTGATATTTCATTTAATCATGATATTTATGGCATACCAAATGTTGTTGATATAGTGTATTCTCGTGACAAAAAGACTATTCATTCAACTATTAAGAACGAGGATCCTAACAGTCTGACGTCTATTCAAAATAGAGGAAGAGAAATAATCTATAGAGAGACAGAACCAAAGTTTCATGGTGAACCTACACAAAGACAACTAGACGAATATGCAAAAAAGATATTAATGGAACGTTCGTCAATTGAATATATTATAGCTTATAAACATGGTTACTGTCCTGTTAGAGTCGGTGATTGTGTTATGATAAACTATAACAGAGCTGGATTAAAAGATATAAAAGCAAAGGTTATAAGTCAGTCGATAAGTTGTAAGCCGGGTTGTGAAGTCAATGAAAAAGCCAAATTTACAGCTAAACTATGGGGAGGAGATAATATATGAGTCTATCAAAAGATCTAATTGATCAATTTGTTAAAGCTACAAATGACAAAAAAGATGAAAAGAAAACAACTGCTTACGGTAATGTTGTTAAAAGAGATGGTAAAGATTATATTAAATTAGACGGTTCCGAATTATTAACCCCTATTGAAACAACAGTTAGTCTTAAACAAGATGATAGAGTTATGGTTACAATTGATAATCACAAGGCAACTGTTACCGGTAATATAACAGATCCTGCTGCAAGTAGTAATGAGACTAAAGAATTAGGTAACAAAATACAAGAGTTTCAAGTTATAATAGCTAATAAAATCTCAGTACAACAACTAGAAGCTGAAATAGGTAGAATTAATAAACTGTTTACAGATGAATTAAAAGCTACTAATGCTACTGTTGAAAGTATTAAAGCTAAAACTGCTGAGATAGACACAATTAAAGCTGAGAACATTCAAGTTAAAAAAGATATCACAGCTAATAATGTGAAAGTAAACTCCGTTGAATCTAACTTAGCAACATTTAAAAATACTACATCTGAAAATCTAAATTCAATAAATGCTAATATACATAACTTAAATACTGATTATGGCAATTTTAAACAGTTGACAACTAATACTTTAACTTCTCAAACGGCTAAAATTGGTGAAATAGAAACTAAGAAACTAGATACATTAACAGCCAATGCTAAATATGCTAATATAGATTTTGCTAATATTAATATTGCTGCTGTTAAGAAATTATTTACAGATTCTGGTATTATTAAAGATCTTGTTGTACAAGATGGTCACATAACAGGTAAATTAGTTGGTGTAACTATCAAAGGTGATATAATTGAAGGTGGAACTATTAAAGCTGATAAGTTAGTAGTACAAGGACAAGATGGTTTATATTATAAGTTGAATGTTAATGGTGAAAAAGTAGAAGCTAATCAAACCCAGTATAACAGTCTTAATGGTAGCATTATAACAGCCAAGTCTATAACTGCTGAAAAAGTTAATGTTAGTGATTTAGTTGCTTTTGGAGCAAATATTGGTGGATTCAAGATCACTAATAGTGCCATTCATTCTGTAAATAAGGATAATGTCAACAATACTACAAGAGGTATTTACTTAGGTCAAAATGGCGACTTTTCTATTGGTGATAGTAACAACTATATGAAGTACTTTTATGATGAGGCGAGTAAGAAGTATAAGTTGGTTATAAATGCAGATAGTATTACTATGGGTGGATCAACAAAAACTATAAAAGAAATAATAGATGAAAAAGTAGTATATACAGCAGAACTAAGAAGTAGTAGACGGTAGTATATTAAAGAAAGACGAGAATACAACATTATATGCAATGGTGTATAGAGATGGAAAATTAGTACCTGTAAATTCAGTAGGTAATATTAAATGGTTTAGATCAGGTGTTCTTATGTCTGATACTACACCTAATATAACTATTCAAGCTAATAGTTTTCAAGAATTAGTTAATTATTCTTTTGAAATATGGAATGCAAAAAATGAGAAAGTATGTACAGCAATTGAGTTCTTATACAAGAACAAAAACATAAAAGATAATAGAATAATGTATAAGACTGTGAATAAAGGAGCTACTAAACCATCAGCACCAGTTAAGTATCCAGATTCTAATTGGACAGACGTATTACCTAATGATGCGTTTACACCTCAAAAAGATTGTTACAAATGTATTTTATCGCTATTAGAAGATGGAACTGTAAGAGTTAGTTATTTAGAGAAGATGTCTAATCCTACAGACTTAAACATAGGTGGTAGAAACCTGTTTAAGTATGGAAAAGGCGATAAAAAAGTTGGTATGTTCGATCACAATAAATGTCAAGTCGACGAAAATGGTGAATTGTATTTTGATATGAAATGTGGTAAATTAGCTAATGGTAGTTGGTTATTATATGAAATAATTAACTTTAGTGATAATGTTTTTATACCAAATAGTATAAATGATTATAATGCTAGTAATTATACGGTATCTTTTGACGCAATGATAAAAGTATGTGAAGACGACACTTATCAAAAATTTACAGAACATACTATAGGTGAATGTTATTTTATGAGGAGGTTTTTTAGACCTGATTTTAAATATGTTTGGGATTATACAAATAGAGATATGAATTATAATGTCAATTCTGCAGAACAAAATCAACCAATGATATTTCCAAAGAATGAATTAAAACCAAGAACAGCTGATAATAAAGAAATGGTCGTTGGCGATTATGTTAATTTTAAAGGTAAGAATATTGAAGGTTTTACAAGAGTTATAGAAATTACAGATACAGAAGTTAAGGTTTTTCATGAATCAATTTGGGTTAATTTATTTAATTATAATTTTAGAACAGAAATGTTAAATAAAAATATATTTAATGAATATGTTAAATGTAATATAAGTTTTAACCCATATAAAACATTTAATAAAAATATGCAATATCCTAAATCTAATATTGATAAATGGATAATAGGAAATCAAATAACTTTTGGTGGTTTTTCAGGTATAGAAGCTAATAACAAGGAACAGACTCGTCACATACATCTGTATATTAAAAACATAAAAATAGAAGAAGGTGATGTAGCTACTAATTGGACACCATCATTGGAAGAGACTCAGGAAGAATTAGATAACAAAGCTACTAATCAGGATATTATCAATGTTAATAATACTATAACTAACACTAACACATCTCTTAATAATTTAGAGTCGAAAGTAAACGATGAGATAAATCAAAATAGCGTTAAATTTAGAGAGATTGAAACAAAGGTTAAGACTGAAATAGATAGCACTAAAGGTTCTATAACAGACCTAATCACTAAAACAGACGGTAATAAAGCAAATTTACTAGAACTAACTAAGACAGTTACTAGTATTAATAATACTATCCGTCAAATTGGTGGTGATAACTTAATACAGAACTCTAACATGTATGCATATGATGAAAACACATTACTACCATCAATATGGGAAACTAGTTCAGCTATAGATACAACTAAAAAACACAGTATAACTTATAATAATGACAGTAACAGTCTTGATCATGGATGTATAAGTGGACGTTCTTTTGATATTAGGAACATGAGTGTTAAACAAAAGATATTAGTAACAAAAGATAATGCTGAGATATTGAATAAAATATATTACTCATTCTCATGTAAAATCAAGAAACCTAATACTGTCAAAACTACAGTTAAGTTATATAATTCTAATGACACATTAGTTAAAGAATATCCAGTTGGAACATCTGTAGATTATGAAACAGTAAGTTTTGAGAAGTTATTACCGAATGACTTATATTATTATGTTGAATTTATAAGTGAAGGTAGTGATACTGAAGGAACCATAGTCACAGATTGTGTATTTAATATTGGAGAATATGCTATACCTTGGCAATTGTCTACTGGTGAGATATTAAATTCTAATCTGACAATTAATCAAGAAGGTATAACTATCAGATCAAATATATATGACGGCGATTATACTATAATGAGTCCTATAGAATTTGCAGGTTACTCTAATAATAATAATAATAAGGAAAAGATATTTTCTTTAAATAAAGACATAACTCTAGTAAGAAAGTTACACTCACAAGATGAAATACAGTTACCACCAATAAAGATGGTTCCTATATTAACAGGTAGCAATAAAGGTGTGGCTTTTGTTAAGCTAGATTAGAAAGGAGTATTTTATGGCATCTAGTGGAGAAGTACGTACTGGATCAGCTAAACAATCATATTTAAAAGTAGTATGGAATAAGACTGGTCAATGGAATGACAGCTCATGTGGTACAAATATACATTGGAGATTAGTATTAGTCAATGGTAATAGATGGTACTCAAATAGTATTAAATGTTACAATATAACAATTAATGGTAACCAAGTATTATCAAATAGAACGTTTAGTAACTACAGTAATCATGGTGAGTTTGAACTAGCTAGTGGTGATATGTCTATAAGACATGGCGATAACGGTAAATCTAATATTGGTATATCACTAAATGGTTGGTTTACGAGTTTTGGCAATGTTAGTGGTTCTTGGGATTGGGAATTAGATTCAATACCTAGAGGTGGAGAATATTCAATACAACCTAGGGCTGCTATGTATAGTGGTGATCTTTCAGGAACAGGAGTTGATTTTAATCCTGGTGATAATGATCAGTATGGTGAATTGGAACATACAGCTTTAGTATATGTTAAACCACAAGGTGAAATCAGAGGTATTCAATATAGAATAAAAAAAGAAAATAATAACTATGGTAGTTGGAATAATGTAGAGACTGTGTATGGTATCTGGAATAATGCAAATGGTAATGGTTGTATTATAAGAATAAAAAATCTAGAACAAAATACTAAATATATAATACAAACTAGATTTGATAAATATGGTAATGGCATATGGAAAGAGTCTGATGAATGTAGTTTGACAACTAGAATGTATCCATTTATTGCTGGAAGGCAAAACGATGCAAATCCAGTACAAATTAGAATAGGTGGTACTGGTGAACCAAAAGATGTTATATTTACTTATTTTATCAACTGGTATAATAGACCTTTAGAACTAAAACTATATATCAATAATCAATTAATTGATACTATTAATACAAATGATATGTCTGACGCTTTTATATTTAGAAAACCAGAAAATTTTGATAAAATATACAAGATTGTAAATCAATCAAAAGGACGGTGAAGTATATTTTACATTAACTTGGAAAGCTAAAAATTATACAGTAACCAGTGACAAATATAATTTCACAATTCAAGAAACAAGTGTTACTAAACCAGAATTTACAGACTTTAATTATGAAGATACTAATCCAGCTACATTAGCTATAACTGGTAATAAAAGTGTTATTATTCAGGATCATAGTAATATAAGAGTGAGTATAAATAATAGTCAGAAAATGAGGACTAAGAAGTATGCTACGCCAGTTGGATATTCTTTTAGTATAGGAGCTACTAATTTTAGTGTTCCAAACTCAGATAATCTTCAATATGATATTGGTACTATACCTGATGCAGAAGGAAAAAGATTATACGCTACAGCTGTTGATTCACGTTATTTTACTGCACAATGTTTTAAAGATATCTCAATATTACCTTATCATAAACCCAGCTTGTTTGTTAAGACTAAAAGAAAAAATGATTTTGAGAATGAAACTAAGATTGAGATCAACGGTGAAATATCAAGTCTTATAGTTAATAGTGAACGTAAGAATAAGATATTAGCTATAAAGATGCGTCATAAGGAAGTTGATGGTATATTTAGTGAATATATTAATTTAGAACCAGTTATGGACGTGTATAAGTATTCAATTAATCCTTATTTCTTGGATCTAGATAGAGAGAAACAATATCTTATAGAAGTGACGGTAACTGATAAGCTTAGTACAACTGTTCAAAATGTAGTGGTAGTAAGAGGTGTTGCTATATTCTTCATTTCTACAGATAGAGAAACTTGCTATATTAAGGACAAAGAAGTAGTAACAAAAGATAATAATGATATTGCTTATGTAAATGGTCTATATAATAAGAGTGGTTCGACACTGGCATTTGATGCTGATACCACAGTTGAAAATAATGACTGGGTATTAACTAATGATAATGGTAATGTTAAAAGACGTAATATAAGTAGAGATCTAGATGGTAGAGGTACATTTGGTATGAATGATAATAGTCGTCATTTAGATTTTGATAATACTAATAGAAGAGTGCATTTATTGACAGCTGAATCTATGGCATGGTGGAACGGTTGTTATAAACAAGATCGAAATGGTAATTATAGTAATTTAGAGTATTGTTTACAAGGAAGGATTCAAGCAAAACCTACAGTCTTATTTGATAACCAAAGTGGTCAGAAAGGTGATATCAACTTAAGCGATAATGTAAATAATTATGAAAGAGTAGTTATTTATTATAAAGATTCTGAAACGCATGCTAATAGCTCATTAGTAGTTACTAGAAATTTTAACAAATATGTTATTTTAAGCATTTTGATTCCTTACCCGGATTTGGATATAAAGGTTAAAGTAAATAATTATTTAATAAAAGAAAGATCGTTGTTATTAGATAATGCTAAAGTAACTAATCTAAAAGCGGATAGAAATAATAGATATGATGCAAATGATATAGCAATATTAAAAGTCGAAGGATATAAATAAAAAATAATACGAAGGAGAAAAAGAAAAATGGAAAATATTTTAACACAATATAATTGGGTTAAGGACCTACATTTAAAAGGAGTTGAATGGATGTTTATTATCCCAATATTCTTAATGGTTGCTGATGTAATCACAGGTTATGTTGCTAGTTGGAAAAATCACACTATTAAATCACAAAAGATGAGAGATGGATTAGTAAAGAAAGTTGGAGAATTAGTTTGCATAACATTCGGATTTGTAATGTTTTGGGCAACTGATATTATGGCTTTTGTAACATCAATAGGGGCTTATATCTCATTTATGGAACTAGTCTCAATATTTGAGAACTTAGATAAGATGGATGTAAAAGTACCTGGGTTCATATCAAAAAGAATCAACAATGATTTAGATACTGTACAAAAGGTAGAGATAGTAAAAGAAGATACAAAAGAAGTAAAAACATCAGAACCTCAAAATAGCGACAAAAATAGTAAAAATTCAGACATGTAATATCATTACTTAAAAATAAAAACGTCTTAAAAACGATCCTCGTGCGTCGTTTTTCTGGTGATTTTTGAAAGGAGGGTATATTAATGGAAGAAGAAGTAAATATTGAAGAAATTAGAAATTATGAAGAGACATTAGAAGGAGAAGAATAATTATGGCTTATAAAGGACCTGATATATCATCTTGGCAAGGCGATATTGATATTAAAAGATTAGCTGAACAAGTTGACTTCTTTATATTTAGAGGTTACGCTGGTTCATCAAAAGATAAGAAAGTAGAAAGAAACGTACAGCTAGCTATTGAAGCTGGGAAACCATATGGTTTATATGTTTATTCATATGCATTGAATATTGCCAAGGCAACAGCTGAAGCCACAGATTTGGTTAACTTAGCAAATAGCTTTAGTGTTAAACCAAAATTCTTAGTTATTGACATGGAGGATGCCGATGGATACAAAAAGAAATATGGTATGCCATCTGACAGTCAATTAGAAGAGATTTGTAGAGTACAATGTGATATATTTGAAAAAGCTGGTTACTATGCTGTAGTATATGCAAGTTCTAGTTGGTTCAGAAATCAATTGGCTGGACTTGGTAATAGATATGAAAAATGGATAGCACATTGGCCAGTATCAGGTGGTAGGCAGACTGGTAATGATACATCTCCTGATTTAGAGAATGCTAACAATTTAGGAATTTGGCAATATACATCTGAAGGTAGACTTGATGGATATTTTGGCAGATTAGATATGAACTACATTTATAAGGACATTATATTAGGTAATTCTGGAGTAAGTGTTGGTACTAGTAATACATCCGATATATCTAGGATAACAGACGAAGTAATAGCTGGTAAATGGGGTAATGGTGATGATAGACGTAACAGACTATCTGAAGCAGGTTATAACCCAACAGCAGTACAGAATGAAGTTAACAATAGATTAAGAAGACCAACATATTCAAATGAAGATATAATGAATCAAGTAATAGCTGGTAAATGGGGTAATGGTGAAGATAGAAGAAACCGTCTAACATCTGCTGGTTATAACTACAATACAATACAAGATATGATTAATAAAAAGTTCAATGTTGTTAAACCTAGCTACAAAACATATATAGTACAATCTGGAGATACATTATCCAAGATTGCATCTAAATATAGAACAACATATCAAAAAATAGCAAGTGATAATAATATAGCAAATCCTAACATTATACATGTTGGACAAAAACTAATCATTAAATAGTTTTTTAGAGGGTGTGTATATACATACCCTCTTATTTTTACGCTTTTCAGCATTTTTTGACAAAAGTGTGAAAAAACGATGCATTAAAATCGTTTTTAAGACGTTTAAAAAATTAAGTAATATAAGTTGTTGTCTAAAGGGGGTAAAATCATTAAAATCAATCCTCGTACGTATACGACGTTTTGACCTATTTTTGACCATTTTTTAGTGATAATCACGAGAAAAACATACCATATAATAGAAAGGAGTAGTAATTATGGAAGAAAACAGAAAAAATAATTTCTTTGGAGAGGTAGATAAACTTGAAAAGGAGGTTGAGAGTGAATTCGAAAAATTACAAAAACTAAAAGAAAGAACTTTTGGTAAAATATTAGAACAAATTAGAAAGGAGAATAATGATATTTAATATTATAGTAGCTATATTAACTATATTAATAATTATATTTCTAATATATAATTTTATAAGCGATAAGGAAAATGTAGAAAAAGATTTAGAAGAAGCTTACAAAAATTTATTAGATACATTTGATGAGTTTAATAGCAAAAAATAAGAGGATCATTTGATCCTTTCTATTTTCACGTTATAAACATATCATATAATAGAAAGGATATATTAAGGAGGTATTTAAAATGGAAAGTAAAATTAGATCTATTAAAGGTTATATATGTGAGGATGGAAACGGTGATATATACTTGGATTTCATAGAACATGACAAACCTACAAAGTCAGATATAGCTTTTGCAATTGTAGCAGGTACAGCTATTGTAGCAAGTACGGTTATGTTATGTATAGAAGGTCGAGAAAAGTTATGTCAGTTAAATAAAAAATATAAGATAACCAAAAAAGTGAAAAATATTACAGACAAAACTAAAAATAAAATACAAAATATATTTAAGAAAAAGAGAGCTTAAAATAGTTCTCTTATATTTTTCACGTTATAAACATATCATATAATAGAAATATATACAAAAGGAGAAACAAATATGAAAGATTTAAAAAAAGAGCTAAAAGATTTAAAGGATCAAAACAACTGGTTAATTAGATTGAATGAAAGTAAGACATTACAAATCTTAGAACTAGAAGGAGAGATTCTTAGACTCAAAAAATATATAACATCTTTAAATAAGTAGGGATCTTACGATCCTTATATTTTTCACGTTATAAACACATCATATAATAGAAAGAATATATGTAAAAGGAGAAAACAAATGAAAAATTTAAATAAGAAAAGAAGAGAAAAACTTGATAAGGAAAATTTCATAAAAGGTATTACAGTATATGGTATTGGAATTGGAGCAGGTATGCTATTATATCGTTCTTTATTAGAAGGTGGTAAATTAGGTATCGTAATTGCAATAATATATGCAGTTTTAATATACGTATGGAATCTTAAAGGGGACAAATAGTCTTCTTTTTTTTTTTTTTTGAAGGAGGTGATTAAGAATGAGAATAAGTTTAGATTTGAGATTAAATGATGTTGGTCTTGAAAATTATATTTGTGATGTAGAAAGTAGTCGTATGTCAACTTATGAATGTATAAAGTATTATTTTAGATTTCCAAATGGTTACGGAGCAGTTGTCTTAAAAGATTTTAATTCTTTAGGATTCTTTGATAACCTATGGGAATTACAGACTGTAGATTATAATAGTAAAAATCAAATGAGTTATGCTAAATTAAAAGATATTTATAAAAACAATACTTTTTTAGGTAATTTAACAGATGAACAGGTTGAAAAATATTTACATGATATTTTAAAATTAGTAAGAAAGGAGAAATAAAGATGGTTTGGCTATATATTTTAATAGGCATTATTATTGGTCTATGTCTAGCAGGTATATTTTCATCTAGTACATTTATTGGTTATGTAACAGTAGATAAAAATAATAAAACACTAAAATTTAATATGAGTAAAGATATTATAGACGGATTAAACACAAAATATGCAAAAATGAGAGTTATAGAGATGTCAACAGACGATGAATAATCACGAAAATAACACATCCTATAATGGATAGACTTATATCCAAATAAACAAAGGAGGTATTTATAATGAACAAAATTGAAGAAGCCTTATGGTTAGATTACGAGTATGCAGGTCAATGGGTTGAAGGACTGGCAGATGACGAAAAAACTAACACAGACCGTTTGAGGATAGCAACCGAAGAACGTGATAAAATAAGGAATGAGTTAATTAAGATTGAGCAATTAAAAAGTGACAAGGAGTATCATGATGAACAAAATTGTATTGAATCTAGAAAGGAACTGATAAGGAATATTTTATCGACGATAACATTCGGTATATCTACAGGGTTAACGTTGTTTACAATCATCAAAACATTCAAATTTGATCAAACATCAACAGTAACTAGTACATTAGGCAGAAATATTTTAAATGGAGTAATACCCAAATTTAAGAGATAATAAGTCAATTAAAGAGAGTACGTTTTGAGTATTCTCTTATTTTTAAGTATTATCACGGTATATACACATCATATAATAGAAAGGAGTGATAATTATGATATTATTTTTAATTTTATTAATAGTGTTAATAGCATTGATTGTATTAACAGTTATAAGTATAGCAGCTGGAGGAATAGCATTTATACTTGTATTTGGAGATGTAATTGTATTTGCATTAATAATAGGTTGGATTATTAAAAAGATATTTTTTAATAAATAAATTATCAAGGAGTTTATGAAAAATCATAGACTCTATTTTTTTAGAAAGGAGAAATATAAATGAATTTAAGATATTTCATTAACAAGAACTCTTCATTGATATTAAGTGTTTGTGCAGGGATAGGAGTTATAACATCTACAGTATTAGCAGTTAAAGCAACACCTAAAGCATTGAAGTTAATTGAAGAAGAAAAAGAAGAAAGGGGTCTTGAAAAACTACCTATTCAAGATACTATAAGAGTAACATGGAAGGAGTATATACCAACAGGTATAAGTATTATGAGTACATTGTCTTGTATATTTGGTAGTGCATATTTAAACAGACGTATGCAAGCTTCGCTAATATCAGCTTATACAATATTGAATGAATCATATAATAATTATATTGAAAAGACTAAAGAACTATACGGAGAGGATGCTGATTCAAAAATAAAGCAAGAAATAGTCAAATCAGATATAAAAGAAAAGGATATAATAGTCCTAGATAATATTATGGATGAAAAAAGAACATTCTTTGACATGTCATCTATGCAATATTTTGAAGCAACTTTGCAAGATGTAATGGACGCTGAAGCAACTTTAAATAGAGAACTAGCTGAAACAGGAGCTGTATATTTATATAGATTATATGAATTATTACATATAGATACAATTGTAGGAGCTGATTGCTTAGGTTGGTGTGACTATGGTGACTATAAACCTATTAAGTTTATATATGACAAGATGTATATTGACGGGGATATGGAATGTATTGTAATAGATACATGTGCAACTTTAATATAATCCACGTTATAAACATACCATATAATAGAAAGGAGACATTAATATGAGTGATAATATGATAAAAGTATGTAAAGTTGGTTTTTTTATAGCTAATATTTGTCTATTAATCGGGGTTAAAGTAGTCGATAATATAGAGCAAAAGAAAGCTATTGATAAATCAGTAAAAACATATTTAGATAAAAAATATTCTAATGATACAGAGAAAGAAGGGATTTAATATCCCTTATATTTTTAAGAAAAGGAGAAACAAAAATGAATGTATTAGAGTTTTATGAACGACACAGAGACGAATGTACTGTTGATATATTTCGAAACTATACAAGAAAACCTAGAAAACTAAAATATGAATATACAATTAGATATATTGACAAAAATGATAATGTATTTTTCATAAGTAAGGTTGTAGGTTCAGAGTTATATGATCTAGAAATAAAAGGGGATAGTGTAGTAAGAGCAAGGTACGGTGATTTTAACAAATTATATGACACTATACAAAATTACGGTAAGCCTAAGGATGATATTTTTGACTTTAGTAAATGTTTATCGTCTATTCAGAATCTTTATGAAGAAAGTATAGTTATGAAAATGCATAAAGAAATATTGGAGTTATGCAAAGATGACCCTGAAGATTTGAATACGTATATAAGATTATTAAAGAACTTAGTTAATAGAGTAGAACAAGACTATAAAAAACTTACAGAAAAATAGAGAGTAATTAGATTTTCAAAAGATAAAATTGAATTTATAAAAATGGAGAGGTACTAAAATGAATAAAGAAGAATTTGTAGCATGTATGTATATACATAGAAAATTAAAAGATACACTAAAAGGTAGTATATTTATATCAATAAATAAAAACAAAATAAAAGTGATAATTCAACATATTAAAGGTGGTAGATATATTTATGCTAAAGAATTAAACGACTTACATAAAATAATGAAAGATAATAAACTAAATTCTTATGTTGATGAAATATATGAGAGTTATCATGGTTTTATTAGTGATTTATATTTTAAATCATTTATGTTTGAGAAAGGAGAATAATATGAATATTAAAGAAATTAGTGATAAAACATTAGCACTTATTAAAGAAAATAGTCCCAAAATATTAACAGGATTAGGTATTGCAGGTATGTTAACATCTACAGTATTAGCAGTTAAAGCAACACCTAAAGCATTGAAATTGATTAAAGATAGAAAGGAAGAGTTAAAAGTAGACAAATTAGAGCCTGTTGAAATTGTTAAAGTCACATGGAAAGAATATATCCCAACAGTTGTTACATCACTATCATCAATAGCTTGTCTTATATTTGCAAGTGATATTAATCATAGGAGAAATGCTGCTTTAGCAACAGCATATAGCTTGTCAGAGAGGGCTTTCTCTAAATATAAAGATAAAGTTATAGAGACTATCGGAGAAAGAAAAGAAAAGAATATTCACGATAGTATTAAACAAGATGAAATAAAAGATAAGAAAATAGACAGTAAGCAAGTAATTATAACATCAAATGGTGATACATTATGTATGGATAGTATGTCAGGTAGATATTTCAAGTCAAATATTGAGACAATCAAAGAGGTTGTAAACAAATTAAATAGAAGAATCACCTTAGATAATTATATATCATTAAACGAATTATATTCGGAATTAGGTCTAGATGATATTAAGAACGGTGATTATCTTGGTTGGAATATTAGTAGTGGTCTAATTGACCCTATATTTAGCACATGTCTAGCTGAAAATGGACAACCATGTTTAGTTATAGACTATACAGTCGAGCCTAAGTACGGCTATGACAAGATGTTATAAAAAATCACGGAAAAAACATACGCTATAATGGAAACAAAAAGCCAATAAATTATATTAAGAAAGGAGACATTAATTATGTCAAAAGTAGTAAAAAATAACGAGGAAAACTTAAACAAAGAGGTAATCAGTGTTGAAGAAATTCCTGAAGTTGAAATTGCAACTAAAAAGAAATTCAAAGTGAGCGATAGAGCAAAGAAAGCATTGAAAATTGCTGGAATTGTTGGTGTTGGAATTTTAGGATTTATGTTAGGAGCTAGATCAAAATCAAGAAAAGAAAACAATGAAGATTATGAAGAAGTTGAGAGTTATGAAGTAACTGAAGACAAAGACAAAAATGTTGAAGAATAATTTATAAAGTTATTTGATTGGGGTGATTCGAAAGGATTGCCCTATATTTTTTTAAAATTAGGAAGGAAAAACAAGTGTTATGAAAAAAGAAGAAAGGCTTGATAATTTTGGAGTGAAATATTGTACCGATGACGTTATTGCAACTGAAATGGCATATTTATTAAAAGATAGAACTCATGAAGAAACTATTGTTTCATTAGTTAATAAGAAACCTTGGGATAATAATGTAATAGCAATACTTGAAAATAATTAAGAAAAGGAGAAATAAAAATGGAAGAATCATATAAACCAAACTCTAATCGTTATAAAGAAACTCAAGAAAAAGAAGGGACAGAAGTAAAAACTAGTTTAGAGAAAATAGTAAGTGGACCTGTAAAGGTTAGAAAAAAAAGCAAATTTAGCATTTTTGCTAGTGAATTTATATCTGATGATGCTAAAAAAATTAAATCATACGTATTTGGAGATGTTTTAATACCTGCAATAAAGAAGGCAATTTCAGATATTGTTGTGGAAGGAATAAATATATTATTGTATGGAGAATCTAGAGGCAAGAGTAGAAATTCTGCAGATAGAGTATCATACAGAAGTTATTATGATAGAGATACTAGAGCATCTAGTGTAGCCAATAGGGGAAATACACCTTATAATGGATATTCATACGATGATATTGTACTATCAACTAGAGGAGAGGCTAATGATGTATTATCAAGATTAGATGAAATCATAGATACTTATGGAATAGCAAGAGTTGCTGATCTATACGATTTAGTTGGTATAACTGGCAATTTTACAGATAATAAATATGGTTGGTCTAGTGTTAAGAGTGCTGATATCATTAGGGTTAGTGATGGATACATGATTAAAATGCCAAGAGCCATAGTGATTGATTAAAAAGAAAAGGAGAAATATAAATGAAGGATTTATTAAATAAATTAGAAAATTTAACAAAACATACTAGTTTAAAATTAGGAAAATACACACCTGATATTTTAATGGGGTTAGGTATTATAGGAGCTGTAGCTAGTACAGTTCTAGCTTGTAAAGCTACATTAAAAGTAAAGGATATTATTGAAGAAAAGAATGAACAATTAGAGACTGTTAATACAGTTGAGAAAGATGCTTTAACTGATGATACTATTGATTATTCAGAAGAAGATGGTAAGAAAGATAGAGCAATAATATATACACAAACTGGAGTAAAATTATTAAAAGAATATGCTCCAGCTATAGGTTTAGGTGTATTATCTATTGCGACAATTATATCTAGTCACAATATTATGAAGAAGAGAAATATAGCATTAGCAGCTGCATATACAGCTATCAATACAAGTTTCAAGAAATACAGAAAAAATGTAGTTGAAAGATTTGGTAAAGAAATTGATAAAGAGTTAAGATTTGGTGTTAAAGCAGTAGAAGTAGAAAGTAAATATACAGACAAAAAAGGCAATGAAAAGACTAAAAAAGAGAAAGTTAAAGCAGTAGAAAGTCCTATTGATGGAATTAGTGAATATGCTAGATTCTTTGATGAATGTACTTCAACAGAATGGCGTAAGGATTCAGAATATAATAAAATGTTCTTAAGACGTTCTCAAGATTATGCTAATGAAATGCTAAAACACAGAGGACATATATTCTTGAATGAGGTTTATGATATGTTAGGTATGCCAAGATCTAAAGCAGGTCAAGCAGTTGGTTGGGTTTATGATAAAGAGAATCCTAATGGTGATAATTATGTAGATTTTGGATTATATGATATTCATCATTTACCTAATCAATTAAAAGAAACAAAAGAAGCATTTATTAACGGTACTGAACGTAGTATATTATTAGACTTTAATGTAGATGGTGCTATCTATGACTTAATATAATGAAAGGGGATTGATATTTATGAATAAAGTGATAACATTTATATTAGGAGCAGCTCTTGGTGGAACTGCTTCTTATTTTATAACAAAAAAGTTAATAGAAAAAAGAATCGATGGAGAAGTTGAATCTGTAGTTGATATGTACGAAGAGAGACTAAAAAATATAAAAGAAGTTTTGACAGATGAACAAAAAGACCAATTAAATATACCATACAAAAATGATGATACTGAAGTTAAAAACGACGAAGAAGTTAAAAATAACACTGATAAAGAATATAACAAGATTACTAAAAATAAAAAAGAAGTTTATGTAGATAAAGTTTCAGAATTAAATTATGCTAAGAAAGAAGATTTAAATAATAGAGACCCATATGTGTTAACAGATGATGAGTTTGGAGAGTTTGGTAATGAAGAAGTTACATTAATATATTATAATGATGGTATATTAGCAACTGAAGATGATGAACCAATAGAAGATCCCACAGAATTATTAGGTAATTGCCTAGATATGTTTGATCCTTATGAAAGTATGATTTATATTAGAAATCAAGAAAAAGAGATTGATTATGTAGTATTAAGATCTGAAAAAGATTGGGCTGATGTTTCTCCTGTAGTAACAGAGGAGGAAGAATAATGGATCATTCTAATACATATAAAGGAGAATATTTTGAGTGGTTATATGAGTATGGAACTAGAGGAATGGTAAGTACTTATATTTCATATAGAAAATTATTTGAACTATTACATAGTATTAAATTTGATTACTATTTATTAGATGACTCTAATCGATATGCAGATGGAATAAGTCTAAGACGTAAGTTTGAGAACTCAGAAGGTTTTAAAGGTTTTTATGAATTATGTGACGAACCATGTAGTGTATTAGAAATGATGTTAGCGTTAGCTATTCGTTGTGAAGATACAATTATGAGTAACCATGAATATGGTGATAGAACTAGACAATGGTTATGGGGGATGATACTAAATCTTGGAATTGGTAGAATGACTGATGATGTTTTTGATAAAAGACGAGTTGAAACATGTGTATATCGTTTTATGGAGCATGATTATGATTACAATGGTAAGGGTGGATTATTTTTAGTAAGAAACCCAGATCGTGATATGAGGGACCTTGATATTTGGACACAAATGTGTTGGTATCTGGATAATTTTGAATAGAAAGGAGATATTTATGAGTGTATTTATATCATTAAAAATTGCAATGATTGGATGTATACTATATTTTTTTATTTGTTTTCTTTTATATTTAGATAATTTATATAAACATAAAGAGGAGGATGAAAAAAAGAAAGAAGAGGATAATAAAAAACAAAAGAAAGGAGATTAGGATATGGTTGACTTTTTAATTATATCGACTAAACGCAACAAAAATAATGTAGAAATTTACCCTAAATTCAGACTATATCCTAAATCTCAGGATCTAATGATTAGAGGTGGTGATTTTTATGCAGTATGGAATGAAGAAATTGGCTTGTGGTCAACTAATGAAGATGATGCTTTATCATTAATCGATCGAGAATTAGCTAAATATGAAGCAGATCTTAAAGAAAAATATCCTGATTATATTACTAATGTTGCATATACATGGGACTCAACTTCTGGTTCTATTGACGCATGGCATAAATATTGTCAAAAGCAAAAAAGAGATTCATTTGAGATGTTGGATGAAAACATTATATTCTCTAACCATGAAACTAATAAAAAAGATTATGCAAGTAAGAAACTATCATATCCATTAGAGCAAGGGAATATATCTTCATATGAGAAGTTAGTATCAACTCTATATGATACTGAGAATAGGCATAAAATAGAATGGGCAATAGGTTCTATTGTTACAGGTGATTCAAAATATATTCAAAAGTTCATGGTATTTTATGGTGCTGCAGGTACAGGAAAATCAACAGTATTAAATATTATTCAAGATCTATTTGATGGATATTATTCGGTATTTGATGCTAGAGCTTTAGGTACTTTAAGTAATTCATTTGCATTAGAATCATTCAAAACCAACCCATTAGTTGCAATACAACATGATGGTGACTTATCGAAAATAGAAGATAATACAAGACTTAACAGTTTAGTATCTCATGAATTAATGACTGTGAATGAAAAATTTAAATCAACTTATGCTAATCGTTTTAAGTGTTTCTTATTTATGGGTACAAATAAACCAGTTAAGATTACAGATGCTAAATCAGGTTTGATAAGAAGATTAATTGATGTTACACCTACTGGAAATAAAGTACCGTCAACAGAATATAGGACATTGGTTAAACAAATTCCTTTTGAGTTAGGAGCCATAGCATATCATTGTAGAGAGGTATATTTAAAAGACCCTGATTATTATAATGATTATGTACCACTTTCAATGATGGGTGCTTCAAATGATTTCTATAATTTTGTATATGATTCATATCATGTATTTAAAGATCAGGACTCTGTAACTTTAAAACAAGCATGGGAGATGTATAAGAATTATTGTGATGATACAAAGGTACAATATCCTTTATCACAGCGTTCATTCAAGGAAGAATTAAAGAACTATTTTGAAGATTATACAGATCGCATATATACGGACGAAGGTATGAGAGCAAGATGCTGTTATAGTGGATTTAAAACATCTATATTTGAAAGTAATGAAGAGAAGTTAGCTAAGAGAAAGGATAAGACAGAAGAAAATAATCAATATATAATCGACTTTAAAGAACAAAAGTCTATATTTGATGATTTATGTTCTGATTGTCCTGCTCAGTATGCAAATGATCAAGAAAAACCAACTCAAAAATGGGATAATGTTAAGACAAAACTAAAAGATATTGATACTTCAAAAATACATTATGTAAAAATACCAGAGAATCATATAGTAATTGATTTTGATATTAAGGACGACAAAGGTAAAAAATCATATGAAAAGAATTTAGAGGAAGCTAGTAAATGGCCTGAAACTTATGCCGAATTGTCTAAGTCAGGAGCAGGTATTCATTTACATTATATTTATAATGGGGATGTTACAAAATTAAGTAGGGTTTATGCTGATAGTATTGAAATAAAGGTATTTACAGGTAAGAGTTCACTACGAAGGAAACTAACTAAATGTAATAATCTACCTGTCACTGCTATCAGTTCAGGTTTACCATTTAGAAAGGAGAAAACAGTGGTAAGTGATAATGTAATAAAAAGTGAAGCTGGCTTAAGGAAAATGATAAGACGAAATCTGGAAAAAGAGATTCATCCTGGAACTAAGCCAAGTATAGACTTTATATATAAAATATTAGAAGATGCATATGAAAGAGGACTAAAATATGATGTGACTGATATGAAGAATGAGATATATTCGTTTGCTTTAAATAGCACTAATCAATCAGATTATTGTATAAAACTAGTAGGACAAATGCATTTTAAATCAGAAGAACCATCAGAATGGGTTGAGTCTGATAAAAAAGATATTGTATTTTATGATATTGAAGTCTTTCCTAATTTGTTTTTAGTAAATTGGAAAATAGAAGGAGAAGGTAATAAGATTGTAAGGATGATCAATCCTACATCCAGTGATATTCAAGAATTGACCAAATATCGATTGGTTGGGTTTAACTGTAGAAGGTATGATAATCATATTTTGTATGGTAGATTGTTAGGTTATAGTAATGAACAATTATTCAATTTATCACAAAGAATAATAAAAAATGAAAAGAATGCTTTTTTTGGTGAGGCATATAATCTATCTTACACTGATATTTATGACTTTGCTTCATCATATAATAAGAAATCTTTGAAGAAGTTAGAAATTGAGATGGGTATACATCATCAGGAATTAGGTCTACCTTGGGATAAGCCAGTTCCTGAGAACTTATGGTTGGAGGTTGCAGAGTATTGTGATAATGACGTTATTGCAACTGAAGCAGCTTGGAAATATTTGGAAGCAGATTTCTTGGCAAGAGAGGTTCTAGCAAGCTTAGCAGATATGAGTGTTAATGATACAACAAATACTCTAACTACAAAAATTATATTTGGATCTAATAAAACACCTCAGAGTTCATTCTGTTATAGAGACTTATCTAAGCCTGTAAAAGATATTGAACCCGATGTTTTAAAGTTTATTAAAGAAGCAAAACCAGATATGGTTAAAAGTAAATTTAAAGGACGAGACGGAAATGAATCTATATTACCATATTTCCCAGGATATAAATACGAATTTGGTAAGTCTATTTATAGAGATGAGGAAGTAGGTGAAGGTGGATATGTATATGCTGAACCAGGTATGTATGAGAATGTAGCACTATTAGATGTTGCATCAATGCATCCAAACAGTGTAATAAGTGACTGTGTCTTTGGTCCAAAATATACAGAAATATTCAAGAGTATAGTTGATGGCAGATTAGATATAAAACATGAGGATTGGGATAAGTTAAATAATATTCTTGACGGTAAGTTAACTAAATTTATAACAGATGTAAAATCAGGAAAATTGACATCTAAACAATTATCAAATGCATTAAAAACAGCTATTAACTCAGTTTATGGTCTAACTGCAGCTAACTTTAGTAATCCGTTTAAAGATAATAGAAATGTCGATAACATAGTCGCAAAGCGTGGTGCTTTATTTATGGTTGATTTGAAACATGCTGTACAAGAGATGGGTTATACTGTAGCACATATTAAGACCGATTCTATAAAGATACCGAATGCAGATCAAAAGATAATTGATTTTGTTATGGATTTTGGTAAAAAATATGGCTATGTGTTTGAACATGAGGACACATACAAGAAGATGTGCTTAGTTAACGATGCTGTATATATTGCAAAGAATAATAAAGGAGAATGGACTGCTACAGGTACACAGTTTGCTATACCATATGTATTTAAGACTTTATTTTCTAAAGAGAATATTGTTTTTGATGATTTATGTGAGACTAAGTCTGTTACATCAGCTTTATATTTAGACTTGAATGAGCAATTAGAGGATGTTAGTGAATATGAAAAAGAGTTAACCAAGTTAGAGCAGAAGTTTAAAAAAGGTGATATTTCTGAAGCAGAGTTTAATACTTACAGTGAGACTTTGAAAGAGAAAATAGCTAAAGGTCATGATTATAAGTTTATTGGAAAAGTTGGTAACTTTTGTCCTATATTACCAGGAAAAGGACGGAGGCTTGTTAGTACGTGAGAAAGATGGTAAGTACTATGCTGCCACTGGATCTAAGGGTTATAGATGGTTAGAATCTGAATTGGTTAGGGGTACTAACGAAAGTTATATTGATAGATCATATTATGATAGATTAGTAGATGAAGCGATTGACGCCATATCTAAGTACGGTGATTTTGAAATGTTTGCAGCAGATGATATTCGGGTAATTGATTGTTTTAATTGTGAACATTTTGATAATGGTACTTGTATTTATGGTAAAAGTATAGATAGCTATATTTCATTATAGAAAGGAGGTGTAAAATCATATGAAAGTTTATACAATTTGTGGGAGTTTCAAATTCATGGATAAGATGATTGAAGAGTGTGAAAGACTTAGTATGAATGGGGAATGTATATTAACACCAGTTTATCCATCACCAGGAAGACTTGTTAGAAGTGAAGAGGATTTAGAAGTTCTAAGAAAAGTACATGATAAAAAGATAGAAATGTCAGATGGTATTTATGTATTAGATGTCATGGGTTATATTGGAGAAGATACTAAACGAGAAATTGAATATGCTAAGACTCTAAACAAAGAAATTAGATATTTCAGTCAAGAAAAAAATAATTAAAAGGAAAAAGTACAAATGAATATGCCTAAATATAATGATAGAGATATGACATATGTAGGGAAGATTGGTCTGTTGTATATGTTTGTAGATGAAAAGACAGGTGTTCGAGAGACTTTTACAAAAGAACAACTAGCTGAATTTGATAAAGATGTTAGAAATAAGATTATACAACATAATATGTCAATAAATGCTGCTTATAGATATAAGAAGATGAAAAATGATAAGGAAGACGAAAGAAAGACCAATGGCGAGTTGATATTTGAATGGTTATTAGAACATCCAATCAAAACAGCCAATGATATTGCTAATAGTTTATTCTATAATAATTATCATAAAATACCCTCTTATATTAGAATATTTAATAAGAGTAGTATAGTAACAGGTAAACAAATATGTAGTATAAAAAAGAAAATATTTAGAAATAATCAAGGCTATTGGCGTAATGTATATTATGCTGAAGTAATTAAATAAAGAAAGGAAATAAGAATTATGAATATTAATTATGAAAGAGGAATTTTACAAATATCAGATGCAAGGATTGTATATAGAAACTTTTCAGGAGAAGGAACTAAATTTAATAGAGAGGGTGACAGGAACTTTGCAGTGATAATCCCTACTCAAGAATTAGCTGATCAATTGATTAATGATGGTTGGACAATAAAAATGAAACCACCTAGAGAAGAAGGAGAAGAACCATTTATGTATTTACCAGTAAAAGTAAAATTTAATGGTAGAACACCTGCTGTATATATCAAATCAGGAAACTCTGTTAGAAGATTAAATGAAGAAACAGTTGGTATGGTTGATGATATTGATATTAAGAGTGTAGATATGGATATAAGAGGATATGAATGGGAAATAAATGGCAAAACTGGAAAAGCAGCATATTTACAAGCAATTAATATTATTCAAAACATTGATAGATTTGGTGCTGAATATATGGAACAAAATATACAATTTTAGTAATAAGATAATTAAAAAGGAGAAAAAGAAATGGAAGAGAAAGTTGTAACTAAAGTATATAATAGAAAGATTATGAGAAATAAATTAAAGAAAATTGTTGGTAATAATAAAATACAAAAGGCTTGGCATTATTTACAAGAACATGGTTGGGTAAAACCAAATAATAAAGAAAACAAAGAAAGTGAGGACAAATAATATGGGAGAAGATAATAAAATAAAAATATATAATGGAATACTTATGAAATTAGCAGATCAAGATGAAATAGAATTGAAAGATACAATATATTTAATGATAAGTAATGATTATAAAGAGAGATTTGTTGCTGAATATACACAACTTATGTTAAGATATGGTAAATTAAGCGACTTGATAGTTCAATACAAAAAAGAAAAATATATTATAGCTAATATTGATATTGAAGACTTAGAAGAACAGGTTGTGATTATGAAAAACTATATTAAAATATTAGAAAAAAGAGCTAAAAAAGAAGGAATAGCTTTACCAAGAATCTAAAATATAAGAAAAGGATATATTAAATGAATTGGTTTAAAAATAAAGATAAAAGAATTTCAGAATTATGTCAAATATGAAAAAGATATAGCAAGAATGGAAAGAAAAGAAACTATATATGTACCACCTATAGAAATAACAAACACAAAAGATATTATAAATGAGATAGAAGAGTCTTTTATTAAATGGAGGGAGGAGTAGAAAATGAATTTTGAATTTCATAAATTAAAAACTATTGATGTCAATGAATATGATGAGTATTTGCAGTTAATAAATAAAAAAGAGAATCAAATCCTAGATTGGCTTATAAATAATATGTTTTACGAGACATTAGACCTAATATATAACACACCTGGTTATGATCTATTTAAAAGAGATTATAATCAAAAAACTTTAAATCTAGGTTACTTATTTACACTTAGAAAAGAATGCTATAATATTGACAATAATTTATATTATTATTCAATTAACAAACGTTTATTTGATAACTCTTTTAATGACGTTAGCGACGAAGAAAAATGCTATGTTAACTGTATATCTGACAAGGAGTCTATGAATAAGGTTAGTTATTGGCGAACTTTCAGAGACGGTAAAAGTTATTGTGTAGACATTCCAGGTGAATATCTATTACTTATATTATGTAGAAAAATTAGAGAATGTTTAATTAATGTTGATCTACTAGACTTGCATCTGACTATGAATATGCATGGCACAATGGATGACATACTTGATAATATTTCAAGTTTTACAAAGTCAACAAGTCGAAATTTAGAAAATAACTTCATTCTTCTTGATAGTTATATTGATACATTAAGAGGTAAGATCAAAACTGGTGAGGTTAAATTAGACGAAAATATTTTTAAACTAGGGTAAGTAATAGAAAGGAGAAAAGATATGGATGCCAGAAAAGTAGCTTCTACAAAAGAATTTATTGAAAGAAGAACTAAATACGAACGTGCATTGTTAAAATGGATGACTAAAAATATGACTGGTGAGGTTATAAACTTCATTAATCCTACACCATCATATGACTTATATAGAAATGCTCTATATTATGATAGTGGTAACTTTGATTATATATTCAAGTTATTAGAACAATATGCTATAAAATACAAACCGTTTAATGATGAATATGTAACATTTTCTATAAGTAAAAATCATCCAAACAGTCTAAATTATTGGTTATATGTTGATCCAAAGACAAATACATTAGATTGTATTGATGTTCCTGGAGAATATTTCTTGATGATGATTTGTTTTGATATAGCGAAAAATATATTAAAAACAATTGAATATGGAAAGTCAAATGCTAAACCTAAAGAAATTATTACACAAATGATAGATAACTATGACATAGATAATCCACAGTATATAACATTCCTTAAAACGCATCAATATAAATTATTTAAGGATTTTCTAAATTCATTTAAAGAGTCAATTCTATTAGATGATGACTTTATTAATAGTATGTTTAATGCTGATGTGTCAATAACAAAGTATGTTGATGATAATAAAATATTTATAAAAGGTATTGACGGAATTCAAGGATTGTATAGTAATGAAGAATGATATATTGTATAAGCATCAATATGAAGCAGTCGAAAAGATGAAGAACGGCTGTATATTAAATGGAGGGGTTGGATCTGGTAAGTCCAGAACAGCCCTTTATTATTATTTCACAAAGAACGGTGGAAAGATCAACGACACATTTACGCCTATGACAAACCCTAAAAAATTATACATTATTACGACTGCAAGAAAACGTGACTCTCTAGAATGGGAAGGCGAACTTAGATTATTCTTATTATCAACCAAGGAAGACAATGAGAAGTATGGTCCATCAGTGGTTATAGACAGTTGGAATAATATTAAGAAATACGTAAACGTTAAAGATGCATTCTTTATATTTGATGAACAGAGGGTTGTAGGTTATGGAGCATGGACAAAGTCATTCTTGAAGATCACTAAAGTGAATGAATGGATATTATTAAGTGCTACCCCTGGAGATACATGGTCAGATTATATTCCTGTCTTTGTAGCCAATGGATTCTATAAGAACAAGACTGAGTTTAATAGTGAACATGTTGTGTTCTCTAGATTTACGAACTATCCTAAAATAGATCGTTATATTAACACTGGAAGGCTTATTAGATTGAGAAATAGTGTCTTAATTGATATGGACTTCAAACGCACGACGATTCGAAATAACGAGTTTTTATATGTTGACTATAATAAGACTCTATATACCTCTGTAATTAAGCTCAGATGGGATCCTTATAAGAATGAGCCTATAGATACAGCTAGTAATTTGTGTTATATTCTTAGAAAGGTAGTAAATGAGTCTGAAGACCGAGTTACGAAGCTTTTAGAGCTACTTGAGAAGACACCTCGAGCTATTATATTTTACAACTTTGACTATGAGCTTGAGATATTGAGGAATATACATATTGGTGAAGATGTAGAGGTAGCTGAATGGAATGGTTATAAACATCAAGAAATACCTAACTCTGATAAATGGATATATTTAGTACAGTATACTGCTGGGGCTGAGGGATGGAATTGTATTAAGACTGACACTGTTATATTCTATAGTCAGAATTACTCATATAAGATTATGGAACAGGCAATGGGTAGAATAGATAGGCTAAATACGCCTTACAAGGACTTATATTACTATCATTTAAAGAGTCGAAGCGGCATTGATCTAGCAATAACTAAAGCTTTGATAGATAAAAAGAATTTTAATGAGGGTAAATGGGTTCAAAAATGGAAGAAATAAGAAACGTATGGAAAAAGGAGGAAAAATATTATGAATAAAGAAAACAAAATTAAATTTGGAACAGTGATTGCTGTTGTTACAGTTGGATATGTAGGATATCTATCTGCTAGATATCTTAACAAGAAACTTAATATTGTAAATAATATTAAAAAACTTATAAATAAATAGAAGTACGGAGGATAATTATATGGAGAATGTAGATAAGATAGTGGAGTATGTTTTATTCTGTCATCGTTGTAAGCATCTTGGTAAAAATCAGTATGAGGAACCTTGTAACACCTGTTTGAGTAATACGTCTAATGTCAATTCAAGAAAACCAGTTAATTTTGAATTAGATGAGGAAGCTGAAAAGAAACTTAATAAAAATAAATAGTAGAGGTGTGATATTATGTATGTTAACGATAAAGATATTATGAAAATAAACAGACGTTTGAAGTTCTTGAAGAAAGAAAATGATGAACTGAATGACCAATTGAAGAATTATATCCCAAGAAGAAGAGTACGTAGGGTTTTTAAGTGTTTAAAACGCGTTTTAGAGGAAGATATTGATAACAAAAGCAAAGTATATTTAAATAGACTAAAACTCTTTATACAGGAAATTGAGAAGAATGGAGCCCAGTTGGCTGGTAACGATATAAAAACTGCTATCGAATGGTTGATAGGTGATTATGAGTTACATGATGATTTGAAATAATACAAATGAATGATAAGGATTCGTATAATTTTGTGAAACAAGCAATAAGGAGTTATAATATGGTTGATAATGGATGTAAAAAACAATGTACTGATAAAGAGTGGATGACTTGTAGAGAAGAGAAGATGGGATGTAAGGGATGTTATTATAAAGACTATATGAGAGTGGATGAGAAAGAAGAGCAAAAGGACGATAGTTTAGAGAGTGATAATGGGTAAGATTATTAAACTTAAATTTGAAGACAATAATTATAATGTTGATTTTGATTACGATGGTGACTTCAAGTTTGTTACATATATAGATTGTGTAAATGGTTATATTGTTTTGAATAAAGATAGAAAATTTAAATTTGTAGAAAAACAAAAGAAAGGGAGAGAATAGATATGGGTGATATATACATACGTATGTTGGTTTTTGTAGTGACTATGTTATTTTTGTAAATAGACATTTTGAGACGGTGTCAATATATGTAAAAGAAAATGATAAAGTATATAAAGTAAAAATTTGGCATTCATCTAAATTCATTAGTTACAAATGGTTTATAATGGATAAGATTATGATGAAATATTTTGGTAAATAAAAGGTGGTTTTGGGGGTGTATTTTGGTAAAATTTGGTAATTTTGTATGGGTTGTAAAAATTGACTAAAAATGGTAGAAAATTGGTAAAATTTGGTAAAAAATGGTGGTTTTTAGTGTGTAGCAAAAATGCTACAGTAATGTAGCAAATTTGCAAAAAAAGTGGTCTTTAAAGTGGTCTTAGCCCACTTTTACAAAAAAATTGTGTGCAAAAATGCTACACTTTAAAAACAAAAGTGGGCTAAAAAACAAAAGTGGGCTACTGGAAAGCCTTGGGAGAGTAGGGTTTTGAGCATTTTAGCCCACTTTTTCTTAAAACCCTATTATTATAATAAAAAATTAAAAAAGTAGCAATATTGCTACAAAATTAAAAATATAAATAAAGTTTAGGTCATTTTCCTAAAAAGTGGGCAAAAGTAGCAAATTTGCTACACCCAGTTATTTTTAGAGTGTAAAATTAAGTAAAGGAGAATAAAAAAAAATGTTTAATGTAAATTATGAAAAAACATCAAAAAATGATGAAAAAAGTGATAGAGGATATTATGATATAGCAGGTGTCTCAACCGGACGTTTTTCTCAACATATGATGAATCATGCAAGGCATGTAAATCCATTTATAACTGAGGATGATATAGACAAGTTAGAGTGGCTTAATAAATTTGACATATTGGTAAAGACTAAGGACGGAGAAGTTCATATATATGATGCCATGGATAAAAAGAAAAGATTTGTTAAATATTCTGAACCATTGACTGAAGAAGAGTTTATAAAAGAATTTGGTTATGGATTAAGAAAAGCATTAGATAGATACTACAAAACAGAAACTGAACTAGCAGATTATTTAAATGTTCATCGTACAACAGTTAATAGATATGTGAATGGTTCATGTTTACCAAACGCTTACATACTTGATAAAATATTAAAATTCTTTAAGATAGATATTAATGAATTATTAATTGTACCATATGTTGTAGACAAATATATTTTACAAAAATAAGTTAAAATTAAAAATCACGAAAAAAACACACCCTATTATAGAGGAGAGAGAAAGAAAAATAATTTTTAATAAATTATCTACTTTCACTTTTCTTTTTTTTTTTAGGGGTATAAATTGAGATAAAGAATAAGGTGGGACAAATGAATAAAAGAGAAACACAATTTCAAAGAGAACTAAAACAATATTTGAAAAGCAAATATCCAGGTTGTATTATCATGAAAACAGATCCAGGTGAAATACAAGGTATACCTGATCTATTAATTTTATACAAAAACAAATGGGCCTCTTTAGAAAATAAAAGATATGCAAATGCTCATCATCAACCTAATCAAGATTATTATGTGGATAAGATGAATCGTATGTCATTTTCTAGTTTCATTTATCCAGAGAACAAAGATGAAGTTTTAGATAAATTAGAAAAATTTTTTAATTAGGAGGTTATTATGTTATTTAATAGACATATTAATCAAGAAGGTCTACATGCACCATTTGGAGCAAGTAAGTCGTCTTGGTTAAGATATAGCGATGATAAAATAGTGGAAGTATATCAAAACTTAAAAGCTGCCGAAATAGGAACAAGACTACATGAATGGGCTAAACAAACAATTGATTTAGGTATAAAACAGTCACGCTCTAAAAAGACTATCTATTCTTATGTGAATGATGCAATAGGGTTTAATATGAGCACTGAAGTAGTTCTATATTATTCAGATCGATTCTTTGGAACAGCTGATGCTATTTCTTTTAGAGATAATATATTAAGAATACATGATCTTAAAACCGGCAAGAGACCAGTACATATAGAACAATTAGAAATATATGCAGCATTATTTTGTTTAGAATACAAAGTTAAACCTGTCGATATAAAGATAGAATTAAGAATATATCAAAATGATGAGGTATTAGTTCATGAACCAGAACCACAAGAAATAAATAATGTAATGAATAAAATCGTACACGTTAATAAAATATTAGAAAAGTTGGAAAGGAGTGAATAATATGAGTAATCAATTAATTGATGAAATGAAAACATATTTCGGCTCTAGCAAAATGAGTATGGAAGATTTCATAGAACATTATGGTACACCTCACGTTGGCATGATTCCTCACTCTGGCAGATGGCCTTGGGGTACAGGTGAAGATGAAGTTTTAGGAACTCCTAATTCTTTTCTAGACCGTATACAACAATTAAGAAGTAAACGGTTGGAAAGAAACTCCTGCTAATATTGAAAAAGAATTTAAAATTAATAGTAGTGAATATAGAACCGTTAAGACATTAGCATTAAATGCCATACATCAAGATTTAGTTACAAGAGCTAAAAATCTTAGACAAGAACACAGTGCAGCTGAAGTTGCTAGAAGAATGAATTTAAGTGATTCTACATTAAGAGATTTACTTAAAGTAGATGAAAATTCTAAAATATATCAAGCTCAGAATGCAGCTAAATTCTTAAAAGAACAAGTAGATAAAAAGAAAATGATTGATGTTGGTAAAAACTCAGAATTAGATGTATTAAATGGAGTATCAAGAGAAAAACTTAATACTGCTTTATATATATTAGATAAACAAGGTTACAAAGTATATAAAGCTAATGTTGCTCAACCAACAAACCCATCTCAAAAGACATTATTGAGAGTATTAGTGTCACCAGAAATTCAAGGTAAAGATGGTAAAACACCAAAAGAAATATATGATTATGAAAAGATACAATCTATCAAGGACTATATATCTAAAGATGGTGGACAAACATTTGAAAAGAAATTTACATATCCAGAAAGTATGGATTCTAAGAGAATGTTAGTTCGTTATAAAAATGACAAAGGACCTGATGGTTTTACTGGTGATGACAAAGATGGATTAATAGAAATAAGAAGAGGTTGTAAAGACTTAGATCTTAAAGGTGATAGATATGCTCAAATAAGAGTATTAGTTGATGGTACTCACTATATTAAAGGTATGGCTGTTTATTCAGATGATATACCAAAAGGATATGATGTTGTATTTAATACCAATAAGACTAAGGAAAAATGTCCAAATAAATTGGATGTATTAAAACCAATTAAAAAAGATCCAGATAATCCATTTGGTTCATCTATAAAAGATGTTGAATTAGGTGGACAATATTGGTATACAGATAAAGATGGAAAAAAGAAGCTTGGTTTAATTAATAAAAGAGCAAGTGAAGGTGATTGGTCAGAATGGAAAGATGGTTTACCATCACAATTTTTATCTAAGCAATCTAAAGAAATGGCAGAAAAACAATTACAATTAGCAAAAGCTTTTAAACAAGACGAACTTGCAGAAATATCTTCATTAACTAATCCAACAGTAAAGAAATATTATTTAAGTAAATTCGCAGATAAATGTGATGGCGCAGCTAATGATTTAAAGGCCGCTGCTTTACCAGGACAAAAATACCATGTTATTATCCCTATTAATTCTATGGGAGAAAATAAAGTATATGCTCCAAGATATGAAAATGGAACTAAATTAGCACTAGTAAGATATCCTCATGGTGGAATATTTGAAATACCTATTTTGACTGTGGATAATAAGAACCCTTTAGCTAGAAAGATATTACCAACAGATGCTATAGATGCAATCGGTATAAGTAAGAAAGTTGCAGATCGTTTATCAGGTGCTGACTTTGATGGTGATACAGTTATGACTATACCAACACATGATAAATTTGGTAGAGTAAAAATAAACAATAATGATCCTTTACCCGGATTAAAGAACTTTGATTCTAAATCATATCAATATGATGAAGATCCAAAAATTGATAAAGATGGCGTTACTCATTATTTTAGATATGGTAAAGAATTTAAACCAATGACTAGAACTAATTTGGAGATGGGAAAGATATCTAATCTTATTTCAGACATGACTTTATTTGGTGCAAAAGATGATGAATTGGAAAGAGCTGTAAGACATTCTATGGTTGTTATAGATGCTGAAAAACATAAACTAGACTATCAACAGTCATATCGTGATAATAGGATAGCACAATTAAAAAAGAATTACCAAGTTAAAGTAGATAAAGATGGAAATATTATAGGATATGGTGGAGCATCTACAATAATATCTAGAGCCAAAAGAGAAACTGATGTACCTAAAAGAAGAGGTGAAGCTAGAGTAAATAGAAAAGATAAACCTTGGTATGATCCTAGTAAACCAGAAGGAACAAAGATATATTTCAATGCATATGATAATGATCTATATTTTGTTGATGGTACATATGATAAGAAAAATAATACAAGGACCCTTATTACAAAAGATAAAAAGAAAATAACTTATGACGTATCGGATAGGGGAGCTCGAGAGAAATACAATCCTATTATGCGAAAAGACCCTAAAACAAATGAAGTTTACTTCACTAACAAAGATGAAAGTATAATATATAACACTAAGATGCGTACCCAGAAGAGTACGGAGATGAATGAAACAACAGACGCCCGTACCCTTATGTCGGTAAGGAAGCACCCAATGGAACAAATATATGCTAGTTATGCTAACAGTATGAAGGCCCTAGCTAATAATGCACGTATGGAAATAATTAAGACTGAGAATCTTAAGTATGATAGAAATGCAGCTAAGATCTATGCTAAAGAAGTGTCATCATTAGAAGCTAAGCTAAATGAAGCATACAAGAACACAGCCAAAGAAAGATTAGCAACAAGATTAGCAGCATCCGAAATAAAAAGAAAACAAGATGCTAATCCCGATCTTAAAGGTGAAGACTTAAGAAAGGTTTCACAAAGAGCAATAACTAAATATAGAGAACAAGTTGGTTCTATTAAAAGAAGTGATCGTTCAATTGAAATAACACCAATAGAATGGCAAGCTATTCAATCTGGTGCAATCTCTGAAACTAAGTTAAAAGCTATTCTAGATAACTCAAATCCAGACATTCTAAGACAAATGTCAATGCCAAAAGTAACAAAAAGTCCAACAACTTCCCAAGTTGCAATGATTAAAGCTTTAGCTAATTCAAACTTTACTTTACAACAGATCGCAGCTAAAACTGGCTATTCTGTTTCTACAATCACTAAGTATTTGAAAGGAGAATCTAAATAATTATGGTTAAAAGAAGAGTAAACATCACAACAATTGATAATCCTTTTGATCCTTTTGATGATTTCTATAACTGGTTTGACTATGATGTTGAAAAAGGTTATTATACTTGTCAATTATTAGCAAGATTTGCAAAAACAAATGATTTAATGACCGATCAAGAGGAAGAAGAAGCGATTGAAGAAGCAATTGATCGAATTATTGAGTTTGATCCATTAAATATATACATTAAGGTCGAGAAATAGACTAGAGGGGGGTGTCTCAACCACATACCCCCTTGGTCATCGCCGGCCTCCTAAAAAAATCTCCAGAGGTATATTTTTGGAGAGCAGTTCTGGTTTTATATTTTACAGAACTACAAATGAACACCTTTTAAAGTGGCTTATAGAGATTTTTACAAAAGAAAACCCTACTCCAAACGATAATATAGACATTACACTAAAA
>QWCT01000430.1_pt1 | contig 53406 bp, 46 predicted proteins | sample 1972681 | NCBI WGS metagenome assembly QWCT01 (sample SAMN09866701, study PRJNA288562) | Human oral metagenome isolate pre3_saliva, whole genome shotgun sequencing... | isolation source: mouth | host: Homo sapiens | place: USA: California
GTGTGGTCTTTTAATCTTAAAACATTTGCGTAATGTTTCAGATGAAATGGTGGTTTCTCAATGGAGTGAGAATGCTTACTATCAATATTTTTGTGGTGGTCTTGAATTTATGCCCAAACAACCCTGCGACGCTTCCGAGTTAGTTCACTTCAGAAATCGTATAGGTGAGGAAGGTATGGAGTTAATATTAGCAGAGAGCATCCGTGTTAATACCGACCATGATGACGAAGATCATTTTGATACGGCTTTCATTGATTCTACCGTGCAGGAGAAGAATATAACTTATCCTACAGATGCGAAGTTGCATAAAAAGATAATCAAAAACGTTCTGAAGATAGTTCATGACAAGTGTCTTCCTCTACGACAAAGTTATACGCGTACGTTGAAATGGATTTACCGTTCCCAACGTTTTCGTAATCATCCCAAGAATCGTAAGAAAGCTCTTAAGGCAGATAGGCAACTAAGGACCATAGCAGGAAGATTAGTAAGAGAATTAGAGCGTAATCTTGAGGGAAAGAAAGGATATGAGAAGATGTTTGAGCTATATTATAGAGTTCTTTCTCAGAATCGAAAGTCAAAGAACAAAGTATATTCTCTGCACGAACCAGATGTGGTTTGCCTCAGCAAAGGTAAGGAATATAAGCAATATGAGTTTGGTAATAAAGTATCTATTCTTCGCTCATGGTCAGGACTTATTATTGGTGCATGTTCTTTTAGGAATGAATATGATGGGCATACTATCGAAAAGACGTTGAAACAAACCCAAAGGATGACAGGAAAGCAGGTTGATAAGTTAGCAGGAGATAGAGGGTATAGAGGTATAAAGCAGATTGGGCAGACAAAGATACTCATCCCAGACACTCCTAAAGCTAAAGATAGCTACTACCAAAAGAGAAAGAAACACAAACTATTTTGTAAACGAGCAGGTATAGAGCCGACCATAGGACATCTTAAAGCAGACCATCGATTATCTCGCAACTTTTATAAAGGTGTGAAAGGAGATGCTATCAATGTCTTATTAGCCGCGGCAGCATATAACTTCAAAAGAGCTATAAGAGTTCTTTTGTACCTTATAAAAAGAATCAGCATAGAGCTTGTCAGTACAGGCTTTATGCTGAAATATAGTTTTTAAGGGATGACTATTTATCCTCTGACACAGAATACCTTACCATTTTAACACATCGAATATTTGGGGATAAGACATTGAAAAGTCATGACATAATTTCGGATAAAACGTCTAAAATAAAGTGGAAAAACACGTATAAAAAGCAAGTTTGCAACCAACAGGAAATCAATTGGTTATGAAGTCGTACAAGAAAAGGTGCTTAGTAAGGGTTCAAAAGGGCGTTAGTAAGACCTCAAAAGGGCACCTATTGCAAGTCAATCAGGCGTCTTTTCAAAGCCAAAAGATCACATATCGATTTTGAGTCGTATGAAAATAGTTTACAAGTATCGGTTAGTATGAGGATAAGTTGTTTGTAGAAGACAGAAAGATATGGTAATGGGTAGACATAGTATTTATTATCTGGGGTGATAATCTTCGTCTTCTACAGGCGCTTGACACAATAAACCGCAGAAGTGTCCGTTACGATTATGATACCTTCGGTTCTCTGTCAGGGGCTGTATATGGTGACGGAAGTCGTCAGTGGCGTAACCCAGATGCAATGGGTAACGTGTATGATAGTCCCGACCGTACGGACAGGAGCTATGGTCGTGGTGGACAGCTGCGTGAGGACAAGAAGTAGCGGTATTATTATGACAGCCATGGCAACCTTGTGCTGAAGACCATGCGCAGGTCGGGACCATCCCTTGATGCTAGAATGCGGGATGAGTTCCTTGCTTGGCAGAGCGGTGACTATGCCTATACGTGGCAGGGCAATGGTATGCTTAGAAGTGTAACACGGCCTGACGGCAAGACCGTTACCTTCAGGTATGACGCTTTAGGCAGACGCATTGAGAAGGTCTTTGACGGACGAGTATATCGCTACCTTTGGGATGGTGATGTCATCCTGCACGAGTGGGACTATGCAGGCATTACAGCATCATCAGCGACTACATCGGTCGTCCTGTCCAAGCATACGATGATAATGGTAATATTGTCTGGCAGGCAGACTATGATATTTACGGTAATCTCCGCAACCTCCACGACAGCAGGAACTTTATCCCCTTCCGCCAGTTAGGTCAGTATGAGGATGATGAGACAGGACTCTATTACAACCGCTTCCGCTATTATGACCCAAGGATAGGTAACTATATCAGCCAAGACCCGATAAGATTAGCAGGAAATAACCCGACACTGTATGGGTATGTGGGGGGATTTAAATAAGTGGGCTGATGTTTTTGGTTTAAAAGGGGGTGGTTCTTATTCTTCTGTACGAAGTAGTAATATTGGAGGGGAGGTGCATCACACACCTACAAACTCAATCAATGGTCTTTCTCATGGCGAAGGACCAAGTATTTAGATGGAAACAACCGATCATAGGATGGCATATAGTCATGGTTGGCAAGGAAAAGAAGGAGCTTTGTATCGACAAACACAATTAGATTTTATAAATCAAGGAAAGTTTGCAGATGCGATTCAAATGGATATTGATGATATTCAGTCAAGTTTTGGAAGTAAATACGATTCTTCCATTAATGAGATGTTAGACTATTCATATGAAAAAGGTTTAATATCAGAGGCAGAGAGAGAGATAAAATGAAAATATGTACAAAATAATACCCATCATAAAATGAAGTATTTAATTAAATCTTACAAAGGAATAAATGATTTTATTTTTGGCTCTTCAATAGAGAATATTCAAAAAAATTATAATGTCCCATTTAAAACGGTTCAAAAAAAAGAGATAACGAAATTATACTCGGAGGATTTATCTTTTACTTTTGAGAATAATCAATTGATGGAAATTTCTGTTATAGAAAACAATGGTGTTGAATTGTGCTTTGATGGATATAGTCTATTTCAAGATAATAATATTATTCAGGAATTGCAAAAGACTTATCTAAGTATTATAAAATATGGATTCTATATTTTTGATAGCATTGGAATTTCATTTAGTGGCTTTGAAGAAAAAGAAGGGCAAAGAACAATAACGGTCTATTCTCCACATTATTGGGATGCTGTGATAAAGTGATTATCAAGGTAATATTTCAAGTTAGAAAATAGCTAATGAATTAAAATGTAAAGCCGATATTGGAGCATATAAAAATTATATGGGGCGAGAATGGAGTAATGGGACATTTGCACCTATTTGATTATAGCATTTTTTATTATAGACAAGAGTCTCATTAATCTTGTAATTTCTTATTGACAATTACTTCCATTTATCGATATTTAATTATCTTTGTACTCATTGAGATGCTTAATATAGTGATTTAACGATTTATGAAAATTCCAAGTCATATAATGAGTTCTAAGAACAAAATAAGTAATAAAGAAATAAATTAAAGAACGATGGCTTATAATGAAGTTACTGGATATAATTTTAGAATAAGTTTTAAAAACGTTTAATAGACTTTGAAGAAGAGAGGAGTTATGAACTGGTATCAAATAAAGAAATATTTATATTATACTCATGATGATTTTATTAGAGATATAATTGCTCTACATCTTAAAGAAGGGACATTGACAGATATTTATAACTATATCTGTAAAACGTCTTTGTTTTCTATAGAAGATAGATTTCATGGGTTTGCAGAGGGTATAGAGGACAATATTTGTAATGAAATAATAACCCTTTTCTTAGATAAACGACCTATTATTAGGTGGTACTTAAATAGTACAGAACAGTTAGAAATGGATATTGATGTAAGATTTGTAGATAGTCTGGATATTCACAATAAGATATGTGATTTCTTTACAGGTTTATCTTGCCTAATAGATGATAATATATTTTTATTAGATGATATTATTAAGGAAAAACCTTTGGTATTAATGATTTTCAACCCCCAAATATCACCTCAAATAATAGAAGATACTTTAAGTTTACAACAAGCTACTTAAACAGAACATTACGTTCCTTCAAAAAGCAAGTTTGTTATAAAGTTGAATATAAGGAGAGTCTTCCTTGACATCAAACTAATATCCTTTAAGAATTCTATTTTACTCCGCACATATCGTGTTGCTGCTCCGCACGTATTGTGCTGTTGGTAAGCACTCATCGTGTTGCTGGCATTACAGCTTACAATTCATTACCAGAGTGAGCTCGGTTTATTGATAAAAATAACTATTGCTGTCACTTCTATCACTCTATATTCTCATCTAACTCGTTAGTTTACAGAAGGATTACAAGAAGTGTTAAAAGTGACAGCAAATCAAAACAAAACTATTCTTGTAATATGTGGAATAGTTTTGCTGTTAGCTATATCGAAAGAATTGGATGTCTTAATTTCTATCAAACATTAATTAATAGTACTATCTATTTCTCTCTTCTTTCAATATTAATTGCATACGAGAAACCTCATCAGGGTGCTCATCAGCAACATTTTTGGATTCGAAAGGACTGACAGTCATATCATAAAGTTGGGGAAAAGGAAGATTTCCTGTTTCAATCTTTGGTCCCCATTGAATCATTTTTGGTCCGTTACTTGGTTCAATGTACCGATATTGAGCGGTAAGCACTGAAAGGATATGTGTGTTAGATTGTCCAATTACATAGTTGCGCCCCTTCAGGTCTTTACCAAGAAGGGTAGGGAGGTAGTCACGACTGTCAGGTGCACTACCTTTTGGAAATCTTGCTTGAACGAGTGAACCCAAAGAAGATAAAAGGTCAATCTGACTCACAAGTGCTTTAGACACCATTCCTCCCTTAATCTTACGAGGCCAAGATATAACTAATGGAACAGCTGTTCCACCTTCAAAAGCACTATATTTATTGCCACGGAAAGGACCAGCAGGACTATGACCATTGAGGAGTTCTTCTGCACCATCCTGATATCCATCATCTACGACAGGTCCGTTATCACTTGTAAGAATAACGAGTGTATTGTCATCTATCTTCAGTTCATGTAGTTTCTTCATTAACTGTCCGACAGTCCAGTCAAACTGGACGATAGCATCACCTCTCACTCCCATTGGATTCTTTCCCCGGAAACGCTTGTGAGGGAAGCGAGGAACATGAACATCATTTGTTGCGAAATACATAAAGAAAGGTTCTTTCTTATGGCTTAAAATAAATTTCACTGCGTGTGCAAGTATTGAGTCGGCAAGGTTTTCATCCTTCCAAAGAGCCTTTCCACCACCTTTCATATAGCCAATTCTACCGATCCCATTAACAATAGACATGTCATGTCCATGACTCGAACGCATATTATAAAGGAGTTCTGGATTCTTACGTCCTGTAGGTTCACCCTCAAAGTTTCGTACATAAGAGACTTCTATTGGGTGAGCCGGGTCATAGTTTGCAACCGAACCATTCTCTATAAAGACACATGGTACACGATCTGCAGTAGCAGCCATGATATAATGATAATCAAAACCAAGATCGCCTAACGACTCTGGCAAAGGTGCGTTCCAGTCTTGCTCACCTCCTTTGTCGCCCAGTCCAAGATGCCACTTTCCTATAGCACAGGTAGCATATCCACGACTCTTAAACATATCAGCCATCGTAAACTGACTCGGTTTTATAATCATACCAGCATTACCAGCAGCTACATCTGTACCTTCTCGACGCCAAGCATATTCACCAGTAAGAAGCGAATAGCGAGAGGGAGTACTTGTTGCAGCGACTGCATGTCCATTCGTAAAACGTATACCTGACTGTGCGAGCTTATTAATATTAGGTGTTTGAACATTCTTGGCACCATAACACTCTAAATCACCATAGCCAAGATCATCAGCCAATATTATAATTACATTTGGCTTATCTGTAGTTGTTCCACGTGTTTGAGCTAAAGCTTTCTGACCTATTCCGATTGCAGAAGATACTAAGGCTATTGTCAAGAGTTTTTGTTCCATTTTGTTTTTAGTTTCCAATTAGGTAAATATTTGGACTTTATAGATGTTATTTATGAGAAAATAGTATTCAAAATATACATCTTCTTTCCAGATTTAAGCGCCCACAAAGAAAGCAAAAATAATTGAATTAATCAAATTTTTTAACGCATTAATTACCTCAACAACATAGTTGAAATAGGGCTTGTTAATGTTAAAAGAGTGCGCAAATAAAATACGTTTATTAACGTATAGGTGTAGTTTGTCGATAAATATAATATATTTGAACATAATTAATAAAAGTAAAATTAACAATTTTGTTGATAAAAATATTGATAAAAAACTTGTAATGACGAAAAAAAGGATTATCTTTGCTGCAAAAAGAAAGGAAAGGAGGATTTATTATTTTTGAAAGGAATTTTATTATTTACCGTCTACGACCAGCCTTTATTGGACAAGGTTCAATAAAGAAGAGAATGTTCACGATAACAATAATATCTAATTTTTTAGGCTTATGACGGAGATTTCACTTATAGCATTTGATGCTGATGATACACTGTGGGGTAGTCAGACCTACTTTAATACAGTGGAAAAAGTGTACTGTGAGATTCTTGCCCCGTATGCTTCTGCAGATGAGGTGTCCCATACTCTCCGCGCCACTGAAAAGGCTAACATACCACTCCTTGGTTATGGAAGTAAGGCTTTCATGCTATCACTAATAGAGAATGCGGTCAAAATCAGTCACGGAAAGGTAAAGGGCTATGATATCGGACAGATTGTCGAGGTAAGCAAAGAATTGTTGCGATTACCAGGTCATCCTTTCGATGGTGTTAAAACAACATTGGCAAAACTGCATGACACTGGTAGATATCGAATGATTGTATTTACAAAAGGAGAACTGCTTGATCAGGAAAATAAGTTTCAACGCTCGGGACTACGTCCCTATTTTGATGATATTGTTATTGTATCAGATAAAACACCAGATGCTTATACACGACTTTGCAAACAGTTTGGTGTAAAAGCAAAGCAACTATTGGCGGTCGGAGATTCATATTCAGAAGACATAGCTCCAGTATTAAAAATAGGAGGATGGGCGATTCATATTCCAGATTATATGGATAATGAGGACAGATCATATCTTAATAAGATTCATCCACATTTGATAAGATTATCAAGATTCGCAGAACTGACTAATTTCTTGAGTCCTAACTCCAGGTTGATTGATGAGAGTAAGCTTTCATAACGTAGACTTCTGGCTAAAAAGAAGTCTATTTGGAAGTTACTAATTAGTAGCATATAGAAGGAATAAAGTCCTGTCATAATCAGTTAATAGATTATGGTAGGACTTTTCTTTATATAATAGATGATAAGCGGTTTGACAGCTTATCACCTTATATTTTTGGCATATTAATAGTGCTTTTAATCGTACACAAAGGTGAAAACCTTTTCTGCAGTTAACGTATTACCCACAAAACATGCTTTGTTAGCTATATACTCAAACTTCTTACGCTGTTTTTCATCAAATGAAGCCTTAAGATGAAAAGTTATCGGAATACGAGTAACTGTGAACTTTTCCATATCTTCTTCGCACTCACCAACTTCAGCATAACAGCCAGTGAAGTCTACACCTCCACGCTCAGCTTGCAACCCCATAAGTGTTAGAACACAAGCAGATAATGCATTACCTAACAGTTGAACAGGGTTTTGATTTTCTCCAAGGCCACCAACTGCTTTTCCTGCATCTGTTGTTACGAGAACTCCCGATCTTACGTGTTTTGCCTCAACACGTCCCTTCCCTTGATAAATTGCTTTAGTTACTACCATAATAGATATTCTTTAATTGTGAATCAAAATAATTCTTTATAACTGAATTGATATGGCAAATATAATATATTATCTTGAGAGTAGCAACTAAAAGGCCTATTATTTATTATCGATTTAAATGTATATGGAAACTATAAACACTCAAAATAGCACAGAAGGGTATACAAATCGTGAAGTATTCTGATGGTAGTGTAAAGAAAAGTGGTTGTTAAGTAATAACGCGACTTTACTTATTAAGTTGCAAGAATAAGACTCAAATCATTCATTATGATTTAAGTAGGCTTTGTTTTAGAGTGTGAGTAGATGTACTCATTAACTTGATTCAAGAACAAGCTATTGTAAAGAGTCATCTTGAAGTACTCTTATAAAAGCATGAATCCCGGCTCCAAAAGGAGACCGGGATTATGTTGTTTGTTTGGAATAGTTGTTTGTTTGTTTCGCTTTAAGCTTCTGGCTTTACAGTCTTAGCAGCGTAAACTTCCTCTGAAAGGACAGAAACAGTACTCTTATTGTACTTGCCCTTGTGGAAGTAAACAACACCGTCTGCAAGTGCATACAATGTGTCGTCCTTACCCTGTGCAACGTTCTCGCCTGGGAAGTGCTTATTACCGCGCTGGCGAACGATAATGTTACCTGCGATAATCTTCTGGCCACCCCAGATCTTAACACCTAAACGCTTTGAAGCTGATTCGCGACCGTTCTTAGAACTACCTACACCTTTTTTATGTGCCATTCTTAAGTCCTCCTTGTTAAGCGTTAATTGATTTAATTTCTACCTGAGTGAAGTGTGAGTACCGCTGGGCGGCTGAGCATCTATCCAGCACTTATTCTGAGCCCAAAACGGCATAATCGGTTGCAAAGTTACTAAAAATTAATGTTATGTAACATAATAATAGATGATAATTCTTGCCTAATTAACAATAATTAGAGCATTTATAGCACATAAAGTTACTTTGAAGTAGAATCAGTCAATAAAATTAGATCTATTATGTATGAAAATTAAACTTGATGATTTCTTGTCAATATACCCAAGTATACGCACATAAAAGAAGCTACTTTCAAGTTTAATTGAAAGTTTTGTAGAATATGATAATGCCAAAAGCTTATAACATTACTACGCATACCAAGCGCTGTTCAAGGAAACTCCATAGATGTTACAAGCCTTAGTAATTGTCATTTATATCTCATATCAAAGGAGCTATCGTCTAAATTATCAAGTTGACGTTCATCCTCTTGATAAACATTATCAAGATTAAACTCTTGTTCGTTGTGCATCTTTGGTTTACGTTTCATAGTAATATTCCTCCATAGAGTAGCTCTGCCGCAGAACATACCTCTGATAGTAAGTGATTTAGGATGCGGCAATCCCTTATTATCTCGTTTACAAATATATAAATTATATTTGAGACTTTTGTCAACAAATAGGATTTTTTTTGTTTAATCTTTCTACCGTATAGGAAGATTAATGATAATGAAGAATTTAATGCATGATAATTATTGATGAAATATTAAAACCTAAATAAGAAAACTACAAGTAGATTATTTGCTCATTAAAATGGAATATCATAACTTTGTACTTGTAGAATCAATAGTTTATAGTCTTATGGATAAGGTAAAACAACGTAGTGATAATGAAATGAAATGGAGTACACTCTCCACAGAACAGCTTATCAACCGACCTTGGTTGAAGGCTCGCCGTGACACTGTTCAATTGCCTAATGGAAAGGTCTATGACGAATATTACATACTATCATATCCAACATGGATCAATGTTATTGCGGAAACAGAAGACGGAGAACTTATTTTGGAACGTCAGTACAGGCATGGACTCGGTGTTGTATCGACTGAGATTTGCGCAGGAGTCGTAGAAGAAGGCGAGACACCTTTACAAGCTGCACAACGTGAATTAGAAGAAGAAACAGGCTATACTGGTGGAGAATGGGAAGAGATTATGATTGTCTCAGCAAATCCAAGTATAATGGATAACCTTTGTCATTGCTTTTATGCTCGCAACGTAAAGAAAACGAATAATCAAAAACTTGATGACACAGAAGACATTGAGGTATTCCTTCGTTCTAAGGAAGAAGTAAAAGAAATGTTACTACGTGGGGAGTTTATTCAGTCGATGATGGTAGCTCCACTATGGAAATACTTTACCATCAAAGATTAATTCAGGATAGTAGAGAATTATAGTCTCTTAAAATATAAGATAATGATTACAAAAGATAGTATCGAAGCTGCTTATTGTTTCTTTCATCAGAAATATCAAGTTTATGCTTTTTCAAATTGCGAACGACAGAAAGATGATATAGAGTATGCTATCAGTTCCTATGTAGAAGTGATGAATCCAGAACTCTATAAAAAACTTGCAGCAGGAAAAGAAGATTTCCTGCTGACACATTCAAGGTTTGCGGAAGACATAAAAGAGGCTATCGAGAAGCTTTCCTTGGAGTAATTGTTACCTCTACATTCTTATAGCCCATTGCCTTCAAAAACTGAGTAAACTGCTGCTTAGCATTTTTCTCAGCTATCCTAATATTCTCAGCTGTCATACAACGAGCTAACATCTTTTTATAGGCGCGATTATAGAGTTGTTCACGATCAGCCGAAGTCCAGTCTCCTTTCTCAAAAAATGAGCGTGATTTAGCCTCGTCAATAAAGTTAGTGTCAAGTAATGCAATAGGTGGCAACTTTGCAACGATAACACTGTCATTCTCAACACGAAGCCAATGAGGTTCTGTCTGATGCAAGTCAACACCTAAACGAACCGTACCATAATAGATACGCACAAGTTCTGAGTCAGAGAAGAAGCCACGACTCACCGTATCTATGAGTTCTTCATCATTGATTGCAAGAAATTCCCACTGACCTATATCTTGTATTTGTTGTATCTGTGTTGGCGTTATATCAATACGCTGATTAGCAGATATACTTATCTCATTGGATGAATTAAACCAGTAAAACAGACCGCTACAAATACTAATGATGATTAAAAAGGTCAGCAGACAGCCTTTATTAAAGAATAAGAAACGACTAAGAAGTCCTTTCTTATTCGGCTTAATATCATTCTTCTTTTGCTCTGTCATTATATTTTCAGGTGTTCTTGTTTCCATTTTCAATCCTTTTTATTTACTTCAATCACCTGTCCTAAATCCTTCAGAGTAAACTTTTTGCGGAATGAGACAGTTATATCAGATTCTTTATAACCCATAGCAGTAAAGATCGGAACAAGCTGTCGTGCAGCACTTTCTTGTGCCTGTTCGATGATACCCATCTGTGGTATAGAAGCTATAATCTGTTTTCTTCCTTGTGCCTCATAACTTGTAAGTTCAGCATCCGTAAAGTTATGACGTGTCAGTGCCACATATTCCTTCACCTCCTTATGATTAATCTTTGTTGAAGTAAGAACAATCTTTGGATCGGGTAGGGTAATGAGAAGTTCCTTTCCTTGGCGTTGAATATTCTTATCACTAAAACCAGATAAGTCTATGTAGGCTTTCAATGTAGCGTCCATTGGAATTGCAATTCGACGATCACCTAATGGTAAAGTCACACTGAAGTCTTGCTTCATGAACGAGCCAGACAGTTTCATCTTATCATCATGAGTGATAATCTTATGAATACGGTATTCTGTCGTGTAAAGTCGTGAACATTGCTGTACCTGTGTTACCAACATTGGAATCGTATCAATAACCTTTGCAACTGGCTCTTCTGTACTTTTTTTATCAGTACAAGCCACTGTCAGCAATGAAAAAATCGACAGTATGAGGGCAAAATGTTTCATTCTAAATCTTTATAATTATCTGCGCAAAGATACAAAAAACACATGATAAAACACTTTCTTGACTAAAAAAAGAAACAAAAAGGTAGAGTAGGGGGATAAAATATCGAACTTAATAGAATTATTTAGGCTTATCCGTTTAAACCAAACCTCTAAGATTGCAATATGAATTGCAATAAATATATTGCCAAGGCTGTTAAACGACCTGCTTAATTTTCATGTCTCTGACATAGAAAATATTTTTTATATTAATTACTATGAAAATGTTAATAGCAGCATGAAAAATCATGACATAATTTCGAATAACATATCAATAAATAAAGGTAAAAACACGTATAAAGAGAGGATTTGTAATCAACAGGAAATCAAGTTGTTATAAACTTGTACAAAAAAGGTGCTTAATTGGACTTCAAAAGGGCGTTAATAAGACCTCAAAAGGGCACCTATTGCAAGCCAATTAGGCGTCTTTTAGAAGCGAAAAGAGCATGTTTTAGACTCGACTTGCACGAAAATTATTTACAAATAACAATTAACAGGAGGGTAACCTGCAGAATACGAGAGTCATGGTAATGGATAGACATGGTATTTCTATTTCAACAAATAAATATTTGATAGCACCCTATCCTCAGAATAATCAATTAAAAGGAAAATTAGAAATATAAACTATAGGAATAGGTTTTAGATAATAAAAAATTATACTCGACAATTTATAAGATGCATTTCTGCATAATTGACGTTTTTTTTCGTACATTTGCAGCAGAATAGTAAATAAGAAGTATTTGGGACAACCATATATGGAATCATTAAGAGAGATATTTAGAATCGGTAAGGGTCCATCAAGTAGTCATACGATGGGACCACAGCGTGCAGCAATAATCTTTGCAGAACGTCATCCAGAAGCAGCAAGATTTGAAGTTACATTGTATGGAAGCTTGGCTGCCACAGGTAAGGGGCACATGACAGATAAGGCCATTATTGACGTACTAAAGCAAATAGCACCAGTAGAAATAGTATGGGAACCTTCGGTTTTCCTTCCTTATCATCCTAATGGCATGTTGTTTCGTGCTTATAATAACAGTCAAGATCTCTTAGACGAATGGACCGTATACAGTGTTGGAGGTGGTGCTTTGTCAGAAGGAAAGGCCACAGACGACTACTTTCATAAGGAGTCTGTCTATGATTTGCATACACTTAAAGATATCCAAACATGGTGTGAACATCATGGACGTGGTTATTGGGAGTATGTAAAACATTGTGAGGGGGATGATTTATGGGACTATCTGCGTGAAGTTTGGAAAACAATGCAGGCTGCTGTTGAGCGTGGTCTTGACAGTGAGGGAGCCTTACCAGGTCCATTGAACCTTGCTCGTAAAGCACCTAATTATTATATAAAGGCACGTGGATATAAGCCTTCTTTGCAGAGTCGAGGAATGGTTTATTCATATGCTTTGGCAGTTAGTGAGGAGAATGCCTCTGGTGGTACGATTGTGACCGCACCTACTTGTGGTGCCTGTGGCGTAGTCCCTGCAGTTCTGTATCACCTATCAAAGGGACATGATTTTTCAGAAACTAAGATATTGCATGCACTTGCAACAGCAGGTCTTTTTGGTAATATAGTAAAATATAATGCTTCAATTTCAGGTGCAGAAGTAGGTTGTCAGGGTGAAGTTGGAGCAGCTTGTGCAATGGCATCAGCAGCTTCTTGTCAGTTGTTTGGTGGTAGTCCATCTCAGATCGAGTATGCTGCAGAAATGGGTTTGGAGCACCATTTAGGTATGACATGTGATCCCGTGTGTGGTTTAGTACAGATTCCTTGTATTGAACGTAATGCTTTTGCAGCTTGTCGTGCATTAGATGCTCAGCTTTATGCATCCTTCAGTGATGGTAGCCATCGCGTTTCATTTGACCGTGTTGTAGAGGTTATGAAGCAGACTGGACATGATATTCCGTCTCTTTATAAGGAAACAAGTGCTGGAGGTTTGGCAAAGGATTATCAGATGTAAAGCTTATTTATCAGTAGTACATCTGTCTGATACCTATTAAAGAAGATATATAGATGTTCTTAATGCTCAGTAAACGTTTTACCAGATATTGGTAAAAGCGATTACTGAGTATTGTTTCTTGTAATAAGAAAGTTAATCAAGGGTTCTTTCATCCTATTCATATTAGAATCTTTTAAACCAATGGACATATTGAAAAAAGATAAAGACTATGCCATTTTATTAGACTTATTCATTTGCAAATAATCTAATTTTAGATTCTATTAAACAATAATCAACATTCCTTTATAGGGGTCATTTCTGTTGGTAATAATAGTGAATCCAATAATTTAACAAGCTATTTATTATTTTTCTTGCTTAATCATTCAGAATGAGCAATTAATTTTGTATATTCGCATTCGGCTTGTTTATTTTATAGCTAACATAAATATCGCTGCAGATTGAATGACGAAGAACAATAGAAATATTTATGGTCAGAATTCTGTGAGTAGACTTTTCAAATATCTAAAGATATCAGATTTATGAAAGAATTAGTATGCCCTAACTGCCATAAGGTATTTACTGTTGACGAAGCAGACTATGCTTCCATCGTTAATCAAGTAAAGAATACAGAGTTTAACGAGGAGGTTAACCGTCGTATAGCTGAGCTTCATGAGCAGCACAAGGCAGAACAAGCCTTAGCAACTGCAAAGACAGAACAAACCTTTCAGCACCAACTCTCTAAGAAAGAACTTGAACTTGGTGCAAAAGATGCTGAGATAGAACGTCTGAAAAGTGAGAAAGAAAGCGAACTTACGAGGCTAAAAAGTTCATTCTCAGCTGAGATAGAGGTGCTTAAAACACAGTTAGAAAACATTGCAACTCAGAAGAAAAATGAGATGATGATTGCTTTGGCAGAGAAGGAACAGCAAATATCTAAGCTTAACTCTGTCATAGAACAGAATGATAATAAGTTGCAACTTGTGCTCATGGAGGAACGTAGTAAAGCTCAAAAGGAGGTTCAAGCAAAGGACACAGAAATCTCTCAGCTTCGTTCTGCAGTAGAATTAGAGAAGCGTGAAGCACAACTTCATGAGGCATCACTCATCAAACATCATGAGAATGAACTTCGAATGAAGCAGGATTTAGTCGACTATTATAAAGACTTGAAGACCAAGATGTCTACCAAGATGGTTGGTGAGACGCTTGAACAGCATTGTAGTATAGAGTTTGACCAGTATATTCGACCAATGATGCCTACTGCATACTTTGAGAAAGACAATGATGCAAGCGATGGTACAAAGGGAGACTTCATCTTTCGTGCAGAAGAAGATGGTACGGAGTATATCTCTATCATGTTTGAAATGAAGAATGAAATGGATACTACTGCCACTAAACATAAAAACGATGACTTCTTGAAAAAGCTTGATGATGACCGTAAAAAGAAAGGTTGTGAGTTTGCTGTTTTAGTTAGTCTTCTTGAAGCTGATAATGAACTTTATAATACTGGTATTGTAAACAAGAGTCATCTGTACCCAAAGATGTATGTTATTCGACCACAGTTCTTCGTTCCATTTATCAATCTTCTTGTACAAACGTCAAAGAAGAGTTTAGAATATAAGAAGCAACTGATTCTTTCACAAAGCAAAGAGGTGGATGTCACCAACTTTGAAAATAAGATAGAAGACTTCAAAACTAAGTTTGGACGACATTATGAGATGGCATCTAAGAAGTTTAATGATGCTATTAAGGATATTGATGCTACAATTATAAAACTTCAAAAGGTACGTGAGGAACTTTTAAGTAGTGAGAACAACCTTCGTCTTGCTAATAAAGACACAGACGATCTTACTATACGTAGGCTAACGTACATGAATCCTACAATGAAAGCCAAGTTTGACGAAGCACGTAAGAATAACCAGAATTTAACAGAATAATTACAAAAATACATATCACTATGAAATTAGCAGAAGCATTAGCTATTCGTAAAGATACACAAAAAAGAATAGAACAGCTTAAAAGTAGAATACTGAATAATGTTCGAGTACAGGAAGGAGATTCTCCTTCTGAAGAACCTAAGGAGTTGATGAAAGAGATGGATGCTTGTCTGAATACTCTTTTCGCTTTAATCTTCAAGATTAACAAGACTAACATGAATACTATTAGTGAAGGGCGTACAATTACAGAAATGATGGCAGAACGTGATATTCTTTCTATACGTATTACGTCACTCCGAGAAATATTCAATAAAGCATCAGAATCTCAGGAGCGTTACAGCCGTTCTGAAATTAAAATGGTAACAACCATAGATATCAAGCCTTTAAGTAAGAAGATTGATGACTTGTCTAAGCAATTACGCGAACTTGATATGAAGATACAAACATTAAACTTCACAACAGAACTAATGGAATAATCTTTATTCAAGAATGTAAGAAAATAAAAGGGACATTTTAAGGTGTAGTCTTATTATGTTGTAGGTGTGAGCTAAAAACAACATTACATCAGAGTACGGGGTTTCTGAGGATTTAATTGCAGGTTGCATTCCCAGCATATAATGTCTAAAAAGACTGGTACGGTGTACTTTGCATTTTGCATATAGCATTACCATTAGCTGACTATAACATATCTGACGAGGGTGGGATTGGGAAATTTCTTAAGAGTTATATTTGATTTTGAAAGTTAGAATCAAGTGATAAAGTAAGGTTTTATATGATTTTATAATTTTATTGTAGGTTATAAATTATCTATTTATCATAATGCTCATTATGTGTTAAGCATATAAAGAGATATTAAAAACCATTAGGCGTTAGTTATATTCTTACTTATAAAATTAGTTATCAAAGAGAAAGTAAGTCTTTTTGCACAACAGAAACTATACAGATAATCTAAAAAGAGAAAATAAGAAACAGAAAAACAGCTTCAAATTAAAATGAATAACTTTAAAACTTAAGAAAGAGGTCGTTTCTAAATATTATGTCATACTAACCTAATTAAAGCATCTTTGTAAATAATTTTCGCACATTGCTTTTTAATTGAAGTTAAATTAGATGTCAATTAAGGCTTAATTGACTTGTTAAAGACGCCCTTTAGCAACCTTATTAACGCCCTTTTGAAGTCCAACTAAGCGCCTTTTCTTTTGCTATTTTGTAACTTATTGAAGTATAGGTACTTACAAATAACATCCATAATGGCATTTTTGAGCATTATAAATGACTATTTTCAAGAATTAGTGTAAAGTTTTTTTACACAACGAAAGTACTAAAATTCTAATTATTTTATTGCTATAAGACGTTGGATTATACATTAATAATTTATTGTATAACGAAGAAATCTATTTATGTTATGGAAATCCTAATGACATTCACCATAACTACATACAATAAAAATAGGAGATAATCACTATTATAAGCAATTATCCCCTACTCTATAAAAAATCATTTAATCACACAAGGTGATAAAATGGATTACTTCAACTTTGTGTAACCATACTTAGCACAAGCACCAAGTTCCTCCTCAATACGGATGAGCTGGTTGTACTTAGCCATACGGTCTGTACGAGACATAGAACCAGTCTTAATCTGACCAGAGTTTGTTGCAACAGCGATGTCAGCGATAGTTGTATCCTCAGTCTCACCAGAACGGTGTGAAGTTACAGTTGTATAACCATGACGATGAGCCATCTCGATAGCCTCGAGAGTCTCTGTCAAAGAACCAATCTGATTAACCTTGATAAGGATAGAGTTAGCTGCACCCATCTTGATACCCTTCTCGAGGAACTTAACGTTAGTTACGAACAAGTCATCACCAACGAGCTGGCAACGATCACCGATAGCAGATGTCAACTTAACCCAGTTCTCCCAGTCGTTCTCATCGAGACCATCCTCGATAGAGTCGATAGGATACTTTGTGATAAGGTGCTCGAGGTAAGCAATCTGCTCATCAGCACTAAGCTTCTTACCATTAGGATCCTTTGGCATACCGTTCTTCAACTGACGATAGTCGTAGAACCACTTACCATCCTCGCATACAGCGAACTCAGAAGCAGCACAGTCCATAGCAATCTTAACATCCTTGCCTGGCTCATAGCCTGCGTCCTTGATAGCCTGAATGATTGAATCGAGTGCATCCTCGATACCATCGAACTTAGGAGCGAAACCACCCTCATCACCTACTGCAGTAGAGAGACCGCGCTTCTTCAATAGCTTAGCAAGTGCGTGGAATACCTCAGCACCCATACGGATACCTTCCTTCTCAGAAGGAGCACCTACTGGGCGAATCATAAACTCCTGGAATGCGATAGGAGCATCAGAGTGAGCACCACCGTTGATAATATTCATCATAGGTACTGGCAATACATAAGTATTTGCACCACCGATATAACGATACAATGGAATGTTCAATGCCTTAGCAGCAGTCTGAGCTACAGCCAAAGAAACACCGAGAATAGCGTTAGCACCGAGCTTACTCTTAGTAGGAGTACCATCGAGTTCAAGCATCTTGTAGTCAATAGCACGCTGATTCAGCACGCAGTCACCCTTCAAAGCTGGAGCGATAAGGTTATTTACATTCTCAACAGCCTTGAGAACACCCTTACCCAAGAAACGGTTCTTGTCGCCATCACGAAGCTCCAGAGCCTCGTTCTCACCGGTAGAAGCACCAGATGGAACGCTTGCACGACCCATTACACCATTTTCGAGAGTTACCTCTACTTCAACTGTAGGATTGCCACGTGAGTCCATAATCTCGCGAGCATGTACTTTTTCAATCTTCATAACTTATATGTTTATTAAAAATCAGTTATATTTTTAACTTTCTTTTTCTCCTTGCAAAGTTAATAAAAAAAGTCGTAAACCTCTCCTAACAATACGTTATATTTATGTTTTTGACAAAATTAACGTTTATCCCATTATGATAACTGTAACTCCACGTGCTGCTTGTGCTCCCATAACAAGTGCTTGTTCTATATCGGCTGTTTTGCTTGGACTGGATATAAAACAGCCGTAACCATAGTCTGTCATGTTAATCTTTTTATATGCTTCATGCATATTATTGACGATATTGTTACGTTGAACGAGAATTACAAGGTTCTCTGAGATGAAACAAACAGCTCTTTCTTTCATTGTTTGTGGTACCCATACACATCCGTTCTCTGCTACAGCAATTTCTCCCTGAATGATTCCTACATCTGTTCCATTGAGGTCTTGTGCCTTTGAAACAGTGTCAGGATTAAGGTCTGCCTTTATTCCTTTTATACTTGAAGCCAATATCTTAGCATCAGGATAAGCCTTTTGTATCAGTGCATTGATATCATCTTCTGCCTTAGCCTCAATAACTTCACAGCCTACAATATGACTCATCTCGATAAATTGCTGTACTACATCTTGATATTTAATACCCTCAATAGGCTTCTCGGGCATATCAAACTGTTCTTTTGTATTACGTCGTAATTTGCTAAATAAATCTTCTTTATTCATGCTTCAATTCCTCCATTGCGTGCTTAAATATGACATGGAAAGGCTTTTTCGCAAACTTTGGCATTGTATGACCAATGCTCCATGGATTAAGCTTTATATCCATTAGCGATTCTGGTATGTGATTGGCTACTGATGAATTACGAAGTAAAGCATCATAAATATGATAGTTTTCGTAAACAACTTTCATTCCTTCTGCCATCACTTTCTTCTCTTTGTTCTCTGTTCCATACGTTTCAAGGCTCTGACGCCATCGATAAATCTGACTACCAGGAGTTACCTTTGCAGGGCAAACACAATCACAACTCAAACATAATGAGCATGCAGAAACATTACCACTGTGCTGTTTTGGATTCTTTAGCATACCAAGATTAACTCCAATAGGACCTGGAATAAAGTAACTATATGAATAACCTCCTGAACGACGATAGACAGGACAAGTATTCATACATGCACCACATCGAATACACTTCAGTGTCATCCAATGTTCTTTATTAGCAATCATGTCACTACGACCATTGTCTACTAATATTACATGCATCTCACCTCCTGGTCGTGCCTTACGGAATTGAGAGGTAAAGGCAGTTGATGGTTGTCCTGTTCCACTGCGTGCTAACAAGCGTTGGAACACTGCCAACGAATCATAATCAGGGATAACTTTCTCAATACCCATGGCAACAATATGTAATTTAGGTACTGAAGTTGACATGTCAGCATTACCTTCATTAGTGCAGACAACGCAATCTCCTGTCGCAGCAACACCAAAGTTACAACCTGTCAGTCCTGCATCAGCATCCATAAAATCACCACGCAAATCTTCACGTGCACAACGTGTAAGATAAGTTGGGTCATGATTTCCTTTCTCTTTAGAGATTCCTTTCTCTTCAAACATCTCTCCAATCTCATCACGAGTCAAGTGAATAGCAGGCATAACAATATGCGCTGGCTTCAAATGCATGAGTTGAAGAATACGCTCACCAAGGTCGGATTCAACGACATTGATTCCTCTCTTTATCAGATAAGGATTCATTTCGCATTCCTCGGTCAGCATTGATTTAGATTTAACGAGTTTCTTTACTTTATGAGATTCAAGTATCCCATAAACCATTTCATTAAACTCTTGCGCATCTTTAGCAAAATGAACAATAACACCATTACGTTCCAAACTATTAGAGAATTGCTCTAAATAGTCAACTAAATGGGTTGCTGTATGCTCTTTTATTCGACTTGCATGTTCACGTAAATCCTCCCATTCTGGTAGCTCTGCCGCTGCAGCATCTCTTTTCTGACGTAATGACCAAAATGTACGGTCATGTCGTTCAACCTTCTTAGGGTCTTTCAGAAACTCTTTTGCTTTTTTAGAATGATATGTTGACATAACTCTTTTGTCTTTTATAACCTTTATATAAATATCATAAACCTGCAGCTAAGATCTCAGCTACATGCATGAACTTGATAGGATAGTGGTTCTTTCCTGCTACACCCTGCATGTGCATTAAGCATGAACTATCCGAACCAGTAATAAACTCAGCTCCCGTATCCATATGACGTTTCACTTTATCGTTACCCATGGCAGTGCTAACATAAGGTTCTTCAACAGCAAACATACCACCAAAACCGCAACATTCATCCTTGCGATCAGGTTCTTTAACCGTGATACCTTCCTTGAGTTTCAATAATTCAACTATCTTATTTACAGGTTTCTCTTGCAATTCAGAAGGTGTACTAAGCGTTAATTCACGTACACCATGACAAGAGTTATGAACAGACACGACATGAGGAAAACTTCCAGGAAGTTCCTTTACCTTCAGAACATCATGTAAGAATTCTACCAACTCCATTGTTTTCTTAGGTGTCTGACACTCATGATCGAGTATTTGTGGGTAATTAACCCGCACAAAAGCAGCACAAGATACACTCGGTGTTACGATATAATCGAAGTTTTTAAACTTATCCTCAAAACGTCCTGCAAGGTGATCAGACATACGCTGAAAGCCACCATTTGCCATTGGCTGACCACAACAAGTCTGATGTTCGGGATAGACAACATCTATTTTTAGCTTTTTCAAAAGCTTATAAGTTGCTACGCCTACTTGTGGATAAAGTGCATCGACGTAACATGGAATAAAGAGACCAACTCTCATAATTTTATCTTTTCTTGTTCGTTTCTATGCTACAAATTTAGATAAAAATACTTAGATAGCATAGGAAAATCACAAAAAAGACAGGGAATAAAATAAGTTTAATCCTTAACAAAGAATATTTTTCTTACCTTTGCAAAGGTAAAATGGCTTAAAACTAAGAAGAAATTGTATGATAGTTTGCATTGCAGAGAAACCCAGTGTTGCTAAAGATATAGCTCGAATCCTTGGTGCCAACAAGGCTTGTAACGGCTATATGGAGGGCAATAATTACCAGGTAACATGGACCTTCGGCCACCTTTGTGAGTTGAAGGAACCTAATGATTATTTTACGAACTGGAAATATTGGAGTCTTGCTGCATTGCCAATGATACCTCCACGCTTTGGTATTAAGCTCATTGAGGACGAAGGTATCAAGAAACAATTTGCTGTTATTGAGCAGCTTTACCAGTCGGCTGAGATGATTATCAACTGTGGTGACGCTGGTCAGGAAGGTGAATTAATTCAGCGGTGGGTAATGCAAAAAGCAGGTGTAAAGTGTCCTGTGAAGCGTCTTTGGATATCTTCGATGACGGATGAAGCTATTCGCGAGGGGTTTGCCAACTTAAAGGAACAAGAGCAGTATCAGCCACTTTACCTCGCAGGATTGTCTCGTGCGATTGGAGACTGGCTGTTAGGAATGAATGCTACCCGCCTTTATACATTAAAGTATGGCAACAATAGTTATGGCAGAGGTCAGGTTCTGTCAATTGGTCGAGTACAGACACCAACCTTGGCACTCATCGTACAGCGACAAAAAGAGATAGATAACTTTAAGCCAGAGCCTTATTGGGTATTAGCTACAGTTTATCGTGATATGCAGTTTACGGCAACAAAGGGTAAATTCACCTCTAAAGAAGAAGGCGAAAAAGCCTTCTCAACGATTGAAGGAAAGCCTTTTACAATTACAAGTGTAGCAAAAAAGAAAGGGGCAGAACAGCCAAAACAGCTTTATGATCTCACCTCTCTGCAGGTAGATTGTAATCGTAAGTTTGGATTCTCTGCTGAGATGACACTCAATACGATTCAAACTCTCTACGAACGTAAACTTACAACTTATCCACGTGTTGACACACAGTTCCTCTCTGATGATATTTATCCGAAGTGTCCACAGATAATGAACGGACTCTTTCAGACTACATTTGCGGGTAAAAAACCTTATGCCGATATCGTGAAGACGTTGGGTGGCAAGCCATTGCCTAAGACAAAACGTGTCTTTGATTCCTCAAAGGTGACAGATCACCATGCTATTATTCCGACAGGTGTACTACCACAAGGACTGACAGATGCTGAACAAAAGGTGTACGACCTCATTGCGCGTCGTTTTATCGCTGCTTTCTATCCCGATTGCAAGTTCTCTACGACAACAGTATTAGGTAATGTTGACGAGATAGAGTTTAAGGTTTCTGGCAAAGAAATATTGGATTTGGGTTGGAGAGTTTGCACTGATACCCCTGCAGGCTCCTCCTCTACTCCAGCAGATGACAGCCAAGAAGGAACCGCTACAACCTCTCCTCTACTTCCTACCTTTAAGAAAGGGGAATCAGGACCGCACACCCCTACCCTTACCGAAAAACAAACAACCCCTCCAAAACATTACACTGAGGCCTCTTTGCTTCGTGCAATGGAAACAGCAGGTAAGTTTGTTGAAGACGAAACCCTGCGTGCTGCTATGAAGGAGAATGGTATCGGACGCCCTTCATCACGTGCAGGAATTATTGAAACGCTCTTTAAACGCCATTATATTCGTCGTAAAAGAAAGAATATAGAAGCAACTGAGACTGGTATTGCACTGATTGATACGATTCACGAGAAACTTCTTACATCAGCCGAATTGACGGGTATATGGGAGAAGAAACTTCGTGATATTGAAGCTAAAAAGTATGATGCTTCTCAATTTATTAACGAATTGAAAGAGCAACTTACGAACATAGTCAACGACGTGTTAGCTGATAATTCTTCACGAAAAATTGGTGAAGTAGAGGATAATAAAGAGAAGTAAAAAGAATATTCTTTCAATTTTCTTCTATTAAAGGTATTTAAATAAAAGAGAATAGGTAAAGAGCTGGCAGACTTGTGGCCATACCTTCAATTAGACTTACCCACCATTTGTCTTCAAAGATGACTGCAAAGGAGGCAGATGAAAGTATAATCATTGGTACGTATATCAGCAAATTTAGATATGGAAAATAGCCTTGTGTGATGGCAGTTATGAAAAGAATCAAAATCGATATGCATAGGAAAATGGCAATCCATACCGTATAAAATAATAATCTCTGTTTCATTTTTCTATTGTCTATGGTATTTACATCTTCTTTACATACCAATCATTGCCTATATATTCATACTCTTGCTTATGCGAGTCGAAAAGGTATCTTTTGTCATTATAGTCTTTATTTATTTTTATATAGTCAATGCCATTAGAAATCACTCTTATTATCTTCCCATTATCTATGCAACAATACGATAGATTTAATTTCTTATAAGCCTTGAGAAACTTAATTATCTCGTTATCCTGTAAGGGATAGTTCTTTGGCTTTTTAGTTATTCTCAACTGGTTATCTACAAACACAAGACCACTCCCCTTTACCCTAAATAGATCAAAAATGGTCACATCAATATCTCTATTATAGATTAAGACACCATCTAATTGATTAAAATCGTAGTTTATTATTTGACTACTATAGTTTACTTCTGAAGAACAACCAACAAAGAGAAATAGAGTAATCAATAAAACTAATATCTTTATCTTCAAATTCATACAACTATTTTCTGCAAAAATAACGCAAACGAGAGCAAAGGAAGCTTGCTTCCACTTTGCCGAGTGCAGCATATTTTCTGCAAAGATATAAAACATATTCTATAAATCGGAATTTGAACTTTATTTTTTTAATTCCATTTTGATTGATACGATACAAAGCTGCTGTTTTGTAAAGATAATTCAAAATACACAAAATAAAAGACGCCCAATAAGGGTTCAATTGAGGCTTAATTGACCTCTAACAAAGGCCTAATTGAACCCTTAAAGGGCGTTAGTTAGAAGCTAATTAAGCACCTTTTGTTTTCTAACTTTGTAATCTATTGATTAACTGATAGTTGCGACTATGGTTTTTGATGGTCATTTCTTGAGTTCAAAAGTGCTTTTTATAGAGATATTTGTAAATATATTTCAATCACAAAAATATCTTTTTTTATGAATAAGTGAGTGTTGTTGTCTAATAAACAAACTGATTTAAAACCAAGTTTAGTACTTCTTTCTATAAGAAGAAAGGGGTGAGAGAAGCTCATAAATAGAAACTTCTCTCACCCCATAGGCTTTTATCTGTATAGAAAAGGAAGACTAAAACTTAGTAAGCATGGTCGTCCTCAGCAATTTCCTTACGATCAATAGCCTTCTTGTCGATTGCACGCCAAGCATAAACAATGTATGCCAAAACGAATGGAACAAGGAAGCTAACATAGAACATAGCCTTCAATGTGAACTCACTTGAAGAACTATTCTGAAGTGTCAATGAGCTCTGTAGGTCGGCTGTTGATGGATAGTAAGCTGTGTTGTTCCATCCTGCAATGAGGAAGAGAACCAAAACAACCAATACGACACCAATACCTGCAGGCCAAATACCACGTACATACTCTGGCTTAAGAACAGTCTTAACGATTCCGAAAAGCAAGAGAACAACACCTACAAGCAGAATGATAGCTAATGGCCACATTGCTAATAAGTTGTTCAGATACTTCATTGGTTCCATAACGATAACGCCAGCTTCATTTACTGCGTAGCCCTCGCCTACCAATGTTACAATGAGGAAAGGCAAGAAGAACAGTAAGAAAAGAACTGTGTTAACGAGCAACTGCTTGCGAACACGTCCACGGATAATGTCATCGTTCACATTATTATTAATATAGAGTGTACCGAGGATACGTGCAAGGAATACTACAGAAATACCAAAGATAACTACCCAAGGATTGAGCAGTACGTCAAGTCCACGTGAACCATTTGCCCAATGAGAGATAACAGGCTGCATGAAGTCAGTAATGATTCATAACTAATAGCTTGAATGATAAATGTGAAGAGAATCAATACCCACACCCAATAAGCACCACCAAAACTGGTACTATAGAACAATGGGAAAGAAGCAAAGAATGCTCCACCGAATGTTACGAGTGTTGTAAAGGTGAACTCCCACTTACGACCAGTTGAATTAATGAGCATACGGCGCTCTTCTTCTGTCTTACCCAATTGGAAAATCATTGAGTTTGCACCCTGCACGAACAGCAGGAAGACAAGTAGCGCACCTAAAAGTGAGATAATGAACCACCAGTAGTGTTGTAGAAAATCGTATGTCATAGTTCTGGTCCTTTCTTAATTTGCTTACACATAATACTAACTTCAGCTGTCAACATTGCAGTAAAGAGAACAAGGAAGAGGAAGAAGGTGAATGCGATACCACCACTTGAGAGGTCGCTCACTGCTGCCCATGTTGGAAGCATATCCTGGATTGTCCATGGCTGGCGGCCAAATTCGGCAACAAGCCATCCACACTCACTTGCAATAAAAGCTAATGGGATGAGTGCAATACCTACTCTCTGTAACCAGCGTGGACGAGTAATATCTTTCTTGTAAACAATAAACAATATCACTGCAAAGATAAGGATGAAGAAACATCCAAGGCCTACCATAATGCGGAATGACCAGAAGTTAACAGGAATGAATGGTACAACCTGCTTAGCATCCTTAATATATCCATAGCCGAAGTACTTCATATCCTTTTCAAGAACTTTGAGATTAGACTCTTTGTCCTTTCCTGCACGATAGTCTTTAAGTGCTTGGATGGCATTACGACCACGTTCCTGCTTCTCCTTCAACGATGGTTCCATTGTGCCGTCAGCCTTCTTATAACCACGGATAATATCCTTTACACCAGGAACATAACCATGAGCATCCTTTGTTGCAAGGATAGAAAGCATGTTAGGTACAGCTATTCGCATAGGAGGTTCAGACTGGTTCATGTAATCAGGCTGCTCAAATGGGTTCACCCAAGCAACTGCTGTCAAACTCTGATCAGTACCTCCTTCATAGAGAGCTTCCATGGCTGCAAGCTTCATTGGCTGTGATTGCGCTACCATATAAGCAGAGCTGTGACCTGTAGAACCTGCTAAAAGAGAAGCTACAAGACCAACAGCAGCACCTACTTTAATACTCTCCTTTGCAAGCTCTATGTAACGCTTACGAAGCAGATACCAGCAACTTACACCGACTGTGAATGCTGCACCCAATATCCAAGAAGAAGTAATGGTATGTGTAAACTTGTCAATTGCAAATGGACTCAGTGCAACATCGAGGAATGAGGTCATCTCATTACGCATCGTATCAGGATTGAATGTACAACCGATAGGATACTGCATCCACGCATTAGCCACGAGAATCCACCATGCTGAGAGCGTTGCTCCCAATCCAGTGAGCCATGTTGATGCAAGGTGGAAGCCCGCTGAAACCTTGTTCCAACCGAAGAACATCACTGCAACAAATGTTGACTCCATAAAGAAAGCCAAGATTCCTTCGATGGCAAGTGGTGCACCAAAGATGTCACCAACGAACCAAGAATAATTGCTCCAGTTAGTTCCAAACTCGAATTCAAGGATGATACCAGTAGCAACACCCATGGCAAAGTTAATACCAAACAATCGCTGCCAGAAGCGAGTTGCAGTACGCCAAAACTCCTTTCGGGTGCGATAATAACAAGTCTCCATGATTCCCATTACGACAGCTAAGCCCAGTGTCAAGGGAACGAAAAGCCAGTGATAGATGGCTGTCAGTGCAAACTGTGCACGTGACCAGTCAACAGTTCCTGGATCAATGGCTAAAAGTAGGTTTTCCATTGTTTGTTGTTATTTATTAAAATGTTATGAATTGAATATATTGCTATCGGTAATAAATGATGATAATAACTGAAGTTCGTTATCTTTTCATCAGTTGTTGCTCAATGAATTCGCCCTCTTTTCCTTTTTCCGCATTCGCTTTTAGAAAGTTTGGAAAGAAGAAAATCTTTAACACAAGGAACATAATAGCCAACTTAACTATTATCACTGTCCAAAGTGTTTTACCCAATGTCATGTGCCGAAACCCGTCATAATAGAGGTCAAACGCACGATAAAAGAAATTGTTTTTGTTCACTGTATGAAATGTTTTCGTACTTGTATTTTATACAAACCTATCCTGCAAAGTTAAACATTTATTTCCAAAGTTGTTCTATATTTCCCTAAAAATAGGCATATTTTTGTATTTTAATGATTATCAGCCTACCTTTCCTTGTTAATCAATATAAAAAGACTATTTTTGCAAAAGATATTTTTAGAGACATTTAGATAATGAAAAAATTATTCACCATAGTAGTTTTGTTGGGTGCTACCTTGGGCATTCATGCACAGGAGGTGTACTCTCTGCAGAAGTGTCGTGAGCTGGCTTTACAAAACAATCGTCAGCTAAAGGTTTCGCGTATGACAGTAGATGTGGCAGAAAACACACGTAAGGCAGCTAAGACAAAGTATCTGCCACGTGTTGACGCACTTGCTGGTTATCAACACTTTTCACGAGAGATTTCACTTCTCAGCGATGATCAGAAGAATGCATTTAGCAATCTTGGAACAAATACTTTTGGGCAGTTAGGTGGTCAGATCGGACAGAACTTGACCTCGTTAGCACAACAAGGTATCCTCAGTCCACAGATGGCTCAGCAACTTGGTCAGCTCTTTAGCAATGTTGCGACACCACTCACTCAGGTAGGAAACAATATTGGACAAAGTATCAATGACGCATTTCGTTCAAACACAAAGAACGTCTATGCCGGTGGTATTGTTGTCAATCAACCTATTTATATGGGAGGTGCTATCAAAGCAGCTAACGATATGGCAGCTATTGGTGAGCAGATTGCACAAAACAATATCAGCCTTAAACGACAGTTAGTCCTCTATGGAGTTGATAATGCATATTGGCTTGCTATCTCCTTAAAGAAGAAAGAAGCGTTAGCAACTCGCTATCGTGATTTAGCTCAAAAGCTCAATGAGGATGTTAAGAAGATGATACGCGAGGGTGTAGCTACTCGAGCTGATGGATTGAAGGTTGAGGTAGCTGTTAATACAGCTGACATGCAAATTGCTCGTATTCAAAGTGGTGTATCATTGGCAAAGATGGCATTGTGCGAACTTTGTGGTCTTGATTTGAATGGTGATATACCTCTATCTGATGAAGGTGATGCCGACCTCCCTCCTACTCCATCAACGCAGTTTGACAACTATACAGTTTCTTCTTCAGATACAACAGGGCTTAACGAAGCTCGTCCAGAGCTACGTCTCTTACAGAATGCTGTTGATTTGAGCATACAGAATACCAAACTTATTCGTTCACTTTATATGCCTCATGTACTTCTTACTGCTGGCTATTCCGTATCAAATCCGAATCTCTTTAATGGTTTTCAGAAACGTTTTACGGACTTATGGAACATTGGAATAACAGTTCAAGTACCAGTATGGAATTGGGGAGAAAACAAATATAAGGTACGCGCAAGTAAGACCGCTACGACTATAGCACAGTTAGAAATGGATGACGTACGTAAGAAGATTGACTTGGAGATAGAGCAGAACAGACTCCGTCTTAAAGATGCAAACAAGCAACTTGCTACCTCTCAGAAGAATATGGCTGCTGCAGAAGAGAACCTTCGTTGTGCCAACGTAGGCTTCAAAGAGGGTGTTATGACGGTTACAGAAGTTATGGCTGCTCAGACTGCTTGGCAGACTTCACGCATGGCAATCATTGATGCAGAAATCAGCGTAAAGTTAGCACAAACAGGATTGCAAAAGGCTCTTGGCGGTTTATAATACAAGTTTGAACTTTGAGACTTGCGTTTCATGGAGTATTAGAAAGTCACCAACTCATATCTTAAAGGTTCATATTGCAAGAATAAAATACTTAATACATAAAAATCAAACCTCAAAAATATGTCAGCAAAATCACAACATAATAACATACTTTTAGCCGTAATAGGCTTCGTTTCTGTAGTAGTTATCGTGGCCGTTATTGGTTATTTCACCATTGACCGCACAGAAGAAACCATACAAGGAGAAGTAGAAGTAAGTGAATATCGTGTAGCTTGTAAGTTCCCAGGCCGTATCACAGATATTAAAGTGAAAGAAGGCGACTTTGTTCACAAGGGAGACGTCCTTGCTACATTGGCTATCCCTGAAGCAAGTACACAAGAGAAAGTGGCTGAAGCTGCGGCTGGTGCAACAGATGCTTTGAGTGCTTTGGCAGAAGGTCCTACACGTCGTGAGACTGTAGAAAGTGCTTATCAAATTTATCAGCAGGCTATTGCAGCAAATGATATTGCCGAAAAGACCTACGGTCGTATGCAACGATTGTATGACGAAGGAGTGATGAGTGCACAGAAACGTGATGAGGCTATGGCAGCATACGAAGCAACAAAGGCTGGTGTACAAGTTGCTAAATCGCAGTGGGAACTTGCTAAGAATGGTGCCCAGCGTGAGACTAAAGAGGCTGCAAGAAAGCAAGCGCAGGCTGCTCGTTCTGCAGTTGATGTTGTTCGTTCAGTCTTGAAAGAAACCGTACAGCGTGCAACAGCAGACGGAGAGGTTGAAACAATCTATCCAAAGGTAGGCGAACTTGTCGGCTTAGGTAGTCCGATTATGAGTATCTCAATGGTTGATGATATTTGGGGAACATTTAATGTTCGTGAGGATCAACTCAAGGACATGAAGGTTGGCACTGTTCTAAAAGCCTATGTTCCAGCTCTTGATAAGAATATTGAACTGCGTGTAACCTCCTTAAAGGATAAAGGTTCTTATGCTGTGTGGAAGGCTACTAAGACCAATGGACAGTATGATCTAAAGACATTCCAAATTAAGGCAAAACCAACAAAGAAGGTTGAAGGTTTAAAGCCTGGTATGTCGTTGATACTAAAGAAGTAGGACCTCCCCCAGCCCCTCCAAAGGAGGGGAGTTGCCTAACGGGATAAAATTGGTTATTTAAGTAACAATCAGTTGTCCAATAATGGCTAAAATAGACCTCTCTTAACATCTTCTATAGATGTGTTAATGGTAAACACATGTAGTGCTGATGGCTAACACCAATGGTGCTAAGGCTTAACACTAAAGACAGAGGGGCTTGCTTTACTAATAAGCTATTAAGAATTCATTATTTAAAGACCATCTAACAAAGACATTTAAAGGCAGTTTTCCTCACATAATATCCTTTTATAGAGGGAGTTGAGGAGGCTTTTTAATCATAATGAAGAAGTTACTCTTATACATAAGAAGGATTGTTAATCTCTCTGCTCGTGAAGTTGGATTGATGATACATAACCCCATCTACATCTGTTGTATGGTGGTTTTTCCTCTTGTTATCATCTTTTTCTTTACATCTCTGATGAGTACTGGGCAGCCAGAGAAACTCCCGTGTGGTGTTGTCGACTACGATAACACTTCTGTTACACGTGCTATGATTCGTCAGTTGGATGGTTTTCAAAGTACTCGTGTCGCAGGGCATTACAACAATGTATCTGAAGCGCGTAAAGCCATACAGCGCAATGAGATATATGGTTTCCTCTATATCCCAGAAGGAACAACGGCTAAGCTTGTTTCTCAGCGGCAACCTGAGGTTTCTTTTTATTATAGTAATGTGACACTCGTTGCGGGCGGTATGATTTTCAAAGACCTCAAGACGGTAACGACTTTAAGTTCTGCGGCTGTTGGTGCAGCCAAGTTGCAGATGCTTGGAAAGACACCTGATGAGATTAAAACAATCATTCAGCCAATAGGTCTCGATGTACACATGGTTGGTAATCCTTGGATGAACTATAATGTTTATTTGAGTAGTATTATGATTCCTGGTATTCTGGTGCTATTCATGTTTCTCATTACCGCCTACTCTATCGGTACAGAACTAAAGTTTGGTAGAGCTAATGAGTGGATGTCTTTGGCAGGAAATAATATTCTTGTAGCCCTTACAGGTAAGCTATTACCACAGACACTCATTTTCTTAACCATATTCTTAGGATATGAATGGTATGTCTATGGTTATCTTAACTTCCCACACCCTGGTGGCTTGGGTATGATTATCTTCCTTGCCATACTTACTGTATTGTCATCTCAGGGATTCGGTGTTTTTGTCTTTGGATTGATGCCTTCTCTGCGAATGTCAATGAGTATATGTTCTCTTTGGGCTGTGGTAGGTTTCTCTGCTTGTGGTGCTACCTTCCCACTATTTGCTATGGACGGTATGATTGAAGCCTTAGCACAGATTATTCCACTGCGCCATTATTATATGATTTATCAAATCTGTATCTTTAATGGTTATCCGCTGATAAATGCGTGGGTGAATGTCGTAGCACTGGTGGCTTTTGCCTCACTGCCAATCCTTGTGATTAGAAATATTAAACGAGCAATGGTTGAATATGTGTATATACCATAAAGATATACAAGTATCATCCATTAACGGTCATAAAGGATGAGTTTATTTACAGAATATTACCAAAGGAAAAGTTCTACAAATGGCTATAATTCTGCGTATTACTCATCACTGATTAAATAATCTCTCAAAGAAGAGGGCTTAACAAACGATCAATTATGTCAGAAACAAAGAATACAACGAAGCCTACTAACAAAAAGAAAGCAAGCTCAGGACCGCTGAGTTTTCTATCTTCTCTTTGTTATATATGGTGGTTGGAAACGAAGAGTACGATTAAAGACGAAGGGGTATTAATATTCTTTCTTGTTGTACCTTTGGCTTACCCACTGCTTTACTCATGGATATATAATAATGAGGTGGTGCGTGAAGTTCCTGTCGCTATTGTCGATTTATCTCACTCTTCATCTTCACGTGAGTTTATTCAAGACTTTGATGCGTCACCTGATGTACGTGCTGCCTACTATTGTAATAACCTGCAGGAGGCTGAAGCATTGGTAGGGAAACAGGCTGTACATGGTGTACTCTACTTTCCAAGTGACTTTGAACGCACTTTGCACCGTGGTGAAAAGGCTCATGTGGGTGTGTATTGTGACATGAGTCTGATGCTTACCTATAAGGCTATCTATCAGACTGCATTGGCAGTATCAATGGAAATGGGTACTGACATAAAGAAAGAACATTCTCTATCGTTTACAGAAAGAGATGAAGAGGTTAGCACCGAACCAATGATAGTAGATGCAGAGCCTATCTTTAATACAACGGGAGGTTATGGTAATGCTATTCTTCCTGGTGTATTGATTCTTATACTACAGCAAACATTACTTCTCGGAATTGGCTTATCAGCAGGTACAGCACGTGAAAACAACCGTTTCCAAGACCTTGTCCCTATCGGTAAGCACTACAATGGAATTATGAAGATAGTACTTGGCAAGTCCTCTTGCTATTTCATGATTTATTGTGTTATGGCAGCATACGTAACAATGGTTGTACCCCATTTGTTTAACTTCACTATGCTTGCCCGTCCTGTTGACCTCTTTTGGCTTCTTTTGCCATATCTGTTAGCCGTTATCTTCTTCGGTATGACCATCTCATGTCTTGTGCGCTATCGTGAGAATGTGATGCTTTTAGTGGTGTTCACGTCTATTCCATTCCTCTTCCTTACGGGTGCATCATGGCCACAGACCAGTATTCCTGGTGGCTGGCAGGGTGTCAGTTGGCTTATTCCTTCTACCTTTGGTGTTCGTGGATACCTACGAATAGCCTCTATGGGTGCTACCATTGATGATGTATTGCCAGAAGTTCGTGCTTTATGGATACAAGCAGCTGTATATTTTATTACAACCTGCTTTGTCTATAGATTCCAGATTATCAATGCTCGTAAACATGCTATCTCACACTATCAGATGATTCAAGATAGAATTAAGACTGCTCGTGAGAAGAAGTCTAAGGATAAATAACTCATGAGTATAAATATGAGCGCAATACTATAATATATCTTTGTAAATAATATAGGACTTGTGTCTACATTTGAGTTTACGTGTGTTGCTGTAGGCACATAGAGAAATCATAAATATTATCAGATAAGGAAATGAATATTAATTACGTATTTTCATGGGCAGAGAATTCGAATGGAGAAATGGTACATGTAGATAGTGTACCAAGAGGGCAACAGTGTGGTTGTATTTGTCCTTGCTGTCACGAGAATTTACTTGCACGGCATGGGGATGTGAGAGAACATGGGTTTGCTCACCATAGTGATAATCGCGGAGCTAATCTTAATATTTGCTATGAAGTTACCTTATATAAGCTTGCAGAACAAATTATTAAAAATAAGAAGAAAATACATACTTCATCATACTATGATATTTTTCCAGCAACAGATATTTACTTTGTAGATGTGAAAATTGATAGTTATTATAATAGAGAAGATAAACAACCAGATGTAATTGCAATAACAGAAGATGGGAAACAATACCTTATAGAGTTTACCTTTAATTCTAAGGTCCAGCATAAAGAAAAAATTGATTATAAGAATCTTACTTGTCTCGAGATAGATATAGCCAACCAAACTCTTGAGTCATTAGAATCTTTTCTTTTAGAGTCAGACAAGGAACGTAAATGGCTTAATAATCAAATATATTTTAAAGGCATAGAGGAGAAATATAGAAATAATGGCAAAAAGATAAAAGTCGTAGAGGAATCTATTTGTGCAAATTGTAAGATTAAATATTATTGCTGTGGTGTTAAACAAAAGAATAGTTTAGATCTATTGGTTATAGAGCATAGTGGAAAAAAATATCGTTTATGTAAACAAAAAGAGTTTCACAAAAGGATAGAAAAATTAAATTCTCAGTTTTCGGGTGCTAAACTACATAAACATATAGAGAATGATAAAGATTTATCTATAAGTGTAAACATGTCCAATTATTGTGATTACGGACAAGATTTGCAAGAAAAACTTGAAAATATTAAAAGAAAGGAAGAAGAGGAAAAACGTAGAAGAGAGGAAATGGAATCCTTACACAATCCCTCAGATAGAACTTGTTTTGAATGTCGTTCAAATCTTGTTTGGGCTAATAAAAATGGTTATGCTAATTGTGGAGCATGGAAAAGTCTAAATGTACTTCAAAAAACACCCCCAACATGTGCGAAAACATGCAAGAATTTCAAACGTAAATGATAAAATAGATAATGCTATTAGATAATATTTTATTTCTTATAGGATCATACCCACAAAAAAGCGATTACATGTATGTAAAAATAAAATCATACAATCCGTTTTACATAACGATTAATAGCGCTTCAACTGAGGCTTAAATGGCTTGCAAAAGGTGCCCTTTTGAAGTCTTACTAACGCCCTTTTGAAAGCCAATTAAGCACCTTTTCTCATGCAATCTTGTAAAATCTTAATAGCAAGATAGTTACAAAGATGAACAAAACGGTACTTTTCTATCTGATTTCTACAGGGATATAGAGGAATAATGTAAATATATTTCGCTACAGTATGATTATCTTTAAGGTAGGATATAGTAAAAGTGATTGTATGAGATTCAACCCATTTATATCATGTTTAACATCTTTAAAATTCCATATATCAATGAGATGATAGCACCTATCCACCCTCTCATATACATATATTCGCCACCTCCTCCAGAATGATGAGCCTTAGAACAAATCCCAATCATAAGGATACCCACTATTATATAGTTCGTTCCTTCTAAAGCTTTATTAAACAATCCTACAAGACCTAAGATAAAAATAAAACATAAAACGATATATGCAACTGAAGAAATCAAAGTATTTTTCCTTTGAGAATTCCTCAAGCAATAAAAGAGATAGCAAGACAAACATATAGTCAGAAGCCCAGATATACTATATAATTCCATTACTTTAATTTATTAGTGTAAACAAATAGATATTGGTTATACTTTAATGCTTCATGAAAAGAAGCACTAAGCCTAAACGCAAACCTCTCCGTTTCTTATCAAAATCATAAATAGCATAAGTCTTGTTCCAAGCCAATTGTATTCTTTTTTGAAAGGTATTTCGCAAAACTGAGAGTACAACAAATCGCTTTTCCAAGCTATTTTTGTATATGAATTATCCACAATTAATATTCCATATTTACTAAAAGAGCACAATGAAAGTTATTAAAACGGACCTCATAGTCTAACCCTTCAGATGCTTTATGCTCAATCGTTTCAAGCTTCATCTTGTCTTCTATACTTTATAAGACAAATGGGAATATAAGTTTATACATCTATTAGGTATATCTACATTAGATTATAAACTTGTATTCCCATAACTAATATATCCTTTTATATCGCTCTTACAAGTGGAAGTATTCTTTCTTCTTTTCGTTAAATGCTACCCTTGTGCAAAGTAGAAAAGTAAGACTTACTTTGATGTGTCTCTATGTAACACACTTCCGCTTGCTTGATGCGTAGCAAGAACGAGAACCTCGGCAATCTGAACATGGGCAGGAGCAGAAGCAGCATAGAACACAACCTCAGCTATATCGGTGCCAGTAAGTGGCTTAACACCTTCATATACTTTTTCTGCACGAGAATCATTGCCGTGAAAACGTACGTTAGAGAAGTGGGTCTCTACCAATCCTGGCTTTACATTCGTCACACGCACAGAGGTATGTGCAAGGTCAATACGGAGTCCGTCGGTAATCGTCTTTACAGCAGCTTTCGTACCACAATAGACATTACCGCCTGCATAGGCTGCATCACCAGCCACAGAACCGATGTTAATAACATGTCCGCTGTCACGTTTTACCATTCTTGGAACAACAAGGCGTGTCATGGTTAAGAGTCCTTTGATATTGGTATCAATCATCGTTTCCCAATCTTCAAAGCTACCTTCATATTCAGGTTCTAATCCAAGAGCCAAACCAGCATTGTTAATTAAGACATCAATCTGCTGCCATTCAAGTGGTAGGCTGTTGATAGCTGCAGTTGCCGCATTACGATTTCGTACGTCAAAAGCAAGTGCTAACACTCTCACTCCTTCTGTTTCAAGTTCTTTCTTTAGGTTAGCAAGGAGTTGTGCTCTACGGCCAGTTATGATAACATCATACCCTCCTTTTGCAAACTTACGTGCACAGGCTTCGCCAATTCCACTGGTAGCACCAGTAATCAATACTATTTTTCTCATATTATGACTAAGTTATTATTGAAAGACAATATAGTTTAAGACGGATTTATAGAAAGGAGAACTTGCTCCCCTACCAGTTTCTTATCTAATAGTTAGTATCTACCAAGCACTACTATTATTTATTCGACACCGCCACACCTATTAATATCAACGCACTTCCGACATAGGCTATGGCTGTCATTGGCTCGTTGAGGAAGATAGCACTGGTTGCTACTGTGGTGATAGGGTTTAGGTATAGATAGTTCGATGATGTCATGGCACCAATCTTCGCAATGACTAATGTCCATAGAACAAAGCAAAGGAAAGACGCTACAAGACCAAGGAACAATAGGTTTAAGATTACTTTCGGTGTAAGAAGCATGGAAGTAGTTGCCGTCCATGGGTCAAAAAGAAAGGCTGGCAATACCGTTACAAGTCCGTAGAAGAAAATCTTACGTGTTATAAAAACAGCTGAATAACTGTTTGATATCTTCTTCATTAGTAAGGAATAAACAGCCCAACATAGTGATGCCAACAACGTAAGGAGGTCGCCCCAAGGATTCAGATGTAGGACAAAACTACCATTAAAGATAACGATGGCAACACCCATTAAGGCTATTAACGAACCGAGAATCAGTGACCAACTTGCTTTAATACTCTTCACAAAGGTGATACCAAGTAGTACTGTAAGCAGTGGTGCAGTACAAACAATGAAACTAACGTTATTGACATAGGTAAGTCCCACTGCATAATTCTCAGCAAGGAAGAACACCGAACCACCCGTTATACCTAATAAAACCATGATTAATTCATCACGCCATGTACGAGAAAAGAGCTGACGTGGCGAGATAAACCATATACAAATATAGGCAATAACAAAGCGTAGGAAAAAGATTTCCAACGGTGTCAATCCACTGTTATAAAGCACCTTCGTGTTTACAAAGGTAGTGCCCCATACGGCGACAATAGCAATGGCAAGAAGATGCCATAGTATGTTTTTATTCTTGATGTTCGGCATATTTCCTAAGAGGATTAGGTAAGGTTTTGCCCTTTGTGATAAGAATTATTACGGAAGTAATGATAAGTACACAACCAATAATAATAGATGTTGTGAGTGGTTCGCCCATGAGTGTGATACCAATAGTCATTGCAGTGAGTGGCTCAAAGGCTCCTAAAATAGCAACACTGGCAGAATCAATCAAGGTGAGTGAACGAACCAACGTAACATTACTGATAGTGGTTGGAATCAAACCCAGTAGTATCAGTGAAAGGAAAGAGTCTGCATTCGTAATTCGTTGTACCCCTCCTGTCGTAAATGTTGCATAAAGGATGAGTAGCAACATTGCCATAAAAAAGATATAGAAATTAACCTTCAACGCCGGCAACTTACGAATACGCATGTTAGGAAAAAGTACCATATAGATAGCATACAGTAGTCCTGACGACATGGCAAGTGTAACACCCCACATCGATTTAATACCATCTGTATGCCCTATTCCACCAAGAAAAGCCACACCAACAATAGCAAGTAAAATGGCTAAGGATATGCGAATTGTAAGTTTTTCATTAAAGAAAAGAATGAGAAGAATCTCCGTCCATACCGGATAAGAGAACAGCAGGGTGGTAGCTATACCGCCAGGCATATATTCGTAACTACTGAAAAGGCATACAGCCGACACAGCATACAGAATCGAAAGGAACGTGATACGGAGTCCATCTCCCCAACGTATATGTAGATTTTGCTTACGCCATAAGAGGATCGCCATCATAAAAAGACAACCGAAGGCGAAACGATAGATTAAAACTGACGGCAGTAACATTCCCGACTCCATTACAGGAATGGAGAAAAGCGGGATAGTACCGAACGTAATTGCAGAAAGGCTGGCATAACCATAACCCTTTATAGTGGAAGAATTATTCACGATTTATATGTGTGTTGATTAACGCTAATATAAGTGCAAATTTACATATTTTTCTGCAATATATGTATTGAGAACTCCTATAAAAAGGTCAAGAATAGAGAATAATGACTATATCTGAGGTATGGCAACAATAAATAGCTTTCACTTTGGCTAACTATTGCAAGTCATTTAGCACCCAACACCATTGGTGCTTACCATCAGCACCACATGTGCGGGGCATCAACTCCTTGGCGAACATAGGCTTTTGATTAGGGAGGGAGCTATATAATATGGCGCACTAAACGTTAAATATAAGTTAAATATTAGGTAACTATTTCTTATTTAAGTAATAACATATACTTTTGTCAACAAATAAATAAATTAAGAAACAAGGGGTGCTTCACGGTTGTGTTGCTGAGATTATACCCATAGAACCTGACGCTGATAATGCAGCCGCAGGGATTGTCTCATTCTATACTTACACTTTGTTCGTCATTAATGAGACTGTTTTCTATCTCGTATCATCTTTTGAAAAACTGCAATAGACGTACCTCTACAAACCGATATGGTGCATGAGATATATCTGTGCATTGACAATTGCAGGCTCTGACTGTAGCGGTGGAGCTGGAATACAAGCAGACATAAAGACTATGTCAGCCTTGGGCGTCTATGCAGCAACTGCTATTACATCTATTACTGTACAAAATACGAAAGGTGTACAGGCTGTTCATGGGGTGAGTCCTCTTATCGTTGCAGATCAGATTAAGGCGGTTATGGAAGATATAAAACCTGATGCTGTAAAGATTGGGATGATAAATGACAGTGCTACTATACACGCTATAGCTGATTCGTTGAAACTTTATCCGAACATTCCGATAGTGATTGACCCGATTATGATATCTACGAGTGGCTTTAGACTTATGAAACAAGATGCTTTAGAACTATTTTGTCAATCCTTGCTTCCTATGTCTACCCTACTGACTCCTAATCTTCCTGAGGCAGAAATATTGTCAAATATGAAAATATATACCATTGATGATATGGATATAGCAGCACAAAGAATCCTGAGTTTGGGCTGTAAAGCTGTCTTGATAAAAGGAGGACATATGACAGGAGATAGAAAGATAGACCGGCTATATATGGCTAATGGAAGTGTACAAACTTTCACCCATAAGACAATAGATACCCAAAACACTCATGGAACAGGTTGTACTCTATCCTCTGCTATCACTTCCTTTATAGCACGTGGACTGGGATTAGCTGATGCCATAGCTGCTGCAAAGAACTATCTTTCTCAAGCATTGGCGGCAGGTAAGGATATTCATATAGGCGAAGGACACGGACCTGTTAACCATTTGTTTAATCCTGAGAAACTAATAACTTTATGATACAATTTATTACACATGCCAATGATCGCTATGATTACATAGATGGCGTTCGAATGGCACTTGAAGGAGGATGCCGATGGATTCAACTTCGAATGAAGGATGCTTCAGAAGAGGAGGTTTTGAAGACTGCTGAAAGTACGAGAAAACTATGTAGAATATACGGTGCTGTCTTCCTTCTTGATGATTATGTAGAACTGGTAGAAAGGACGGGAGCTGATGGTGTGCATCTTGGAAAGGACGATATGTCTATCGATGAAGCACGTCGTCTTCTTGGAAAGGATAAAATCATTGGTGGTACAGCAAATACTTTTGAGGATGTCAAACGTATCTATTCTGCTGGAGCAGACTACATTGGTTGCGGTCCATTCCGCTTTACTACTACCAAGAAAAAGCTATCTCCTATCTTAGGGTTAGACGGCTATAGACGTATCATTGAGCAAATGACTGCTTACGGGATTAATATCCCTGTCATTGCCATTGGTGGTATACTTCTACAAGATGTACCAGATATAATGCAGACAGGGGTAAGTGGTGTAGCTATTAGTGGTGCTATCCTTAATGCTAACAATGATGACAACCCAGTTACCACAATGAAAAGATTTATCAATGAACTTAAATCAAACAATAAATGAAAACAGAATTCAAGTTTAGTTATCCTTCCTCTGAGAAGGTTTACCTAAGTGGAAGACTCTATCCTGAGCTCAAGGTGGGTATGCGTAAAGTACATCTTACTCCTACTGTTACTATCAAGAAAGGAGAAAGATGTGAGGAAAACAATACTCCAGTGTATATATATGATACCAGTGGAGCTTACAGTGATCCTTATATTGATATCAACTTAGAGTGCGGACTGCCTAAACTTCGACAATCGTGGGTCGTAAAACGTAAGGAAAGAGAGACCCAAATGTATTTCGCCAAACAGGGTATTATAACTGAGGAGATGGAATATGTTGCCATCAGAGAGAATATGAACTGTGAGGAATTAGGTATCAATACGCATATCACTCCAGCGTTTGTATGCAAGGAAATTGCCGAAGGAAGGGCTGTAATACCTGCTAACAAGAAACATCCAGAGTCAGAGCCAATGATTATCGGGACGAACTTTCTTGTGAAGATAAATGCCAATATCGGCAATTCCTCCACATCTTCTGATATCGAACAAGAGATTGAAAAGGCGGTTTGGAGTTGTAAATGGGGTTGCGATACATTAATGGATTTATCCACAGGTAAGGATATCCATGAAACACGAGAACGGATTCTTCGCAACTGTCCTGTCCCTGTTGGGACAGTACCTATGTATCAAGCTTTTGAGAAAGTTAATGGAAAGATAGCTGCACTTAACTGGGAAATCTTCCGTGATACATTGATTGAACAGTGCGAACAAGGAGTGGATTACTTTACAATTCATTGTGGCATACGATTAAAGAATATACATCTTGCTGACAATCGATTGACAGGTATCGTAAGTCGTGGTGGTAGTATTATCTCTAAATGGTGTAAGGAACATCAAAAAGAGAGTTTTCTCTATGAGCATTTTGATGATATATGTGATATCTGTGCAAAGTATGATGTTGCAATATCATTGGGAGACGGACTACGTCCCGGTTGTACACACGATGCGAATGATGCGGCTCAATTTGCCGAACTTGACACGATGGGCGAATTAGTTGAGCGTGCATGGGCAAAGAATGTACAGGTCTTTATTGAAGGTCCTGGTCATGTTCCAATGCATAAAATCAAAGAGAATATGGAACGACAGATTGATAAGTGCCATGGTGCACCCTTCTATACATTAGGCCCACTTGTCACTGATATTGCTCCTGCTTACGATCATATTACGTCTGCTATTGGTGCATCTCTCATCGGATGGTACGGTACTGCCATGCTATGCTATGTAACACCAAAGGAGCATCTTGCCCTGCCTGAGAAAGAAGATGTACGTGTAGGTGTCATCACTTATAAGATAGCTGCCCACGCAGCAGACCTTGCCAAGGGACATCCGAGTGCTTCTATCCGTGATAATGCATTGAGTAAAGCACGTTATGACTTCCGTTGGAAGGACCAGTTTAACTTAGCACTCGACCCTGAGCGTGCACTTGAATATTACAAAGCAAGCAACTCAGTTGATGCGAACTATTGTACAATGTGCGGTCCACACTTCTGTGCTGCTCGTATTAGTCATTCTCTCAAGAACTGTGAGGAATAAGCAAAAGAATAACAATTATCCATAAATATAAATTTATTATGATTGAGACACAAGTATCAAAAGGTATTATTAGTACCTATTTCGACAAACTTCAGCGTAATTTACAACTTGATGTTGCCATCGTTGGTGGTGGTCCTTCAGGCATCGTTGCAGCTTATTATCTGGCGAAAGCAGGGTTAAAAACAGCTCTATTCGACCGTAAGCTGTCACCTGGCGGGGGTATGTGGGGTGGCGCAATGATGTTTAACCAAATCGTTATACAGGAAGAAGCATTGCACATTGTCAAGGACTTCAACATCAACTATCAGCCTTATGAAAACGAACTTTACACCATTGATTCCGTTGAAAGTACCTCCGCTTTGCTTTATCATGCTGCTCATGCTGGTGCAACAATCTTCAACTGCTATTCTGTTGAGGATGTTGTCTTCAAGAATGATGTTGTAAGTGGTGTTGTTGTCAATTGGACTCCAGTCCTTCGTGAAGGACTACATGTCGACCCATTAAACATCATGTCTAAATGTGTGATTGATGGCACTGGTCACGACAGTGAGATATGTAAAGTTGTGGCACGTAAGAATGGTATCCGACTTGACACTGCTACAGGCGGAGTTGTGGGTGAAAAGTCCTTAGATGTAGCTGAAGGCGAACGCATGGTCGTTGAAGGAACACGTGAAATTTACCCTGGACTCTATGTCTGTGGCATGGCTTCTTCAGCCGTAGCAGGAACTCCAAGAATGGGTCCAATATTTGGTGGTATGTTACTATCAGGCAAGAAGGTAGCCGATTTGATTATAGATAAACTAAAGAAATAAATATCATCTAATGAAATGGATAACCATTACCTCTCCCGAATTCTTATCGGGAGAGGCTACCTTCATAAGTAAACTCTTTTTACAAGGGCTTGACTTATTGCATCTGCGTAAACCAGAGGCGTCATTAGAAGCCTACAAGCAGCTTCTTCTTCAAATACCAGAACAGTGGCACAGTCGAATCGTTCTGCACGAACATTTCGAATTGGCAGAAGAATATAAGCTTCATGGTATTCATTTGAATCGGCGCTGTTCTGTAGTTCCCAATGCTTATCATGGAAGCATCTCTTGCTCTTGTCATACAATAGAGGAAGTTATAACACAAAAAGACTCAAAAAACTATGTATTCTTGAGTCCTATCTTTGATAGTATTTCTAAGGTTGGATATCATGCTGCTTTCTCCCCTACCTCACTTAAGCAGGCTGCTGTAGAGAATGTAATTGACGAAAAAGTAATTGCATTGGGAGGTATAACTGCTAATAACATTCCACTTGTCAAAGAATGGCACTTTGGTGGTGTCGCCTTATTAGGAGATATATGGAAGCGTATGTCAGACCCACAAGTAGATGAATATCTGAACCATATTCGAACACTCCTTTAATAAGTTTAGGCTAATATGAATTCAAACTCTATAAAAATGATTCTCCAATGAACCTTTTATCATTCCTCTAAAAAACGAAATATAGAATAAACTGGGGTGTTTCTCAACCCCATTAACGAGGTAACCTTTAAAGGTATATAATCTAATTTTTCTGCTTCTTTCAGAATCATAAATGTCTTTTGCTCAAGCATTTTATTAATCCTATAGTGTGAGTCAACGTCCTTCTTCTTTATATTTACGTGATATAGAATTACATATCCTGAAAAGTAATAACAAGCTATTATCTGTTTACGATTCCTCTTTGGATAATACCAACACCCCGATGATGATACAACCCTATCATACGTGTATTCAAATGGCGAAAGTCCTAAATCATATTTATAAATACCTTTTTGAGCATCTAAAGCAAAATCCTCATTGTAAAATTGTTTATAACCCATTGTATCCTTAGGATTTATAAACCTTCTAATACTGGCATTATCTTCTAAATTTACATAGAAGGGATATGTTTTCCTGTTCAATGAAATCGTACGTCCAATGTGACGATAAGAAATTCCCCCACCTTGTAATTGATTATCATCTACCTCATAAAAGCTTTTTACGATTCCGTTTTTAACATATACAACCTCTGTTGACATCTGCGCATTGAGCATATATGCTTGTAACAAAAATACACAACAGAGTATTCCTCTAAGATAGTTATTAGAGGTTCTCCTCAATTTCATTCTGTATACTTTCCGTAACGCATCTGTTTTATATAATTCTATTTTATTGTTCATCATCAATGGTGTTTTATTAATAGGTTTGATAATAAGCTATTGAAAAAGCAAAGATAATCATTTACAACATAAAAAGCAAACTTGCCGTTCAATTTATAGGTCCCATTAAAATTAAAACTTCTATTAAAAACAAGCAAGAAACTACTATTCGTATCATTAGAATACTTTATTTCGTTTCACTCTTCTCCGTTCGCACTATTGGTGTTCACCATCCGCACCATTGGTGCTGTGCCTCCGTACCATATGTGCTGAGCCTTTACAAATTGATAAGAAAAGAGAAGAAAGCTTTATAAAGGCTATTTTTCTTAGCGAAGAAAAGAGCCTTGTTGATAAGGGACGTTATCAAGGTGAAAACAACTACATTGTACTTTTAACCATGAGTAATTCTGAACCATTATACGCTACGTCATCAATTCATTCCAACTTTCTACTTTCTCATAATGCCACAAACTCTTTAAAATAGATTTCCTGTCACTTCTATCATCTGAAAAAGACTTATAACTCATTGATTTATAACAGATTCATTTAAAGTGTTAAAAGTGACAGCAAAATAAAATTAAAACTATCATAGTATTATAGCTTTCATTTCTGCAAAATAGTAAACGATTCTATCTCATAAAGAACAACTATAAAAGATAATTATTTGCAAGAATTACAAATTATATGTACCTTTGCATTGTCTTAAGTAAGTTGGATAACTTACACATTAAGATTACCTGAGGAATCAGAAAAAATAAAGAAATCCTTTTATCGTATAAAGGATTATCTATAGCACTTATAATAATTAAATTTAGGTAAATAGCAATGAGGATAGCATTTTTCGACGCAAAGTCATATGACATCGAGTCTTTCAACGAAGTAAACAAGGATTATAATTTCGATATTCGCTATTATCAAGAGCGTCTCAGTATTAGTACTGTGCCTTTGGCAAAGGGTGCAGACGTGGTTTGTATTTTCGTAAATGCAGAGTGCGATGCAAGAGTTATTGATGAATTAGTGAACAATGGTGTAAAACTTGTAGCTCTTCGATGTGCTGGTTTCAATAATGTTGACCTTAAAGCTGCTGAAGGTCGTATTAAGGTGACACACGTACCAGCTTACTCTCCACATGCTGTTGCTGAGTATGCTGTAGCACTGATGCTAAGTCTGAACCGTAAGATTTATCGTGCAGTGAACCGTACACGTGATGGAAACTTCACATTACATGGTCTGTTAGGCTTCGACATGTATGGTAAGACAGCTGGTGTTATTGGCATGGGTCGTATTGCCAAAGAGCTTATTAAGATTCTTCACGGTTTTGGAATGAATATCATGGCATACGATCTCTATCCAGATCAAGAGTTTGCAAAGCAGTATAATGTAAAGGTTGTTCAGCTTGACGAACTTTATGCGAATAGTGATATCATCTCCCTCCACTGCCCATTGACACCAGACACAAAGTTCCTTATCAATAAGGGAAGTATTGCAAAGATGAAGAAGGGTGTGATGATTATCAATACTGGTCGTGGTCAGCTTATCCACACAGAAGACCTTATCGAAGGCTTGCGTACAAAGCAGGTGGGTTCAGCTGGTCTTGACGTTTATGAAGAGGAGAAGGAGTACTTCTATGAGGATAAGAGCGACAAGATGATTGATGATGACGTATTGGCTCGCTTACTGATGGTACCAAACGTTGTATTGACCTCTCACCAAGCATTCTTTACAAAAGAAGCACTCTACAACATCGCTGTTTCAACCCTTAGCAGTGTAAAAGAACTATCAGAGGGTAAGGAACTTAGTTGCCAGGTGAAGTAAGTATTAGAGTCTTATAATCCTCGTAAAGATTATAAGGTCAGTATTAGGTATATAATAAGGTGGATTGAAAGAAAAATCTTTTTCAATCTACCTTTTTCTATGTATTTTCTTTGTTGTTGTATCATATAAATAATATTTAACGCAAAAACCTTTGAAGTTACATTAGTTTCGTTTAACTTTGCGCACATAATTAACGAAATATTCAATATAGAACTTCTCTATTGGAGACTTTAAAAGGCTTATGATGAGGAGTATAATAAAGGATAACTATAGAATAAAATATACTTAATAAAAAACAAAGAGTTATGAAAAAGATTTTAGTTGTAGCAGCACTGATGCTTTCATCAGTATCTACATTCGCACAGCATGCAGTTGGTTCATTCAACCTTCAGCCAAAGGTTGGTGTTAGTATTGCTAATCTCACAGAAGTTAAGGGCTCAGATCCTCGTGTAGGTCTTGTAGCTGGTGTTGAGGGTGAGTATCAGGCAAGTGATATTATCTCTGTAAGTGCAGGAGTTCTCTACTCTATGCAAGGTGCTAAGCAGGAGTATTCTGTTCTGAAACAGACATTTAAGAATACATATAAACTTGATTACATTAACGTTCCAATTATGGCAAACGTTTATGTAACAAAGGGTTTGGCTGTTAAATTGGGTGTTCAACCTGGCTTCTTGGTTAGTAGCACTACTAAGGCAGAAGCTAACACATTCCTTGGAACAGGAAGTTCTACTAATGATATTAAAGCAAAGTCAGTTGACTTCTCTATTCCCGTAGGTATCTCTTACGAATACAACAACTTCCAGCTTGACGCTCGTTACAACTGGGGTTTGACCAAGGTTTTTGAGAACTACAAGAATAAGAACAGCGTATTCCAGATTACTTTGGGTTACAAGTTTGACTTGTAAATAATTAAAACAAATACTATATTGTTTTGAGGAGACCACAGGGTCTCCTCTTTTCGTTTGTGCATTATCGTCCTCAATATGATTAAACCCGAATCAGCCATTAGACCACAAAATGTATAGCTCTTTCTTACTATGGTTTTGTTTCCTAACAGATTCGGGTTAAAGCGATAATATTAGAGGGCTTTACTCCTAATTATTTCATGAAAAGACTTTGGGTTGATTTTATGTTTCTTATATAATAAAGGTGTACTCTCTTACCTGTAAAAACACTCTTTTCACCCGATAAATAAACCGCCTAAGAATAGATAAAGTAGTCTTTTCTTACTCTATTTATCATCAACTAAGATAATGTAATTTATGAAAATTGTATGAAAATACAATATTTTTTCGTACCTTTGCAGCACACTTAGGATAATAAATAGCAAAAATTAGTATGTCATATCAATTTTCAAAGTACGAAACACACTATCGCAACCTTACTTATTTAGGCGTTCCAATCATTATCGGACAATTAGGAAACCTTATTCTTAACTTTGCCGATACACTTATGATTGGACATCATAGTACAGAAGAATTGGCTGCAGCGGCATTTGTCAACAATATGTTTACGTTGGTCATTATTTTTGCTATTGGCTTTACATATGCTATTACAGCACTTGTTGGTATCCTATACGGACAGGATAAGACTCATCGTATTGGTGAGGTAATGAAGAGTGCTGCTGCAGCGAACACCTGTATGGCAATACTTTTATCTGCCATTATGATTGTTCTGTACTTGAACATTCATCGTTTGGGACAGCCAGAAGAGTTATTACCACTCATTCGCCCTTACTTCCTTATCCAACTTGTGTCTCTCCCATTTGTATGTTGGTTTAATACTTTCCGCCAGTTTACCGATGGTATCACTGACACAAAGGTGGCAATGTGGATTCTTGTTGCTGGAAATGTGATGAATATCTTTGGCAACTGGATACTGATTTATGGCCATTTAGGACTTCCAGAGATGGGACTGGTTGGCGCAGGACTATCTACAATGATTTCACGTATCGTAATGGCTTTCATTATGGTAGGCATCTTCTTCTTTAGTAAGAAATATAAAGAATACAAGAAGGGATGGAGTTTAGGCCAGGTGAAATATGCAGACTTCAAGCAGATTACTGTTCTTGGTATTCCTTTAGCATTACAAATGGGTATGGAAACTGCTGCCTTTAGCCTTTCAAGCTTGATGGTTGGCTGGTTCGGTACAGAATCCTTAGCGGCTCATCAGGTTATGTTGACGATTTCACAGTTAGGCTACATGATCTACTATGGCTTGGCAGCAGCGGTAGCAGTACGTATTAGTAACTTCATGGGACAACGTGACTATCTTGCTGTAAGAAGAACAGCAACGGCTGGAATACATTTGGTTTTCTTGCTTGCAATACTCACTTCTTTGCCTATCTTCATTTGTCGTCATATCATCGGTGGGCTTTTCACTGATAACGTAAACGTTATTTCAATGGTCTCTATGACGATTATTCCATTTATGATTTATCAGTTTGGTGATGGCTTGCAGTGTAATTATGCCAATGCAATGCGTGGTACAGCTAATGTTCGTCCATTAATTTGGATTGCGTTTGTTTCTTTCTTCATTGTATCTCTACCTTTAGGCTATCTCTTTGGAGTCGTTATGAACTATCAGTTGGTTGGTGTTTGGTTTGCCTTCCCATTTGGTTTAACACTGTCAGGCGTACTTTACTATATCTACTATCAGAAGGGATTAAAGAAGATAGAGTCTGGAGCAAAGGCATAATAAGATAATCCAAAATTCATAATTCAAAATTCATAATTATAATTACTACTACACTTCATAATTATGATTATCATTATTTGCTATTCTTTAAATATGACCTTGATAATAGATTAAGAGCTATATAACTTTAAAAGGCGATAATAAGTAATGACATTAATTCATCAACTTATTATCGCCTTTTGACGTATCCCCTCTGTAATATTCGAGATAAAAATTAGATAGAAATCTACTCTTTATAATTAATTGCCTCCATGAACCGCTTGATAACCTCTGGCTTACCCGTATGCTTACCTTTATCTTCAGAGATCTTACAGGTTTCGTTATAGAACGGCCACGACTCCGTAATCTTTACAGCGACCAGCTTAATAACAATGTTCATTGGCTTTACATGTGGAAAATCATTGGTGAAGTGAGTACCAATACCAAATGAAGGCTTCACTCGATTCTCAGCATAACGCTGTATCTCAATAGCCTTATCCGTATCTAAAGCATTTGAGAATAGCACCTGCTTATCACGTGCATCAATACCGAAAGAATTATATTTTGCAATAATCTTCTCTAACTGCTCAAAGTTATCACCAGAGTCTATGCGCAACCCCTTGAACTGATTAGCAAAGTCTTCAGAGAAATTATAAGAGAATATATCCCACCCAAAGGAATCGTAAAGGTAAGTTCCCAAAGCACCTCGATAAGTCCTACGCCATGCTTCCATGGCCATATAGTTTGCCATCTGAGGGCCAAACATACCGCCAATAGCGCAAATAAACTCATGCGCCATCGTACCAACAGGCATAAGATTATACTTCATAGCAAGATGAATATTGCTTGTACCAACAAAGCGTCCTTTCCATTCGCGACTGTCATAGCAATCCTTCATGGCACAAACAGCAGTATCTTCTGCTGTAAGGCTGGCACGACGACGTGTACCAAAGTCTGAGAATACACATCCAGCCTCAAGTAATCGCTCTGTCTTATAGTAAGTCTTATCGTAAAGTTCTTGATAATCAAACTCCTGAGCTTGGTCGTTAAACATATAGAATAGCTCTGAAATGATGGCAAGAACCTTTACCTCTAACAGAATAGTATCAGCCCATAATCCTTCAAACTCAATATGAAGATGCCCATCCTCATCCTGCCATACCTTCACCCACTCACGTGAAAAGCGAAAGCCGCGAAGGTATGTCAAGAACCATTCTGGAAGATAATTGCACTTCTGTCGAAGAAAGTTTATTTCTTCGTCGGTAATAACAACCGTCTCAAGTAACTCTATTTGATGTTCCACTTCACGTGCAAAACCTTCTGGGTAGACCGTATCGTCACGGTCAACAAATTGATAGCAAACATGTGCACGTGGATAATTGTCAATGACAGCGCAGCACATTGTAAGCTTATAAAGGTCATCGTCTGTAAAGTGATTAATAATCTGTCTCATCTTATTATTGTTGAATTTAGTTGTCAAAAGTATAAAAAAGAAATGGAAGGACAAAGGGTTTTGTCAAAAATATGACTTAATGATAATAGCAAAAGGAGATATATGAGTAAAATAAAATCGGTTCATTAGAATTAAGAAATAACCTTCTAATGAACCGATTTAGAGTAAAGTCTTTTAACTTAAGTTATATGTATGTACACTCACACCTTGCGCTGACGGCAGATAATTAATTCCCCACCAGCACATCTGCAGTAAGATGAAGGCTATAATGAGTACCCATAAGGCTGGGCGAACAATGCGAGGACGATACTGACGATAGTGAACATAGACCAAATAAGCAAGCCAAGTAATAGCAGCCCATGTCTCCTTTGGGTCCCATGACCAATAATGTCCCCATGCCTCTTTTGCCCACAAAGCACCCATAAGCATACCAAGTGTCATAAATGATAGTCCAACGTAGGCAAGATTGTCAGTTATCTCCATCTCTTTATCTGTATCAGTTCCCTTCTTAAAGAAAAGAAGATAGACCGACATGACTACTGCTGCGCCCAAAAGTGCGTATGCCATCATATACACAATTACATGAGGAGCAAACCATGGACTCTGTAAGGCTGGCATAAGTGTCTTGGAATGAATCTCAGGCTTGAAGATATTAACACATACAAACACTGTTGCAAGAAGTGTTGAGAAGCTCAATATCCATTTATACTGCCAACGACTAAAGACAATAATACCTGCCAAAGGAAGGAAAAAACTATACCATAAACGCGTTTCTCCCATCGTGCGAAGTGGTGGACGTTCCAATGTTATCCACATAATGAGAATGTAGGAAAAGAAGATTACAAGTCCAAGACCTGTTGCGCCAAACGCTAAGATACGACGGTTACGCCATGCAGCCCATGCACCTATAGCCCATAAAACTACTGATACAACTGCAAATATGATAAAATAACTCCAAATCATAGCTTAACCTCCTTCTTACGACTTGCTGTCAAGAACATTCCAACAGCTCCAAATAACAACATGAATATACCTACATAGACAACTGGCATCCAAGGGTCTGTTACAATCTCAAAGATACTTAGATTGCTCCACTTGCCCATTTGTTCATTATAACTTAGCTGATAGATCTTCCATCCATCAATACTAAAAGGTTTGTTAACCTCTATCTCGGTGTGAATATTCTTTCCATCCTGTGTATAGATGTCAACAAGTGAAGCGAAACGACGTGGCTCACGATTTGGCATAACCAATCTTCTACCATCACTAAGTTTCAAAGACTGATAAGGGAAAAGATAGCTTCCACAAGTGAGCCAACCAGTGTAGCTATGCTGCACACCCTTGTAGGGTGCATTGCCAGTAGTGACCTTTACCAATATCGCACAAGCAGTACCTGTTGCATCCGAAGCTATATAGCCATCCTTATTACGTGCCTGTCCTAAAGAGTCCATACGGATATTGCCCATCATACCACCAGGTATCTTACCAACCATCTTACTAAGCATAACTGGCATAGCATTATCAATGCGCTTGAGAACCTCAATCTTACAATCTAACAGTTGACCAGACTTTACATTCTTATCTAAAAGAATATTCTCAGGCTTTCCCTTAGGAAGCGGAAGTCCCATATTGTCAATAAGCATGAGCTTAGGTGGATATTCATCAATGGTAAACTTCTCCAGCTGAATTGCCACAGGGAGGTGATGAACGGCACTAAAAGCATCAAGACCACGCCACTCTACCTGTCCTTGCTCGCAAAACATCTTTACTCGAAGCATATCTGCACTACCAAGTGTACCGCATGTAAGAACAAGGAACAGTCCGACATGACTCGTTAGTGTTGGCAAGCGACGCCAAGAGAAATGTACTATTTGATTCAAAGTTACTTCACCAACAATGGCTGTCATCCATAAGTAAACAAGGACAAACGGCCAAAAATTAAGCATCTTTGTTAGACCAAGTGGGTCTATAGGAGCTTTCCCCTCTGCCACTTGTTTGGTAAGTCCCATAAGAAGTGTGAGTATTGCAGCTGTAGCAATAGCTGGAATCGCCGCTTGCATGGTTGACATGAAACGACAGAAATACGACCGCTTACGAAGTGCGTAGACTATGATAAGTGCCAGTACGAGTAAGATTAATGTAATAATGTTGGCTGGCCAAGCAAAGATACCCCACTCTAAGGGACCTATTGTTACCTGTAATAATCCACCTGTAACCAATAAACCAACTACTATTGCTGTACCTTCTCTAAGTGTATAAGGTTTATTCCACATAGTAAAAGAGGCTCTCCCCCACTATTAATAAGGTCTTGAAAAACTTTATTTTATGTTTGTGAAGTACGAGCAGATAAATGATTTCGTTTTGATATATAAAATATTAGGATACAAGAATATTCTTCAAATAGAGTATTCCTATTTTACTGAACAAGATTCCTCCCCTAATGGGAAGGAATCCTGTGTGTAAGTTTGTTTACATCGGTTTAGTTATAAACCGCTTATTCTTGCGTGCCTGCTCTATCCACTTCGGAACGATAGTGTCAAGGAACTGCTTCTTTTGTGCATTAAGCTTAGTCATATCTAAGCCAATGTAAGACTGTGCCTTAGCCTTAGTAGAAACGTCAGGAAGAGGAATCTGTCCTGTAAAGCCGTGACGAGCAACTACACGTGCAATCTGTAAGCGTGCATCCTTTGCATATTCCATTGCACTTCCAAGGAGTCGCATTACTTCTTGTGGAGCATGGAAAGCAGCACCGTGGCTGGCTACAGCATAATCCCAACGCCACTGACCCTTACGAAGATCTTTCAAAACAGGCTCCATCTCAGCCTCAGTTGCACCCTTTTCCCATGCAAATTTAGCTTCAATATGTGCTGCAGCAAGTTCTCTTTCGACATGAGTACGGAAGTCATAAATCTTCTGTTGACGCTCATATACATTCTGACGAAGTGTTTCAGCATCTTGACGGTGACAAGTCTGGCAAGTACGATGCATCATGGCAGTCTGAGCAACCGACGGTGTTCATGACCTCTGGTCCCCAGTCGCTCCACTTGGCAGCATAGAATTTATCAGTTCCTTTCTCACGCATTAGACGTGGAACATCAGGACCCTTGCAGGTCCAACAGGTTCCTGGCTGTATGTCATCTTGTCCATCAACACCTGGACTTCCTGTACGCATAATCTTACGTAAGTCATCAATACAATGACGGTGTCCACGTGGTGTATTATACCCTCTTGAGAAAGAATAGCCAGCCCATAGGATAACCATTTCGGGTCTCTCAGCCAGTACATCTACTTCCTGGGAAGAATTGTACTTACTCACGAAACTTGTGTCTTCTGTCATTGCCCACGTCTCATATTCACGTGGGAAATCAGCTGCAAATTTCTCATTCTGAGATACAATGGAGTCAGTCATCGGTGTACGTCTGTTGTTGAACACACTTACAACCTCAGCTCTTCTTTCAAGCATTGAAGAACAGAGCAGTCCAAGAATGAACACGAGAACCATTGCTCCTCC
>QWCT01000141.1_pt1 | contig 53150 bp, 44 predicted proteins | sample 1972681 | NCBI WGS metagenome assembly QWCT01 (sample SAMN09866701, study PRJNA288562) | Human oral metagenome isolate pre3_saliva, whole genome shotgun sequencing... | isolation source: mouth | host: Homo sapiens | place: USA: California
CAACTAAAAAGTGGGAGCAACGAAGAAATGTTTAACACTTATTGGCCAACTAAGAAATACAATGTCAGATAATGTCGCGTTTTATGTCGTCCTTTGCACTGTCAAAAGGAAATCAGAATCGATCTAACGAAGGCCCGGCCGGCAATTCCTGCGACGCAATCAATGAGTTACTAACCTCTAATCAATTTCATTAAAACTATGCTGAAGTATAAATTAGTGAGCCGCGCGAACCCGCGCAAGCGAAATGAAAAACAATTTTACGCCCAACTGACCGGCGTGCAAACCATCAAGCGTCCCGACTTCCTGAGTCTGCTCGAAAAGCGCTCATCGATATCCTCAGCCGACGTAAAAAGCTTCCTCGATGCCCTTGAGTTTGAACTGATGCATCGCTTGGCCAACGGCATAAGCATTCGATTGGGCGACCTCGGCTCTTTTCGCGCCACGATCCGAAGCGTCGGCGCAGTGACCAAAAAGAATTATGACCAGCGAAGGTACATCAAAGGCGTCAACGTGCGCTTCCGCCCATCGGCCAAATGGATGCGCGAGAAGAGCAAGACCGGCGAACTCATCAGTTTTGAAACGGTGGGCAAGGCTTAACGCTAACCAACGCTCGCGGCGTGCTGAAGAGTGGGCGCCGCTCATTAACAACTTAAATCTGTAAAATAACATTGAAGATTATGCTTTATTATTTAGTATCACGTAGAAATCCGCTGAAGCGGGAAGAAATAAAATGGTATGCGCAGCCCGTGCGGGTAAGACCGATCGAACTGCAAACTTTGGCTACGGACATCGAAAGCCGCACGACGCTGAGCCGCGCTGACGTAAAGGGCTTGCTCGATGCGGTGGAGCACGAGCTCATCGCACAATTGGCGGCCGGAAACCGCGTGGCGCTGGGCGATTTGGGCGCTTTCAAACTCAAGATCCGCAGCAGAGGCGAAAAGGAAATGAAGAAATTCTCGCCGAAAAACATCCTCGGCACGCGCGTTGTCTTTCGTTGCAGCACGAAGTTGCGCCACTACTTTTCGCTGCAAGGCGGCAGTGTGCGCCTGATGCAGGTAAAGAGCGAAAAGGACCAGACGCCCGCACCGAAAAGCGGACAATAATCACTCCAATCTCTATACTCGCCCTCCGGTATCGCAGCCGGAGGGCGGGTAAACTAACCGACATCGTTTTTATCTAAACCTTACAACAATGAAACAACAACCTTCTACAAACGCTAACCGAAAATCGCGCTCGCGCGGCGAGACAATCTCAGCTTTCGTCTTGATCTCGGCCGGCATCTTGCTGGCTGTGGCGGGCTTCATCACGCCGCCGCTGGGCGAAATCTCCGACTCGGTCTTGTGGTTTTTCGCGCAGTGTCTGCTCTATGCGGGTAGCGTGTTCGGCTTGCGGGCCTACGTCGACCGGAAGTTGGCCGATGTGCTGAAAGATTAAGTCGCAAGCGGCAAGTTTACTTTATCTAACCTTAAAATGAAACAACAATTATGGCAGAATTTGCACTCTTTGCGCCCCGACTCCTGAAGTGGGAGCGAGGCTTTTCCTTCGACGCAGTCGATAGCGGGGGCGCTACGAAAGATGGCGTGACGCTGCGCACTTTTGCGGCTTATTGCCGAAAAAAACATTGGCCCGAACCGGGCATCGATCAGCTCTTGGCGCTCACGGCGCTGCAATGGACGGAGATCATGCGCGACTATTGGGATCGCTGTCGGGCCGACAACTGGCGGGATCAGCGCTTGGCCGACTTTGTGGTCGATTGGTATGTCAATGCGGGGCGACCGGCAATTCGTGCACTGCAATGGGCGGCCCACGTTCAGGCGGACGGCATCGTGGGGAGCAAGACGCTGCGCGCAGTGAATAAGGCGCCAAGCGTCAAACTCCTGCAAACGTTGCTCGTGGCGCGAAAGGCGTTTTACATCAACTTGGTGCGCCGACAGCCGGACCGGCGCCGCTTCTTGCGCGGCTGGCTGAACCGAACGGAAGATATGGCGCGCGAACCGAGAAAGGAGGAGGCATGAGACAAAATAGGACTTTTCTATCCAAGGGTATGGGACTTGCGCGCCGCTTGATTGGGCGGCGCCGACGGCCGTTGCGCTTGGGGCGTTCGCGCTTGGGAGCGAAATGGGGCATCGGCTTGTTGCTCTGCTTGCTGTGCGGAGCTTGCTCGACGCATCGGCGAACGACGAAGGTGCAAATCAAACGTGAGGAGACAAAGGCGGCGCACGAGCGCTTGGTTTTCGATTCGATACGCGTCAGAGATACGCTCTTGGTGCACACGGAGCGGGATACGGTGCGCGTGGAGCGTCACGTACATTATGAACATGCCGTCAGGCAAAGGCTGAGAGATACGCTGGTGGTGGTCCGCACAGATACGGTGCGCCTACAAACGATCAGCGCACCGCCAAAATCGGCGGGAAGTCGCTTATCTTCAAGATGGCTACGCACGATATGGGGCACGGTCATCGCGCTCTTGGCCCTCGGCATTCTGTGGTCTACCTTGCGCCACGCCGTAAAGCGTCCGATCTAAGCTAAACCGAAAGGCTGCAACGAAAAATGCGCCCCGTCTACTTGCTTTTTCATACGATAAATCCCCGACTTGCAGGGCGGGGATTTGTCGTATAATGTTACTGCTCCACCGAATAAGTGGGCGGAGTGGGGAAGTAAACTGCAAGGCGCTCCAAGGGCGTCTACCAGTTTTTATATGGGTTGCGGCGCAGTTGGGAATTGTAATAACGGGCTTCACCCGTCACTTCTTGACCCAGGAAATCAGGCTTGAGATAAGGCTCATCGGGCGAATGTAGCTCGATTTCTGCAACAACGAGGCCTTCATTTTCGCCCAAAAACTCGTCAACTTCGATGGTGTGCTTTCCGTTTGGGATGAGCCAGCGTACTTTCTCAACCAAGCCGGGTTCGCAAAGAAACAAAAGCGCTAAGGCTTCGTTCTCGGTAATTTCCTTCTCAAACTCGAAGCGCGAAAGTCCGCCGTCGAGCGATGGGCCTTTGATCGTCAGAAAGCCTCTCTCACCGCAGAGCCGCACGCGTACCGTCCGGCCGCCACCGCTGCAAATGTAGCCTTGACGAATCGTGTAGTGGGACGTGGCAAAGTCCTTGTAAGGCCCCACCACAAGAAACTTGCGTTCAATCTCCTGTGCCATCGTTTAACTGAAAAGCCAGTAATAGAGGATCAAAATCAGAACGACTAAGGAGATAAGTCCGAAGAAAATCCCGTTGATCACGCGCCGGGCTTGGTGAGCGGCCTTGCGGTCGCGCTCAATCTTTCTCATTTTACTCTTTCCGCTCATAATTCGTAATGTTTTTCAAAGTGTTGGTAATGAATTTTATGCTTCGCCGCCCCCATTTTCCATGAGGTAGGCCTTAATAAAGCCATCAAGTTTGCCATCCATCACGCCGTTGACGTCGCTTGTCTGAAAGTTAGTGCGGTGATCTTTCACGCGGCGGTCGTCAAAGACGTAGCTACGGATCTGGCTGCCCCATTCGATCTTCTTCTTTCCCGCTTCGATCTTGGCTTGGGCAGCCCGGCGCTTCTGCAAAGCGCGGTCGTATAGTTGGGAACGCAGCAAGCGCATCGCATTTTCGCGGTTTTCCAATTGCTTTCTGCTCTCCGTATTTTCGATAAGAATCTCTTCCGTCTCTCCGGTATCGGGATCGGTGTATTGATATCGGAGGCGCACGCCCGTTTCGACCTTGTTCACGTTCTGACCGCCCGCGCCGCCGGAGCGAAATAAATCCCAACTGATCTTAGATGGGTCAACGTAAACTTCAATATTGTCATCGACGAGCGGCGTCACAAAGACGCTGGCAAAAGACGTCATACGCTTGCCTTGCGCATTGTAGGGCGAGACGCGTACCAAGCGATGCACGCCGTTTTCGCTCTTGAGATAACCGTAAGCATAGTCGCCCTCGATTTCGATTGTCACGGTCTTGATGCCCGCTTCGTCGCCGTCCTGCAAGTTAGAAATGCGCGTCTTATAGCCTTGCGCCTCAGCATAGCGTAAATACATACGCATCAGCATCGAAGCCCAGTCCTGACTTTCCGTTCCGCCGGCGCCGGAGTTGATTTTTAAGACCGCATCCATTGAATCTTCTTCGCCGCGGAGCATATTTCTGAGTTCGAGTGCTTCGATGGCATCGATCGCCTTTTGGTAATCGGCATCTACTTCCTCTTCCGTGACCAACTCATCCTTATAAAATTCAAAGGCCGTCTCGAGTTCGCCGACCAAAAGGCAAACATCGTTGTAGTCCGTCACCCATTTTTCAATACCTTTCACCTTTTTCATCTGCTCTTCAGCGCGCTTCGGGTCATCCCAGAAGTCGGGCGCTTGCGTGCGGAGTTGTTCTTCTTCCAGTTCAACCCGTTTAGCGTCGATGTCCAAGTATTTATGTAATGCTTCAGCGCGCGTCTGCACGTCCTTCAATTGATCAGCTGTAATCATTGTCTGTAGTTCTCACGCGGCCGTCGGTCTATAAAGCCAGCCCGACGCGCCGGCGTTTTTGATTGTCCTTATATATAATGTCCACGAGCGAAGTCAGCCGCTCGGCCTCTTATTCTCGCCCTACGGCTTAAAGTTTTGCTCCGCCTTCCGGTAGAGTTGGTCGATCATATCAGCGTATCTTTTATAGACTACGTTGCGCTTCACCTTGAGCGTGTTCGTCAGTTCGCCGCTTTCGATGCTAAAGGCCTTCGGCAGAAGAATAAAATGCTTGATGCGCTCATAGTCGGAAAGATCTTGCTGCAACGTATCGATCCGATTGCGCAAGAATTCTACGATTTCGGGCTTGCGGCAGAGCTCTTCGTGCGAGGCAAAGCCTATTCCGTTTTGATTCGCATACGCTTCGAGCGCTTGAAAATCCGGCACGATCAAAGCCGAGACAAATTTGCGCTCATTGGCCACGACGACGCATTGATCAATATAGCGATCAATCGTCATTTTAGATTCTATCTGTTGCGGCGCGATATATTTGCCGTTAGAGGTCTTAAACAAATCCTTGATGCGTTCCGTCAAAAACAGTTCGCCGTCTTTCATATAGCCCGCATCACCCGTGTGAAACCAACCATCGGCGTCGAGCACCTCTTTCGTGACCGACTCCTTCTTATAATAACCCGGCGTGATCGTATCTCCGCGCAAGAGGATCTCGTTGTTCGCGCCGATCTTCAGCTCCAGTCCCGGCAGGATCTGCCCTACGGAGCCAAGCGTCGCCCGTTCGCCCTTACGATCATTGGAAACGGTGGCCGTAGATTCCGTCAGGCCGTAGCCCACCAGCATATAAAGCCCCACAGCGTGCGCAAATTTTTCCACCTCGGGCGAAACGGCGGCACCGGCCGTCGGGAAGAAGTTCGCGCGGTCCAAACCCAGCGTCTTGCGGAGCAGTTTGTAGACCGTCCGATCATAGAGTTTATACTTCATCTTCAGCATCATCGGCGCCGGCCGCTTTTGCGAAGCGTAGTCGGCCCAATAGCGCATACCCGTCTCCAGCGCATCTGTCATCAGGCTGCGCTGCACTTTGGGCGAAGCGGCAATTTTTTCCTGCACGCCTTGATAGATTTTCTCCCACAATCGAGGTACGCTCGACATACACGTGGGGCGAATTTCCTGCATCGACTTTAAGACGTCGGCCGGGCGCTCATTGATCGCCTGACATACGCCGGCCGAGAAACCCAGATAAGACCAACCGCGCTCGAAGATGTGCGTGAAAGGCAGGAAGTTGAGAAAGACGTCATCCGGCGAAAGCGGCAGGTTGGCGCCGTTGCCATAGACCGCCGCGCGATACATCTTATACGTCAGGATGACGCCTTTGCTGTTGCCCGTCGTCCCGCTCGTATAGAGGATGTCTGCCATATCGTCGTAATTGGCTTCTTTCATGCGCTGCCGATATTCTCCGCGCGCATCTTCGGGCGAAGCCAGCTCGAGAAACTCGTCGAAATAGATGCTCAAGTGGTCCGTATCTTTGCGCTTGACGGACTTGTCGAAGATGACAATGCGCTCCAAACTCTTGCAGAGGCTCAGGACGCTGAAGGCAACGTCGTATTGCTGCTGTTCGCCTACGAAGAGGAGTCGCACCTCTGCATCGTTCATCATATAAGTAATCTGTGCGCCGCTTGAAGACGGATAAAAAGGCGTGGTCACTGCACGTATGCCGTAGCCGCCAAAGCTGACGTACATGCACTCCGGCTTATTTTGAGAGAAGACGGCGATACGCTCCTGCCGACCTATGCCCAGCGCCAGGAGGGCATAAGAAACGCGCAAAACGCGCGCTGAAAATTGCCGCCACGACACATCGCGCCATACGGAAGCCGCATAATCGTAATGCTTCAAGGCTGTTTTATCGCCATAGCGCTCCGCTTGGCGATGAATAAGTTCAGACAGGTGTATGTTATGTACCATAATCTTTCTCAGATTTATTAGCAAAGATAAAGAAAACTCCCAAGCAGGGCAAATAATCAAGCTATTTTAGCCCCATCGGGGCAGATTCTGCGCCCGCCCCAACCCTTTTGCGCCGGCTTCGGGTGCTACTTTTTAGTCGAATCGTCAGCCTTTCTTCGCGCAAAAGGGCTTAGAATAATAATCCGTATTTATTTTTTATAAAATCCAACGCATCATCTGTCGGCCTCGATGGGCTATCGTCGCCGCCGGGGTTTTGTCGGCTTCGCGGCCCGCGTCGCCGCCTGCACGGAGAGTTTGCCGCCGTTGGCCTCAGTCGCACCCTACCTTGCGAAAGGTGGATTTTCCTACTGACGAAAGCGGAAAATGGCGACCGACCGCGCAAGACTGCATCAACCGAAAATCTTACGTCCGAGGTTTTTTATCACGAGCGCAAACCTTTTTTATCACGAGCGTAAACCTTTATCATCGTGAGCGTAAACCTTTATCATCGTGAGCGTAAACGCCCCGCATTGAATGTGGAGCATTTATTTCCCAACGTTGCAGACCTAAAATCCCCATTTGCGCCCGTTTTTGAAAGACCAACCCTAAGGGGTTGCCAATGCGGCGATGCGTTAGGCAGGGTTAAGTCGCTTCGCACCTTAACCCTGCCCTGCCAAGAGACTAACCCCGATGGGGTTATTTGCGGCGGTGCGGTCGCGGAAATGGGGTGGCAGGGTTGGCGTTTGGACGTTAGCGCGTGCAAGATTGGAGTTTTGTAGGATTATTTGCGGACGTGCGGTCGTGGAAGTGGGATGGTAGAAGTCATGATTTGTGTATAAGCAAGGAGCATGTTGCGTTCAATGGAGTATTTGCAGCGAGGATGCGTAAAAAAATGATGATAATAAACCATAGGTCAAGTTAGGGTGAGGCATTTTTGTGAAGATTGCGCACGAGACCCGACATCGATTCGATAAAAAGCGACGACAACCCCTTAGGGTTGGTCTTTTGGCAGGCCGGGGTTAAGTTGCGCAGCGGCTTAACCCCGGATAAAGCAATGGAAATGAGTGCAACCCCATCAGGGGTTGGTCTTTCACCGTGGCGGGGTTGAGGAGCGAAGCGGCAACCCGGGCACTAACGACGTGAGTCGTTGCTTTAGCGCGATATTAGCGGGCTTGTTATCGTTGAATTTCGATCATCGGACGTTTTTGAAAGGCCAACCCTAAGGGGTTGCCAATGCGGCGATGCGTTAGGCAGGGTTAAGCCGCTTCGCACCTTAACCCTGCCCTGCCAAAAGACTGACCCCGATGGGGTTATTTGCGAACGTGCAGTTGCGGAAACGGGGCGGTCGGTCGTTGTCCTAAAAGTCTTAAAACGTTGGGGGTGGTAACAAGTGTTACAGTCTTGCAAGCGGCAAAGTCGTAAGTTTGCACTCGTAATCACATATACAACATAACAATTATGGAAAATCAGATGTTTTGCTACCAATGTCAAGAGACAGCAAAGGGTACGGGCTGCACGCTTAAAGGCGTTTGCGGCAAAGCGGCCACTACTTCGGCGGCAATGGATTTATTGCTGGCCGTAAGCAGGGGCGTAGGGATTGTTACTGACGCTCTAAACCGCGCGGGGGTGTCGAAAGATGAAATGGAGATTGGTCATTTCTTGTGCGACGCGCTCTTTTGTACGATCACGAATGCCAATTTTGACGATGATGATATTCTGCAACGGGTGGAAAAGGGCATCAGACTGCGTGATCGGCTGATCAAACTGGCAGATGAAAACGGTGTGGCACTACCGGAGCGCGCCGAACTGCGCTGGGACGGCTCGAAGGCTTCTTATGCGGAGGAGGCAAAGCGGCAGGGCGTATTGCGCATTGCGAACGAGGATATTAGATCCTTGAAGGAGTTGACGGTATATGGACTCAAAGGGATGGCGGCTTACTATGAGCACGCGTCAAACTTGCAGCAAGCGGATCTTACGCTGATTCATTTTATGGCGGAAGCCTTGGCTATCGTGGCAGATCCTGAGGCGGATCAGGCTACGCTGGTAGATCTCGTGCTGCGCACGGGACAGGCGGGCGTAAAAGCTATGGCCTTGCTCGACAAAGCCAATACGTCGGCTTATGGTTCTCCGGTAATCACAAAAGTAAATTTGGGCGTGGGGCGCAACCCCGGGATTTTGATCAGCGGGCACGACTTGCACGACCTCGAAGACTTGCTGAAGCAGACGGAAGGGATGGGCATCGACATTTATACGCACGGCGAAATGCTTCCGGCTCACTATTATCCGCAGTTGAAAAAGTACGCGCATCTGGTAGGAAACTATGGGAACGCTTGGTGGCAACAGAAGGAGGAATTTGCACGCTTTAACGGGCCGATTATTTTTACGACCAACTGCATCGTACCGCCACGCCCCGATGCGAATTATAAGGATCGCGTCTTCACGCTCAATAGTACGGGCTTCCCGGGATGGAAACACATCGAAAACGGAGCTGATGGGCATAAGGATTTTTCAGAGGTCATCGCGCTGGCCAAGACTTGCCAAGCTCCGGAGGCGCTCGAGGCGGGCGAAATCGTAGGCGGATTTGCTCACGCACAAGTCTTTGCGCTGGCTGATCAGATCGTAGAGGCGGTGAAGAGTGGGGCTATTCGTAAATTTATTGTGATGAGTGGCTGCGATGGACGTATGAAGAGTCGCCAATATTATGCTGACTTCGCGCAACAATTGCCCAAGGATACGGTGATCCTGACTTCGGGCTGCGCAAAATATCGCTACAACAAATTAAACTTGGGCGATATCAACGGCATTCCACGCGTGCTCGACGCCGGACAATGTAACGATAGCTACAGCTGGGCTGTGGTCGCTATGAAACTGCAGGAAATCTTCCAAGCGAAGGATATCAACGACTTGCCGATTGTCTTTAACATCGCTTGGTACGAACAGAAGGCCGTAATCGTGCTTCTGGCGCTTCTAAGTCTGGGCATTAAGAACATTCACATTGGTCCTACGCTGCCGGCTTTCGTATCTCCGAACGTGCTGAAGGTATTGGTTGAAAATTTCGGCTTAGGTGGTAACACCACAGTCGATGAGGATCTTAAGGCGTGGGGATTGGCTTAAACTCTGTGCTGATGTTGCGGCGGTAGTTCTTGTTCGTCGCACCGGCTGTTAGGTTTGCCGCGGTGGCTATTTGGCTCGCCGCGGCGATTGTTTTGTTGGGGGCAACGATTGTTTTGTCAGAAGCATTCATTGTTTTGTCGGAGGCGGCGATAGTATTGTTTTGGGCTACGATAATTCGACCATCCAACGCACACTTTGCTATTTTCTACAAAAAATAAACTATCATTTGATTCGCATTTCCTATTTCAAACGTATCTTTGCCAAACCAACGAGATATAAATGCCTTATGAGACGAACGTTATTACTATGTTTCGCCCTGCTATGTGCACTTGTGGTGAGCGCACAAACGTCGGGCGAAGATTTTGTTCGTAGCTTTTACGAAAAATACCTGAGCGAGGATCCGGCCGCCCAAGCCGATGCCTTGCAAATGCTGACGCCGCGCCTGCAAGCTAAGGTTGCACGCCTACGAGCTGAGATGAACGGCGACCCTTTTACAAGGACGGAGGGCATTACGCCGGAGATGCGCAAGACGCTCCGAGTGATGCCGGCTGAAAATGGCTGGTTTGTGGCTTCCTTTACCACTCATTTTGAGGACGAATTGCTGACGGAGATGACTAAAATTCCGGTCTTTCCGGAGCAAATCGAGGGCCGCTGGCAACTGGCTCGCATCGCCGCGCCTTGGGAGGAGGATTTGGAGCAACTTTGTAGCCCCCTTGATGCTCCCAAAGCCGTAGATGAAAGCTCGCCAACCAAGTTTGTCGAAACTTTTTATCAAAACTACGTCACGCCATTTGCGGCTATGGACGTCGATGCACCGGAGCGCGCCAAACAATTACGGGAAAAATACCTCACAAAACCGCTACAAAAGGTCTTCAACGACAAGGCGCAGGCGGGCGAAGAACCGGTTATCAATCGCTATGATTGGATCTTGGGCGGCTACGACTTTGATCGCAGCGCACTGGCATCACTCTCTGTCACGCCAATGAGCGACCAGGAAGTGCGGGTGCGCTTCTTGAAGGCCGGCGATATCGAATTTGTGTACACGATAAAGGTAGAAAAAAACGCGGAAGGTTATCGGATAGCTGACATAAACACGACTTCGGACGAGGAAGTTCCCGCGGTCGATGACGAACCTACGATATAAAAAGCGAATCATCAAACTAATATGAACAATAAAGCGATGAAATTCATAAAAAGCTTAGTCTTGCTACCGCTGGTCTTGCTCTTGGTCGGCTGCGGCACAACTTCGACCGTCCCCATTACGGGACGTAAGCAGCACCTTTTGGTATCTAACGAACAAGTAATGAGTTTGGCCAACGAACAATACCAACAGTATATGCGAACGGCCAAACTTTCGACCAACGCAAACAATACGGCGATGGTCAAACGCGTAGGCCGGCGATTGGCAAATGCGGTTACGACTTATCTGAACCAACACGGCGAGGGCGAAGAGTTAAAGCAATATCACTGGGAGTTTAACCTCGTGCAAGACAATTCGGCCAACGCGTTCTGTATGCCTGGCGGAAAAATCGTAGTCTACGAAGGTCTGCTGCCGATCACAAAGAATGAGACGGCGCTGGCCATAGTTTTGGGTCACGAAATCGCACACGCCGTTGCGCACCATAGCGCTGAGCGCCTCAGTTCCCAACTTAAAGCGCAATATGGTGCCGCCGCGCTCGGACTAATTCTGAGTGGCAGCGGGGCATCTCAAGCTACGCAGGAACTGGGTCAACAGATTTACGGGCTTGGAGCGCAATATGGTGTAATGCTGCCCTACTCTCGCAAAAACGAAAGCGAAGCTGATTATATGGGACTCATCTTTGCGGCCATCGCAGGCTATAATCCGCAAGAGGCAGTCGCGTTCTGGCAGCGTATGAACGCAGGCGGCGGGCAGAGCATCCCGCAGTTTATGAGCGACCATCCCTCTCACGAATCACGCATTGCGGCGCTTCAGCGCGCCATGCCTGAAGCGATGAAATACTATACGGGAAAGGCGACGATGCCAACCGGCAAATCATCGCCCAAGACGCAAACCGGCGGCAAGACGGTCCCATACAACAATCTCTCCGGCTTGCGCAAAGGCAGCAAGAATCGATAAGTCCGCTTGCCGAATCGGCCGGCAGACTTTCAGGTTTCAAAAGGCGGATCCGACAATCGGGTTCGCCTTAAAACAAATGGGGAGGTATGAGTTCTTGGGCGCGTTGAAAATCTTCTACAGTGTCGAGTTCGATCGAGAAAAACGAAGTGGTGTCGATCGCCTTAAAGAAATGGTTCGCTTCAGTCAGACGCTGAAAGGCGGCTTCATAGAACACGTCGACCAAGCCCTCTGTTTCGATCATCGGGCTTAGTATTTCAAAAAGCGCGGCACTGTAATCGGCCGTCATCTTTTCGATACCGACAGATTCGCCAAAGGCTTCATCGGGCGCATATTGTTTGCCGATGCCTACCACTTGGCCCGCCTCGTCTACAACCGCCTTCACCTCTTCTTCGCCCAACTCGTGGCGATTTACGGCCAAAGCCGCCGCCGGCGTCTCCAAAAGCGGCCGCAGCAGAGCCGGATCAAAAAGGATGTCACTATCGAGTAAGAGAAAATCTTTCCCATCCGCGAAGGGGCGGGTCAGCCATAGCGAGTAGATGTTATTGGTTTTATCGTAGACTGCATTGTCTATGAAGTGGAAAGTCTGCTCCGGATATTGCTTGGTCAAGAATTGGCGGATCATCTCTCCGCGATAGCCCGTAACAACGACAAACTCCCGCATCCCGGCTTCCAACAAAGCGTCGACCGTGCGCTGCAAAAGCGTGCGCCGGCCCACATTCAGCAAACATTTCGGCCTATCGTTGGTCAGCGGCCGCAAGCGCGAAGCCATGCCGGCCGCAAGAATCACGGCGATCATTGGGCTTGCGCGATTTTAAGTATCACATCAGCTACCTCGCGGTTCTGCTTGGCGCGACCAAGCGTTATGCGCAGGTGCGTTTCCAGTCCCGGCTCGTTCATAAACTTCACTTTGTAGTGCGCCTGTGCGAAAGCGCGTTGCAGCGCGTCCTTTAAGGCCGGCGGATATTTGATCAAGATGAAGTTGGCTACCGATCGATAGACCTTAAAACCCGGCAATCGGCCGATTTCCTCCTTATACATACGTCGCGCCTCGTTCATCACGGCCGCCACGTGTCGATAATGTTCTTCCGAGCGCAAGGCGGCGACGGCGATGTCCTCAGCCAGCCGATCGTAGCCCAAATATTTGTTCGCATAACGGCAGAATTTATCCATCTCTTCCGAATGCCCCACGAAGGCGAAGCCCATCCGCAAGCCCGGCAGGCCGTAAAATTTCGAGAGCGTCCTACAGAAAATCATATTCGGATATCGGCCTACGAGTCGGGCGATATAGCTTACGTTGTCCGTCACGAAAGAAGCGTAAGCCTCATCTACCAAAATAATCGTATCAGTCGGCGTAAACTGCCCCAATCGATCCAATTCGTCGGGCGTCAGTCCGTTTCCGGTCGGATTATTGGGCGAAGCCACGAGCACCACTTTCGGCTGATGTTCCTCGATGCTGCTGCGCAGTGCTTCGAAGTCGTAAGCGAAACCATCTTCCTCCTCATTGACTGAATATTGCAGCGTGCGCCCGTCGACCTCGTCCGCGATCGACTGATAATACCACCAAGAATATTGCGGAATGAGCATCACGTTTCGCCCCGGCGTTTCGGTCAGGAAGAAGTGTACGGCCTGCTTCAGAATATCTTCGGCCCCATAGCCCAAGACAACCTGCGACTCGTCGACCCCATAATCTTCCGCCAGCGCAATGGAGAAAATGCTTTTTTTCCCTTCATCGTAAAGTCGCGTATAGAAGCATAGTTTGTTGACGTCGAAGTCTTTAATGGCTTTAACCACCTCCGCAGAAGGCTCAAAGTTAAATTCGTTTCGGTCTAAGTAATTTATATCGTCGGCCATAATGCTATCACATTTATGCCGACAAAGTTACACAAAAACGCGCAGGGCCGCGGGCGATGCCTGTGAAAATCCTGCCTCGTCGGCAAAAAAGCAAGCACAGCACCGATCCGGCCTCCCAAGACGGAACCTCGCTCAAAAGAAGAAATGACGAAGACGAAGAAATGATAAATGCACTTCGAAATTTGCAATGACGAAGCGTTAAATCGGAGTTCATCAAAAGAAAGGATACGATTTTTCACCTCTAAAATTTGCATTCCTTTAGCTTTATTTTTATTTTTGCATTTACAAACTTACATCATCATGGATACAATTATAAAAAAATATAGCCAACTATTGCTGTTGGCAGCCTGCCTTACACTCTTTTCAGGTTGTGATTTTAAGCCCGCAACGGCGTCGTTGGAAGACACTGTGTGGGAGCACGAATTTTCACAAAGCGAGCAAAAGCCCGACGGTCTTAAAAAGGCCGTACTTTACTTTAATAATCAAAAGCTTACTTACTATGCGCTGAGCGCCGACGGAAAGAAAAAATACCTCATAGCCTCCTATCCGTACACGCTCGAAGAGCATCTGCTTACGGCCGGCAATCAGCACGCCATCGTGGGTGGATATTCCTTTTACTTCAACGAGATGTTGTTTGTCAAAAACCAACAAAACGAAGTTTTAGATAGGGCCTCAGCAGGCCTCAGCCTTTTCACGTTTTTTGAGCTTTCTATTTTTACGTTTTTTAGTGGTACACTGCGAGGTGCACCACTTTTTTTTGGCTACTCCCCCTTCGACTTAAGTGCAAGCAGAACCGATATTTTGACAAACAAAGCTTGACCGATAAGCGCCGTCGTCTGTCCTTTTTAGTGTACGCTCACGAGCGTAGACCTCTTTCATCGTGAGCGCACAGTCTTTTCATCACGAGTGTAGACCTTTTTTCTCGTGAGCGCAAACGCTCCAAGCGAGAACGAAGCTGCACGGAGGGCGGGCGCAGCGCTCAGCGAGCAAGCCGGCGGTGAGCGGCAATGCGCGGGACGGATTTATGTCTACGCCGGTCGTGGCGACAAGGCTGTGTAAGGGCGGTCGCGAGCGGAAGGGTCGCCTACACAAAGGCCACGGAGGCCAACGAAAGGCAGAGCGCGGCGCGGCTTGATGGCGCGGCATAAAGCGCAAGGGTCGCATACGCTTAACCGCTGCAAAGCTACTGAGGCCTTGCAGCGGTTAAAGGGTTCAGATAGCGCCGACTGCGCTTATTTGATGACAACTTTCTTGCCGTCGATCACGTAGACGCCGCGCGGGAGTTGGGAGCGCGCTGCATCGACACGCTTACCGTGAACGTCATAGACAATCGGCGTATGTGCGTGCGAAGCGCCGGGCGCGATCAAGGCCGTGACTACGTCGAGCACAACGGGCAGCGACTCTGAAGCATCGGCATATACAGCCGTCACACTGTACGTGTGTTGCCCATCAGCTTTTGCTTGCGTATCGGTATAGCCCGGTTGCTCAGCAGCGCCCAAGTATTGACCGTCGCAATATACGCGATAGCCCGTAGGCGTATTGCCGCCCTCATACGTAATGTCGTCAATCATAAACAAGAAGGCCTGATCGGCGCTCGTCGTATGGCGAATGGCGAAATAATTCGTACCCTCAGGCAGGTCTACATTGATCTCTGTCCAACTGCCACCGGTCTGCGTGTAGACGTCGCCAATGAGTTGGAAGCTCTCTTGCGCTTTATCGGTTGAGGAAACCAAGACTTCGAACTCTTCATTTCCGAAGTCCTTGCCGGCATAGTTGTTGACGTAGAAGCGAATCTTTTGTGCTTTGCCTGAAAGCGGCGGACTGATGAGCCAGTTGTCGGCCTTTACGTAAGTCTTTCCCGTCTGATCCGTCTGATAAACGGCTACGAGTGCTTTCGTGCCGGAATGGGGGTCGAGGCCTTGGCCGGTTCCGTAAAGATCACTAGGTTGCCAATTCATAAAAGCAAACTGCTCTTGCTGATGCGGATAGCGCGACTCTTTGGAAAGCGGGCACGCGTAGCCCTTATCCGCATCGATCGTGGACCAACGGCCAAAGCTTGTGGCCCAAGGCTCATAGGCTTCGAAGTCGTCAGTCAACGTGACGTATTCTACTGTGGGCGCGGCCCAATCTAATTCGACCTTTGCAGCATCTTTATATTTGAGCACGAGATCGCGCGGCGTGGGCACGTTGCCCTGAACAGCCTGCACCTCGGCGCGGGCTTCGTTGTTGGCTGCCAAAGCATCGCCATCGGCCACTACTTCAGCCACTACCGACAGGGTCGTGGCAGCATCGAGCGATGTCGTCTGATAATGGACCGGAATTGTTGCCTCCTTGAAGCGAGCGAGGCCACCCTCGACGGCTTTGTCATAGACCTGCTTGCCGTTGATCTGCACCTTCACCTGCACTTTGGCGAGGTCCTGCAAACCTTTGTTGGCCACCTTGAGCGAAAGCGGGAGGTTCTGGCCCTTCAAAACCGACTTGGGCGCGGCGAGCGTGATCTCCGCATCCTTGGCGATAGGTTCGGCGAGGTTGATATTGTCGACGTAGAGCGGCGTTTCCTTCATCGAAGCCGTAGCAATGGCTGCAAAGCGCACGAAGACGTATTCTTCCTGCAAATATTCTTGAGGAATGTCGATCTCTTCCGTATGCCATTCGGCCTTACTCACACCGGCTTGCGCATAGTCAAAACTGCGAAGGAGCGTTTCGCCTTTCTGGTTCTTCTTGCGTATGCTGATCTCTAAGCGTCCCTGTACTTGACCGATTTGTTTGTGGTCAAAAATCAGTTTGGGATGGGCCGCACTCTGCAAAGAAATCTTACCTGTGCTGATCACAGACGAGCCTGCGCGATCGGGATTGAAGACGATGCTGCCGCCATCGGCATCTACGGCTTCCTTGCCACTGATTTCCCAAGCCACATTACCATCGGGCGTCTCGAGCGCAATGAGTTGGCCTTCGGTAGAGCTACCTTTGAAACTGTTGTGGAAAGGTAGCGTGTAGGGCTTACCTACGATGATCGAGCCAACGCCATATCCGCTTTCGCCGGCCTTGTTTTTTGCGCTGATGGCCCACTGCGCGTAGCGCTGGTTGCCTTCGGCGGTCTGCTGATCGGGCACGACGTACTCCGTCTTGCCGCCCGTTACGGTCGCGATCAGATCTCCGCGATAGCCGCCGTCGCGTACATTATATATATTGTAGGTCACTTCTTCCGGAATGACAAGTCCGCCGTTCGCACCGCCGACAGCGGGCCAAGAGAGGCGCACGGCGTTAGTCAAATCCTCGGCAGCGATGACGGGCGTGGCGGGTTGGTCCTGACCGACGTAGATATTCTTGGTCGCCGTAGCGCCGGCACCATCGGCATTAAAGGCGATGACGGTGTAGACGTTGTCGCCGGTCGTCGCCCGATTGTCCGTTGCAGTCAGCGAAGCGCCGGGCGTAGGCTGCATAAAGGCCTTGACGAGTCGAATACCGTTGCGCACCTCGATGCGCTCAATATTGCTAAGCGCCGTCCCGTCAACCTTCTGCTTCGGCGCATCGAAAGTGAGCGTCGTGAGGAGTTTGCCGGACGGATCCGCCTTGCCCTTTAAGTTTTCTGCGGCTGCGGGCGCTGCTGCAGCAACGGGGGCGGCAATGCTTACGGAGTCGATGTGGAGATAATAGCCGCCGGCATCGGACAACGCGTGGAAGCCGATGTAATAGGTGCCGTCAGCTTGCGGGCGAATCTCGTTGGTGAACGTCTGATACTCGTCTGTGCTCACCTCCGTCGGGTTTAGGATCACCGTAGAAAGCCCTGCGGGGTTGGGCGCTTGCCCCCATTTTACCTCAAAGCGCTCGGTATAATCCGTACCGTTGGATTTGGCTTTGAATTGGAAGGTATAAACTTTTCCGGCCCGCAAGCGAAGCGGCGGAAGGAGCAACCAGTCGTCGGCTTTTTCCGTATCACTCCAATGATAACGATAGGCCGTCTGCTCGGTATAAGGATCTTTGTCCCAAGCCCAAGAAGCTTGGTCGTTGTTGTTGTCGATAACGGTGTATAATTCTGCATCTGCCGCATTGGCAAACTCATCGAAGAAGGGTGGTTCTATGGGCGAGCCGACTACAGCGTTGTTGCTGTTTGTCCACGTCGTAACCTGCGATTGATTATGCGCTCTCACGGCGTAGCGATAGCCCATCAGCGGGCCTTCGGGCAAGACTTCAGCAAAGTGAACATCGGAAATTCCGTTGGCTACCTGCGTCGTGTCTGTTCCGGTGATGCGAATAAGGTCGTAAGTAAGTGTTCCGAGGAATCCGCCGTGCTGTGTGGCGGTTGGCGCCGTCCAAGTTAAGTCGGCGCGGCGAGCGGCATCGACGCTCAGCGTCAGTTTGTCGACAGACTTCGGCGTATCATAGCCGGCATAGGCTGAGAGGCGCGCCTTCGGACTCGCTCCCGCAGCATTCGAGAGCGTAACGACGAAGGTGTTCATCCCCTCGCGGGCTTGCACCGGCACAACTGCGCTACTGCCGGCATTGACTTTGCCCGTCAGCGGCGCATCAGTGTTGACATAAACATGGTAAGTGAGTTCGCCACTAAGCGCACTGCCGCCGTAAGTTTTTGTAGGCGCGGTAAAGGAAAGTTGGCCCGCCGTGGCAGCCGCTGTGAATTGCGCGTGCAAATCTGTGGCCGCGCTCGGCGCATCATCGGCCGCTTTGGGCTTAGGTACGACCATACCGGTCACCGTAACCTCATTGCCGATACTACCCAGCAGGGTGGCTTGTCCGTTGTCGAGACTGACTTTGTATAAATCCGTATGGTGCTCGCCGTTGGTCGAAGCCCAGTAGAACGTATTGTCTTTCGGGTCGATTTCGCCGCATTGCGAGCGCACTTTTCCGTCAGCATCGGCCAAGGAAACACCCGTCGGGCCGACCAAGGTCTCTTTTCCGTTCGTGCGATCTATGGTGTAGAGGTTGCCGTCTGTAGCCACGCCGTAAGCTTTTCCGTCTTTGTCGATGCCGAGCGCAATATAAATGTGTTCGACGGGGGCAATGCTGGTGCGGGTCAGCGTGAGATAATCGATAACGCCCCATTCGTAGCCCGTGCCGTCCTTACGCAGAAATGCGCCAAAGACTTCGCCGGTCTTCGGATCGGTGGCGGTTTCTTGGGCAATCAGGGAGATGTCGTCCAATTGATGAGGGGGGATGTCTAAGGCCCACGTTTCGATGTCGAAGGCGTAATGATAGACCATAATAATGCCCATATCGGCATAACTTAGGTCGTAGAAAATACCGTGCATGCGGCCATCAACGATGGCTGCGCCTCCATTAAAGGAGGCTTTGCTATAGGCGGCCAACTTGGAGAAATGAACTTCGGATGCCGGACTAAAGGCATAGATACCTTTGTATTGGTCGGAGACAACGTTTGCCCATAATTCTGTGCCGGCAGCAGCGCCTAAGAGTTGGCGCAATATGGGTTTTTGCAAGGGCCGGGGCGCAGCGTTCATCAGGCGCGGCTTACTTTCGGCCGGCGAAGGCTCGGGAAGCGTACGGATAGCAGCCGCCGGCCGCCGGAGGCCTTGCGAAACGGCAAAGGGAATACGAAAAACGTTGGTGCGCAAGAGCGGCGAACGCTGCGAAAGCTTTGTCGGCGACTGCGCGAAGATGGGTAAGCTACCGGCAAAAGCCAAGCAACTCACCAGAAAATGGGCAAATCGTAAATGCATAACAAGTGGCAAAAGATTTGATTACTGTAGCGCTGAATTAGGTTAAGGCGAAGCGATACCACACGTAATGGGAACCGGGTAGTGACCACAAGGCAAATCGGGCTAACGCTTTACCGACGCTACAGTATGCCGACATTGCGCGCCGCGAGATTCGGCAAAAATACAAATCTGACAAGAAAAAAAATACGTCTTTTGTAGTATTTTTTAAGGACGATGGGCATTTTGGTCAAAAAATGCCTTAACTGACGCGGCTCAAATACGCTTGATAGGCCTTGCGGCGGCTTGATTGTCCGCCGCAAGGTAGCTGGAAGAGGGGCTTTCTTAATTTTTAGTTTTTGATTTCGGTGCTTGGTTTTTCGCCGATGCTTTGGTTTTGGCAGAAGATGAGCGGTTGGGGGCAACGGCTACGACATATTCGTCGCTTTGGGTATCGATAAGCAGCGTATGATAATGCTTCGGTTTCCAAAACTTATCGAGCGCTTCGCACCAACGCGGGACGTAGGCGGCCTCGTCTAAGGGCGCATCTGAAAGGTTTAGGCCGTAACGCTGCACGCGCTTGAGTCTGGGCATCATTCCCTGAAAGCTATCGAGATCGGCCTTCCAGTCGAGCCGAACGATAACGCGTAATTCTTCCAGCAAGACAAGCAGGCCCTCGCTGCGCAAAGTATCGGGCTTGTCTTTATAGGTGTCCAACATTTCATAATACTCGTCGGCATATTCGCCCTCCGGCTCGCTTCGGGCGGCATAGAAGGCTTCGGGCGACGCCAAACTATCCTTAACGAGCTGCATCACCTCGGCGTCGTCGCCGGCAACGGTCTGCGCCAGTTTGAGCAAGGCGGCCTTGTCTGTGGGCCAATCTACTTTCGTGACCACGGGCTCCGGCTCGGGCTCTTTCTTGGTGATAAAGAGTCCGGCCCACAAGGGTGAACTGAAAAACAAAGCGCCGATTACGCCGATCGCACCGATGAGCCACGATCCTCGCTGAAACATTATGAAGGCCATCCAGCCCGAGCCTCCGGCAAAGAGGAGCAGGAGCAGTGCGCCCAAGAAGGCGCTAAACGCATCTTTTATCTTATCATATACTTTAGACATTGGGGTAAAGTGTTATTGTTTATCTGCGGTGTGCACGACCATAGACTTTACGTCGCGCCCCGTTATGCGGCGGATGAGGGCATCGTCGATGCACTCTTGAGGACTCCAAATATCTTCCATCACGACCTTCTGCCCATCTCGCAGGTAGTAGCAGGTGTAATCGTCGAAGTCAAACTCGTCTTTGCCTTTTATATAGAAGGTGGTAGAGAACTCGTAGCGATGGCCGTCGATGCTCGTGACGCTGAAATGGTTGCCGGCTCCTTTGACCTGTAAGCCGCTTTGTTGGCAGAAGGATCGCAATTGTGGATAGGTGAAGAAGATCGTCTTCTCTGAGCCTTCCTTACGCTCCGAAGAGAAGACGAACATATAGGGCTTTTGACCCGTATCGATAAATAGAAAGCCATCACCTTTATCTTTAATGCCAAGCGATGTTTTCAGCGTATCGCGCTCTTGCGGCGTTGCCGACGGCAGGCGCGCTACTTGCTGGAGGTAGTCTTCTGCCCACGCCTGCATGTTTATCGCATTAACGCCGTTGCCTTGGGCGGCCATAAGCTGATAGTAGCTCATCACTTCGTTGTAAAATTGCTGACACACGACCTGCCGATAAACCTGATTATAGATCTGAAACTGTATATAATAAGGCCGCTTCTCGCCGGGCTTTGCTATGGTCAGGCCACTCACAAAATTGATGCTATCGCTGGTCGGCGTCAAGGCATAACAAGGGCCTTGAATATACATACGTAGGAAATAGCGGGTATCGCTCTCTACTATCTCTTCGCTCAAAAACTGCTCGAAGAGGTCAATCAAGTGCTTGGCGCGCCATACGTCATCGACCGTCTCTAAGTCTATGTAGAGGGGCTTCAGCCAGAATTCTGAGGAAGAAAAGCTATGCCAAAGGCGGCGCGTCGGCGCATCGAGCGTCCGCAAAGGGCCTTGTTCAAATTCGCGTGATCGACGCAAAACCACGACTTTTTCGAAATTGTCGAAAATGCTTCGTTCTGTCTTCAACATCGGAACGGGATAACTCTTGATATAGCTGGCTACTTGAAATGTATCTTTTGGATTACCCGATAGGGTGAAAGACCAAATTCGCCAATCTTCCATTAAGCCACGCCGCGTTTTATACTTTTGAGAAAGCACAATCTGCCGGCCGGGATACTTCTTTTTGAGATAGGCCATAACCTCATCGCGCGAATTAAAACCGGGGAAACAACCGCTTAACAGGCATATACCTAAAACGGCTACCGCCCACAGGAAGCATTTGCGTAGAATTTTCCTTATCTTCATCATCAAATCAAACCATTATTTTACTTGCAGCAGACCAGCTGCCCAGTTGCACTTGCAAAATTAAGGGATCAGCCGGAAGAAACTATGTTTTGACGAAGAAAATCAAGATCAAGCGCTTGCTTTTGCGAACGATCTACTCCTGCTACACCCTCACTTTGCAGAAAAGTTTGGATTGTGAAGGACGTCATCGTGGCTTTGACGCCTCAGTACCCGCTATGCCTCTCTGCAATGCGCAAATGTATGGCGCTTTTCTTGTGTTTGTAGTTATTTCGTCTTAGAGCCGGCGGAGCAAGCGCTCGAATATGCCACAAAATAAGCCGCCGGAACGATGTTCCGACGGCTTACTCTCATATTTCTTAATGCGTTTAGAAGACGAGTTTAACTGATTGGTTGCCCACTTTCACCACATAAGCGCCACGCGCTGCGAGGCGAACGCGAAGATTTTTATCTCCGGCTTGGTTGTTGTAGATCAACTGACCGGCAGTCGTATAGATCTGTACGTTCTCACCGTTAGCGTTGTTTACGCATATGTCGTTGCCTTCCAATTGAACAAGTGCCTTTGTGAGGCTGATGTTGCTAAGGCCATCAAATACGCCCACTTCGCGGAGCGTTGAGTAGGGACTTTCTGCGTATCTCTTCTTTACGTTGCGGTCAGAATTAGCTTTGTAAGCCGATACGCGGTGCGTAATCATTGATTGATCTACAAATCCGGGCACAGTAACCTCAGCAGAAGTACCATCAACCCATCTGAGGTAACGGAACGGATCGTTCAAGCTCTCGCCGGCTTGATAGTTTTGCGTGATCTTCAGGTCATCAACGTAGAGGTGCTCATCTGCATAAACAGCGTAGATACCAATGATCGACTTCTTAGAACCCTTCGTAAAGTTGATCGTAAACTCTTTCCAGTCTTTAGTAACTGCTTTAGGGTAGCCTTCCGGATAGATCAACTCAGCCTGCGTGTAGTCGCCCACAGTCTCATCATAGTTGAAGAGCGCGAAAGCTGCTTGCGCGTTTACCGTGACTTCCTTGCCGTCAGCATCCACGCCTGTCGTAGCAGCACCTGCGAGCTTCACTTTTACCGTGAACTTACCGCCATCTTTCGACATATCCAATTCAGGAGAGATAAGGCCTGCGTCGGTATGGTTGTGGTAATATTGCCAGCCATCCAAGCAGATGTAGTCTGTGTAAGGCGCATAGTTTGTACCTTTCCAGCCGCCTTGCTTCAAATCACGAAGATACAATTCGCTGTATGAGTTGTAGCTAGGATCTTCCATTGTCCATCCGGTCAAGTTGCCATCAGCGTCTTTTACGCCGGTAAAGTCTTCCTGCGTCACAACAAATTCGCCGGTCTGCGTAGCCTTGCGGTCGTAGTAAGCAATGTAGTTGTAGCGTTCGGCTGAAGGCACAGCGCTCCAGTTAGCCGTATACTTGCTGCCATTGAAGTTGCTCACAGCTTGCATTTCCGGAGCTACGAGGTCATAGACGAAGGTTTGTGCTGACGGAATTGACTCGTAGCTACCTTTCGTAGCTGATGCATTGTAGAAATAAGTCTTGCCGGATTCTGCACCGGTTACGTGGAACATATTGGTTGTCACCGGATGGTTTTCGAAGAGATAAACAGGCGCGTTCGTCTCTTTGTCGATAGAGAAGACATTAACCTTATAGCCGGTTGCACCCTCTACGGCCGTCCAGTTGGCATCAAAGCTCGTGCCTTGATAGTTCGTATACGGACGCATCGTCGGCGTGCCTACGTGTTGCTTAACGGTAAACACTTCAACATCGTCGATATATACAGGTGCACCTACAGATACAATATTAAATATCGTATACTCACCGCCGCCATAGAAATACATCGTGTATTCCTGCCATTGCTCGCTGATTTGCGGAAGCTGTGCGCTGCCCATCATATCCCACGTAGGCGACATATTGTGCGTCTCAGCTGCTTCGACCATCACTACGGGAAGTTCTTCAGCACTCTTAGCGCGGGCCTTGAAGCGTACCCAAGCTATGCCGCCGTTAGCGCTTACGTTAAGCATCGGCGTATTGATGTGCGCCATTTCTTTGGGAGCAGATGCAAGGTAGACAACGCCACCTGCTGAGTAGGCATTTCCTGATCCCCAGCCCGGTGTGTTGAAGTATTCATCCTTTGTGTTAATCCAAGGATACTCGAATTCTTCTTTGAGAATGCTGTTGTCGAGATCGGGGTTCTCGGGGGTGCCCGCCGTCATCTTGGCGAAATCCTCCTTCATAACGACTTGCTCTTCGCCATACTTGTTGGGCGTACTCTTCAAGTGTGCTTGCGGAGCGCCGGCAGCGCCCATACTGAACGAGCCTTTTGTAGAAAGATTCATTTTGATGTTAGGCAGGCCACTTTGTGTCCGTGTCTGTGCTTCCACCTTATTGTTCTGGGCAGAAACGGGGCTTGCAGCTGCTAAGGATAAGGCAGCCAAAAGCGCTAAACGTGTAATGTTTTTACTCATAATGATATGATTAGTGGTAGTTACTTAGTGTCTCTTTCTTTTCCGCTATATCACGCAAGGGGTGTTTTCCATAAAAGTAGCTCAACAGCAGTGGGTTCGAATCGTTTTTGAGATGGTTTCCTATCAAGCACTTTACACTCTCTCTATGATATGCACAAGCGATTTGCACAGTAGATATGGCAAAGATACAGATAAAATCAAATAAACTTACTTCTTTAGCAGAAATATTCCATTACATATAAAAAAAATGGGGGTAAGGCCTGCCGAGCGGGGCCGAAGCGCTTTAAGGCTAGGCCGCATACAATAATCCGCACACGGAAGCCGGGCGCTTTCCGAGCCGGTTGCGGACTCGCGCTAAGTTGTCAGCGCGTCAACCAAACATTGCTTCGCGCGGCGCAGAACCCGGCAGGCGTAAAAATCTCATGATGTACTTGCAGTTACGTCCGCGCAGTAAGGTCGATACAATTTCAAGGCTATGAAAAAAAATTCCTATAGGGCGAATTTTTGTTCCTAGCCTTGGAATTTTTTTCTCAAGGTATAGATACACGATACTTTAGCCTATTTTTGTTTGCTAAGCTAAGCATAGGCAGGATTTTATCAGTAGGAAATTATACTTCGCCTAAGCCAATCAAACTAATATTCTAATATTTACGCACAAGTTTTTAGCTTTCTCTTCCATATTAACAAACTCATTCATCGCCACGGCTTATTATAATTTATATTAATCGCTCAAAATTTCCTGTCTTGCGCATTTTCCTCCGTCGGCCTCCTGATAAGTAAGTAAAAACACCGCGTAGCAACGGTATGATAAAATATTAAAGCAGAAACATATGGCAACTTTTTCATCCTTCCGGCACGTGAAAATATTTAGACACAACAGATAAAAGATGCAGACAAAAGTGGATTTTTAAAAATAAAAATATAATTTTGCGGCAGAAAATTTTAGGAATAGCCGGACATAGCGTCTAATATTCTTATAAATAAGCTGTCCGAATATGATGCGTACCATAATAGATGGCTTATGATAATTGTAATTAAAATTTAGCTCAAAGATGAGAAAAAACAAATCGTACGATTTGCAGCAAACTAACCCTGCTGCAGGTCATCGTTATTCTGCCCCGCAATGCCATGTATTGCAGCTTGGCGGAAACTCGCTCTTAACCGGATCTCCTTTCAAAGGCAATGCGGGAACTACGCAAGATAGTAGCGGCGAATGGGAGGAGGAAGAGGACGACAACTAAGAATGAAACAACACGAACAACTCTATTTAAGGTAGCAATATGAATAAAGTGATAGGAAAATTATTCTTCGCAACCATTGCAGCGGTAAGTTTTTCTGCCTGCTCGTCGGATCTGACCGAAGAACACAAGCAAGACAATACACAGGGCCAAGCCAAAGGCTACATAGCCTTTGTAGCTGACCAATCGAACATACCGGAGGTGACGAACAATGCGCCCGAGACGCGCACCGGCGGCGAATACTCCTCTAATCCTTCTATCTTCAAAGGAATGATCTACTATTGGAACAAAGGGGATCATATGTGGATCGATAAAAAGAATGATGGCACTTACGAAAAGAGCGATAGCAGCAGCATTGGCAATAGCCCGAAGTTGGCCGATGCCACGTTCTTCTTCAAAGGCGACTTTAATGAGGATTCATATAAGATGCGCTACACGGGTAACAACAGCACCTCGGCCGACGAAGTTACCTTTGCCGAAGAGCAGATTCAAGATGCCCCCGGAGATGCCGGTCGCTTAGGCGAATATGGCGACTGCGGCGTGGCTGACGCTACGAAGGGCACGGATGTAAAATACAAGTTTACGCTCAAACACAAAGCGGCTTACTTGGTCTTGACGCCGTATTCCGACTACGCTTTCTCCTCTACCGTAGGCATTGCTTCCGTTTACGTTACGGCCGACAAACCGATCAGCGGAAAGTTTGCCTTCACCGACAGCGGCGTAGGTGCACCGAAAGCGGGCGCCAAAAATACGATTGCCTGGTTCTACCAAGCGCCTTTAGCCGGCCGCGAGTATATCTCTACGATGTCTACGATGAACCGCACCAACTTCTTACCGATTCCTCAAATAGCTAACGCTAAGCAAAACGGCATCATCATCGTATTGCCGCCGGGCACGTACAACGAACTGACAATCGAATATGGATTGATCGACTATGCTACGGGTGGCTACGGCTATTACAAGCAGACGTTTAAGAACAATAAAGAATTGAAGGCCGGCGAAAACCGCGTCTTGAAGTGCAACATTAAGCTCAATGAAGAGTACGACCCGAACCAATATTACGCTTGGGATGCCGGCATTGATGCTTACTATTGGAAGGGCAAAAGTGCATATATGGCTTCGCGCATATTCGCTCCGATGATAAGTTCCGGCTATGCCACAACCGCAGCAGACCCAAGATTTCAAAACGAAACACCGGGCGGATCTACGACAAGCGTAGCAGACAATGCGGCTAATCGCAGCGGAGCAGCGGCCATGAACATCAACGAGGCGCTCTGGTTGGTCAATAAAGGCGCAGCGAAATGGGACGAATGGAAAATGTTCGTAATGAACAAGCACTTGTACAACGGCGGTATTTGGATCAAGACGCTACAGCAGATTGCCGGCGAAACGGGCAAATCGCTCAACGATCTGAAGGAGGCTTACAACGGCCTCGACTATCGCACAAAAGTGATACCTCCATCGATCAGCCGAAAGAATTTTGACGAGACGGCGTCCAACTATGTTCGTCCGGCTAAAGCCGTAAGAGGTCAGTATATGTTCCTCCCCGCCGTGGGTTACTTCGGTCGTCCGGAGGCACAACCGAACTTCAGAGTTCTTTTATTCTGCGGCGATCAAGGTTTCTACTGGACATCAAGTGCCGGAACCGTGCATAAGAATGGTGGTATGGCATTTTGTTTTGAGCGCACGGATTTAAACCCGGCGGCGTTCGATGACGAGTTGCGCTACGATTATGCTGAGCCAAGCTATTCGGTATCTGTGACCAACTTTGATAAATTCTCCGGTGCGCCTTATCTGGTAAACTTAAACAATACGGGCAAATTCCGCATCAAGTAAAGCCCATTGCGCATACAAGGATCATGGGGGCACAAAGCGGCCTCTTGCCCAACAAATACAAAACAACCTTCCCGATGCATAGAGCGCCGGGAAGGTTGTTTGTATCTATGAAGTGCTTGTGCGGGCGTGCTTAGTCGGCAAAAGTAAGTAGGTAAGACTTCAAGCTACACATACATATATATATGCGTAAGCCGCCCAATCATTTGCCGCGTAAGCGACAAAGGAGATAGACAAACCACAAGCGGGGAAGTAGGCGTAGGCGTTCGAGGAAACTGTCGGTTTCGTTGACGACTTTGATGTTATCATAAAGGCCTTTCGAGCGTTGACGGTTAGAGATGCCGCCGGTATCAAAGAGCGCAATGGGGAAGTCGACGTAAGCAAACGTTTTGCCTTGAAGGCCCAATAGTTTGAAAAACTTAAAGTCGGCTGAAAAGGGATGATTAATATCAAAAGGCGTTGCGCGCAAACATGCGATGCGAGCAAGCGAACTTTGATGGCAAAAACACATACGATGGGCATTCTTAAAGGGATGTGCACGCGACAAAACAGGCGCACCATCGGCAGCAGCTTTTAAGACGTCGCCATAAATCACATCCGCCGTGCGGGGCGTGGAGAATATGTGCTGCAAGACGTCAGCAGCAGCAAAGCAATCGCCGGCATTCATAAAGATCACCCATTCTCCCGTTGCGCGAGCCGCGCCCTTGTTCATCGCATCATAAATGCCTTTATCCGGCTCCGACCACCACTGCAAAGGGGCTTGCAGAGAAGAAAGATAAGCCGGCGTACCATCAGTAGAGGCACCGTCAATGATGAGATACTCAAGCGGCGCATAGGTTTGCTGCAAGACATTCTCGACGGTATGGCGCAGCAAAGGCAGAGCATTGCGGCAAACGGTGATCACCGTAACTTTAGGAAGGCGATTCATAGGCGAAATTTGCGCTGATCCTTATACTCGCTATAGGGTTGGTTATAGTCTAAATAGTAAAAATTGTGCTGGCGCTGATGGTTGGCAGCAGGTATCTGCATATAATCGCCGTATTTCTGCGTCAAGTAGCGGTCGTATTGCGCTACGCCTTTTAATTCATGTCCTTCAAAACTAACAGGCGTAGGCTCTCCAAGTAGCGCTTTAGAAAAAACGCCTTTCAAGCCATCATCATAATCGGCCACGAGTTGGGCATCATCATAGTTGTATTTCAACATCAATCGCCGAAGCTTCTGCTGCACGCCTTCGTGGGTAAAGCATTTACGACACAAAAGCGGTAACCAACTGCTCGGGCCGCGGCCGTGCTTGTAGGGATCGCGATGAAGAAAGTAGACAATGCGTTTGTAAAACTCGAAACGCATAAAATGCAGGCGACGGCGCCAAGCACTTTGCGGCACGCCATCTATGGGGAACACATCTATATATATACCGCTCAGGTAAGCATAATGCGCACGCTCGATTAAGGTGGTACTGCTATCGATTATTTTTCCGAAGCTACCCGGATACTGCTCATTCGTCTCGGCCGACATCGCTTCGTAAGGCGCCGGCAGCCATTCTTTGGCGTGCGCCATCAAAGTATCATAATCCGCGCGCGGCATACAAATGTCCACATCGTCGTCCCAAGGAATAAAACCTTTATGGCGTATAGCCCCAAGCAAAGTCCCTGCCCAAAGATAATAACGCAAGCCGTGCTCGCGGCACACTTTATCTACAGCCAGTAGAATCTCCAAGATGCGCAATTGCAAAGGACGTATTTCGTAATCGGGCATAGTCGTCGATAAATTATAAGTGTCGTTTAAGCCTTTTGCTGATCGCTTTTCCGATCTGCGTCATAAGCGTGCTTCGGATAATCTATGGTATAATGCAAGCCGCGCGATTCTTTGCGCTCGATAGCTTGCCGCGTAATGAGATAGCCCACGTTGATCATATTTCTCAATTGGCAGATGTCGGGCGTAGCCTTCACGCGCTTAAACAACTCTTCCGTCTCTTCGTATAGCAGATCCAAGCGCGTCCAAGCCCTTTTCAAGCGCAAATCGCTGCGAACAATGCCGACATAATTGGACATTACCTGCCCCACTTCGCGCACATCTTGCGCAATCAATACCTGCTCTTCGTTGGTCATCGTCCCCTCATCGTTCCATTCGGGCACACTTTCATTAAATGTATATTCGTCGATATGAGCTATCGTATGTTCAGCCGCCTTTTCTGCGTAGACTACGGCTTCAATCAGCGAATTGCTGGCCAACCTATTGCCGCCGTGCAGGCCCGTGCAAGCACATTCACCAATCGCATACAAACGATTGATCGAAGAGCGCGCATCCAAGTCGACCTTGATGCCGCCGCAAAGGTAGTGTGCACAAGGCGCAACGGGAATATACTCCTTGGTAATGTCTATACCGATCGACAAACATTTGGCATAGATGTTTGGAAAGTGATGTTTCGTCTCTTCCGGATCTTTATGCGTCACGTCTAAGCATACGTGGTCTATGCCGCGATTCTTCATTTCCCGATCAATCGCACGGGCCACAATGTCGCGCGGAGCAAGACTCAAACGCTCATCATATTTCTGCATAAACTCCTCACCGTTGGGCAAGCGCAGGATGCCGCCGTAGCCGCGCATTGCCTCCGTTATCAAGAAAGCCGGATGCGTTTCCTTTGGATGATAGAGCGCCGTCGGGTGAAACTGCACAAACTCCATATCCTTTACCGTCGCCTTAGCACGATAAGCCATCGCAATGCCGTCGCCCGTGGCAATATTCGGATTGGTGGTAGAAGCATAAACCGCACCTACGCCGCCGGTGGCAATGACCGTGACGCGCGAAAGCAGCGTATCTATTCGCTTTGTTTCCGGATTGTAAACATAGGCCCCGTAACATTCAATGTTAGGCGTTCTTCTCGTCACATCAACGCCCAAATGATGTTGCGTAATGATCTCTACGGCAAAATGGTGATCCATTACCGTGATGTTAGGCGAGCGGCGCACGGCCTCAATCAAGCCTCGTTGTATCTCATAACCCGTATCATCGGCGTGGTGTAAGATTCTAAATTCAGAATGTCCGCCTTCTCTATGCAAATCAAATTCGCCGTCGGCTTTTTTATCAAAGTGTACGCCCCAACTAACCAATCTGCAAATGCCCTCGGGCGCACGTTCAATCACCTGCTGCACGGCTTTCGGATCACTAATATAGTCGCCGGCCACCATCGTATCGTGAATATGCTTCTCAAAGTTGTCCACAATGCGATTCGTCACGGAAGCTACGCCGCCTTGCGCTTTCGAAGTGTTGGCTTCTTCAATACTTGTTTTACAGACAAGCCCTACCGTTCCTTTTCCTGAAGCAGCCACTTGCAATGCATAACTCATTCCGGCCACACCGGAACCTATTACCAAGAAATCGAATTTGCGAATCATTACGCTTACTTTTAACCGATTCGGGCTTGTTTCTATTTTGCCCGGCCTATGTTTTGACAATGTGCAAGCAAAAGTAGTACTTGCCACCCGCACCACAAAGGAAAGCGTAGAAAATCATCAGTTATAGTTGTCCATCAATACCATTTACCTTTTCCGAATCAAGGTTAAGCCATCGCGAAGGGGTAAGATGACGGTCTCGACACGCTCATCGTGCGCCACGCGACGATTAAATTCGCGTATGCCCTTTGTTTGCGGGTCATCATCATAGGCCGGATCGATGACGTGTCCGTCCCAAAGCGTATTATCTGCCAGCAAAAGGCCGCCCGAGCGCAAACGCGGCAATACGAGATCGTAATATGTGCAATAGTCGCGCTTATTGGCATCGATAAAGGCCATATCATAGACCTCATTTTCTTTGGGTAGCAAGTCCAAGACGTCGCCAATGATTAATTCGATGCGCGGCGGATAAGGCGCACCTTCCAGCCACGGCCGCGTGAAGTCTTCTTGCTCATCATTGATCTCGTAAGTGCGTATGAGTCCGTCGGCTTCCATTCCCGCCGCAATGCTTAAGGCGCTGTAACCGGTATAGGTACCGATTTCCAGCACCCGCTTCGGTCGTAAGAGTTTGGTCAGCAAGCGCAGCAGCGTCCCCTGCCAATGTCCCGAAGCCATACGCGGACGCAGCAACTTCGTCTGCGTGGCGCGATAGAGGCGGTGCAGATAATCGTCTTCGGGCGTAATCATTTCTGTGATGTAGGCTTCCAGCAAAGGGTCGCAGCCGTCAGCTCCTTCAAACGTATTGCCGCGTTTTACCGGCAAACCTATTTCTTCATACTTCATACGAAATCTCTTCAAAAGCGCTTTTTAGGCCGGTAAAGTTCGCTTATTTCCCGACTAAATAAAAGTAGCACCGCAAAAAATACCCTCCTTATCTACCAATTTATAAGTTTTTGCCGCCGCACGTTTGTCAGGTAAAACCCGATGTTATACCTGCATCAAGCAAATAAATTCTTTTATTATCTTCCATTTATCCTATAAAAATCTTATCTTTGCAACCAATTCACTCAATTAAGTCCTTTTATCATGAGAAATCGTTTCTGATTCAGCATCTGCCCTCCGGCCGATTTTACCATCGATTGAGGTGCGCTGACGGGCAACGATTTTTTCAGTCTCATCCGTCAGCCGGTTGCTGCGGAGCGACTTAGGCAATGGCAGCATCACAGATAAAATGCAGAAAGCAGAAAAGACGAAAGCTGTTTGCCTACAAGCAAGGACAAAACTTTAAGCAATTCAAACACAAACCATCACGTTATGGAAGATATTGCACAGCAAACAAGCGAAACTCAACAAGCTATGATAGAAGTAAAGGCTGAAAAAGGCGTAGTACACATTACCAACCGACAAAGCGCGGCTGATTTGATACATATATATAATATGTCGGGTCAATGTGTATATAAAGTGACGCTCAGTGCGCAATCTGAAATAACCATTCCCCTTGCTCAAGGTCGTTATGTCTTAAAGATGTCGACGGCCGACGTTGAAATCAGCATCGAATGAGGCGCTAATGATGCATCAATGCGCCTTTTTCGTAAGCGCCCGCTTTTCTTCCGCTTTCTAAGACGGAAAAGGCTCTCTACACCAAGTTGTTTTCTATTTTTACGCGTCTGAAAACAATCTACTTCAGCAATTATTTTCCCCCTTTTGCGCCGTTTCTACGCCCTTTTCTTACCGTCAAAATAAAGTTTGACCTGATTTCAAACCTTATGGCTACGATTTTCTTCGTATCTTCGCTACGATTATGCAAGAAGATACCTTCGACATACGCTCCCGACAAGCTTCACCCACGCCGCAAGAGCGTGATTTTGAAAACGCTTTGCGGCCCTTGCACTTCGACGACTTTAGCGGACAGCAAAAGGTGGTCGATAATTTGCGCGTCTTCGTAGAAGCGGCCAAGTATCGCGGCGAACCGCTCGACCATACTTTGCTCCACGGCCCGCCGGGCTTGGGCAAAACGACCTTGGCCAATATTATTGCCAACGAGTTGGGCGTAGGTTTCAAACTGACTTCAGGTCCTGTGCTCGATAAGCCGGGCGATTTGGCCGGACTCTTAACAAGTCTTGAGCCCCACGACGTCTTGTTTATCGATGAGATACATCGGCTTCAGCCCGTCGTAGAAGAATATCTCTATTCGGCTATGGAAGATTACCGCATCGATATTATGATCGACCGCGGTCCGGCTGCTCGCTCCATTCAGCTTGATTTGAATCCGTTTACATTGATTGGTGCGACAACGCGCAGCGGATTGCTGACCGCTCCTTTGCGGGCGCGCTTCGGCATCAACTTGCATTTGGAGTATTACGATGCACTGACCATCGGCAGCATTCTTATGCGCAGTGCCGGCATCTTGGGTGTGCCGCTCAAAGATGAGGCACGCAAGGAAATAGCCGGCCGCAGTCGCGGAACGCCGCGTATTGCCAATGCGCTCTTGCGCCGTGTGCGCGACTTTGCGCAGGTAAAGGGCACGGGAACAATTGATCCGGAAATCGCAAACTTCGCTTTGGAAGCGCTCAACATCGACCGCTACGGCCTCGACGATACGGATAATAAGATCCTGCTGACGATTATCGACAAATTCAAAGGCGGACCGGTCGGCATAGGTACGATTGCCACGGCCATCGGTGAGGATCCGGGCACACTCGAAGAAGTTTACGAACCCTTCCTTATCAAAGAGGGCTTCATCCGCCGCACGCCGCGCGGACGTGAGGTCTCTGAATTGGCCTTTAAGCACCTTAACCGCCCGCTGCCTCGCACGCAGCCGGAGCAACCCTCGCTTTTCTGAACGCAGCCGTCGGGAAAGGAAAATCGTTAATAGCATCATAGCAAAGTCAACCGTGCTGCCACGTTGTGTAGCAATCAAACTATTAAAGCTGATGATTTCTTACAATACCGTCAACGTAAACATGCCGCCCATCAAGCGCCGTAACAATACGGCTTGGGTGCGCCGCGTAGCCGCCACTTACGGAAAAGAGGTCGGCGAGATCGCATATATTTTTTGCGACGACGAGAAAATATTAGAGGTCAATCAACAATATTTGAACCACGACTATTATACGGACATCATAACCTTTGATTATACGGAGGGAAACGTCTTGGGCGGCGACCTTTTCATCAGTTTGGACACCGTCCGAACCAATGCTGAGCAGCGTAACATCTCGTATAGGGAAGAACTTGATCGGGTTATCATCCACGGCATCTTGCACCTTTGCGGCATCAACGACAAAGGCCCGGGCGAGCGCCAACTGATGGAAGCAGCGGAGAACAAAGCACTCAACCTTCGCGATAAGGCTTAAAGCCGACTCAACTCGCTTTTTTTAACGGACAACTATGCTTTCGATCCCTCCTGCAAGGATTAACGGCACGATAAGCATAAACCTCGGTCAACACATCTTACCGGCGTTTATGCTTTTCTGTATTTGAAAAAATAGTAAGGGCTATGATGAGGCTTACAGCTTTTCTTTTTCTTCCGAGTCATTATTTTTTTGTGCGCTTTCCGGCCATCAAAAGGCCGAATATTTGACCGGCGAGGTTTTTCATCACGAGCGTAGACCTTTGTTATCGTGAGATGAAGCTCTTTTTCTCACGAGCGTAAACCTTTTTTATCGTAAGGTGAAACAAAATAGTGGCAATTCGAGTGGCCGAAAAACGAATAGATCGTTGTCAGAAATCTGTGGATAAGTAGGTGGAAAACCCGTTGAAAAGACTTGTATAAAGGTTGGAAAAACTACGGTTTCGGATGGTCTCAATATGATTTCAGTTTTCCACAAATTAAAGCCGTTTCGCAGCACTTATCCATAGGATTTTGAGTGGTTTTTAGCCGTACTTTTAACTTTTATTTTTCAACACTGAAAGTTATCCACGGCTTGTGAATAAACCGGCAATCAATCTTCCGGAAATGCTTTTAAGAAAGGGATTCTTCAAAGGTTTTAATCTGTGGACAATAACGTGGATAAGTGAAATAAAAATGTGGACAACGAAATAAGCAAATCCCAACGGAAAAATTTGTAAACAGTTTCCACAGTCTATCATGTACATCATAGTTTTATCTCTTTCTTTTTAAAAGAAAAAATAGAGAACATATATTGTTATATATGCGGGAAGAAAAAACGGTGGATAAGTCAATGCTTGTTGCGCGGAAAGTGGTCGAGGATCTGCTGCCGAATAAAGCGGCGGTCAATGTTGGTGTAGACCTGCGTCGTGGAGAGATCCGTATGGCCAAGCATCATCTGAATGGCTCTGAGGTTAGCGCCGCCTTCGAGCAAATGGGTGGCAAAGGTATGGCGAAGCGTGTGCGGACTAATGTTTTTCGTGATGCCGGCTTCGGCTGCGTATATCTTTAAGTTGTAGAAGACGGTAATGCGCGATAAATGCTTGCCGCGGCGGGCACTTACAAAGACGTAATCTTCCTCGCCTTTTTTTATATTAATTTCGTGGCGGATAAGTAGCCAGTTTTTCAATTCTTTGACTGCACGGGGCGATATGGGCACAATGCGTTGCTTGTTGCCCTTACCCGTAATGCGGATAAAACCTTCGTCAAGATAGAGGTCGGAAAGCAGCAGAAAGCACAATTCGGATACGCGCAAGCCGCAACTGTAGAGTATTTCGATGATGGCGTGGTCGCGAGCGCCTTCCGTAGTGCTCTGATCAATGACTGCCAGCAGGGCATCAACCTCTTCGAGTGTAAGAACTGTAGGTAAGTGAGTGCCTATCTTAGGCGATTCGAGGAGTTGGGTAGGATCTGTCTCCAAATAGCCTTCGAGTAAGAGAAAATGATAGAAAGAGCGCACGCCGGATAGGATGCGATTGATGGAACGCGCCGTGATGCCTACGTCGGAAAGGGCTTTCGTGAAGCGATGGAGGTCGTCGAGCTTTACATTTAAGATATCTATGTCTTCTTGTTGCAAGAAATCGATTAGTTTTTCCACGTCGTGCATATAAGCTTCGCGCGTATTGTCGGACAAACCTTGCTCGAGCAGGATGTAGGTCTTGTATTTGTCGGTCAATTCCATCAATTGTGCTTCTATTTATATGCAAAGATAGTGTAAACTTAAGGCAATGGGGAGCGTTTGTGGGTAGAGCTTTTATTGATTTGATATATAGTATATTTATTGTCGATGCTATGGGCTGTCGGGAAAAGTAGGGCAAACGTCTGCTTCAATCTTAAAATTTTGGAGCTTAAGTACGGAAATCTGAGATAGTTTAGTATTTTTGCGGTTATTATCCATTAATCTTAATAATATGAAACTAATCTACGCTAAATGCATGTCCTTTATGGCATTGTTTTGCATGAGTTTGAATCTTGCGGCACAAAATAAAGTGACGCTTAGTTTTGAATCGGAAGTACTCAATTCCAATGTTCACGTTTATACGACAATTGGTTCAGATCCTGAAAAGGAAGTGATGCCGGAAGAGGACACCGGATCTTATATCATTGATTCGGGCTGCAAATTAAGAGTGAGCGTCGTACCGGAACAAAACTACGTGGTCTATGTATGGAAATCGAAACTTGGCGACGCAAGTATGGAGGAAATCAACGAGTCTTATAGTATTACGGAACAGACCTTTGAGAATGTGACGAAGAACTTGGCGCTCGTCGTAGACGTTGTAAGGCTCGTTCCCGTGACCTTTGTAGTGCCGGAAGAGGGCACGAATGGGCCGGAAGTCAACGTGGAAGAGCAGGGAGACTTTGGCCGTGTCATTAAAGCTGAGAGCGATGGTAAGACATATTTGTTGCCCGAGAATCGCGGTGCTTACTTTGATCCTTGCATTAAAGATGGTTACAACATTTTAGCTTGGAGTTTTGGCGAAGGTGCTTATTTTCCGGCGCGTCCGGATCAATTCTATAAGAATAATGTGCCTGAAGATTTCTTTTTAACCGTACTTTTCTATAAAGATGGCGAAACGCGCACCGTGACGTATGAACAACCGAAGACGGCTGTCTTGACTTGTAAGAATAGAAACTTGGATGACAGTCCGGAATTGGCTTCCGGAGAGACTTGCACACCGGGTGATCACATTCTCTTTGAGGTAGCTCCGGAAGGAAATCCGGACGGTAAAGTAGAATTGCACCATTGGTTGGTAAACGGCGAGGAATATCGCTTGTCGGATGGTGACTTTTATGTAGACAATTCGTTGACTTTGATGGCCATTAGCAATTTGGACGTGAAAGTTGTGCCGATGGAAGAATATACAGATGCGATTCAAAAAGTGGCAATGCCCGTTGAAACAACTATTGAAACGGATGCTGCTGCCGGAAAAATCAATGTGACGACGACGGCAAAGAACGTATTCGTATATAATGTAGCAGGCAAGTTGCTCGCCATGCAAGCCGTAAAGGATCAAAAGGCGGAGATTAGCGTGCCGGCTTCGATGCGCGGCGAAACGCTGATTGTACGCACGGCTGAAAAATCGTTTAATGTAGTCTTCAAATAAGTCGGACGATGGAGCAAATAAAAAAAGTATGTCGCCGACATCGATCTTGGTTGCTGCTATTCTTATGCTTTGTGGCTTGCCAATCAGTTGTGCAGGCGCAAGGTTACTATGACGCTGCACAAAGACCTGATGGAGAAGGGACGGAAGCACATCCTTATGAACTCTTTTCTACGGAGCATTTTCTTTGGATTGCGCAGCAGGTTAATTCGGGCAACGACTTGCGCGATGAATATTTTGCTGTAACGCAAGACATTGACTTCAGCGATACCAGAAATTGGGACGACGGCCACGGCTGGAGAGCCATTGGCGGGTTGTTTATGAAAAATGGAATAGCTAAAAAGTTGGCCTTCCGCGGTCATTTAGAGGGAAACAATCACGTTTTCTATAAATTGTATTGTAACCGATCGGATATTGATTACCAAGGGCTTTTCGGTTATGTGGACAATGCGACGATTAAGAATCTGCATCTCCGCTTTTTTGAGGTGAAAGGTAGTGAGAATGTGGGCGCTTTATCAGGCTATACCTTTGAAAGCAATATCGAAAACGTACGACTTGAAACGGCCGTCGTCAAGGCTTCGCACTTCTTTGTCGGTGGCGCGATCGGCTATATGAATGGCGGGTACGTAAAAGATTGTAGCTTGAAGGGAGCAGTTGAAGGCGTTGATTATGTCGGCGGCTTGCTGGGCTGGTGCCTCGATGGATTAGTTACCGGTTGCCGCGTTTGTGCTGATGTGAAGAACATTGCAAACCCCGACAACGGAGAAATGGGTCGTATGGCCGGCGGTTTGGTAGCTTATCTTAACAAAGGTCGTGTTGAGTACTCCGGTTTTTGGGGCAACGTCGAAGGCGGAAACCAGGTAGGTGGCTTAGTTGGCGATGCTACACACAGCAAAATCAGTGATAGCTTTGTATCTTATATAGATAGTCCGGATATCGACGGACAAAAGACGATAAAAGGGCAAACTTATGTCGGCGGCTTGGTAGGTAAGAATGAAGATACGCCGGTTTCAGACTGCTTTAGCCATATTTCGGTGGAGGGTAGCGCTTCCGTGGGCGGCTTAATCGGATCTTCGGATTATACGGATACACGCGTCGTCCGCTCTTATGCGGCTTGCGCGGTAAAAGCTGAACAGAAGGATTTGGCCGGCGGGTTCATCGGCACGAAATCGTATAGCGGGAGCGTGGATTCTTGTTATTACGATAAAGAATTAGCGCCCGAATTGTCGGCAGTAGGCGGCTACTCGCACGAAAGCGTCAACTGCGAAGGCAAAACGACGGCCGAAATGAAGCAAGCCGCGACTTACGCGGGCTGGAATTTTGCCTCTCATTGGTTGATTGACGCTAAAATCAACGATGGTTACCCTTATCCGAGCTTCTTTATCAACACGCATATCCAAGAAGCGCCGACCGTGGCGCAGCAGATGGAGATTCAGGCGAAGATAAACGGAACACTATGCGAGATTTCTGCGAATCAACCGTTGTCGTCCGTGAGTCTTTATTCGACTGACGGTCGTTTGAAGTTGCACAAGACGGACCTTAACGCCCGCTCGTTAACTTTCCGCTACCCATTTAAACGCAATAAGATTTTTCTGTTGGTTTGCCGATTCAAGAATAACCGGACGGAAACTTTAAAATTGACGATCAAGTAAAAAATAATTCCGCCGCTCTGTCTGTCTGAGCAGATTTAGGAGCGGCGGATAGAACCATAAATGGTATTATAAAGAACGAAAGGCGCAGATTTCGGCCCTTTCGTTGCTATTATCTTTAAGAAATCATTCGTTATGGAGAACAACATCATCTCAAAACGTGTGGAAATCGTGCGGCAGAAAATGCGCGAACTTGGTGCTGCGGCCCTTGTCGTTCCCACGAGCGATCCACACGACAGTGAATACATCGCAGAGCGCTGGAAATGCCGCGAATGGCTCACAGGATTTACCGGATCGGCCGGTTTGGCTGTCCTGACGCTCACCGATGGCGCGCTATGGACCGATTCGCGATACTTCCTGCAAGCGGAGCACGAACTTGCCGGCACGCCTTTCCAACTGATGCGCGACGGAGAAGCTGAAACGCCGACGCCTTGCGAATGGTTGTCCCGTTTACCCGAAGGAAGTAAAGTTTGCTACGTAGAAGAAATGATGCCAGAAAGCCTTCATAAGGCGATTTTCGCTACCGAAGGCTTAACAGATTTCGGTTTGAGCGAAGATTGTTTTGATGAAGTGTGGACGGAACGCCCCGCGATGCCCGCCGCGCCCATCGAAGCCCAACCGCTGAAGCTTTCCGGCGAATCGGCGATCGAGAAAATCGAGCGCATTCATAGCAGTATGCAAAATCAAATGGGCGCATACGATTATCTTTTCCTTTCCGACTTATCTGAAATCGCTTGGACGCTCAATTTGCGCGGCGCAGACATTGCTTACAATCCCGTGTTCTACGCTTATTTACTGCTGTCGCGGACAGGGCGTTCGACGCTCTTTGTGGCGGCCGACTCCCTATCCACAAAAGCGCGGAAAAACTTGGAAGAAGCCAATATCGACGTAGCTCCTTACGATAAATGGAGAGATTTTTTGGCGGAGATAGCGGAAGCAAATATCGTTTTCTTTTCCGGCGTCAACTGCAAAGTGATGCGTGCGGCCAAGGAGACACTCACCCATTATACCGTCGTAGATTCGCCCGTTGCAATGATGCGTGCGCTCAAGAACCAAGCGGAGCGTAAAGGCTTCCGTGCGGCGATGGAGCGCGATGGCGTGGCTTTGGTCCGCTTCCTGCGTTGGTTGGAAACAGCCGTGCCGAAAGGCGTCGAAACGGAGTGGACCATCGGCGAGAAATTAGCCGAGTTTCGCGCCGAAGGGGATAAGTTTCGCGGCTTAAGTTTTGCTACCATTGCCGGATATGGCCCTAACGGCGCCATTGTTCATTACGAAGCCGAAAAAGAGACCGCTTCCCCGATTCAGCCTAAAGGACTTTTGTTGCTTGATTCCGGTGCGCAATACCAAGACGGCACAACCGACATCACACGCACCATTGCCCTCGGCCCGCTCACGCAAGAAGAGCGCCGCGTGTACACATTAGTATTAAAAGGACACATAGGGCTGAGCGATATGCACTTTCCTGAAGGCATCACGGGCCTACAGCTCGACACCGCAGCCCGAATGGCGATGTGGAAAGAAGGCTACGATTTCGGCCACGGCACAGGCCACGGCGTCGGCAGTTTCCTCAACGTCCACGAAGGCCCGATGCAGATTCGCAAGAACAAGCGTGCCGATACCCTCATTGGCTTTCAAGAAGGCATGACCATCACCGATGAACCGGGAATCTACATCGCCGGCAGTTTTGGCGTAAGAATTGAAAACGTCTTGCTCGCCGTTAAGGCCCGCAAAAATGCTTTTGGGAAGTTCCTCAAGTTCGAACCCCTCACGCTATGTCCGATTGATACCCTCCCAATCGACCTCACGATGCTCAACAAGTCTGAGATCAATTGGCTCAACGCTTATCATGAAGAGGTCAGAAACCGATTACTTCCCCTTCTCGATAAAGAGGATGATCGCCGATGGCTTATCGAGCACACGAAAAAGCTCGTCAAATAAACCGCCGCATAAGGATCATACACAAAGCGTGGCCGCAAAAAGAAACGAACTCCTCTTTGCGGCCACGCTGTTATTATATTGTGTCCGACGCTTTACCTCCCCCTCCTTGCGAAAGTCGAGCGGAAGCGTTGCGCCTTTTAATTCTTCAGCTTTTCGGGGCCTTCTTTTGCAAACAAGTTGCCTACAATATTCATTTCCATAAAGCTCGTACTCTGTTCCTTTCGCTGACTACCGAGATAGCAAATACGATCTTGCTCGTGGATCATTCTATCCGTAAGCAGCTTGCGCAATGCAGCCAGCAAAAACTCGTGGCCGTAGCTCTTCATCGGCATATAAATGGCGTAGACGCCGTAGCAGACCGCCAAGTGTCTTACGGTATTGGCTTTGTAAGCAATGGCAAGCACGTGCGTCGTCGGGCGGAAACTCGAAACCAAGCGCGCCGTGCGCCCCGTGTAGCTATCCATAATAATAGCCCGCAAATTCATCTTGTGCGTTGCCGATACAGCCTCTTTCGCAAAAAATTCCGTCGCGTCAGGGTTCTTTGAGAGCGGAATCTCCACCTCGCTGAGCGAAAACTTTTCCATATCGCGTTCCGCCTGTCGCGCAATGGTAGCCATAGCGCGCAGCGCTTCCACCGGATATTCGCCATAAGCCGTCTCCCCGCTCAGCATCACCGCGTCAGCGTGGCTATATACAGCATTAGCGATGTCGGTCACTTCCGTACGAGTTGGTCTCGGGTTATGAATCATACTTTGCAGCATCTGCGTGGCCACGATGACCGGCTTATGAAAGTTAATGGCGCGCTGAATGATGTGGCGCTGAATGCCCGGTATGCGCTCCTGCGCCACTTCGATGCCCAGGTCGCCGCGCGCCACCATCACCCCATCGGCCGCATGAAGTATTTCGTCGATATTGTCAACGCCCTCTTCGTTTTCTATTTTGGCAATGATGTGTATGTCGCTGTCCGCCTCGTCCAGCATCCGGCGCACCTCTAAAATGTCCGCCTTCGAGCGCACGAAAGAGTGAGCGATAAAGTCTACGTCATAATCAATGGCAAAGCGAATGTTGCTTTTATCCCTTTCCGTCAAGGCCGGCAGATTGATCCTGCTACCCGGCACGTTCACGCTCTTGCGCGCACCGAGCGTAGCGTTGTTTTCGATCGTACAATAAAGTTTTCCGTCTTTCCGATCATCGACCGTCAGTCCCAGATCACCATCATCGATCAAGATATGCGCCCCGACCGGCACGTCTTTGACAAAGTCCGGATAAGATACGGCAATACATTCGCGCGTCGTCTCCAGTGTAGAATCGCCCACGATGCAGACTTTATCGCCTTCCGCAAAAGAAATGGGCGCCGCGCAAGCGGTAGTTCGCACCTCAGGTCCTTTCGTATCGACCAAAATAGCAATATGACTCGATACTTGGCGCACATTATCGATCACGCGCTTCATTCCTTCCGGCCCTTGGTGCGCCGTGTTGAGCCGCACGACGTTCATGCCCTCATCATACAATTGCTGAATCATCCCGACGTCGCAGCGCGCATCGGAGATCGTCGCAACGATCTTTGTCTTCTTATACATAACTTACGTTTTAATTATTCTGATTGAGTAGTGATCGTCTGCTTCAAGCCGAGCAGCGCTTCTATGCCGAGGCGGTAAACGTCGATACCGAAGCCGGTGATTGTTCCGGCGCACGCTTCAGCCATCAATGATTGGCGGCGAATAGGTTCGCGAGCGGCCACGTTGCTAATGTGCACCTCTACGACGGGCAAACCGATGGCCCGTATGCAATCAGCCAAAGCCAAGGACGTATGCGTGTAAGCGCCCGCATTGAAAACAACCCCAAAAGTGCCATCCTTCGCCGCCAGTTGGAGGCGATCGATCAAGGCGCCCTCCGAATTGTTTTGATCATAGACCAACGAAAGCGAAGGAAAGTTGGCGCGCAACTGCGCACAACACGCTTCCATCGATGTAGAACCATAAATATTCGGTTCACGCGTGCCCAGCAAGTTCAGGTTAGGTCCGTTAAGAATCAGTATTTTCATCATGATGTAGCTTTTACAAGTTTATCCGTAGCCCCGCTCATCGGTTTTTTCTTTCTGAAGTAGGCCTTGCGCAGTCGCACATCTTACGTTAGCCGCACTGTTGCGCCCGTTTTTGCCGTGCCGCTCCTATCGCTTCAGCCTCATCTCGCCCTATCCCTTGCTTCCGACAAGATCGCTGCTTGCCGAAGCGGACTTTAGAGCTATGCAGATGCAAAGTTATAAATTCTTTTACTAAAGCGCTTGCTTTCAAACTCGATTGTAAGCTCTACCCGCTCCCCTTTCCCTATGATTCCGCTCCGTTTGCGCACCAAAACCGTCCATCTAAAGGCCGCCAAGCGCAGCAATGACGACGAGGAGCGCCTACCATTTTTAAGCACACAGCAAAAACAAACCACCGACGAACGGCTAAACGCCATCGCCCTCAGTACTTTAGCCCAATCAACATTGCCGCCCGACGTTTTTTATCACGACAACAAAGGTTTGCGCTCGTGAGAAAAAGAGCTTCATCTCACGATAAAAAAGGTTTACGCTCGTGAGCGCAAGCTATCTGCGTTAAGCTTACCGTAAGCAAATCAAGAGATCGATGCCGAAAAGACAGGATACAAACGGAGCAAAATGCCCGCTGTGTCAGCGCCCATCGCCTGCGAGGCAGCAGTAGTTTTGTCGGCCGCTTCGTGTAGCTGATCGCCGACTGCATCAAAGGCGATTTTTGCGCCTAAAATGCCGTGAATCTTTAATTTTATATAAAAAATCAAGTTTTGTAATTGATACAACTTTACAGATTATCTAAGTGCAACAATTTCTATATTAGGCGTCTGCATTGTAAATTGCGGCAAAATAAAACGTAATAAGCGACGATTCAGCACCATAATGGGCTGTTTTCTTAATTTCTAAATTTCTTGATTTACTATTTTTAAGTACTTTTGCGCTATGAAACGTATAGGTAAGGCCCTAAACAGCTTCTTTCATCTTTATATAGACGGTTTCCGACAGATGACTTGGGGCCGCGTGCTTTGGGGTATTATTTTGCTCAAACTCTTTCTGATGTTTGTCGTTTTGCGCTTGTTTTTCTTTCGCCCCGCATTGGGCGGGCTCGACGAGCAGCAAAAGGAAGAGGTCGTGGGCAGCAATTTAGTGAATAAGTCAACAGATAAAACACATTGAATATATGGAACCATTAACAGCTCTACTTGACTGGTCGCGGGCGCAGTTTGCGCTTACGGCCTGCTATCACTGGCTTTTTGTGCCGCTAACGCTCGGCCTCGCCGTGATTATGGGAATTATGGAGACGATCTACGTCGTGAAAGGCGGAGAAGTCTGGAAGCGCACTGCGCAATTTTGGATGAAGCTCTTCGGCATCAACTTCGCCATCGGCGTGGCTACGGGCTTGATCCTCGAATTTGAATTTGGCACCAACTGGAGCAACTACTCGTGGTTTGTGGGCGACATCTTCGGCGCTCCGCTCGCCATCGAGGGCATTTTTGCCTTCTTTATGGAGGCTACGTTTATTGCCATAATGTTCTTCGGTTGGAACAAAGTAGGTCGCAAGTTTCACCTGGCGTCTACGTGGCTTACCGGCCTCGGCGCCACTATTTCCGCTTGGTGGATTCTCGTGGCCAACGCTTGGATGCAGCACCCCGTAGGTATGCGCTTTAACCCCGAAACGGTGCGCAACGAGATGGTTAGTTTCTCCGACGTGGCACTTTCCGGCGCAGCCGTGACGAAGTTTGTACATACCGTGACGTCCTCTTGGATGGTAGGTGCCGTCTTTGCCGTGGGCGTTAGTTGCTGGTTCTTGCTCCGCAAGCGCAACCAACAGCTCGCTTTGCGCAGCATCCGCGTAGCCGCGCTGGTCGGCATTAGTGCTACGATATTGACGATTATTACCGGCGACGTGTCGGGCATAGAGATGGCGAAGCATCAACCGATGAAGCTCGCCGCAGCCGAAGGCTTGGAAAAGGGCGGCACGCGTGCAGCTTTCTCGATCGTGCCCGGTGTGAAAGTGCCCGGCGTATTGTCGATCTTAGCAACACACGATATCGACGGCTTCGTGCCCGGTACACAGGACATCATTGACGGCTACACGACGCCCGATGGCCAAAAGGTGATGGGTGCTGCCGAGAAGATGGAACGCGGCAAAAAGGCCTTGGCTGATTTTACGACGTTCCGCAGCAAAATGAAGACCGACTCGGTCGGCGCACAAGTAGCGCGCGACTCGCTGATGAAGAACGTAGACTATTTCGGCTACGGCTACATCAACGACAAAGCCGAGTTGATCCCGCCCGTGGGCCTCGTCTTCTGGAGTTTCCGCGTGATGGTCGGTCTGGGTATGGCTTTGATGCTCGTCTTGATCCTTGTTTGGTGGTTTGAGCGCAAAGGTACGCTGACAAAGAAGACGTGGTTGCACCGCATAGGCGTATGGAGCATTCCGGCCGTCTTCATTGCGAGTCAGGCAGGTTGGATTGTGGCCGAATTGGGCCGTCAGCCGTGGGCTATCCAAGACTTGCTGCCCGTCGGTGCCGCCTTGTCGGATCTCTCCGTAGGCAGCGTGATGACGACGTTCTTCCTCTTCTTGGTGATCTTTACCGTGCTGCTCATCGCCGAAATCAGCATTATGACGAAGGCTGTGCGCACGCAGGAGGAAATTCCCGATTAAAACGGTGCGAATGCTTAGCCTTGGTTTTCAGCTATAGCGCATCGCGGTCGCAACTGCCGACCTTGCGCCGCTGCTGAGGGGCGAAGCTCACCGAAATACATTCAAAAGCAATTCATAAACAGACAAAAACATTCCTGAAGCCCGATTCGCTGCTACAAGGCGATAGACATATTATATAATGCTTGCTTGCGGCGCGTCGGGATAAAGGATGCAAAGACCTATGATAACTTACGATTTCTTACAACACTATTGGTGGCTGCTCGTAGCTCTGCTCGGGGGACTCCTCGTTTTCCTCTTTTTCGTGCAAGGGGCTAACACGTTAATCTTTCGCTTGGGACGCACCGAGGAAGAACGCTCTCTGATTGTCAACTCCACGGGCCGCAAATGGGAATTTACCTTTACGACGCTCGTAACCTTTGGCGGTGCTTTCTTTGCCTCGTTTCCTCTCTTTTACAGTACGAGTTTTGGTGGCGCCTATTGGGTTTGGATGCTGATTCTCGCAAGCTTCGTCTTGCAAGCCGTGGCTTACGAATATCAAAATAAACCCGGCAACGTCTACGGCCGCAACGTCTTCCGCCGCTTCTTGGTCTTCAACGGCTTTGCAGGGCCTTTCCTCGTTGGTGCAGCGGTTGCCACGTTCTTCACGGGCTCGGCTTTCGTCGTGGATCATAGCGCGATGGACGCCAAATCGCTCGTTCCGGTCATCAGTCGCTGGGCAAATGATTGGCACGGCCTCGATGCCTTGTTTAATGTGTGGAATTGGGTGCTCGGTTTTGCCGTATTCTTCTTGGCACGCGTATTGGGCTCGCTCTATCTTTTGAACAACATCGACGATGCCGACTTGCAGCCGCGCATTCGCCGTCAGATTTTGATCGATACGGTGCCCTTCTTGCTTTTCTTCTTGTCGTTTGTAGGCTATCTTTTGACGGCTACCGGGTTGGCCGTTGACCCTGCGACGGGAACAGTAGCGCCTGAAGCTTACAAGTATCTCCACAATCTCTTGGCGATGCCTGCCGTGCTCGGCACGTTCTTGGTAGGCGTGGTGCTCGTACTCTATGGTGTGCTGACCGGCATATTTAGCAAAACTGCTCGCAGAGGCATTTGGCCGGCGGGCGTAGGCGTGGTACTCACGGTGCTGGCCTTGTTGCTCTTGGCGGGCTATAATAATACGTGCTACTATCCGAGTTCGGCCGACATACAGAGTTCGCTGACGATTATGAACAGCTGCTCTACAGAGTTTACGCTCCGCACGATGGCTTACGTATCTTTGTTGATCCCCTTCGTGTTGGCCTACATCTTCTACGCTTGGCGCGCACTCGACAAAAAGTCGCTGACGCGTAAAGAATTGAAAGATACTGACCACAAATACTAAATCGGCGCTACCGGCTTGCATCCTTATCCCCCGGAGCTTAGATGCGTTGCGCTGATTATTTCGAACTTATTCCTCCGTGTCGTGCATAGGCTTGTCGAATGCAGGACACGGATTTTTTCTTTCTTCCGCCGCAGCGAACGAAAAGCACTAAGCCTTGTAAAAATTCCCACCTAAGGGAATTTTAATTCCCCTAAGGAGATTTTTTTTTCCTACCTAAGAGAATTTTTACGGTCACCTAAGAGAATTTTTGCAGTCACTAAGCGTAAGTAAAACAAGTGCTTAGCCTTGCGGAAAAGGGCCGTTATAGTTGTGAAAACGTAGTAGATGGCGAGCCGTTAGAAAGGCCCGTTGCTCCCTGCGACGGTGGCTTTTGATCGTGGCCGCCGCAGCGTGAAGCGTAGCGCCTCAAGTAGTGTGCACATAGGGCTGGCAGTTCCTTTTCGGTAAGGCGTAGAATGCATAAGGAGAGGGTCGCTGCCTCATTGTTGCGTTGGCGGCAAGACTTTTGATCGCATCATCGAATCGATGGCTGCCGGTTTGCCGAAGATCATCGCTAAGTTTTAAGTCCTCAATCGTAGTTTATGAGTATCAAATACCTCTTTTCGCTCGGTAATGTGTAAAATAATGGATAAAAACTTTTCTTTTATAGAAAACCTTTCTTATCTTTGCTATGATTTTGGGAAAGGTTTGAAGATAAACAACACCACAGCTTCCGATAAGAAGGCTGTGCATTCTACGCTTTTAATCGCAGTGATTTACCTTTATAATTGTACTCGGCCATTGCCGAGATGGGTTGCATGGCTAGCAAGGTAAAAATGGATCAGCCCCTTATGTTGAGTAGATAAATACGATATTATACACACATCATTCACTTAAATGACACATCTAATGAAGAAAAGAATTCTTTTCGCCGCAATGGGATTGGCCCTCAGTGCCGGTTGCTTTGCGCAGAGTGCGTCTGACGTTATCATTAAGACGACTTCAGGTGATAAAACGTACAAGATCAGTGAAGTTAAGAATCTGCGCATCGAAGGCAATGCGCTTAAGGTCAATAAAAAGACCGGCGAAGCCGCAGATACTTACAACTTCGACGAGATCAAGTCGATTATGTTTGCACTCCCCACAGGTATCGACAACGCTCGCCTGCCCGAGAGCAACTTGACGATCAGTTCGCCCGCAGGTAGCAATATGATTTACGTGAAGGGCAACGAGCCGGGCAAGCGCTACGACGTAGCCATCTACGACGCAGCCGGCAAGTGCGTAATGCGCGATGCCAACTGGCAAGGAGCGCCCATCAACGTAGCCGGCCTGAGCAAGGGCGTGTTTGTATTCAAGATCAATAAAACGGCTATTAAATTCAGCAAGTAATCTTATGAAGAAGTATATTTTTCTCCTTTTGGCCGCTTGCCAAGGTTTAGCAACCATGGCGCAAGAGAATGTGGCCTACAAGTTAAAAGTAAATTTGGCTTCAGGTGAGAAACTCGCCTTCAGAGCTGATGAAGTAGACTCCATCACCTTCGCCAACTACGAAAAGGTGCAAGTAAATCTCTCCAAGCGCTTCGTGACCTCAACGACGATAGCCGTTAACATCGACTTGCAAGAAAACTCAAAGCGCTTCTATGCCCTTTGCTTGCCGGCTGATCAGCAGATCCCCGAAGACCAAGTGAAGGATTACATTCTGAAGAACAAGACGGTTGAGGCCGAAACGTCATACAAGAAGTCGTTTGACCTGCTTAAGCCGGAAACGGAATATACGGTTTACGCCTTGGCTTTTGATATGAACGACATCCCGAGCAATGTGAGCAAGCTGACGCTGAAAACGGGCGCTGTGGCTGATGATCCGTTTAGCATTGCGATCGATAAAGTGAGCAATCGTAGCGTGAAATATACTGTTACGCCGAAAGATCCGAGCATCAAATATTACACGCTCTCCTCTACGCTCGACAAATACAATGAAGACTGCACGGCCGGCGAAAACGCAGGCGACGTCATTCAGCACTACATTGCGATGTGGACGCAGTTTGCTTCTTGGTATGGCTCTACTTGGCAGGAGATGATGAAGCTCGATATGAAGACGGGTACCTTCACGAACGAACAAAGCGAGCTCCTCTGGGATGCTGATCAGATGATCGTGGCTTTTGGTATGAACGATGCCGGCGAACTTGTTACGCCGATCGTTACGAAGAAGTATCGCACGAATAAGCCGACACCGTCTGACATCGAAATTAAGCTCGAACTTGCTCGCACGCCGGCTTATCGCGACGTGGCTGTAAAGACTACCGTCAACAATAATAAGGACTACTTCGTGAGTGTGCAACCGGCTTCTTATGTAGACAAATTTGCTACTAAAGAAGAGATGATCAACAGCCTTTGCTACAATACGCACAGCATAGCCGGACTGACGCACAACGGCAGTAAAGAAGAAATCGAGTTCAGACCCTTTAAGCCCAACGAGTACTACTACGTAATCGCAGTAGGTTTGGACGAAGGCGCTCCCTGCTCAGAGCCGGTGCTGCTGAAGTTTTTGAACCCCGGCAACTAATCCTTTCGGATGCCCAATCAAAACCGTATTGACAAACTTTGATTAAAGGAACACACACGAATGAAAAAAATAATAGTTTTAGCGTTGGCGACCTTAGGCTTCACCTTCGCTTCAGCCCAGACTGAAAACAGTGAAATTGTGCGCATTCACAAGAATGACCACACGAGCAAGGCTGTCCTGCTGAGTCAGGTTAAAGACATCACCTTCGAGAAGATCACCCCTTTGAAGATGGATGTCGACTTTGAGAACATCAAGAGCGACGAGTACACGGCAGACTTTAAGATGCCGGCAGGCTGCAAGCGCTGGTTCTTGAAGATTGCTACGACGCCGCTTACCGGCACGGAAGCAGAAAAGTGCGAGCAAGTAATCGTAGCTCACAACAATGAGTTTACGGAGAGCAAATATTTCCGCATGCAGAATGCAGAGGCAGGCACGACCTACTATCTCTATATGCTCCTCTTCGATGAAGACGATGTCGTAGCAGGCTTGTCAGAGGCTTCTGTAAAGACCTTGGCGCCCGTGAGCGATGAATTTGCGATCTCAGTAAGCGATATTACCTCGGCCAACGCCAAAGTTGAAATCACGCCGAAAGACGAAAATATGCGCTACTACCGCTTCCTCGTTACGGAGCAAGTACGCGAGCAAATGATTGCAAGAAATGGTAGCATACAAGCGGCCGATTTGGATTTCTGGAAAGAGATGGCGCAGCAGTCGGGCGTAGAGCTTGACCAGTATATCGCACAAAATACGAAGGTGGGCTACTCTTCTTTCGACGCGCAAGACTTCCTCCATTCGCCGCTTAAGGCTGAGACGAAATACTACGTATATTGCTACGGCGTAGAGACTGATGGTACGTTTACAACCGGCGTTTATGAGCAAGAATTTACCACGCCGGCGCCAACGCAGTCTGACAATGTCATCACCGCAAACATTACCAAAACTTATACGGACGGATGCGACATCGACGTGAAGACGACTAATAACGACCCCTACTTCCTTTCTATCCAGAAGGAGAGTGTATGGGAAAATTTAGTCGCTAAATCCGGCAGTGAAAAGGCTGCCGCACAGGACCTCGTCGACTTGATCCTTTCGCATGGTGGCGATATGAGCTATTATATTCACCAGGGCAACTACCAAGGCAAGTTGGAGACCGGTATGAATAATGAAGACTGCGTCGTAATCATCTGTGGTTATGATGGCGGTGTAACTACAGCCGTGCAAGCATTAAAATTCCGCACGGTTAACCAATAGTCGTATGGTTTAAACGGCTATATTCTCTGATTTATGGTTGAGGGAGCTGCAAGGCTCCCTCTTTTTTGTATCCTGACGCCGCCTTGCCCACGGCGCACAATTCGCGAAGCGCCCTACGCTACCCGCTTTTTCGTTCTTCAAAAGCCACCCGCGCATCGTTTGCTGCCGGCAAACTATCGTATGCCGGGAGCAAACGATGGTTTGCTGGGGTCAAACGATAGTTTGCCGGGAGCAAACGATCGAGCGATGCATAGTTGGCTCGCGCTCCTTTTTAGCATACGCTTCCATTTTGCAAGCCCTCTTGCAGTCCTTCCTTTTTGCTGAAAACAGAGAATTGACTATTTTTGTGCTGATTTATACCCTTATGATTCACCGCTTGCCCCTGTATTACTACGGGCAAGCATTTATGCCCCGATCTGCCGGACCGGGCAAATACAGAGACAATGGCAAAAAGCGAAGAGACCCCGATGATGAAGCAGTTTTACGACCTCAAGGCCAAACACCCTGATGCCGTTCTGCTGTTTCGTTGCGGCGATTTTTACGAAACCTATGCTAAAGATGCCGTTACCGCGGCGCAGGTGCTCGGCATTACGCTCACCCATCGCAACAACAAGGGCCGCACGCAGTCGGTCGAGATGGCGGGCTTCCCTTATCACGCCTTGGATACGTATTTGCCCAAACTCATCCGCAGCGGCTTTCGCGTGGCGATCTGTGATCAGCTGGAAGATCCGAAACTAACGAAGAAACTCGTCAAGCGCGGCATTACGGAGCTCGTAACGCCGGGCGTGGCTTTGGACGATACAGTCTTGGAAAGTCGGAAAAACAACTTCCTCGCGGCGCTTACTTATGGTAAGGCCGACTTAGGCATCGCCTTCTTGGATATTTCTACGGGCGAATTTCTCGTGGCTGAGGGCTCGACGGAATATATCGATAAATTGCTCAACGACTTTGCGCCCAAGGAGGTGCTCGTCGTGCAGGGAAGGAAAGGAAAGTTTGCCGAGACTTTTGGTAGTAAATACTTCGTCTTTGAATTGGAAGACTGGGCCTTCTCTGCGCCGACGGCCAGAACTCGCCTGTGCAAGCATTTTGAGGTGAAGAGCCTCAAAGGCTTTGGCGTGGACCATTTAGAGACTGCCATTACCTCTGCCGGCGCCATTATGGCTTATCTCGAACTGACGCAACACAAAGAGACGGGTCACATCACCCGCCTGTCGCGGATCGAAGAGGACCATTTCGTTCGGATGGATAAGTTTACCGTGCGCAATCTCGAACTCCTCCGCCCGATGGCCGACGATGGGCGCTCGCTCTTGGACGTCATAGACCGCACACTCTCGCCTATGGGCGCTCGCCTCTTGCGCCGGTGGTTGCTCTTCCCGTTGCGTACGGTCAAAAAGATAAAGCAGCGACAAGACGGCGTGGAATATTTCTTTAAAGCGCCCGAGTTTGCCGAACTCTGCACCGACTGCTTGGGGCGTGTGGGCGACGTGGAGCGCCTCGTTTCCAAAGCGGCCGTAGGAAGAATCAATCCGCGCGAACTCCAACAATTGCGCTTGGCGCTCGAAAGTATAGCCCTCATCAAGCGCGCTTGCGAACACGCCGACAACGAACAGATGCGCGCCTTTGGTACGGCGCTCGACGCTTGCGAGGCCTTGCACGAACTGATCGCGAAATCGCTTGTGCCTGATCCGCCCTTGCTGCTTAATCGCGGCCATGTGATTGCGGCGGGTGTAGATGCGGAACTCGACGAGCTGCGCAGCATCTCTGCGTCGGGCAAAGACTACTTGCAGCAGATTCGCGATAGAGAAGCGGCCGCCACAGGCATAGCAAGCTTGAAGATAAGTTTTAACAACGTCTTCGGTTATTACATCGAAGTGCGCAATACTTACAAAGATCAAGTGCCGGCCGATTGGATTCGGAAGCAAACTTTGGTAAATGCGGAGCGCTACATCACGCAGGAGCTGAAAGATTATGAGGAGAAGATTCTGGGGGCTGAGGATAAAATTGCGATTATCGAGACGCGCATCTTCAACGAATTGATCGAAAAGACGAAACAGTTTATTGCGCCCTTGCAACTTGACGCTTCGACGCTCGCCGCTTTGGATTGTCTCTATGCTTTCTCCGTCGTGGCGCGCGAGCACAACTATATTCGCCCCTCGGTTGACGAATCTACGACGCTCGATATCCGTGCCGGTCGCCATCCGGTCATAGAAACGCTGCTGCCGCCCGGAGAATCTTACGTCCCCAACGATGTTAGGCTCGACACAACCAAGCAGCAGATCATCATCATCACGGGCCCGAATATGGCGGGTAAGAGTGCCTTGCTCCGGCAAACGGCGCTCATCACGCTACTCGCGCAAGTGGGCGCTTTTGTGCCGGCTGAGCAGGCGCATATCGGTATGGTCGACAAGATCTTCACACGCGTCGGCGCCAGCGACAATATCTCGATGGGCGAAAGTACGTTTATGGTGGAGATGAGTGAGGCCGCGAACATTATGAACAACCTCTCGGAGCGTAGTCTCGTGCTCTTCGACGAGTTGGGTCGGGGCACGTCGACTTATGATGGCATTTCGATCGCCTGGGCTATTGTCGAACACTTGCACGAAAACGGAACTTGTCGGCCGAGGACGCTCTTTGCGACGCATTACCACGAACTCAACGAGATGGAAAAGCTCTTTGAGCGCGTGAAGAATTGGAACGTCTCGGTGCGGGAAGTGAACGGGCGCATCGTCTTCTTACGCAAATTGATGTGCG
>QWCT01000387.1_pt1 | contig 52995 bp, 40 predicted proteins | sample 1972681 | NCBI WGS metagenome assembly QWCT01 (sample SAMN09866701, study PRJNA288562) | Human oral metagenome isolate pre3_saliva, whole genome shotgun sequencing... | isolation source: mouth | host: Homo sapiens | place: USA: California
TGAGTCACCTCAATGCCTTTAGCACTGACACAAAACAGCAGTAATAATCCGAACAATAAATGTTTCATGTAATTTGATTTAATATTATTAATAGTGTTCCTCTTTATAAGATTACACCTATATTACGTTGAATCATGAGAAAAGTACTATCTTTTTCCACTCTTTTTTCAATCTTTTTTTGCGCCCGTCACCATCTTTTCATGTAACACATCGCCTGCCTTCGTTTTCCAAATCCCTCTTTTCTGTCCTCTGTTTTCCAAATTCTTAGTCTGTTTTTGCAGTTTATTTCCTTCGCAACATCCCTCTACATTCTATCTATAAAAATAGGGACTATGTATAAAAATGACTCATATCGTGATAGAATATGATAGAATTTGTATATCTTTGTAGCACTAATACTTGGTACTTAACGTAAGTTATCTTTCCATTGGAGTACAAAGAAGCGGCTAAACAATCAGAAATCAAAGCATAAAACGCACCTTTGCAACCATAAAATGCGAACAAAACATCTATGGAGAACGATGATAAAATGTGCATATCGCAACTGAAAGAAGGTTCAGAACAAGCTTTCTCAGAACTTTATATGCGCTTTTCCAACAAGTTATATGGCTTTGCTCTGGCGCAAACCAAGAACACTTCGTTGGCCGAAGACATTGTTCAAGAAACGTTTATGAAGCTTTGGAACACCCGCGAACAACTTGATTGTTACGGCAATGTGCATGCTTTGCTATTCACGATAGCCCGAAATCTCATCATCGATAGCTTCAGAAAACAAATCGCAAAGATTGATTTCGAAGACTATCAAAAGGCAGCTAAAGAGATATCTCCATGGCCTTCGCCCCACGATCAGATAGAACATCAGGAGTCAATCGACCGACTTCAGCAGTCAAAGAAACTGCTTTCTAAGCGCGAATGTCAGATATATGAGATGAGCAAAGAACAGCATATGCCCATCCAAGAGATTGCCGATTCGCTGAATCTCTCATCACAAACCGTCAAAAACTATCTCAGTTCATCACTGAAACTCTTGCGAAAGAAAATGTCAACCTAAGCTTCTTGTAAGCTTATTGTATTCAAATAAAGCCGAGATTCCAGCTTCTTTCAGCCTCACCCCCAGCCCCTCTCCGAAGAGAGAGGGGAGTAGTTACTCCTTGAAATGGAGGGAGTTGTTTTGGAGTCAGTTTGGAGTGGCGATGTTGTTGATAAGTGAAGGTTAAATGATGGTAGGCAGACAAAGCCTCACCCCCAGCCCTTCTCCGAAGAGAGAGGAGAGTGGTTAGTCGTGAAAATGGAGGGAGTTGTTGGAGGGTTAATTGTAGTTGGTGATATGGTTGATAATAAAGCGTAAAATGGTTTATGGCATTTCATGCGATGATTTATTGTTTTTACTACGCAAAACAACAAAAATAGTGTTACGAAATACATGTTTCAACGCCGTAGGTGTTGCGCTTTCTAAGCGCAATCCGCTATGAATTTTCTCGTTTTAAGCATGCCTTCACAGAAAAAACTCAACACCTATGGCGTTGAATCTCCTTGCGGATACTTACCCGGGGTAGGCTCGTTCCTCGCCAACCCCGGGCTATCAAAAGAACAACTCGTACCGAGTTGCACCATGAGTGCAGTCACAATATTAAATACATTCATTGAGTAATCATCATAATACATACGATGTTTCGGGTTGAAAACATTCATAATGGCAAATACGCTCATTAGAAGATAGACATAACACTTACGGCGTTACATGGGGAGCGCAATCATCATGGCATATATATCCATTGAACTATTGGCATATTTTGCTATTTATTTATTCATATGTAGGTAGCAATTGTATTACAAAATGCACGTTTCAACGCCGTAGGTGTTGCGCTTTTGATAGCCCAGGGTTGCCAAACGATAGTGCAGGCTACCCTGGGGTAACGTATGGTTTGTGGGAAACAACGCCATAGGTGTTGCGTTTTTTTTGATTAATCCGCCATGAAATGTTTCATTATAACCATGCCTTCACAGAAAAAGCTCAACACCTACGGCGTTGAATCTCCTTGCGAACGTTTACCCGGGGTAGGCTCGTTCCTCGCCAACCCCGGGCTATCAAAAGTACAACTCGTACCGAGTTGCGAGATGAGAACATTTATATTGCAAAATTTATTCATAGAATAATGGCGTAATACCAATGCAGTTGCGAGATGAAATAATTGTGAGGGTGACGTTGTTGATAATTAAAGGGGAAATGGTTTAAGGCAGACAAAGCCTCACCCCCAGCCCCTCTCCGAAGAGAGAGGGGAGTAGTTTGCCATGAAAATGGAGGAGGTTATTTGAGGGTTAATTGGGAGTGGTGATGTTGTTGATAAGTGAAGGTAAAATGGTTTGGGGCATTTCATCGTGTAATTTGTCGTGGTTTACCGCATGCAACGATGGGTATGGTGTTATAAAATGTATGTTTCAACGCCGTAGGTGTTGCGCTTTTGATAGCCCAGGGTTGCCAAACGATAGTGTAGGCTACCCTGGGTTAGGGTATGGTCTGTGGGGAACAACGCCGTAGGTGTTGCGCTTTTTCGGCGTAATCCATCATATATTCTGGTGTGAAAAAATTTGAATCTTGACACAACGCTTACAGCTTTGCATATTAGGATATTTGTAACAGCAAATGTGTTTGTGGGAAATGTTGGCGTACTTGCTCATTAAACATAAAATGGTTTGCGTCATTTCATCGTGTAAAATATGGCAAAACACTGGGCCATTTGACGCATTTTAGCGCGTGAAATGACGCTGTTTATAATTCCGTTTTCGTTCAATGCCTACAACGTTGATTATCAATTGTATTGCAAGCTATATCATTTTATCCCTTAAGATGGTGAAGATTCGTAGCATTTCTCTTGTTGATTATAAATTATTTGTATTACTTTTGCAGTTGAAAATAAATGTTGGTAAAAAGCAAGTAATATGGATAGATTACCCAATGACCCAATGATTCTTTATAGTGCAGTTAATATGTTGCTGCGCGATAACTATGGTTCGCTTGATGAACTATGTGATGATATGAACGTGAATCGTAAGGATTTGGAAGATAAACTGGCTGCGGTTGGTTTCAAATACGACGAGAAACAGAATAAGTTTTGGTAAGAATATGGTATAGAAAGGACTCTCACGGCGTGCGTGGGAGTCTTTTTTTGTTTCATACATTCATAGGATTTGTGACAAGTTTTGGAGGATAGTGTTTCATGGAAGAGGAGGCTTTTTAGACCGATAGCCTTTGAAACGAATACGGAAAAGCGTGATTTGGAAAAGAAATTACTTATCTATCGAGAACAAAGTTGACGAGAAAAGCGTATATTTGCAACAAGAGTTGTATAGAAAGAAGATATAACATTCATCATAAAGAACAGGAAAATGGTAAACTTAAGATTTGAGGCTGTAGCAGAAGCGTTTAGGAAACGTCCGTTAGATGTTGCTGTTCCACAAGAGCGTCCAAGTGAATACTTCGCTAAAAAGGTGTTCAATCGTCAGAAGATGTATAAGTATCTGCCACTTGATGTGTATGAGAAGTTGACAGATGTCATTGACAATGGTGCGCAACTTGACCGCTCTATTGCCGACGATGTGGCTCATGCCATGAAGCAATGGGCAATGGAAAACGGTGTCACTCACTACACTCACTGGTTCCAACCGCTAACAGAAGGGACGGCAGAAAAGCATGATGCCTTTGTAGAACACGACGGAAAGGGAGGTTTGATAGAAGAGTTCTCGGGGAAATTACTGGCACAGCAAGAGCCTGATGCTTCTTCTTTTCCTAACGGAGGCATTCGAAACACGTTTGAAGCACGTGGATACAGCGCTTGGGATCCTACCTCTCCAGTGTTCATTATCGATGATACCTTGTGCATACCGACTATATTTATCTCTTACACGGGTGAGGCTTTGGATTATAAAGCGCCTTTGTTGCGCTCGCTTCATGCCGTGAATGTGGCTGCCACTAAGGTGTGTCACTACTTCAATAAGGATGTAAAGAAGGTGACAGCCAACTTGGGTTGGGAGCAGGAATATTTCCTTGTAGACGCTGATATCTATTCAACTCGCCCCGACTTAATGCTTACCGGTCGCACGTTGATGGGCCATGATTCGGCTAAAAACCAACAGATGGACGACCATTACTTTGGTACTATCCCCGAGAGAGTACAGGCTTTTATGAAAGATTTGGAGATACAAGCACTTGAACTTGGTATCCCTTGCAAGACAAGGCATAACGAAGTGGCCCCTGGTCAGTTTGAGTTGGCGCCGATATTTGAGGAATGTAACCTTGCTGTTGACCATAATATGGTGTTGATGAGCCTAATGAAGAAGGTGGCAAACAAACATGGGTTTAGAGTGTTGTTACACGAGAAACCATTCGATGGAATCAATGGAAGTGGAAAGCATAACAACTGGAGTCTCACGACCGATACGGGCATACTATTGCATCGTTCAGGGAAAACGGCCGAAGATAACCTGCGTTTTGTTGTCTTCATTGTAGAGACTTTGATGGCAGTTTATCGTCATAACGGGTTGTTAAAAGCCAGTGTTATGAGTGCAACTAACGATCATCGACTGGGTGCAAACGAGGCTCCTCCTGCCATCATCTCATCGTTTTTAGGAAAGCAACTCACTGATTTGCTCGACCATATTGAACTTGCAGACAAGAAGGATTTATTCACTGTGTCGGGTAAGAAGGGCATGAAGCTTGGCATACCAGAGATACCTGAGCTGCTCATTGATAACACTGACCGCAACAGAACGTCGCCCTTTGCCTTCACAGGAAATAGATTTGAGTTCCGCGCGGTAGGCAGTGAAGCCAATTGTGCGAGTGCAATGATTGTATTGAATGCTGCAGTTGCTGAGGCTTTGACTAACTTTAAGCAACGTGTTGACGCGCTCATTGCTGGGGGAGAAGACAAGACCAGTGCTATCATTGACATCATTCGTGAGGATATCAAGACTTGTAAACCCATTCGTTTTGACGGCAATGGATATAGTGATGAATGGAAAGAGGAGGCTAAGAAGCGTGAACTTGACTGCGAATCTTCGTGCCCTGTGTGCTTCGATCGTTATTTAGATGAGGACAGTGTGGCTATGTTTGAGTTGACAAATGTCATGAGTCACGATGAACTTAAGGCTCGAAATGAAGTTAAATGGGAGACTTACACGAAGAAGATACAGATAGAAGCGCGCGTCATTGGCGACCTTGTGATGAATCATATCGTTCCAATTGCTACACATTATCAAAGTCAATTGGCCAAGAATGTGCAGAGTATGATTGATATTTTCGGTCGGGAGGAGGGCAAACTCCTAACGGAACGCAACATAAAAATTATCAAGGAGATTGCAGAACGCACGCAACTCATAGAGTCAGGAGTTGAAGAACTCGTCAACGCTCGTAAGGTTGCGAACCGTATTGAGGATGCCCGCGAGAAGGCAATTGCCTATCATGACAACATCGTTCCTAAGATGGCAGCCATTCGTTATCAGGTAGATAAGCTTGAACTTGTGGTGAGTGATGAGCTTTGGACATTGCCTAAATATCGTGAGTTGCTTTTCATCAGATAAGGAAAAGAATCGAATGTGTTGCTGAAACGATAGTATTCTATTGTTGAAGGATAAGTCGTTTGAAGCACAAATCGGCTGATTGAGTCGATAAAACCATAGGAAAAGGAAGTTTGTTTGTGGCATATACGAATGTATTATGACCCAAATGAACTTCCTTTTTGAGTTTTATGAATCATGGAAAACATGCTTTTCAGCTTTCATTTTATGGTATGTTGCAAACTTGAAGGCTTCACTCTATATAATATAATAAGGTGGAAGTTTGACTTAAATGATTCGGCTTGAAGCATAAACTATGGGTAGGCATGAGATTATTGGCATAGAAAAAGGTAACCGAACAATGTCGGTTACCCCATATGAATTTAGAAATCAATATTCAAAACGCGTGGTTATGATTGACGACTCTCTGCGCTTTGGCAGGTGTCGAATGGCTGTTTGGCAGTCCATCCATAGTTCGCAACACTTTCAAAAAGTGTATATGAAGCCACATCATCAATCATAACGTGGTGTTATGAAAGTTGATTTACGATTTAGCGAAGCTTAGTATAGCCATATTTTGCTACGCAACCAAGTTCTTCTTCGATGCGGATGAGCTGGTTGTACTTAGCCATACGGTCAGTGCGGCTCATTGAACCAGTCTTGATTTGGCCTGAGTTTGTAGCGACAGCAATGTCTGCAATGGTTGTATCCTCAGTCTCTCCAGAGCGGTGAGAAGTAACCGTTGTGTAGCCATGGCGGTGTGCCATCTCGATAGCTTCAAGGGTTTCAGTGAGAGAACCAATCTGGTTAACCTTGATAAGGATAGCATTTCCGGCTCCCATCTTAATACCTTTTTCGAGGAATTTAACGTTAGTTACAAACAAATCATCACCAACCAACTGGCAACGATCACCAATCTTAGCGGTCAGTTTCACCCAGTTCTCCCAGTCATTCTCATCGAGTCCGTCCTCAATTGAATCGATAGGATACTTTGTAATGAGTTGTTCGAGGTAAGCAATCTGCTCATCTGCTGTGAACTTCTTACCGTTAGGATCCTTTGGCATGCCGTTCTTCAGCTGACGATAGTCATAGAACCACTGGCCATTCTCCTGTACTGCAAACTCTGAAGCAGCGCAGTCCATAGCAATCTTAACGTCTTTTCCTGGCTCGTAACCAGCGTCCTTGATAGCCTGAATGATTGAATCGAGAGCGTCTTCGATGCCATCAAACTTAGGAGCGAAACCGCCTTCATCACCTACTGCAGTAGAAAGACCACGCTTCTTCAAGTTCTTTGCCAATGCGTGGAATACCTCTGCACCCATTCGAATAGCCTCTTTCTCTGAAGAAGCACCTACTGGACGAATCATAAACTCTTGGAAAGCGATTGGTGCATCACTATGAGCTCCACCGTTAATTATATTCATCATAGGAACTGGAAGCACGTAAGTGTTGGCGCCACCAATATAGCGATACAATGGTAAATTGAGTGCTTTTGCAGCAGTTTGTGCCACAGCTAAGCTCACACCAAGAATGGCATTAGCACCAAGTTTGCTCTTAGTTGGCGTACCATCAAGTGCTAACATCTTGTAATCGAGAGCGCGTTGGTTGCGTACATCCTCGCCTTTTAGGGCAGGAGCAATAACGTTATTGACGTTCTCTACAGCCTTAAGTACACCCTTACCACCATAGCGTTGCTTGTCGCCATCACGCAGTTCGAGGGCTTCATTCTCACCCGTTGATGCACCAGATGGTACACTTGCACGGCCCATTACACCGTTTTCGAGGGTTACTTCTACTTCAACTGTTGGATTACCTCTTGAATCGAGGATCTCTCTTGCATGGATTTTTTCAATCTTCATAGTTCTTTTTGTTATAGAGTTCTCTATGTTTTCGTGTGGCAAAGATAACAAAAAATATTCAAAACTGCAATACCTAATTATGAGGGTTTGCGTGGTTTAGCTGTCAGTTTGCCTCGTTTTCTGTTATAATACAACTATTATGCCAAGATGAAAGCATATAAACAAAAATTATAATTAAGTTTGTTTAACCACTCAGATATATGGTTTTTTCACTATCTTTGCGTCATCTCATGAAGGATGTGCTGTGGAATGACAAGCTAATGACAGCTTTGTCATGCCAATATAACAATGTTTTTGCAAAACACATGCCCCATCATGAGCCATCAACTACATAGAAAATGGAGAATAAAAGCTATCAGCCTGCCGAATTAAAACAATTACATGGCGTGCTATATGAAATCCTTGTCGAGATTGATCGTGTGTGTCGACTGCTTGATACCCCTTTCTTTATGATTGGAGGATCGGCAATCGGCGTTCACTTTTGGGGCGAAATAGTGCCTTTCGACGATGATATTGACATTGGAATGAAGCGAGATGACTATGAACGCTTTATTAAAGAGGCACCAAAACTATTGAACTCGTCGTATTTTTTGCAATGTTTCGCGACAGAACCACATACCCCTTATTACTTCGCTAAGGTCAGAAAAAACAATACTTTGTATGTAGAAGAAACGGTAAAGAACATCCCTATGCACCAAGGTATATTCATTGATGTGATTCCTTTCGACCATATTCCAGACTCTCCGAAGGCAGAACGTCGGCAAAGAAAACTCGCAAATCTCATTGATGTGTGCTTCCAGGCGAAAGAAGTATGGCTTTGGCGTTACTTCGGTCATTGCGAAATAGAGCATCCCCAGCGTCAAACTTTCTTGAATTGCTTGGTGACTCGCCTTGTTGCTACCTTCATTCCAAAGCGCCTTATCTATGCTTTGCTTCACAAAATCCTGACTTATTATAATAAGCAACACGTCACCTATTATAATAATGTGATGATTTCGGCCGACCATATTCCCGTAGTCGACCTTGAAAATTTAGTCAAACGCCCCTTTGGTCCATTACAAGTTAATGTGCCATCAAACTTAGAAAGCTATCTCAAATACCATTATCCAACACTTAAGAAATATATGACTGAAGAAGAAATTGCACGATATAGTCACGCGCCCCAAGTGTTAAAGTTTTGAAGAATGAATGGGATAGCAAAATGAAGTGCGTCAAATTACCGAGTAAAGTGAATCAAATCATCGAGTAAAATGAGGCAGATTGCAGTGTGATTTCAGTCAGTTTGTTTTTTCATTTTAGTGGAGTTTGAGAACCACATCATTTATAAAGCAAAGAAAACTGCGCTATATTCGTGTGAATATAGCGCAGTTTCCTATTGTTATTCCAATGCAATCATCATCGGTTTAGTTTCCAAGTGACTCCATCTTTCGTATCTTTTACTTCAAAACCAGCCTCAGAAAGTGCATCACGTATCTTGTCGCTGGTCGCCCAATCCTTATCCGCCTTTGCCTTAGCACGCAAATCTAACACCATGTCTACCACCTTTCCATAGGCTTCTTCGCGTGCTTCGTTGTTGTCACCCTTTTCATTTTTCAAGCCCAAAAGGTTGAAAGCAAAGAGTTTCATCGCTTCACTTAGCTCATGAAGACTATCAGAATCAATCGTAGTTTTATGGTCAAGAAGTGTATTTATGAGGTGACATGCTTCGAAAAGATAGCTGATTACGAGTGGCGTTTGCAAGTCGTCATTCATTGCATCATAGCAACGTTGGCGGAAATTCTTAACAAACTGCTGGGTCTCTGCATCGCAATGACCGCTCACAGGAACGCGTTCGAGGTCATCAAAGGCATTCATCAGTCTCTCATATCCTTTCTGAGCAGCTTCCAAAGCCTCATTAGAGAAGTCGACAGTACCACGATAATGTGCCGAAAGAATAAAGAAACGAATCGTCATTGGGCTATAAGCTTGGGTCAAACTTGCATGATTCCCGGTAAAGAATTGTTCCAAAGTGATAAAGTTTCCCAAGCTCTTTCCCATCTTTTGACCATTGATCGTGATCATATTATTATGCATCCAATAGTGTACCATTTGGTCTCCTTGGCTTGCAACTGCTTGTGCTATTTCGCATTCATGATGTGGAAAGATGAGGTCCATACCGCCACCATGGATGTCGAAATGACTGCCCAAATACTTCCTTCCCATAGCCGTGCACTCGCAATGCCAGCCAGGAAAGCCAACACTCCAAGGGCTTGGCCATCGCATAATGTGTTCAGGCTGCGCCTTCTTCCATAGTGCAAAGTCCACCTGATGCTTCTTTTCGCTGACGCCTTGAAGCTCTCGGCTGTTATTTATCAAGTCCGTTAGGTTGCGACCCGATAGGATTCCATACCTGTGGTCATTGTTATATTTCACTACATCGAAGTAAATGCTGCCGTTACTCTCATAGGCATAGCCGTTGTTTAGAATCTCTTTTACGAGTTCTTCCTGTTCAATGATGTGCCCAGTAGCATGTGGTTCAATCGAAGGTGGCAACACATTGAGCGCTTCCATGGCTGCATGATAGCGGTTAGTATAGTGTTGTGCTATCTCCATTGGCTCCAGTTGTTCGAGTCTTGCCTTTTTTTCTATCTTGTCATCTCCTTCATCTGCATCGTGCTCTAAATGCCCAACGTCGGTTATATTGCGTACATATCTCACCTTATATCCTATGTGTTGCAGATAGCGGAATAGGATATCAAACGTTATTGCGGGTCGAGCGTGCCCCAAATGTGGGTCACCATAGACGGTCGGTCCACATACATACATGCCCACATTAGGTGCATGTTGCGGTTTGAACAGCTCTTTATGACGTGTCAATGTATTATAAATGATGAGATTTTGTTCCATATTTCGAATGATTAATAACAATGAATGCAAAGTTAATGGAAAAAAGATGAATGGCAAAACAAACGCTTTTTTAATTTGATGTCAGCTTGAATTATCCCCTCGATAAAATCAAATCATCTCATAAGAAAAGTGTAATCCACGCAATGTTTGCCATTCCTTTGCACCTTTTCTTATGCCTTTTATTTTGTAATCCATCCTTTTTGTTGTAATTTTGCAACAGAAATCAATTTGAAACAACATATCGGTATGAATATAGAAAACGCAATATCAAGTTCTGTTCTCCTTGTAGTGAAAGAACTTTATGGCCAGGATGTGCCGGCAACAATGGTGCAACTGCAAAAGACACGTAGTAACTTTGAAGGCAATCTCACGTTGGTTGTGTTCCCCTTCTTAAAGCTTTCAAAGAAGAATCCCGAGCAAACGGCGCAGGAAATTGGCGAAGCTTTGGTGAAGAAATGTAGCGCAGTGTCTTCTTTCAACGTAGTAAAAGGGTTCTTAAACCTTGTTGTTGGCAAAGACGCTTGGCTGAGTTTGCTTAATGATATCAATGCCGATGAGAAGTTTGGTGAAAAGAAAGTATCCGATGATTCGCCATTAGTGATGATTGAATATAGTTCACCTAACACGAACAAACCATTGCATTTGGGTCATGTTCGCAATAATCTTTTGGGCTGGTCTTTGGCTCAAATCATGCAAGCTAACGGCTATAAAGTAGTCAAAACCAATATCGTTAACGACCGCGGTATACACATTTGTAAGTCTATGTTGGCTTGGTTGAAGTGGGGAAATGGTATTACTCCCGAGCAAGCGGGCAAGAAAGGCGACCACTTAATTGGTGATTTCTATGTGGCTTTTGATAAACATTACAGAGCCGAATGCGAGCAACTCAAAGCTCAATACATGCAAGAGGGCTTGTCAGAAGAGGCTGCTACCGAGAAGGCTAAAGCCGAAGCGCCTCTCATTAAGGAGGCACATGCCATGTTGGTAAAATGGGAACAGGGCGACAAAGAGGTCAGAGCACTCTGGGAAAAGATGAATAATTGGGTCTATGCAGGCTTTGATGAGACCTACAAAACACTTGGAGTGGGCTTCGATAAGATTTATTATGAGTCAGAAACTTACCTTGAAGGCAAGAAAAAGGTTGAGGAAGGACTCGCCAAAGGCCTATTCTTCCGCAAAGAAGACAATAGTGTTTGGGCCGACCTTACCAACGAAGGACTGGATCAAAAGTTACTACTTAGAAGCGATGGCACATCGGTTTACATGACACAAGATATCGGAACAGCCGATATGCGCTTTAAGGATTACCCGATAGATAAGATGATTTACGTCGTGGGTAATGAGCAAAACTATCACTTCCAGGTGCTTTCCATCTTGTTAGATCGCCTTGGTTTCAAGTGGGGTAAAGCCTTAGTACACTTCTCTTACGGTATGGTTGAACTGCCAAATGGTAAGATGAAGAGCCGCGAAGGCACTGTTGTAGACGCTGATGACCTTGTAGCGGCGATGATAGATGACGCTCGTAAGACAAGCGATGAACTCGGAAAGTTCAAGGATATGACCGAAGAAGAGAAACAAAACGTGGCTCGTATCGTTGGCTTGGGTGCCTTGAAATACTTTATTTTGAAGGTAGATGCACGCAAAAATATGCTGTTTAACCCTGAAGAAAGCATTGATTTCAATGGTAATACAGGGCCTTTCATCCAATATACCTACGCGAGAATACGTTCTATTTTGCGTAAGGCTGAGGCCGAAAACATCACACTTCCCGAGACGTTGAGCATGGATGCACCTCTCAACGAGAAAGAAATCCAACTCATTCAAAAGCTTAATGACTTTGGTGCTGCAGTCGAACAAGCGGGTAAGGACTATAGTCCAAGTGGCATAGCCAACTATTGTTACGAGCTAACGAAAGACTTTAATCAGTTCTATCACGATTATAGCATCCTCAATGCCGACTCAAATGGCGAGAAGATTACACGCCTTGTGTTGGCCAAGAACGTAGCAAAGGTCATCAAAAATGGCATGGAACTACTCGGAATCGAAGTTCCAGAACGTATGTAAGCCCCTTTTTCAATCCCTTCAAATGGAGGGGATTGATGGGTTTAGACACGTGTCTTGTTTTATCTTCTGAATCGTTTTACATCACAAATCGTTATATCTTTGGCAAAGAAACACGAATTATCAGATGTCCCAGACTGGCGAAACGATACGGTTTTGCCATTGGCTGAGGACGTAGAAGCGTATGCCTGGGCAGTCGATGCGGCTTGTTCGGGCAACCCAGGTCCTATGGAATACCAGGCCGTCGACCTGCAAACGGGAGCACGTGTGTTTCATTTTGGTCCCATGTATGGCACAAATAACATTGGCGAATTCCTTGCTATTGTCCACGCTTTGGCCTTGATCGACAAGCAAGGTGACCGCAATCGTGTTGTCTATTCAGACAGTTATAACGCCATTTTGTGGGTAAAGAACAAGAAATGTAAAACGAAATTAGACCGCAATTCGCAAACCGAAGCCCTCTTTCAAATTGTAGAACGCGCCGAGAACTGGCTGCGTACGCATCAGGTAATGACGCGGGTGATGAAATGGGAAACCAAGAAGTGGGGGGAGGTTCCCGCCGATTTTGGGCGCAAGAAGTAAATCATCATGCAATGAAATGCCGCATTTCACGCGATGAAATGACGCAAATTGTCGTGTGAAATGCCTTGTTTTACACGATGAAATGACGCAGATTTTGCGGTTATTTAACGCCGTTTGCAAAGTGTTTGTAGTTCAACGCTGAAGGCGTTGTACATTTGATAGCCCAGGGTTGGCGTCAGCCTACCCTGGGTTATGTATGTAGTGAGGAGGTCAACGCCGTAGGTGTTGTACTTTTTCTGCGTGGAACGCCGCGATAAAATGACGAGGAATAAAAGGTACAACGCCTACAGCGTTGTTGCTACTCACGGCAAATGACCCAGGGTAGCCTTCGCTTTCGCTCGCCAACCCAGGGCTATCAAAAGTACAACTCGTACCGAGTTGCCCCATGAGAACAGTCACAATGTTAAACACATTCATTGAGTAATTATCATAATACATACGATGTTGCGAGTTGGAAATATTCATAATGACAAATACGTTCATTAGAAGATAGACATAACACCTATGGCGTTGCATTGTTACAATATTCACAATAGTGGATATATCCATTGAACTATTGGCATATTTTACTATTTATTTATTCGCATATCGGCATCAATTGTATCATAAAATGAATATTTCAACGCCGTAGGTGTTGCGCTTTTGATAGCCCAGGGTTGCCAAACGATAGTGCAGGCTACCCTGGGTTAATGCATGGTTTGCGGGGAACAACGCCGTAGGTGTTGCGCTTTTTTTGATTAATTCGTTATGAAATGTTTCGTTACAAGCGTGCCTTCATAGAAAAAGCTCAACACCTATGGCGTTGAATCTCCTTGCGAACGCTCACCCGGGGTAGGCTCGTTCCTCGCTAACCCCGGGCTATCAAAAGAACAACTCGTACCGAGTTGCGTGGTGAGAGTATTCATGGTAACAGATACATTTATTGGAATATTGGTACATTTTGCTATTTATTTATTCGTATATTAGCATCAATTGTATTACAAAATGCACGTTTCAACGCCGTAGGTGTTGCGCTTTTTCGGCGTTATCCGCCATAAAAGAGTTCGTTGTAAGCGTGACTTCACAGAAAAAGCTCAACACCTATGGCGTTGAATCTCCTTGCGAATGTTTACCCGGGGTAGGCTCGTTTCTCGCCAACCCCGGGCTATCAAAAGAACAACTCGTACCGAGTTGCGAGATGAAACAATTGTCGTGACGATGTTGTTGCTAATTAAACATAAAATGATTTGATGCAATTCATCGCATGATTTGCCGTATTTTACACGATAAAATGACGCAAATCACTCGATAAAATGACGCATATTGTCGTATGATTAGCGTGGAATGACTTTATGGTTTGTTAGCGTCTGGTCAGCGTTATCCAGCGAACAAGGGTGTGATGAGATACAAAATAGGCTCTTGGCAATCATTTTTCATGATGCACCAAGAGCCTTTCTACCTTTACGTTTAAGTTTTATTTACCTTACAACAACCTCTCTTCTTTCGCAAATATCAATGCCGAGAATGGCCAAAGGCGCTGACAATCGTATAGCATTGCTATTGAACCACGTTTGGTTTAACCTCATCTGACTTACTACTATCAGCGAGTTTATCCCAAATATCGTGGCGAGTTGCTTGTTTATTTGAATCATTTTTATTGCGATTGGTGAAGAGATAGTTTCGCATTTTATTTCACTATAGTTCTTTTTCCGCCTATGATATAGACACCAGCAGGTGCATTTCTCACCGCCTCTTCCATCGAACCGGCCGACCAAAGGAAATATCCTTGCAGATTATAGACCTTAATTGGTTGTGCTTGTTGTGTCATTTCATGTTCCCGTATGAGTGCAGTCTGCCCCTTACTATTATAATATGTGCCACACTTAAAGTCTAAATCTGCGGTCTGTACAGTGCCAACATTGCCTCCTTTGCCACAATTGAAGATAATCTTTGTGTTGTTTGGCAATGGCTTTTGCCCTGTATAAGTCCATTTCCAGATAGTAAAGCCGTCCTTTTTTTGGTCCGTTGGCGTGCAAACTACGCCTGGCCACTGACCACCTGTATAGTTTTCATTCACATTATCGCCATTCCACACCCAGGCATATACCTCATTCCATCCTCTATCATTAATGAAATAAGCGGCACATTCGCCTTTAGGCTGCGGCTTGACCGGCTGTTCTTGAACACCAGAAGGCTTGGAAACACGATGTAGATTGGCTCCTCCCGCATATTCAAAATAAGTATCTTGCGTAATGTTTAGAATGTCCTTGGTCTGCCCATTGCCGTCATTGAGGATGAGATTAAAGGCCTCTTTACCCTCAACAGCAAACGAATACCAGTCTGTTGTGCCTATTCTTGTCTTATTGGTCAGCACCTTTCCCGGCCAAGCTCCATTGAGTTCGGTGGTGGTTCCGTTTGTTGTTGTCCAGGCATATAACTTAGGTGATGCCGTCGAAGTCGTGTGAACATAGACGGTTATCATGCTGTTGGGATCTACTTTCTTATAGGTGGCCTCACCATTTGTGGTCTCTTCCTCTCCATCTTGCATGCCTTTGGCTTCCCATTGGATAGTCTTTGTGTCGCCAAATCTCATGTCACTGCCGATGGTTATCCGCATATCGCCATTGATTTCGACTTTGTTTCCATTGTCAATCCTATACCATCCACTTGTAGCATCCTTGAGTTTAAGGTCTATATCGAGCGTTTCTGTACGGAAAGTACAGCCTTCAGGACTCATTTCTACAGCCGGATGAGTCACTGGAGTGGCTTCAACCCAGGTCGTACCCTCGTCAGTTGCCAACGCGCTTTGGTCGGCTTGAGCGGGTGAAGTGGCGTAAAGGAATGGACCATCCTCACCAAGCGAGAACGTACCTCCAAGCACATAGACGCGCGCATTGCCTCTACCTGCACACGAAACGCTTAGTTTTCCGTCATGAACTGTCTTTACATCGCCTGTAACGGCATCCTTATAAGTTCCGTTTTCGATACCCGTGAATGTGGCATCTCCATTCATACACACGAGCACATAAGAGTCTACATCGCCCGAAGTGTAGCGTTTCTTCCATGCACGGCCACCATTTGACGAGCAACCTTCAGTCGAATATTGCCCCTTTCTCAATGCCGGCACAGCCTGACGAATGCGATTCAAGGCTTGAAGATGACGCGCAAGAGGGTGTTCAAGCGTTTTCTTTACCTGACCATCTGCTTGGAACAAGCCGAAGTTTTCAGCCGATACGTTGCCCATTAGATTCTGTCCGTAGTATGCTCTGCCTGTATTTGCAAGCGGACCATTAGGTCCTTTGTCGCAAGGAGCACCCGCTTGGAACTCTACTTCCGAGCCATAATAGATGCAAGGAATGCCGCGTAGCAACCACATTACATCCATATTCTCGGCCCAAGCGGCTGTACCGCCGTTATAACGATTATCAGAATCGGGGCCATAGTCATGCGAATCAACATACACAACGTTCCAAGTGGCGTCGTTATATAAGCGATCATTGCCCGTGGCGGTAGTCCAAGCAGACGCATAATTGCCGAAGTTCCAGTGCATAGGAAAGTCAATTACGTTGAAGCCGCTGGCCTCTTTATAGTCTGGTTTGTGGTAGTTGTTGCCCTGAAGTAAGGCATTCTCCGAGCTAAAAGCATTGCCGGGCTCTCCTTTATAGTCTGTATACTCAGCCTCACAACTATTCCGATTGGTGTCCGAAAAGGTCAAACCTTCGCCTACTGGGAAGTCTTTTCCTTCATATTCTGAAACATCTGAGCTCCAAGGATAAGTCTTTCCACCATGCTCACTCGCCCAAGTATAGAAGAAAGGACTAAGGGCTGACTGCCCACGATATACCGGTCCACTGTATCGAGCGCATACTTCTCCGAACATATAAAAGGGAGTTGGTGTGGTCTGTCCAGCCAAAAGGCGCTTTGAAGCGTATTGTTCGCCGAGGGCTTTGAACTGAGGTATGAACGCTTTATTAAACGTTAGACGAGCTATATGGCCTGAAGTGTCGATGCGAAATCCATCAACTCCCATCTTAATAAACGACCCATAACACTTCACTAAGTAATTATACACGGCGGGATTCTCGGTATTTAAGTCCACACAATCACCCGCTATTTGAGCCCACCAGCGTGTATCGTCGTCCCAATTAAAGTTCCCAAAGTGATGCCAATAATTGTTTTTATCATGGTTTTTGCCATCAGTGTTCTTCATAAGTGCCAGTCTTCGCTGGTATTGTGCACTCGGATTGAGTTGCAGATAGTCATTACCCAGCAGCTTAAGATTAGGAGAAAGGCTGTAATCGGCACTGCCTTGAGCCGTCACTTTGGTGCTTCTTGTGAAGGTTGGACAAAGGAACGACTCTCCAAAGTTACCCGTATGATTCAACACTATGTCAAGAATGATCTTTATTCCCTTAGCATGTGCCGCGTCAATAAGCTTTTGAAAGTCCACGTCTTCAGTCGCTCCATCGGCTATTCTGCTTTGATAGCGACTGTCAACACGTTCAAAACTCATCGCATGATAGCCGTGATAGTCATATCCCGAGGCGTTTTCCACAACGGGAGTAATCCAGATTGACGTGAAGCCTAAGGCCTTTATATAGTCTAATTTGTCTATAATGCCTTTGAAATCTCCACGCCAACAGGGGTCTTTTGTAGCCTTTTGTTGCTCTTGATTGTCCCAACAGAGCACGTTGTTTGACGGATCTCCGTCATAGAAACGAGTCGTCATGAGGAAATAAATGGATTCATCGCGGAAGTCAGTGCGGTTACTTGAAAACGTAACGCCATTGTCTGCAGAGGCTAAAAGCGTTGCACTGATAGCACAAAAGAGCAGTAAAGCCCTCATCATATTCATCTTCATAGCGCTTAAATAAAATTAGATTAAACTGAGAATTAAGTTAGAATTGTTTAGATTTACATCTTATTTGCACAAATATAAGTAGGAAATGGCAAAGTTGTTTTCGCTTTTTCAAACAACATGCAATATTATTTGTGCAAACGTTTACCTAATTATCGCGACACAAATCATAAGATTCTGCATCTGCTATCCTATCTGTTTATCACTTAAAAACGGCCGATTCCCAAGTCTAAATCACGCAGATAGAGAGGCCAACTCTGCCATTTTATGAAGTCAAAATATATATTTTACACCCTCAAACCATTGAAAGTATGAAAATAAATGTAACTTTGTAGCCGTTAATTTGATAGAGAGAGTGAATAAAAAAATATCATTTCATTAAACAATATCCTTATGGAGAACATCTTTTTTCTTTTATTAATGGCTATCGGACCAACCATTATACTCATCGCAGCCTATTATTTTACCTTCAATATTTCGCCAATTCAAACGCTACCCAGCTTCAAAACATTGCGTTTAAGAGCTATTTTGAGCATCGAAGTTGCCACAGTTCTCTGCGTCATTACGATAGTGTTTGCCGAGAAATGGTTTCCTGTTTATAAACAATGGCTATTCAATCACTCTTTACATGATATGTTTACATATCGCTTAATGCTACCTTTTGGCGCACTCTTTTGCTGGATTATCTTCGTGATACTCTATGAAAAGCATCATTGGATGCGTCAACATCCACAGCATAGCAGGTTGATTTTCCACCACGAAAACCACATAAAAGATATTCAAGGCATATCTCTTATCAGTGTAGATGACGTAAAAGCCGGCCGAGGTGTATGCTTATCGTGGATCAATGGCTATTACATTGATGCCGATTCCCACGCTCTTTTTTTTGAAGTTTATACCTCAAGTAAGTTCCGTCAGCCAGCAATCAGAAATGTACTCTTTACAAAGAAGGTTACCAAACGCTTCTTTCCGGGTAAGACTTACCATGTAAGAGTGAAACGAAATGCAATAGTTATTGAGGAGGAAAGTAGGGAATAAAGCCTCAAGCACAGCCCCTTTCAGCCTCACCCCCAGCCCCTCCCCGAAGAGGGAGGGGAGTAGTTAGCCATGGAAATGAAGGGAGTTGTTTTGGAATTAATTGGGATGAGAGATGTTGTTGATAATGAAGCGTAAAATGATTTGCGTCATTTTATCGTGTAAAATATGGCAAATCATATGGTCATTTGGTGCATTTTGCAGGCCCGTTTGCCTCAAATCATTTTACCTTTAATGTGTAACAACGTTGTCATTGGAAATGCCCTGATTTATAACTTGATACCGCCTGTCCCCTTACTTTTATGGCTTGGATGAGGAACGAGCCTGTGACGGGTTGGCGTTTGCAAGGGGATGATAACATAAAACAATTTGTCCGAGCACATGATGGATGTGGTCGGACAAATTAAAGAGGGCGTGATGAAGGGATGAAGGCAAAGAAAAGGCTTTGCCTATGCTGGTTGTTTATTATCTGTTTAAGCGGTTTATTGTGCGTTGAATCTCATCGTTTAATTCGTCATTCGATGTTTTCAGCGTAGAAAGTTGGTGCATAATGTTGCGCCGTTGATAGTTGGTGTCAAACCAACCCAAGGTGTGTGCAGCCTTGATACGCACGCCATTATCCTCGTTTTCATTACTAATGATGCCAAGAAGTGTAGGGATAATCTGCGCTTGTGGTTTGTTTCGGAATCGCAAAATGGCATTTTCTCTGCGCACAGGTTTGTCATTTTGATTTGTGATTTCCTTCAAAACCTCAGCAAAGTTGCTTGGAGCCTTCTGCAAAGTCAGTCGTAACGGGCGGATAACTGCATCACTATAGCGTGGAGTTTCAGCCAGTTGGCGATTGAGTTCGGCTGAAACCTTCTCACTGTCAAAAGCTTCTATGTTGCCCAATAGCTGGAAACCCAACCGTGGTTCGTGGCCACGCGTGATGAAAGTATGAACCAACGACGGAATCAGTTCAGGCGAACCATTGCGTGAGGCATAGATAGCTGCGAGCCGACGCACAAGTTCATAGCTGTCGTTGAGGGCAGATTTCAACACCATTACACTCTCTTCGGGGTAGAAAAGACTGAGAAGTTTGAGTGCTTCCATGCGAACAACGAAGTCTTTCGATGTGTTATATTTCTTTGTTAACAGCTGTTGGGTCTCACGATTGCCTGATAACCACAGCTGACGCAAGGCCATTGCTTGAACATCGGGTAAGGGATGATTGAGCTGTTGCATCCAAAACTTTGCATCACGATGATGCAATGATAACGCAAGATTTATGGAAAAACCAGGATGAACATTATCCGTGAAGTGGAAAGTAGGGTCACCTATGACATGACTTTCTAAGTAACCATTAAACCGATTGAGGTTTCCCACACGCATACCTGTGGCAAGTAGTCCGATAAACTCATCGGGCCATTTGTCTTGCAAGGCATTAACCGTCCCACCAATTGTGGCAATTGTGCTTCCATCGTTAAAGAGATAACTGCCTGCAATGTTATCATCGGCATGAAAAGAACCATTAAAACACGCATCAAACAACACAAAACGAGCATTTGTTTTGAGTTGATGAAGGTCGGAAGTATAGATGTCTTGGTCGGCTGAAAACAAAGAATCACGGCGTTGAATGGCTGGATCGAAGGCCTCACGACACCAACTTTCGGGCACGTTTAACTGCTTAGCATAATAGCTTACGGCACTATCGGCGCCCACTTTCTTGGCACGTTCTGCCACCTTTGCATGCAGATAGCGCTTTATATTCTTAATCGATGCCTCAACACCAGACACGGCTTGGTTGCCATTGAGATACTGCGTATCGGGTGCTCCGTGGTGATGGAAGAGCAAAACATCAAGTTGTGGGTCCATGGCTTCATTGAGATAAACCAGCTTTGCAGGATAGAAGGTGTCGAAATCTAAGAACTTCACCGTTGCCTTCTGACCGAAAAGAGAAGGCAACTGCTCACGCAATGCAAGCTGTTCTCCTGCCCATGCTCCCCTGTCTTCAGAGTTATAACCATGTCCGCGAGCCATTGTCAGGTGGTCAAGCACATTGTTTTGCTCAGCGTTTTTAAGTCTTGCGACCTTATAAAGATAGCGTTTTAGCAACTCATACTTATCTTTTCCCGCGATTTCTAAAGGCTTTATGCGACCTGTATAGATATCGGGCGAGAGATAAGTCTTGCTCTTTGGTGACAAACTATAATAGAAATAGAGTTGCTTTTCGGCATCTTGTTTGAGGTAATTGAATGTGAGTCCGAAGTCGTCATAATATCGATCGCTCGGCACACTGGATGCTTTCCAGTCGCTCTTTTGATTCATTTTGAAGGCAGAAGTGAGGTATTGTGCATCGCGAATCATGGGGATTGGGATGTCACCTACAAACACTGCACCCTCTAAGGGCTGCTGTTTGTTGCTGTGCCATTGCTTTAAGAGCGACTTGATGGCTTCGGGATTACGCCATGTTGCCACGGCAATATAAGTACCCAATCCATCGTTTTCAACGCTTTTTTTATAGGCCATCACCGCATCTTTTGCTTTTACATAGCTCGTGCTGTCAATGATAATCGCAAAACTTGTGGGTGTTTTCCGCGTGGGACGAATGATATATTGCGCCATGGCATGAAGCGAAATGGCGAGAATAAACACAGAGAAGAAAAGTCTTTTCATACGCTTTTTCAGAAGTTTACGCCTAAGGTTACGCTGACATTACGGCGAGAATTAAAGGTTTTTGTCTTGGAATGAAGTTCACTAAAGGCAAGTTTTACATAGCCATTGATGTTTGTTTGTTGGCGCAACAGCTGCGAATAGGTCAACGAAAGGCGTGCCCCCTGCGCATCAGCAGTAAGGAAGGCTTCGTCGAAAGGCTCCATTTCGCGCACTGTAATAAGGTCGTTGTTTGCACCACGATAGGCATATTTGCCGCTGAAAGCCCTCTTCATCATCAGTCGAACATCTAATAAGAGGCGCTGATTCATAGTCTTTCCAACGATAAAGTTATTGCGATAGTCGGCGAAAAGCATGGCGTTCTTGCTCTTTTTGACTGAAACGGGGAGCAGATATGTGTCATCTAAGCCCTGATAATCAATGCCAATAGCACCTTGCCAGCTATATTCCGAGTCGCGAAGTCGTGTGAGAACATAGTTTAAAGTGGCATCAGTTGTCTTATAAGTAGACCGAATATCGTGGTGAAGTTCTATCCAACCAGCCGATGAAGCAGTGTTATCTCGTTGTGAAAGATACGTGATTCCATTGGTAGATTTGTAGTTAAACGATGCATTAATCTGATGGATATAAGCTTTAGAATAAATGCTGTTTGCCACCTTAAAGCCAAGATTTCGTTCCGCGATTTGTGCGTCTTTGCGAGGTGTTGTGAAGCTAATGTCCACGTTCTCTACAAGCTTATCAGCGAACAATTCGCCAAGAATCTTCCAACGATCAGTATGGTGTTCATACTGTAAAGCAGTGCCCCAGCGATTACCATAGTAGTTAGTTTGTCGGCCAATTCCTATGCCTTTATGTGCTGTTCCAAGTCCATATAGTTCATAATAGTGCAGTCGTCGTTGCATGTTTTCAAGCGACATGTCTGATTGTTCTTTTTGACTGACGTAGTTAAGACTTGCACCTATCACGTCGTGTGCAGTCAAAGCATAAGTCAAACCAGGTTGAAGTTGCAGCTGATAAAAGCGTGCATCGACACGAGGATCACGCTGTTTGGCTGCCAACTGAGCCTTGTAAGTAGCTTGAATGCCAAAAGTTAGGCGCTGAAACACAACAGGTGTGGCCACGCGGAAACGCAAATGATAATTCTGATGACGCCATTTGCTGGGCTGACCAGAGTCAACAACGAAGAAAGGTTGACCGCGATAAGGATCATTTAAGGATGCATTGAAACGAGCATCTCTTTCATTTTCGTGTGTGAAACGAAACTCTCCCCAAGCCAAAACCTTACCAAGATTGAGGTTACCTTCCGTGTAAACGTTCGCTTGTTGCTGCTTTTCGGCTGTGTAAACACGATGGAAATTCCCACTCTTTTGGTCGTAGTTAAACTGTAAAAGAGAGTAGTTTGGCGTTTGATCGTACACCATTCCCGCCGCATTCTGTGTGTCAAACCATTGTCGTTGACCTTTGATGAGCTGTAAAGCAGCTGCAGAAAGTCCATGGTTTTCATCTTGTGCAGAGATGGTTAGGGTCACATTAAATCCCAACAGCACAGAAATGAATAGGCGAAGTAATATATTTTTCGTCATGATTGGTTTTCTTTTTTGAAATGATTAAATTGAAATCTCATCAATAAGTCTTATTCCATGAGGGCACACCTGTATGATATCGGTGGAGCATTGGAATCACTCCGCGCTCAAAATCATCGGTACTATTGTTCGTATCTTGTAGGATAATGGCCCCGTTATTGCGTCGAATCGTGTCGCCATTCTCAGTAACTACCTTTCTAACTACACCCAATCCGCAGTATGAAGAGCCTACCCATGTCATGCCAGCATCAATGACTGCAGGGATTCTTTTGGCATTAACGAACGTCTCGTTATTAATACATTCCACCGCATCAAGCACGTATTGAAGTGGTATTTTGGCTTTAATGTCTTTGTGATTCACCTCATGATCCTGGTATGTTTTGTTGTTAATGGGGTCCCAATCAGAGCCATTCGGTACTTTAAACATTGCGAAAGCACTTCCAAAAACAGAAGTAAGGAACTGAGGTTGCTTGCCGAATTCGGGTTTACCATCATAGAAAACATGTATCATATTGATAGCCTTTCCATCGGGAAATCGGTTATTAAAGGGGAAGAACTCAAACTCTGCATGACTACAATCTACAGGAGAATTGGGGTTATATACAGGCAGTTTGTGGTTCACTGCCAATTGAGCGATGACGGCACTCTCGCCTGGTTGCAACGGATAATCATGCCCGTTACCAGGGAATTGCCATATACGCTCAGCATAACAAACGTCATTATTCACGCCACCGGCCCACACTGGAAGCTTACTTTTGTTAGCAACGTTGGGGGCAAGTTGGGCAAAATAAACGCCATCAAGATACTGAACATCGTTTGAGTTGTTATAAATCTCATAGAATTGGTCGCGGAAATAGCCGAAGCCTGTAGGCGGTTTACTGCCTGCATAGTATATTTCTTTGAAGACTAATGGGCTTATTTTGAGTCCCTTTAGCGTGATATCAACAGACTGAACGCCTTTATAGAGCGCCTTGTTTACGGCATTTCCGTTTATGAAATACTCCGTTCCATCTGTAGAAAAGGCTGTTCCTGATACGCTAATGGTATAGATTCCAGGGACTAAACTGTCAAGAATTGCATTGGCATTATCAGCATTTCGCGTATAATGATAGCCGTCTTCATAGTTATCTAACTTAATAATGAGGTTCTTAACTGTGCCCAATTGTGCTACGTCTATATTCAAATTGACATTTACTTTCAATGGACTGACTTTCTCTGCTGTACGTGTTTCGTCAAAGCCTGTACAGGAAATACCGCATAAGACAATGGTAAGAATGAGAAGAATATGTTTCATTTTGTTGATGATTTTATAGTTTTAATGACATCTCCATACCGAAAAAGAAGTCACTATTGAGTTTATTGTAGACGCCAGGATAACGTTTACTCTTCATAATGGGATAGCTTCTGAAGAAGTTATTGGCAAAGAATGAGACGCGAGCAATGTTACTTATCTCTTTCGTTACATTGATATTAAATTGGAAATAGGGTTTAACCGTTTCCTTGATTGCGTCAGCATGGCTTACATTTCGCAACAGATAATCATATCCTGCAGCCTTAACCTCATCGACATTACTAAACTTTCCTGGCTCAAAGAAATGGGCTTTATGATCTTGTAAGTCCATAAACCCAACGGGAATCAAGTCATTTTCATACTCCGCCCAATTGCTTTGGTTCCATATCGCCTGTGCCGTTAGCGTTACAACAAAGCCAATTCGTGGGATGTTATGTGTGGCACGAAGTGTTGTTACGAATTGTTTCGTAAAATCCTTACTACCTTTCGGTGCATAGATTGCAATGTTCTTTCTCACTGAAGGGTCACCATTTGAATTGTCATAGAACTCATATTGTTGTGGTGTATAGCACGCTTCAAGCCATGAACCATTAAGTTGAAAGCTTGTGCGGATAGGCTTAATATAACCCGAAGTCAATTCAAACTCCACGCCTTTTGTGCGTACATCCTGGCTATTTATAGGCGTATAATAAGGTGAAAGAATAGGATATACCCCCTTTGTTACTAACTGATTACTTGCATTACGCATATAGATGGCATAGTCAAATGGCAGGAAGCTGGTCAACGTATTCCCCAAACTATATCCATTATAGAGGTGTTCCGTGAAGCCAGTAACGTTCAAACCAAACGTCCCTAAACGTAAATCTATGCCCACTTCTCGCTTAAAATTCTTCGCGATTCGAAGCGACTTGTTTTGCGTTTCGACTGTTTTCGTCGTAGAAAGTAATATGCGGTCGGCCTCTGGAATACTTTCATTTGTCAGCTCATTGATATGTACATATTCATAATAAGCCCTTTCGGGATAGAGATAAACGAGTGTAGGCATCTTGGCAGTAATACCATATCCCGCATGGAAAGTAAGGATATTAGGAAGTATATCGATAGAGGTGTTAAAACGAGGACTAACAGTTCCACCCACAACCGAAGCGTGATCATACCGCAATCCTGCCTGTAATCTAAGTGTGCGTTGACCCAAATTAATGTCAAGATTGTCTTCCGTATAAAGACTAAACAACTTGATATAGGGAATATCTTTATAGCGGCGAGGGCGATAACTGCCGTCAAAGTTTGTCACAGATCTATAAGGTGGCGTCTCAACGCTCCACTTTGTACCTTCTCCTTCGTTGCCATCAAGCTTAAATTCTGCACCAAAGAGTAAGCCATTATTTAAGTTTCCAAACGATTTAAACAGGTTGGCGGTGAGCTTACCAAACACATTTACCTCCCGACTATCAATCTCGTTGTGACTCACATAGCCGTTAGGCAGATAGTGAGCATAATATCCTGATGCAACATCCGAAGCCCCAAAATGAGTCAACTCCTGATGGTTTGCATCATAAACATGCTGTCCCACTCGGTTACTTAGGGTTGTTCCATCTATTAAAGTGCCTGAGTAGACAGCATTAGCTGCCGTTTCTTCAGCCTCTGTCATGCCTTGTTTTGAAACATAACTTGCCTGTAACACATATCTGATATTACGCAACCAACCTTGGTTTATCTGCCAAAGTCCATTGGTATTCAAGCGGAGTCCATAGCCTTCCTGACGTCTTTTGTCGAGTGGAAGATCAGGATTCTGAGCCAACTGGTCCTTAGAATAGTTAAAAGAAAGTGATGTATTAGTGCGCAGTTTGTTATTAAAGAGCCCGTTAGAATAAGCTAACCGCGTGTTGATACGCTGAAAAGTGAGGTCGTTATTGGTCACTTTGTTATTGCTATAGGCATAATCTCCACTCACATTCAATGCTCCCAACTTCTCGCCAAGTGTCCAACCACTTCCTAAACTGGCTTCATAGATGTTGGGATTTGCCTTTACACTAACGCGGAAAGGCTCGCGTCCAGCCTTTGTATGCAGGATAATTGCGCCCGAAGTAAGGTCACTATACTCCACAGAAGGAATGCCTCTGATAATCTCTACGGATTCAATGTTGTCGGTAGATACGTCACGTGTGTCTATGCCGGCATTGGCAGAAGCTCCTCCTGCCATAGAAGTGATAGCGCCGTTCAACGATGGATTGAGCGCACTTAGATTGGCATTGTTCGACAAAGGCGCACCATCTTGGATAATGGCTGTACCAAAAGAGTTTATCTGATTCAGCCCATTGTCACTCACTCCGCGTATCGTTGCCATACCCGCCTTGTTTAATTGCTGATTCGTGGATATGGCACCAGGAGCCAAAGCCAATACATCTGCAAGACTTGTTGCCTGCAAATGGTCGATGGCATTGCGGTTAATATACGATGAAGTGGATGAACCGCTCGTCTTAGTACGTGCTACTACAACGATGTTATCAAGGTGGAAGTTCTCCTCTTTCATTGTAAAGTTGAGGTGCATACTGCCTTTCAGATTGACAATCGTATCGATATCTTGCTTACCAATGTATTTGATGAGCATGCGAACGCGCCCTTGTGGCACATTGTCTAAGCGGTAATGTCCCGATGCATTCGTAACCGTTACAAGCTTGAAGTCGGCAATCGAGATTGTCGCCCCAATGAGTCCTTGTCGCTCTGTGTCGCTGATGGTGCCACTCACACTGCCCACCTGTTGTGCAGAACCCGTCAAAACGGCTGCAAAAAGCAGTGTAAACACGAAAAGAATCTTTAGATGTTTCATTTAATAATGGTGTAGGTTGTTTCTTAATTAATACGCATATAAGTACTCTCCTCATGGTGTGCAAACGGCACACACATAGGAACTGCAAAGTTAATTTATATAAATTAGCTCTACAATACTATATAATAGGTATTTTATCACTATAAAAACCCTACACGATTTATTTGTGAACGATGCGCAAGATAGAACAAAATGCAAGATGATTCATAAGAATACATTGTGTGATTCACTACGCAATGCATGCTCAGTCACATGAAATCAGCTTGTTTTTCACATCATTTTGTGTGCAGATGTGCATCATGTAAAACCATGAAAAACAAAAAAACTTCTGATGTTTCATGTCATTTCTAAATAGAAAGCAAAAAGAAACACACAGAAGAATGAAGGAATAACCTAAATCAATAGGCCTATGTCACAACTCAACATGCTCCACATCGACACGCTCATGCAAAAAGACTTGCGCACTTTCCTTAAAGCGTTCGGGATTCTCGGTAGTCAGATAACGACACGAACCGCCTTGCGTTATCTGATGTTCGATGTCAAGATGTCGGCTAAGATAGCTTTGAAGACTTCCTGCAACATATTCACCTTGTGGGATAATCCGCACTCCTGGTGCCACATACTTAACGATTTTAGGCATCAAAATGGGGTAGTGTGTGCAGCCAAGTATAATGGTATCTATCGCCGGATCACGTCGCATGAGGTCGTCAATACGCTTCTTTACAAAGTAATCGGCACCCGGACTGTCGGCTTCATTGTATTCAACTAAGGGCACCCAAAACGGACATGCCACACCCGTTACTTTGATTTCGGGCCATAGTTTCTTGATTTCAAGCTCATAACTATGGCTCTTCACCGTTCCCTCGGTAGCCAAAAGACCCACATGATTGTTTTGGGTTAGTGTGCCAATCACCTCTGCTGTGGGCCTGATTACACCCAACACACGGCGTGAAGGGGTGATATTCGGTAAATCATTCTGCTGAATACTGCGCAAAGCTTTAGCCGAAGCAGTGTTACATCCGAGGATAACAAGGTGACAACCCAACTCAAAGAGTTTCATAACGGCTTGTCGAGTGAACTGATAAACCACATCAAATGAGCGCGTGCCATAAGGCGCACGGGCATTATCTCCGAGGTAGATGTAGTCGTATTGGGGCAGCAATTGACGAATGCCATGCAGGATAGTAAGTCCTCCATAGCCTGAATCGAACACGCCTATCGGCCCTGGTTGTTCGGGAAACTTCGTCATCTTTTAACGCTTAACAGCATCTTTTACGAGCGCGTTGATGTCTTCTCCCACAATATTATTCACGTAAGGAACGGCATCATTGTCGGTGTTGAGGATGAAAGCATAGCCGCGTTCGGCGCCAATGCGAGCCACAATAGCACGCAAACGCACTTTAAGTGCAGCCTTACTTTCGGCATCTGCTTGATCAAGTAAACGTTTAGACTCGTTCTTAAATGCCACGTTCTTCTCCATCATCTCTTGCAACTCAGCTTGCCGTTTCTGTAGAATCAGCGGAGCAAAGTCACGTTGTCCGTCAAGAAACTGCTCGTATTTCTTGTTGAAATCGTCTTCAACACGCTTACCTTCTTCTTCATATTTTGCACGAAGGGCAGCCATGTCACGTTCTGAAACGGCATATCCTGGCATTGATTTCAATGCTTCTGAGAAACTGAAATACCCATATTTAAGAGGTGACTGCGCACTAATCGTGAGCGTCATTGCCATAAAAGTAAGTGCGAGAAATAGCTTTTTCATCTTTTCTTTGATTTATTTTTTATTTCCAAAACTCTGATTTTCCATCATGAACTCATTCGTAAATGGGGATTGCGAAACCTGCTTCGCCCAACAAACGATAGGTCATTCAATCGTCATTAGTCCCATCTCTGTTCATGTAATCTGTTGCGAAGATACAATCTTTTATTGAAATTGCAAAGTTTTTGAAATGGAATTGTCGTTACAAGGTCATTACATTGCCCTGCAAACTATATTTTTGCGTTTTATTGATAAAGGCTGAATGAGGGGGAATGTGAACTGCATTGCATGGCTGATTGCATGATTACACCACGGCATTCCACGCAGAAAACGTACAACACCTACGGCGTTGGTCTCCTCACTACATGCATAACCTAAGGTAGGCTGACGCCAACCTTAGGCTATAAAACGTACAACGCCTTCAGCATTGAACTGAAGTGGCATTCTAAACAGCGTCACTTTACGCACTAATCTGCGTCAAATGGCGATGTGTTTTGCCATGTTTTACCACATGAAATGACGCAAATCGTTTTACGCTTTATTATCAACAACATCACCATCCCTAAATAACCCCAAAACTACTCCCTCCATTTCAAAGAGTAATTACTCCCCTCCCTCTTCGGAGAACCATAGGTCGCTGTTCGTGGAGCCTGCGAAACGAGGAAAGCAAAGGGCTGGGGGAGAGGCTTTATTTGCCTTTTATATCAACGACATTTGCATCATTACACTTCATGTTTATTCGTGTTTTTGGGCGGCATTAGCTGTTGATTGTCAGTTAAAACAGGTTAAGGAGGGAGATGTTTTTCGTGAGTTATTATTTTGTTTTCTCATGAATTATGTCTAACTTTGCAGGCGATTAATATATTAAGTGTAACATTTGTGGAAGAATTTGGCTGCTTGCAACCACATAAAAAAATGCTAAAACTGCAAAATCCCCCTAAGATTTTACGGTTACTTGGTGTTTTTCCACGCTAAAAAAGTAATGGAAGAATGAGCTATTTATTTTCTTCAGAGTCGGTGTCTGAAGGTCATCCAGACAAGAGACATTTTGCACCACAGGTCAAGTGGTAATAATGGGTGAAGTGCGTTCAAACGAGTACATAGACCTACAGACTATCGCCCGAAACACAATCAAAAAGATTGGTTATACGAAAGCCGAATATCAGTTTGATGGCGACTCTTGCGGCGTAATGACAGCCATTCATGAGCAAAGCGACGATATAAACAGAGGCGTAAGTCGTACAGATGAGGACGAGCAGGGTGCCGGAGATCAAGGTATGATGTTTGGTTATGCAACGAATGAAACCGAGAATTATATGCCTGTTTCATTGGAGTTGTCTCACTTGTTGATGCAAACCTTGACGGAAATTCGCCGTGAAGGAAAGCAGATGACTTATCTTCGCCCTGATGCAAAGAGTCAAGTGACGATTGAATATAGTGATGCTGGTATTCCACTTCGTATTGATACGATTGTTGTTAGCACGCAACACGATGACTTCCTTGACGATGATAAGGCGATGTTGGCAAAGATTTGCGATGACGTTATCAATATTCTTATCCCGCGTGTAAAGGCAAAGTTGGGTGGGAAAGTATTGGCATTGTTCAATGATGACATTAAATACTTCGTCAATCCTACGGGAAAATTCGTCATAGGTGGACCTCATGGAGACACTGGTTTGACTGGACGTAAGATAATAGTTGACACATATGGTGGCAAGGGAGCACACGGAGGAGGCGCCTTTTCGGGTAAAGATCCGTCGAAAGTAGACCGTTCTGCCGCCTATGCTACACGTTATATTGCAAAGAATATGGTGGCAGCTGGCGTTGCAGATGAAATGCTTGTGCAACTTGCTTACGCTATAGGCGTGGCACAACCCGTTAGTGTTTATGTGGATACTTTCGGTCGAAGTAAGGTGCAAATGAGTGATGGTGAGATTGCAAAGAAAATCAAAGAGATGTTTGATTTGCGTCCACGTGCCATCGAACGGATGCTGAAACTGCGTCAGCCTATGTACTTAGAGACTGCTGCTTATGGTCACATGGGACGCAAGAATGAGGTGGTAAAGAAGACGTTTACAAGTCATTATCATGAATCAAAGACTATAGATGTTGAGCTGTTTACATGGGAAAAGCTCGATCGTGTGGACGAAATCAAGCGCGCATTCAACCTATAACAGCATAATAAGAGGGTGGATAGAGTTGCTATCTGCCCTTTTTTCAACTCCCCGAAACCATGCAACAAGAAGATTCTATCGCAAGTGCTGTGATGCAACAAGGCCGACAAGGTGCGGCTGTTCGTGTGCAGAAGCAACCCACTCCGGCTGAAGTCATAGGGTGGTTGCCTAAGAATGCCACGCCCGAACAGCAAGATTCTGCCATTCAAGCACATATTAAACCCAGTAAGATTCGTTGGAGTAATCGACCTGATACGTTACATCTTCCAGGACAACCCGTTGGGAAAAGCTGGCGAGATGTAACGCTTCCGCGGTATTATAAGGAATCATTCTTCTCAAAATCTCCGTTGTTTCATCCCGAACAACCTGGCGGAAGATTGGGTGTTGCAGGTGACCCTGTGCCTTATTCTGTAGCGTCTGACAATGTCATTACAGGCATTCTGTTGTCTTGTTTCATTATTTGTATGGTGGGATATACTAAGTCGAAGCGATTCATTCAGCGTCAAGCGAAGAACTTCTTCTATGTTCAACATGGTGAAACTACGGTCATTTCAGAGACTTCAAGCGAGCTTCGCTTCCAGTTCTTCCTAATGCTTCAGACGTGTCTTCAACTCTCGTTGCTGTTCTTTTTCTATACACGTGCCACGATAAGTGACACATTTATTGTTGAACAATATAAGGTAATAGGATGGTTTACGGGTGGAATCTTAGCCTATTTCCTATTGAAAATAGCCACTTATTCGATAGTAGATTTGACGTTCTTTGATGCGAAAAAAAATGAACAATGGCTGAAGTCATTCTTCTTTATTGTGTCAACAGAGGGCTTGTTAATATTTCCTGTTGTGATGCTTATGGCCTACTTTGGTCTTGAACTGCATCATGCCATGATTTATTCTTCATTTATCATTATTCTACTTAAAATCCTTTCGTTTTATAAGACCTATCTTATCTTTTTCAGATATAAAGGTAGTTTTCTGCAGAATATTTTGTACTTTTGTGCGCTTGAAGTCATACCCTTGCTCGCATTGTGGGGAGTTTTGGCGACGATTAATAGTTATTTGAAAATCAATTTTTAAGACATCAATGATAAAGAAGATTCTAATTTCTCAACCAAAGCCTGCAAGTGAGAAGTCGCCTTATTACGATCTTGCCCAAGAACACGGTGTAGAGATGGTGTTTAGACCATTCTTTAAGGTTGAAGGAATATCCTCTAAAGAGTTCAGACAGCAAAAGATTAGCATGTTAGATCATACAGCTGTAGTGTTCACCTCACGTCATGCGATAGATAATTACTTTAAGCTTGCAAAGGAATTACGCATCACTATACCTGAGGATATGAAGTATTTTTGCCTCATAGAGACCATTGCTCTTTACATACAAAAGTATGTTCAATATCGTAAACGCAAGGTTTTCTTTGGCACAAATGGTAAGATTGATGGTCTTATGCCACAGATGTTGAAGCATAAAGACGAGAAATACTTGGTGCCGTTGAGTAGTGTTCATAACGACGATATAAAGAATATGCTCGATAGTAAGGGGCTAAAGCACAGCGAATGTGTGATGTATCGTACAATCAGTAATGACTTTACAGAAGAAGAAAAGAAAGACTTCGACTATGATATGCTGGTATTTTTCAGTCCAACGGGCGTCAAAGCACTGAAGAAAAACTTTCCAGATTTCAAGCAAGGTGACATCAAAATAGCGGCTTTTGGGCCTGCAACAGCGAAAGAAGTTGAGGCACAAGGCATGCACATTGACCTTGTTGCGCCGAGTAAAGAGCATCCTTCGATGACCTCAGCGCTAAAGGCTTATCTTGCAGAGAATAAGTAAATCGTTATAAACCGATAGCAGTAGATGGTGGAAAACCTCTCTCATCGACTTCCGAAACAAGAGCGTGTATGCAGTAAAAAGCTTATAGACAGGCTCTTTAATGGCGGACATAGTCACACAATGTCAGCCTTTCCGCTGCGTGTTGTCTATATGACAATGACGCAAGATGAAGGAGATGCCTCACTGCCTCCTACGCAATTGCTCGTTAGTGTGCCTAAGAAACATATCAAACGAGCCGTAAAACGCAATCGGGTTAAACGTCAAGTGCGCGAGGCATATCGCCTGCAACGCCAAATCGTTTCACTCAAAGTCAAAGACAAGCAGAGTGCCGTCATGGCGTTTATATGGCTTGATAACAAGCTTTGGCCTACCGAAACGGTCAAGCAAAAGGTTGGAAACTTGATGCAACGCATTAGTGAAAAGCTATGAAAACGCTACACACTCTCTTGCATTGGCTATCGCGTCTTGTGGTGGGAGCATTGCTTTTACCCATCTACTTCTACCAACATGTCATCTCACCTTGCACGCCTCCATCGTGTCGTTTCACACCAACGTGCTCGGAATATGCCCGACAAGCTCTCATTAAACATGGCCCGTTGAAGGGACTTGCATTGGCAATATGGCGCATTCTTAGGTGTAATCCATGGGGAGGAAGCGGATATGATCCCGTGCCTTGAATGGCATCGGAAACCAACTCACGACATATCAATAAACAATGCAGCCGCATTCAAAATGCATCTGGCTGCTTTTCATAATATAAAAAGACATGGCAAAGAACTTCGTTGAAGAACTTAAATGGCGTGGTATGCTTGCACAGATCATGCCGGGAACAGAAGAATATCTGCAGACCCACATGGTGTCGGCCTATTTAGGCACTGACCCCACGGCGGATTCTCTGCATATCGGTCACCTCTGTGGCATCATGATGTTGCGCCATCTGCAGCGTTGTGGACATAAACCTTACTTGCTTGTTGGCGGAGCTACGGGCATGATAGGCGATCCTTCGGGCAAAAGTCAGGAGCGAAACCTATTGGATTCAGAGACGCTCTACCACAATCAAGAGGCTATCAAAAAGCAAGTGGCGAAGTTCCTTGACTTTGATGGCAGCGAACCGAATAAGGCAGAACTTGTTAACAACTATGACTGGATGAAGGATTTCACGTTCCTTGATTTCGCAAGAGAAGTCGGAAAGCACATCACAGTCAATTATATGATGGCCAAAGACAGTGTACAGAAGAGATTAAATGGTGAAGCTCGCGATGGACTTTCATTCACTGAGTTCACTTATCAGCTTTTACAGGGCTATGATTTCCTTTATCAATATCAGCACTATGGCGTCAGATTGCAGCTCGGTGGAAACGATCAGTGGGGCAATATGACCACAGGAACGGAACTTATCCACCGTACTCTTGGCAACGATGCAGAGGCTTTCTGTCTCACTTGCCCATTGATTACAAAGGCAGATGGCAAGAAGTTTGGCAAAACGGAAAGCGGAAATGTTTGGCTTGACCGTCAACGTACCACACCTTATGCCTTCTATCAGTTCTGGTTGAACGTCAGTGATAGCGATGCCGAGCGTTATATCAAAATCTTTACTGACCTTGATAAGGAGGAGATTGATGGGCTTGTAGCCGAACATCAGCAAGATCCGGGCCGACGAATCCTACAGAAACGTCTCGCAGAAGAGGTCACTACGATGGTACATTCAAAGGAAGATCTCGATATGGCCATTGCCGCGAGCAACATACTCTTTGGTAAAGCCACCAAGGATAGCCTCGCTCAATTGGATGAGGCCACACTAAACGATGTGTTCAAAGATGTTCCTCACTACACGATTGACCGCTCATTGCTCGGTAATCCGGCTGTAGATGTGTTCAATCAAGAGGGAATGGACATCTTCCCAAGCAAGAGTGAGATGAGAAAACTCGTCAAAGGAGGTGGTGTAAGCTTGAATAAGGAGAAACTCTCTGCCTTTGATCAGCTTGTCACAACCGATGACCTTATCGATGGGAAATATCTTCTCGTACAACGCGGAAAGAAGAACTATTATCTCGTCACCGTCAAGTAAGATTTCATTTGCATATCAATAAAAGAAGTCTGCAAGGCACTTTACCTTGCAGACTTTTTTGTATATTTGCTTCATCTATCTCAAATGATGTCACATGAAGAAATATATAATCACCTTTCTACTTCTGTTTTGTGCGCTCATCTGTACTGCTCAGAACGATAAAAGCTTTGATAAGGCCGAATGGAAACACATCAAAGCACTATGCGCTTCGCGTCCTGACAGCATTCGAAACCTTGTGAAAACCTTACTAAAAGGCGTGACTAAGTCTCCATTAACCACAGCGAAGAGCCAGTTAATCTATATCGGACAAAGCTATATCAGCCAGGGAAAGGAAGAAAAAATGGTTCAAGAAATGCTCAAAGCCCTTATTAAAGGCAACACCGACAAAGCCATAACCTACGCCCAACAGGCGCTCGCTATCAATCCTATCAGCCTCCCCGCCATCGTCTTTATGGGCAGAGAAGCATGTAATATGGTAGGAAATGGCACCAATTCTCCTATAAATGTTGAAGCAGAAGCATACTATCGGCGCATAGCAACGTGCGTTCTTGATGCCATATCTTCAACGGGTGACGGCACCATAAGCCATCCTTTTGTCGTTACTTCAGAAGAAGATGCACGCTTTTTCATGCACTATCAGTTGCGATTGAAAGGCGAAAAGCGAGCCAAAAGAACTGGAAATCGTCTTGATTTTGACCTGTCTTGCGCCAGTGACCGCTATAATCGACCTACCATTTCCTTTGATATCACGCGCGTAATAGAACTTCAAGAGCAGCCGAAACAATAAAGGCCGATGTGTAAGGAATAACAAAAAATCAAGTAAAAATTTGGTAGTGTGCGAAAGAAACATTACCTTTGCACCCAGATTGTCCTATGGTGTAATGGTAGCACTACAGTTTTTGGTTCTGTCAGTGGTGGTTCGAATCCGCCTGGGACAACTCAAAAGCGCCGAAAGATACTTATATCTTTTGGCGCTTTTTGTTTCTCCATATTCCTTGTTTTGCCTCAAAATCTGTTTGAATGGGGCGCTTTTCCCATCTATTTTAGTTAGGTTTCTTGAGCTACGTTGATGTTATTCGTTTTATGGAATGAACGATTCTTCATCATCAGTATTGCGGTTTCTTTGTGTGATTTGCCCCAAATCATTTTATCTTTAATGCGCAATAACATCATCATCTCTTCTAACCTTCAAACAACCCCTTCCATTTTCATGGCTAACTACTCCCCTCTCTCTTCGGAGAGGGGCTGGGGGTGAGGCTTTGTATGCCTTATACCATTTTACCTCTAATTATTAGTCATATTATTCTCACAATTGTTTCATCTCGCAACTGCGTTGGTATTGTGCTATTATCCCAATGGATGAATTTCGCAATATAAATGCCCTCATGCCGCAACTCGGTACGAGTTGTTCTTTTGATAGCCCGGGGTTGGCGAGGAACGAGCCTACCCCGGGTAAACGTTTGCAAGGAGATTCAACGCCGTAGGTGTTGAGCTTTTTCTATGAAGTCACACTTACAATGAAACATTTTATGGCGGATAACGTCGAAAAAGCGCAACACCTACGGCGTTGTTCCCCGCAAATCATACGCTAACCCAGGGTAGCCTGCACTATCGTTTGGCAACCCTGGGCTATCAAAAGCACAACACCTACGGCGTTGAAACGTGCATTTTTCGATGCGATTTCTTTCGTTTTACAATATGATTTGGTGGCTTGTCACGCGGAAATAGCCATTATCTACGACGTTGATTCAAATAATTTGTAAAGCGATATGTATTGAGGTATAATTCTATGTACAATATATCATACTACAATTTGTACCAAACGGCAATACAATCTGCGTCATTTCACGGTGTAAAATGACCCACTTTATCGTGTAAAATGATAGAGATTGTGTTGTCTATCCTGTGATTTTTCTTTATAGTTGGTATAAGATGTTGATTTTCATAGGTTTAGATTGCTTTGAAGGTGAACTTTTATTTATTGTAGAAATACATTCTGTGGTAAATCTTTTCATCTTTTGTGATGGTGCATTTATGGTCGATTTGTTCTGTTTTTATGAAGGAGTGGGGGTGCTCTTTTGCTGAATAGAGACGAGGAAGTGAGGCTTGGTAAAGGAGGATGATATTTGAAATGTGATGAGTTATGAATCAAGACGGCGGATTAGAGCGCTATCTTTCTGGGCAAAAGGCATTGAATTCGTCTCAAAAGAAAAGCGGACTCATCAATGAAAATCATTGAAAAGTCCGCGTAAATAAAGTTGCGATTAATCTTTACAATTATGCGTTTACAGCGTCAGCGTGAATCTTATCGCCTTTCACGAGAGCTTCCTTGATAGCAGCTGTTGTTGCGTCTAATGCTTTCTTTGCTTCTGCCTTGCTCAAGCCTGCGCCTGCAGCAATTTTGTCGATCAATTCTGTTTTGTTCATAATTTTGTTTTAATTAGATGATTATTTAATGAATAATTCGTCACTTTATTTGGCAAATATAGATGATTCCTTTCATAAATCAAATAAAAAAGCGAAAAAAGTGGAATAAAATAGTAAAAATTGCCTTGAAACGGCCTTTCTATGGGCTATTTAAACGATATTTTTCGTATTTTTGCAGTCAAATAACAATTAGACAACAATAAAAATTCAACTCAAATGATGCGTATTCCCACCGTAACGAAGAACCTTCTCCTCATCAACGTGATTGCGTTTATCTTGATGTGGCTGCTTCAAAGAGTTAGTTTCATGGGAGGAACTCCGATAGACCTCAACAACATCTTTGGTCTTCACTTCTTCCTTGCGACAGATTTTCAATTCTATCAGCTCTTTACTTACATGTTCATGCATGCCAACTTAGAACATATTTTCTTTAATATGTTTGCGCTATGGATGTTTGGTATGGTTGTAGAACAAGTGTGGGGACCGCGTAGGTTCTTGTTTTATTACATTATATGTGGTATTGGTGCCGGAATCTTTCAAGAGGCAGCACAGTTTTGTTCGTTCTATTTGACAGTGTCATCTCACATCCCTTCGTTCACGATAGGACAACTTCCACAGATTGCTTACCAGCTATCTCCGATGTTGAATAACTGGACTACGGTCGGTGCTTCGGGTGCTATTTATGCCATACTGCTGGCATTTGGTATGCTGTTTCCAAACGAACGATTGTTTATTATCCCCATCCCCATCCCCATAAAAGCTAAGTTTTTTGTCATGATATATGCCGGCATACAACTTGTTATGGCGCTATCGACAACGAGTGATAACGTGGCTCACCTGGCTCATCTCGGTGGAATGATAGTGGGATTCTTCTTGATTCGTTATTGGAGAAGGCATCCGGGAGGTGGTAATAACGCTTTACAAGGACAGCAATTCTTTGATAATTTGAAGCGTAAATGGGACCATCGTAAGCAGCAACAAGGGGGAAATGGGAATGCCACTCACGTCAATGGAGACGATAATATCAATCGACAGAGCGACTGGGAATATAATCGTCGCAAGCAAGAAGATCAGGAAGAAGTAGACAGAATCCTTGATAAGATTCGCAAAAGTGGTTATGATAGTCTTTCAGCGGATGAGAAACGGAGGCTCTTTGAAAGTAGTAAGAAGAACTGACGGCAGCGACAATGATGCATAATCTGAAACGATTCTCTTTGCAAATGGTGGCTGGAGCCAATCTGGCTACTATCTTAGTGATGCTTCTTGTGGGGTATTCGGATCGCTTAAACCCTATAAAACATCAGGTGTTAGCTAATGCCGGACTCGTTTTTCCCGTTTTTCTTATCATCAATTTTGGCTTTCTTGCCTTTTGGCTTTGCTTCAAAAAGAAAGGTGCTTTGTTGCCACTTGCAGGCTATCTTGTTTGTTATGGTCCTGCGAGAACCTATATTCCATTCAACATTCCACAGTCAGTTCCCGACAAAGCGATTAAGGTAATGTCTTATAATGTGTGGAGTTTTGCGGGGTGGAAGCGCTATGCTGATGGGAAGTTTCCTATCTTGGAATATATTAAAGTGCAGCATCCTGATATCTTATGTATGCAGGAAGCCATGACAAATGAAATCGGACAACATCGTGTAGACGCTGTTCTTGATAAATTATACGCTTATAAAGACACGCTGAGATATTCGCAAACGAGTGATTGTATCGCCTTATACAGTAGATATCCCATTGTTTCTCATGAGCGCATTAGCTATCCATCGAAGGGAAATTTGAGTGGGGCCTTCGAGGTAAAGATAGGGAATGATACCGTGATTATAGTCAATAACCACCTTGAAACTACGGGACTTTCCAATGAGGATAAACGTGAGTTTAAGTCGTTAGTCAAGGGAGATTTAAAGGTGACGGCAGCCAAACAAACTTCTTATCGCTTAGTAGATAAGCTTGGAGATGCCTCGGCTAAGCGAGCGGTTCAGGCTGATGCAGTTGCCCGATATATTAGTAATCATTTAGACAAAAGCATGATAGTGTGTGGCGATTTTAATGATACGCCCATATCTTATGCCCGACATACCATTGCAAAAAACCTCATTGATTGTTATGTTTCCACAGGAAATGGTCCGGGAGTAAGCTATCATGCTGGGGGAATGTATGTGCGAATAGATCATATTATGTGTACAAAAGATTGGCAACCTTATGCTTGTAAGGTCGACCATAGTATTGGAGAATCAGACCACTACCCAATAGTTTGCTGGTTGAAAAAGCGAGGAAATGGTTGAAAAAAATATATTTCACGCGTATAAATTTTACAGACTGCAAGAAAATTTGTATTTTTGCACGTCTACATATAATAGTAGGAACTTTCTTATTAAATTTAGAAAAACAATAAATCAATAACTAATAAAAAGATGCAAAACAAAGGAATTGTAATTTGTACAGCTGTTCTTCTGACGCTTGCAAGCATTTTCTATCTTTCATTCTCGGTTGCCACAGGTTACTATGACAGCCAAGCTGCAAAGATTAAAGACCCAATTGCGAGACAGGATTATAAAGATTCTGTGAAGTATTTGGGCATTTACTCCTATCAAAAGTGCTTGGAGACCCAGATAGGACTGGGACTTGACCTCAAAGGTGGTATGAATGTGATTCTTGAAATCTCTGTTCCCGATGTATTGGAAACGTTGGCAGATCACAAGACGGACCCCGCTTTTGTTAAATCAATGAAGCAAGCTCGCGCTGAAGAAGAGACGAGTCAGAGTGACTTTATATCACTTTTTGTGAAGTATTATCATCAAAATGCGCCGGGACATCGCCTTGCTGAGCTCTTCGCTACACAGCAATTACAAGGTAAAATCAATCCACAGAGCACTGATTCAGAAGTAGAGAAGGTGTTACGACAGGAGGTTCAGGCTGCAATTGATAACTCTTTCAACGTTGTACGCACTCGTATTGATAAGTTTGGAGTTGTACAACCCAACATTCAGAAACTCGAAGGACAGACTGGTCGCATTATGGTTGAGATGCCAGGTATCAAAGAACCTGAGCGCATGCGTAAGCTTTTACAGGGTAGTGCGAATCTGGAGTTCTGGGAAACATACAATGCTGACGAGGTAATTCCTTATTTGCAACAACTTGATAGCCGTCTTGCGAACGACGCTTCTAATGATACTACCACTGCAAAGAAGGCCATTAAGAAGGCTGATGCAAAGAAGGTTAAGTTACAATTGAAGAATAATGACGACGAGACTCCTACTCAAAAGAGTAATGCACAGATGGAAGCTGCGAAGAAACAACACCCATTGTTGGCAATGCTTCAGACCACAGGACAGAACTCTTTGGCACTCGTTGGTTATGCAAGTGTACGCGATACAGCTGCTATTAGCAAGTTAATCTATGGACAAACAGCTAAGCAGATTCTTCCAACCGACCTCAAATTGCTTTGGAGTGCAACGCCAGAAGATGGTATCAAAGCTAAGAATATTTATGGTCTTTACGCTATAAAGGTTTCATCAAGTAACGGACAAGCTCCTCTACAGGGTGACGTTGTAGTTGATGCAAAGGATGAGTTCAATCATGTAACTGGCCAACCTGAGGTCAACATGACTATGAATACAGAAGGTGCACGCCGTTGGGCTGCGTTGACAAAAGCTAATGTTGGTAAGGCCATTGCTATCGTTTTGGATAATGCAGTGTACTCAGCTCCACGCGTAAATGGCGAGATTGATGGTGGCTCAAGTGCTATTTCTGGTAACTTTACCGTAGAAATGACGAAAGACCTTGCCAATACTTTGAAGTCAGGTCGTATGCCAGCACCTGCTCGAATCGTTCAAGAAGAGGTGGTAGGTCCTACACTTGGTGCCGCATCTATACAGCAAGGAATCATCTCTTTCGCTATTGCCTTCGTGCTGTTGATTATCTATATGGTGCTGATGTATAACTTTATACCAGGTATGATCGCTAATGCGGCGTTGATAGTCAACGTGTTCTTCACGCTCGGTATACTCACTTCGTTCCAGGCGGCATTGACAATGTCAGGTATTGCAGGTATGGTTCTGTCGTTAGGTACGGCAGTCGACGCCAACGTTCTTATCTATGAACGCATCAAAGAAGAGCTAAGAGCGGGCAAAGGAATGAAGCAAGCAGTCGCCGCGGGATATAGTAATGCCTTCTCAGCTATCTTTGATTCTAACTTAACTTCACTCATAACCGGTGTTATCCTCTATGTATTCGGAACCGGACCTATCCAAGGTTTTGCGACAACTTGGATTATAGGTATTGTTTGTTCGTTCTTCAGTGCTGTGTTCTTGACAAGACTTGTTTTCGAACATCAACTCAACAAAGATCGTTGGATGAATCTAAAGTACTGGACAAGTGTTAGTAAAAACCTTATGCAGAATAAGGATTATAAGTTCATGTCCATGTATAAAGGCACCTTCACTGTAGCCATTTTAGCTTCTGTTGTCTTTGTAGGTAGCTTCTTTGTTCGCGGACTTTCTCAGAGCATTGACTTCACTGGAGGTCGTAACTACGTTGTACAGTTCGAGAAACCAACCGAGCCTGAGCAGGTACGTGAAGTCTTAACACATGTGTTCCCAGGCTGTACTACCAACGCACTTTCACTCGGAACAGACAATAAAACGATTCGAATCTCAACCAACTATAAGATAGAATCTAACAGTCCTACGGTTGATGATGAGGCCGAAAGTAAGTTATATCAGGGCTTGAAACAGGCTGGTTTAGTTTCTCAAAAGAGTGTACAGGCGTTCAAGAATCCTGATGTTCGCACCGGAGGTTCTATCATAAGTAGTTCTAAAGTAGGTCCTTCTGTGGCTAAGGATGTAACTTATGGCGCTATCATCAGTGTCATTATCGCACTTGTTGCCATCTTCCTTTATATCCTTATACGCTTCCGCAACGTGGCCTTCTCAGCCGGTTCAACCATCGCTTTGATTTTCGATGCCTTGACAGTTGTAGGATTCTTCTCACTGCTTCAGGGATTGTTACCATTCTCTTTGGAGGTCGATCAGACGTTCATTGGTGCAGTTTTGACCGTCATTGGTTACTCTATCAACGATAAAGTGGTTGTGTTCGACCGTATTCGTGAGAACTTCCGCCTCCATCCAAAACAGGATGTACAGAAAGTTTTCAATGATTCTATCAACCAAACATTGGCACGTACCATCAACACTGGTTTCTCTACGTTGATTGTATTGGTAGTAATTCTGTTGTTAGGTGGTAAGAGTATTCAGCCGTTTGCTTTTGCTATGACACTTGGTGTGGTATTCGGTACGCTCTCATCAATCTTCATTGCTTCGCCAATCGCTTACCTCTTCATGGGTAAAACGATTAAAGACCGCCGCTTAGAAGAGGTTGCTCTTGGGGCGGAAGAACAGAAATAATGATTCAAAACAAGGTGTAACATCCTCTGTGGTGTTACTCTTTAAACGATAAAAGTCTGCAAATGCAAGTGCGTTTGCAGACTTTTTTCTTTTCAATCCATATTGGAAATGTCAGCCGAGGCTTTTTACTCATCAAACAATCTGTGCCATTTCGTGTGATGATTTGCGTCATTTAACGCGCTAAAACCTATCATATTACACGACAATTAGGCCCAAATCATTTCGCTCTTTATTATCAACCATATTGTCACCATAAAAGTTTTAACGTGCTACGCTGTATGGCTTGTGCTTTTGATAGCCTGCGGTTGATGAGGAACGAGTCTACCTTGATTAAACGATTACATTTAGAAAGAATGTAGTATGTACTGAGTTTTTCTTAAAAATGCAGGGAGATTATGAGGTTGCTGATGGGTGTTTATATCTTTGATTTGAGTCTTTTCTCCTGCGTTTTATCCGAACACACCATCCATAATAAATCATATTACTCCCCTCTCTCTTCGGAGAGGGGTTGGGGGAGAGGCTTTTTCTCTCTTTAATCTCTTCGCATTGGGGTTGGGGGAGAGGCCTTTTCTCTCTTCATTCTCCCTGCATTAGGATTGTGGGAGCGGCTTTCTTTTCCTACAAAAAGAAAGGGGCGGAATCAAATTCCGCCCCTTTTGAACTGTATGTTAGCTTCGTTTACTTCATTTTGTTGAGTTGAGCTTTCACCTCAGCAGTAACATCCTTGCTCAAAGTATCGCTGATATAAGGGATGCCAGAGCTTACATCCATGATGTAAACATAGCCACCTGCCTTGCCGACAGCCTTGATAGCGTTAACCAATTTGGTAGTGATAGGTTGCATTTTCTCCTGCTGTTCCTTAGACAAAGTCTGTTGATTGTCTTGCAAAGCCTGCTGATATTTCTGATAGAGCCCATTGAGTTCGTTCTCAGTTTCCTGCTGCTTTGTAGCGTTCATTGTAGACTTATTCTTCTCATAGTCTTGGCTTTTACGCTGCAATTCGTCCTGCATTGCTTTGAGATCATTCTCAAACTGCTTTGCTTTTGCTTCCATTTCGCCACGCGCCTTGATGAATTCAGGCATTTGAGACATTACTTCCTGTGCGTTGATGTGACCAAATTTCTGTGCGAATGTCGCAAGAGGAGCGAACATCAACATCATTAAAAGAATCTTTTTCATTTTGTTTTCGTTTTATTGTTTGTTATATAATCATTTTTTATTTGATGCATTCTTGAGACTGCTTTGTGTCATTTAGGCAATAGCTATGACGCGCTTGGTCTCCTGTTTAGTGTCAGAGAGTGGGCTGAAAGCTTAGCGGCTGTATCCCAATTTCTGTAAAACCTCGTTGGAAATGTCTATTTTTGGACTGCCGAAGATGATGCCTTGGTCACTCGAACGATCGACAACAAGACTGTAACCACGTAGTTCTGATATCTCTTTTACAGCGTTATAGACTTCCTCTTGGATAGGCGCCATCAAGGCTTCTCGCTTTTTGAACAACTCACCTTCAGGCCCAAAGTATTTCTTTTTCAAGTCGGCTGCGGCCTTTTCTTTGTTCATTATCTGCTCTTGTTTAGTCTTTTTCTGCTCTTGAGAGAGGAAAACCGACTCGTTCTGATAGTTCTTATACATCGTACTTGCTTCGGTATTGAGCGCCTCTACCTCTGCTTGCCACTTCCGACTGACTTGATTTAGTTGCTCGTTTGCACGTTCATAGGCTGGAATATTCTTAAAAATATATTCCATATCGACTAAAGCGAACTTCTGTGCAGAGGCAGACGATGGTAAAAGTGCGAGCAGGAAGAAAGGTAACATGAACCTTAGTGCCTTGTTATAAAATGTTTTTTTCATATCTGTTTGTTTTTAGTTGACGAGTAGACAAGTGCACAAATAAACGTATTTATTGTTGGCTTGTCTATTCATCTGTTTATAATCTGCATGAGCATCTGTACCCAATAAGCTTAAAACTCAGTGAACACATCACTCGTAAACGCGTTAACTTGTCCACTCGTCCACAGACTTAGAACTCTTGTCCGAGGATAAAGTGGAACTGACTTCCGCCTTTCTTTCCGTTGACATTATCCTTATCGAAGCCATAAGCCCAGTCAATACCCATCAAACCAACCATTGGAAGGTAGATACGTACACCGAGACCAGCACTTCGTTTCATATCAAACGGGTTGAAATATTTAGTATCCGACCAAGCGTTTCCGGCTTCAACAAAGCCTAATCCGTAGATAGTTGTGTTGCCTAATAGGAATGGATAGCGCAACTCAAGCGTGAATCGGTCGTATGCATAGCCGTTATATGCGAGCGAACCATTGTCATAACCACGCAGTCCTATGGTCTCATCGGCGTAGCTTGAAGAGTATCCGCTCATGCCATCTCCACCCACATAGTAGGTCTCAAAGGGGCTCTTCTTGTACTTGTTATAGCTTCCTAACAAGCCCATCTCAATGCGAGTCATCAGTACAAAGCACTTTTGTCCGCCGCTTAATGCCGTATAAGTCTTTGCCTTAAACTTCCATTTGTGGTATTCAACCCAACGATACTTCTCCTGTTGTTCGGCAGAATAGGTTGGAGAATAAGGGTTCATAGCCAGGTTTTTGTAGTCTTTGTGACTCCAAACACTCCATGGTGGGGTGAGGGTTACACTTGCAGTGAACTCTGAACCACGGCGTGGGAAGAGAGGATTATCCGTTGAAGTGCGACTTAAAGAGATGCTCAAGTTGAGGTTGTTTGCAGCTCCATTCGTCATCAAGAAGTACTTCCAGTTCTTCAATTCATAGCGTTGATAAGCCAATTGTGCCGAGAGTACGAAGTAATCATCAGGCCAACGGAGACGCTTTCCCCAACCAATGCTGACACCATACATGCGCATATAGGTATCAGGGTCATAGTAGTTCTCGTAATAGTTGTTGTTATAGTTGCCATAACCATAGCCATATCCGCTGTAGTAAGAGTTCAGATAGTTCATGCGGTAGGCATCATTGTAGTAGCTACTTGATACATCTGTCATCTTACTAAAGTACACTCCAACGCTGAATTGGTTAGGACGTTTGCCGCCAAGCCAGTTGGTTGAGTAGCTTGCATTATAGCTTTGATAATATGTTCCGTTAGTCTGTGCACTAAGACTCAACACCTCTCCGTCACCGATTGGCATGATTCCGCGGTGCTCTTTGTTCTTTCTGAAGAGGTTTGCCATTGAGAAGTTGTTCAGCTTTAAGCCTACTTTACCTATCACACCTGTTTGTCCCCATCCCAAAGAAAACTCTATTTGGTCATTACTTTTCTGTTCCAAGTTGTAGTTAATGTCCACTGTTCCATCCTCTGGATTGGGCTTAACGTCGGGCTGACTACTCTTCTCTGGATCGAAATGTCCCATGGACTGAATCTCTCGAAGCGAGCGCATTAGTGCCTCACGAGAGAATAAATCTCCCGGCTTTGTACGCAGTTCACGGCGTACAACGTTCTCATATAGACGGGTGTTTCCATTGATGCGCACGTGACTTAGATAGGCTTGAGGACCTTCTGTGACGCGCATCTCAAGGTCAATAGAGTCGCCATCGATGTTCACTTCAGTCGGATTAATGCTTGAGAAGACGTATCCGTTGTTGTAATATAAGTTAGCTACGGCGTCATCATCCTTGGAAACACGCTTCTCAAGAAGCTTTTGATTGTAGACATCTCCCTTCTTTAAGCCTAAGATTGCATTCAATCTTTGTGTTGGGTAGACTGTGTTTCCGACCCAAGTAATATTGCGAAGGTAATACTTTTGACCTTCGTCTACCTTTAAATAGATATCAACATGTTTCGGATCTACATTCCAAACACTGTCTTTAAGGATAGTAGCGTCGCGATAACCATATTCATTATATTTCTCAATCAGATTCTTTTTGTCGGTCTCCCAGCGTTCAGGTGTGAACTTCTTTGCCTTGAGGAAAGAGCCTAATTTGCCTGCTTCGTGGGTCTTAGAAAAGGCACCTTTCTTAAAGAGTCCACCCTTTATTTTCGACAAACTCAATGCTTTGTTACCCTCAATGAAGATGTTTCTCACCTTCATCTTTTCCTTTTTATCTACGATAACATCAAGAATCACGTTGCCTTTATTAGCTACATCATCCCTCTGTCGTATCGTTATTTCCGCATTTTTGAATCCCTTGTCGTCGAAATACTTCTTTGCTAAGATCTTCGCGCGGTCTATCATGTTCGGTGTTATCTGTGAACCTTTGAGCAGACCGAGCTTATTTTCCATGTCTTCTCGTTCGCTTTTTTTCAGCCCTTCATAGTTAATCACCGACACGCGTGGACGAGTTTTCAACGCGATATGCAAGTAAATCTTTCGCCCAACGATTGAATCGGCCGAAATCTGAACGTCAGAAAAGAGGCCATGACGCCAGTAACGTTTCACTGCATTCGTGATATCGGCCCCAGGAACTGTAATCTCTTGGCCTACTTGTAGTCCCGAAATACCAGACAACATGTAGTCTTCGTAGTCTTGAACTCCCGAGATATTAATGCCACCGATAATGCAAGAGCGCGGTGTTCCGGCATAAGAGATATCAGGATATAGTATCTTGTCCTGTGCAAAAGCAGGGATAGCACTTGTCAATCCCGCTGCAAAGATGATAAAAACTTTCTTTATATTGTTCATTACCAATGATGTTTCTTATTGCTGTTTCGTTCTTATTCGCTTGTCAAAGCATTCTTATTTTACGGCTTCGGCTTCTATCTGAGCTTCTGTTTTGCCAAATCTCCGCTGGCGATTCTGGTAACTCAGGATGGCTTTATGCAAGTCGTCTTCATTAAAGTCGGGCCAATATGTATCACAAAAATATAGCTCCGAGTAGGCAATCTGCCATAAAAGGAAGTTGCTAATCCGTAGTTCTCCGCCCGTACGTATCAGCAGTTCAGGGTCTGGCATGAAGCTTGTTTGCAGATGACGGCTAATGACTTCTTCCGTGATTTCTTCCGGGGCAAGAGACTTATCCTTATGTTTCGTGAGGAGTTCTCGCATGGCTTGCGCCATCTCCCAACGTGCACTATAACTCAAAGCCACAACCATTGTCATCGCGGAATTAGTCTTTGTATGCTCTTCTGTCTCTCTAAGTTTCTGCTCAACTTCGGCAGGAAGTCTCTTTCTATCACCGATAACACGAAACCTTACGTTATTCTTCATGAAGATTTCATCCTCAAGTGATGTGAGCACTAAGCCCATTAAGGCACTTATTTCGTCTGCAGGACGGTTCCAATTCTCAGTAGAAAAGGTATAAAGCGTAAGGAATTTAACTCCCAATCGCGTAGCTTCCGACGTGATTCTACGCACTGCATCCACGCCAGCTTGATGTCCATAGCTGCGTGGTTTGCCTCTTTCTGCTGCCCAACGCCCATTGCCATCCATGATAATGGCAATGTGTTTGGGAATTCGTGTCCTATCTAATGAAGCTTCCATATCTTCGTTTTATATTCTGTTTTGCGTCTCTTTACACTGCAAAACAAGTCACTTTACGATTCAAAATAACTCATTTTATCGTGTGAAAGCACCTATTTTATCGTGTGAAAGCACCTATTTTATATCTTTGTTACACGTCGTACATTTCGGCATAAAGCTATAACTTAGCGTCAGTTGCAAGGCAGAATAGCAATCTTTATTCTTGAAAATGCCCGACGAAGTGATTCCATACGGATCTTTCCTCCCATCAAGTTTGTCGCTCATTGCAAAGTGCATGGCCCATGCTATGCCTGCATTCACGCGCGTACCTATTTTATATTTCAGGCCAACGCCTATTGGAACATTTGCTGTAAAGACGTTTGTTCCATCACCACTTGCATAGGTCCCACCCACTCCTACAAATAGAAATGGAGTCAAACGCTTTGCTCCGTAGTAGTCTTTTCCAGTGCCATAAGGCCAGAAATTGTATTCATACATCAGACTAACATCCGTTAGTTTGTTACTGAAATGATAGGGTGATGCTGACGATGAGGGGTAAACGGTTCGCACATCACGTTCATTTCCCTTGAGAGTTCCTATCGAAGCATCTAACCGAAGCGCCATATATGCGTTGAGATTACGGCGTACAAATACCGTCATCATAGGCTGAAGATCTCGCGTAAGCATGTTATTATAGTCGCCCAAATAACCTATTATGCCTAAGCCTCCGCCCACTTCCATGAGATATTCATTATCGGTTTGGGCCTTCATGCCAAGCATTGTAGCCAGCATGATGAGTAGAAGCATCGCGCGTTGCATCTCTATTGCCTATTTCTTCAGTATCAATCCAGCTAAGTTACCTTTCCAAATCTTGCCACTTCCACCAGCAATCAACCAAAGGTCTTGATGCTCGTCTACGACCATAGCAAATGAAGTCTCACTGCTTTCAAAGCCTTCTGGCAATGTGATTCGGTCGTCTTTTTTCCATCCAAGCCCTTGACCTTCGCTGACAAAGAAGCTTTCAAAGGCCTTTGCTTGATAGTTTCCAAGTCCTTTTCCGCCAAGCGCGATGAGGTCATCTCCCACACTAACAATCTGAAGATGGGTCAAACCAGGAGCCACATACGCTGGTTCGTCCAACCCATAGAATCTCCATGGCTGTGCAGGTTGGTTGGGATCAATCTGTTTTCCCCATACCTTTGCGCCGAGAACATCATTGGTTGTCGGTGCGTTTCCTACCATTACAAGATTATAAACGCCAGCATTCACTTTTGAAGCAAAGCTGAACAAATGAATATTTTGACTTGGTAATTCACTTAAATCGCCATTAGTTGTGTCTATACTCCAGCTTGTTCCGCCGTCTTCTGACTTCATCATGCCGCTGTTTCCAACGCCATAGAGTACTCCATTGACACCGCCGACCAACTGCTTCAAGGTAACATAGCCTCTTGTTTCCCATGACTGACCATCTTGACTGCGCAAAATCTGTCCGCCACTATATGTATAAAGGAAGCCATCAAAAGCTATAAGATTGCTTGAAGCCTGTGCATCGAGTGTCTTATCAGGGCTGAGTTGCTGCCAGCTTTGTATCTGGTTAGACGGCGTAACATAGAGCTTTGTTGTACCATTTTCCGTGCCCATGACATACACTTTGCCATTCATCGTTACTGCTTTCATGGCAGAGAGTGCACCCAAACGGCTGTCTTGTCCTGTTGTCGACTGCCAAACAAAACGACCAACCTGCGTTTTATGCACGTTGACCTTTACCGTATAACTACGATTATACTTGCCACTTTGGCTGTAAACAATGAGCGTTCTTGGTTTAGAAAAGTCCAAAGAGTCTGTCGTTACATAGAATTTCAGCGAGTCAGAAGTCATGCTTTTCAATACCACTGAACCGCCGTTCTTGGCTGCAATCGTACAAAGTGCCTTGCGAACATCCACTCCATAGGGCAAGGAATCAACGTTATAAATCTCTCGATTCATTTGATCGATATAGAATTTATAGCTACTTGCGTTCAACGTTGTATGGATAATAGTGTCTGCTCCGGCTTTCGTCTTCGCGTGTTTTGTATACTTCAGTGTCCCCAAAGAAAACGCTGTAATCGCTGAATCATCGTAAGTTGTGCCCTCATCATCATTGCCTTTGAGACATGAAGTAAAGGCTAATAGAGCGGAGAATAGCGCAATAAAGGACAAAAGTTTGGTCTTCATTCTACGTAGTTTATGTTATCTTTTTCCTGCATTGACACCTTGTCTCACAGGTTTTTGATTGCAAATTTAAGCAGAATTCTGCAAATAGGCCACTATTCTGTACTATTATTATGTAAAATAATGATTATTCTTTTGTTTTTTAAGGTTGTTTTACAAAGCGTGTTTGCAGTCAACAAGCAACCTCGTTTGCTTTTACATATAATGTGCTTTGCCTTTACAATTGGCATGGGGTGGCTCTACCTGTCTTTCTCATGGGGCTTTATGGTAAGATTGTTCATGTGCGTCAGGCGCTCAATTCCACCTAAATCAAGGTCCTTTTTGAGCTGTTTTACACACTAATAAATCATCCTCAGATGTGTAAAAAAGATACATGTATTTCGTTTGAAGTCTTTGTTCGTGACTTCAAACGAATAGCATATAACAACTGAACGACTAAAAACATAGTCGAACGTGTTTCAAAACATAATGTGTTTAATTGTCATTGAGTTGGCGTTGTCTAACAAGCGACAACGCCCTATGACTCAGTTAAGGTTGTTTTCCGATATAAGCGAGAATGCCACCATCAACATATAAGATGTGACCATTAATGAAATCACTCGCATCTGAGGCTAAGAACACCGCGGGACCCATTAGGTCTTCGGGCGTGCCCCAACGTGCCGCGGGGGTCTTACTAATAATGAATCGGTCGAAGGGATGACGGCTTCCGTCTGCTTGAAGCTCACGAAGTGGAGCGGTTTGTGGCGTTGCAATATAGCCCGGTCCTATGCCGTTGCATTGTATATTGTGTTCACCAAACTCCGAACAGATGTTGCGTGTGAGCATCTTTAGACCGCCTTTGGCTGCTGCATAAGCACTAACCGTCTCGCGTCCCAACTCACTCATCATCGAACATATATTGATAATCTTTCCATGTCCCTTGCGTTTCATGCCTGGGATAACGGCTTTTGAGACAATGAAAGGGGCGTTAAGATCAATGTCTATGACTTGACGGAAGTCCTCAACACTCATTTCTTCCATTGGAATTCGCTTGATAATACCAGCATTATTGACGAGAATATCAATCGTTCCGAGCTCATTTTCCACCTTCGCTACAAGCGCTTTTACCTGCGTTTCATCGGTAACGTCCGCAATATATCCATGTGCATCAATGCCTTTTGCTTTGTAGTCAGCCAGCGCTTTGTCTAAATGCTCTTGACTGCGGCAATTGAAAGCCACCTTCGCTCCAGCCAAAGCATAAGCTTCAGCAATAGCAAATCCGATACCATATGCAGCTCCTGTCACCAAGGCTACTTTTCCTTCTAAAGAAAATCTCTTAGAAAACGTGTCCATGTTTTAGTATTGTTTCGAGTTAATAACGTAGATGTTGCAAATATACGAATAGATTTCAGGGTAAACAAATCTATCGAAGTTAAAAAGTATGAAAGTCGGTTTGTTTGTCAAATACTTTGATTGTATGCTTTGTTTTGGAGTGAAGTGTAGGGTGGGGTGAAGCAAATAAAGCCTCACCCCCAACCCCTCCCCGAAGAGGGAGGGGAGTAGTTACTCTTTGAAATGAAGGGAGTTGTTTGAGGGGTGATTGGGAGTTGTAATGAGGTTAATAATTAAAGGTTAAATGATTTGGGGCAAATCATCGCATAATTTGCCGTGTTTTATCGCATAAAATGACGTAGATTATCGCATAAAATGACGCAAATTATATTATGATTTTTATTATTCAACGCCGTAGGTGTTGTACCTTTTCGACGTAATCCACCATATATTTTGGCGCGAGATAACGCAATTCATGTTATGGATTGAATATTTCAACGCCGTAGGTGTTGCGCTTTTGATAGCCCAGGGTTGCCAAACGATAGTGCAGGCTACCCTGGGTTGAGGTATAGTGTGCGTGGAACAACGCCGTAGGTGTTGCGCTTTTTCGGATTAATCCCCCATGAAAGGGTTCATTATAAGCGTGCCTTCACAGAAAAAGCTCAACACCTATGGCGTTGAATCTCCTTGCGAATGTTTACCCGGGGTAGGCTCGTTCCTCGCCAACCCCGGGCTATCAAAGACACAACTCGATTCATAATGGTGAATACATTCATCGGAATATTGGCATGATTTCTACGGCATCAGTGATTAATAAACAATTTTTTGGTTTGTATTAATGAATTAATTGTGATACGTTTTCATTGATATACCATTGAATCATGCCATAAATAATAAATCAACACGCATTTCTCAACGCTGTAAGCGTTGTACTTTTGATAGCCCAGGGTTGCCAAACGATAGTGCAGGCTACCCTGGGTTAGTATATGTTGTGTGGGAAACAACGCCATCGGTGTTGCGCTTTTTCGGATTAATCAGCTATGAAAGGTTTCATTATAAACGTGGCTTCACAGAAAAAGCTCAACACTTACAGCGTTGAATCCCCTTGCGGATGCTCACCCGGGGTAGGCTCGTTCCTCGCCAACCCCGGGCTATCAAAGACACAACTCGTACCGAGTTGCGTGGTGAGAACATTCATCATGGTAAATGTAATCAT
>QWCT01000310.1_pt1 | contig 52982 bp, 62 predicted proteins | sample 1972681 | NCBI WGS metagenome assembly QWCT01 (sample SAMN09866701, study PRJNA288562) | Human oral metagenome isolate pre3_saliva, whole genome shotgun sequencing... | isolation source: mouth | host: Homo sapiens | place: USA: California
AGTCGAGGAAATACTCTGTAAGGATTGTGTTAGCATCGACCTCAACAAAGATGAGGATTGCAGACGTTCCCTTGATGTTATCGAGCTAAATCTTGTGTCTGAGAAGTATATCAACGAAAGCGGTACGGCTGCCCTTGAACTCAACCCAGACGCAAGAATGGAAGCTGATAGACACATGATGGAGTGGGACAAGAAAAACCATAAGAAATATGAACTCACTGATAGACAAGCAGACTATCTAAGAGAAAACTATCATTTGAAAACTAACAAGGAACTCGCTGCCTTTATCGGATGCGGCTTGACAAAGCTGCGTGAGTTCGCAAAGGAATTAGGTCTAACAAAAAAGAAGATAGCATGAGTAGAACAAAGTTTTGTATAATGGCAGTTGTAACCCTTGCTACATTTGGGTTTGCCATTTACGTACATAGTAACAACAGACTTGTAAAGGGTATAGTTGTCGAGAAATCGGAGATACCCGAACACTACGAAACGATAGATAAGGGTGTCTTACCTTATGAGCAGAAATACATTAATGCTCAGTATTTCGTCACCCTTTCGTTTCGTAATCGAAAGGAAAAGATAGCTGTAGACTGGGTGACGTTCGACAAAGCAATCGTAGGCAAAGTATTAACAATCAAAAGATAAAATATGGGAAAGAGAGATTTTCAAGAACTGATGAATTTTGCAAGGGCTAATAACCTTATGAACGTTCCATTGTACATTGTCATTCAGAAGTTTATGATTTACAAAGGGAGTGCCAAGTAGGTGCTCCCTTTTTTGTTTATACGAAAAACCCTGCTTGTCCTCTCGGATTGCAGGGTTATCCTAAAATAATCTTACCTGAAAAATAACTAAAAACCTAAATCTATGTAAAACAAATTCAATACCTAACTCCTACAAAGTTAGCAAATTTTTGTGGAAAATGCAAGAGAAAAAGAATATTTATTCAATGAATTTACCGCAAATTCTTTCAAATATTGCAAACATTGGAAAGAATTGCAAGATTGAACAGCGAGTATCAAGAATGATACTCGCTGAGAGGTGCGAAAAGGTTTCTAATATTCTTCCCTGAATGTAAAGTCTTAAAACTATCCACTAACTCGTCTCTAACGTATATCTTAATATCTTTTGGATAATCTATTCTATAGAACAGATAAATCAAATCAGGAATTTCAAAAGCGTTCTTTTGTCTTAGAATTATCCTTTTAATTTTGTTAGAACCTATTAGAGCGTTTGTTGCGAATATAATATCAGTGCAAATTTCGTTCACATCTATCTCTTCTAATGAGGGACACCCACGAAAAGCGAATATATTATGTGTTATTTGTTGTGGGAATTTTATCCTACGAAGTTTAGGACATGACTCAAAACTGGTCTGATAAATTGCGTCAATATTGAAAGATTCTAAATCCTTAGAAGGGTCAATAACATTACTTTTTTTGAATACAGTCCCGATGGAACTAACAGCTGCTGCTTCCTCCATAGAGAGCTCTCCATCACCGTCTTTGTCCCAGTTTTCAACGCAAATACGCTTCACCTCTGGGTCCTCGAACCTTATCCACCACTTAGCTATGTTCAATTTGAGTTTTGGATAGTGGGTCATCAATGCATCGTAAGTATCACGATATGCACCAGTGGTGAGGTTGATTGTGCCGTCAAGCACTGGATATGGGTCATTTCCGTATTGCCCTTCTGCATCGATTCCTTGATATGTGCCGTCTACCAACTGGGAAAGTTTATCGAATGCTCGTCCATCCGTGAAAGTCTCATTGAATCCGACACAGCGCACGTAACGCAGGGAGTGAGGCACTTGCCCTACCTGTGCATCCATTATTCCAATGAGCATCTTAATCGGCTGGAGGTTGTCACACCCACTCACGAAGTAACTCATCACATTCGGAGCACATGCTTCTGTATTGCACTTCTCATTGGTGAGCTTGTCGAGATTCTTTAATTCCACGTATGACGTGGAAGCAGGATAGTCGACTTCTTCTACGGCAGCACCATCAGCGAAGTGTGCTTCGGTTAGTGATGAGCCACCAGCGAGGAACTTACGCAGACGGAAGTTACTACGCATATCGAGCGAGCCTCCAAGAGTAGAGATGTTCTGCACATCAATCTCCTCTAATGAAGTTGTATTACCGAGCGTAAGCGAAGATATAAGTATCTTCACCTTCTCTTCATTCTCATCGCCCAGTTTCAATCGCTTGAGTCGCTTGCCAATGATTGAAAGCGCACCATTGATGACATACGAACTCCAATCGCCTATATCGAGCAGGTAGTCTGCTGACTTGACAGATAGCTGCTGGTCACTGGTACCGTTAATGTCTACGACTATCTCACACGGCTTACCAGCATCCGTGCGAGCACCACGCATGATTGTAGTACCGTACGCAATAGTAGGGTACAATTTCATCGCAGGCGTCAGGCGCAGAACGATAGAGTTAGTCGTTGCATCCGCCTGTGCAGAGGTACGCACAGTGATAGCCCCTTCAGCAGTCTTGGCATCGTAGTCGCCAAAGGAGTACTTAGACATAAGGTACTGAATGCGTTTCTTTACCCAAGCAACCTCTGGAGACTTACCATCACCAAGCGACTGGCCCAGTGGGTCGGTATCGTTCGTATAAGTACCTTGCAGCATGGCGAGCTTCATTTTCTCGTACAGCTTGCCATCCTCATTATAGAGCATAGACGAGAAGTTATCTATCACAGAGAAGTAATACCTCTCGAAGTATGCAAAGAGTTTCTGCTGATGCGTACCCTTTTGCAGTCCTCCAAGTTCCTCCATCTTAGACATCATTCGTCTCATCATTTGCGCACGCTCCTCTGGATATGCCTGCTCCATTAAGTTCCACAACACAGACTTTTCACCGTTCCATACAGGCGTACCGTCAGCATAGGTATCGTGAAACTCTACCCAGTAAGGTTTTTTCATTAAACCTTGGTTTATGACTGTCAGGATAGTATCAAGGTCATCCTGACGGAACTTCCATTTACTCTTTGCCATATCTATTTTTTATTGAAATTATACGGATATGTATTCTTGGCACAGTTGTCAGTTGCTGCCTTCAACTCTACGTATAACTGATGAAAAAGCAGGTCCATAATATCCCAGTCCTGTGGCTGCTCAGCACGGAACTTTTGGATGCGTGCTGCCTTGAATAACTCATTGAGTTTAGCGACATCACTAATCGATGTGAATGTTTCCTCGGTCAATCCGTATTTATCACCGACCAACTGCTGACGAAGATTAACCACTGTTGCACCGCTATCGAGTGTTGATGGGCAGAACTTCTTATACAAGCTATCGTAATAGTATAGGTTGTATTGGTTTGGATCACCATCCTTTGCTATCCAATACTCTATATGTGTTGAATGTGGGTCAGCGTTCAGTTCTTCAAGTGTACCATTGAAAGGCTCAATAAATGTATTACACGAATATACAATATTGTAAGCCGTGATATACGACTCAACGAGTTGCTCTGCACGCTGTCGTGTTTCATTGTCTGCTGTAGTCTTATCATCCGCTGGGAGGTCAGCATAATCCAAGTCCCAGCAGTTCTCCCACGAAAGTTCAGAAACTTGGTACTGATAGGCTTCCTCCTCAGCGTTATAGCGTATTCTTCGCTTATCCCAAGGCACTTGAAACAAGGTAAGGCGTGGCGAGTTATCAGAGCCTTCAATAGACAGGAGGTCAGGGAAAAGGTCCTTGTCATATCCAAAGGTCGCAGCATCACCTTTGTCTGGACCGATGGTGAACAAACCAACAAACTTATACGTCACAGTACCGTCCTCTGCCGTCTGTTTCTCGAAGCCTACGAATGTCTCTTGATAAATAGATACTCTTGCTTCGCTGTTCTGTTCGATACCCTCGTTAGTCAAACCAACTGCCTTCCATAGGTCGGTAAATGAATTTACAGAACCCATCTTGTGGTATTGCATTGAAGACGCTATATTCTTCTTTCCTGTCAGCTTAGAGATTTTAGGCAGGTTTTTGAACAGCTCAAATTTCTTCTGTTCCGTTAGTCCGTCCTCATATACGATAGTAGTATCTTTAGCTACCTTTGCCTTCCAGTTCCATAGGTAATAAAGCATTGATGATGTACCCTGACCTTGCAGCTGAAGATTGGTAATCGTCAAGCGGTTAAGGTTCGTATTGCCATCCTTAGGGTATATCTCAAGCGTTCCCTTTGGACGATAAGACTTGCCGTACTCATACGCAGGCAGTGGCTTATCGAAAGTAAAGACATTTACCTTGCCACGCACTTTGTCGAAGTCGACCGTGGTGCCAAGCGTATCGTAAATGTCGTTATCTAATTTCTCTGCACTCTTCTCTCCAACAGTTGAGAGTGCATTGATATAGTCCTGATGCACGTTAGCTGCATCCATTGCACTGTCATACACACGAATAGAGTACAAATCAACATCCGCCTTATCCGAACCTATTACGATACCACCGCCTGAACCTATCTGCATAGAATCAGTAAGCAAGTAGGCGAACTTACGAGCTTCAATGCCATCAATGTAGAGGTAGACGAGATTAAGGTAGTAGGTGTTTCCATTCAGTACATAAGTGTACTTCTTAGGACTAATCACGAGTGCAAGGCGAATACGCACACCATCATCTGTATTCATAGCCTGAACATCTGCATTGCGCTCGCTTCGAGTTGCGAACATAATAGAAGACGGCTTAACCTTCAATCCGATATAACCCTTCTGGTAAGGCATAGCTATCGAGATACACTCTGCATTGTAGTCAGACGTGTTGTTAATCTGATAGTCAATTTCGATGGTCTTACCCGATTGCGCTGCTTCCTTTGCGAACGGCTTGTAATCAATAGTAAGACGTGAACCTGCGAGCAGTCGCAATGTGCGTGCACCTTCATCGTCCGTCACCCAGCCGTCACGTGAGAAGGCTACGTTCTGCCACTCTGCACCGACATGATCAGAGTTGATGAGATTGCGAAGAATGTTGCGGTCGGTGTCGGTGTTGTTTCTGTTCTTCGCATTCAGATAGAATACCGCTCCGGCAGTAGCAGAGTAACCCTGTGAGTTATCCACAGGGAATGGAATCGCATCACGTAGTCGCACCTCGTCTGTTGGGTGAGTTCTGAACCCAATTAACGCTGTGAAATCAGAGTTATCGATTGTCTCGACCTCGAGAGATAAGGTGTACTGCATCTTGGTCTGTGTCAGTGTATTTCCTGACACATTCTCTTGCAGCACCTCGTTATCCTTCTTCATCAAGATAGACAGCGGTGTCGTTACCGCCTTGCCGTCATATACTGCATATTCCAGTACCTTATTCTCGTACCAGTTAAGAAGTTTCTCTGCCTTATTGTTCACGACAACCATCTTCACAGTTTCGTTGTTTGCAACAGCCATGAAGTCGTAACCTACTGGAGTAGTCTGGACCGTATTATCTTCATTTGACAACCAAGCAGACAGGTGGAAGAGCCCTGTCTTATTCGTAAATGGCACGGTATATGCCACTGGCGACGAGGTATAAGTTGCGGTACCGAACTGTCGCTCATACGTCTGCTCGTAGCCTTCACCTGTAATCTTCACGTGTAGTGTCTTACTGATGTTACCGCTGATGTAGCAAGGTAATACAATATCACCTTGGTATGCCTTCCACCAGTTGAACTCAGATATAGAAAGGAAGAGTGCAGACAGCGTAATCGAATACACTAACGCAGGAGAGGTTTGCCCCGTCACCTCACCTGTAATCTTCACCATGATATTATTCTGTCCTGATTCGAGGAACTTGAAGACATCTACAGTGGTGAGTGTATTTGACTGACAGCGACCACGAGCCTTAGATACAAACGTTCCATCTCCAGCCTTAGCGAAGATCTCGTAAGTACCCCATTCTCCTGTGTCGATAAAATCGCTCTGTCCGACATCCTTAGTGCGAGACACAAACATAAACTTAATAGCACACTCACCAGCTGACTTAGATGCAGAGAGAGTAGTAGAAGGAGACTGATTGACAGCACGTAAGTAATAGAGAATAGATTGCTGTTGTCCTCCGCCACCTTGCCCAATAGGGAGTTCAGACAGTTTCATTGGGACCCACTGGTCACCATTCCATACGAGTACACACGTCTCAGACGTGAGTTCGTCTGTTTCGCTATTTACATTTGAAAGCTGTCCGAGCGTAGGGCGGTTCTTCGCAATCGTCTTCTTTACACGCTCCTCCTCAGAGTTCTGTGCGTCGATTAACTCATTGACCTTCTCGGGTAACTTGTTAAATTCGTCAGCGGTCAGTCGTCCGCCTGTCTGTTTATGTTCTAAGTAGAGTTTTTCTATCGCCATAATTATGATAGCTTGAATGGGAATGTATAAGTAAATCCGTTGTTGCCTTCTATCTCGACACCGTGCGCAAGGGATAGCGCATGACAAATGATGTCTTGAAGAAGTTTAGGGTGAGAGGAAGAATAACTCTCACCCGTATTGTCTTCGATGCCACGGATAGAAGCTTGTGCGAAGCGATTATCCTTTGTGCGACTTTCTGTGATATATACCTTGATGTGCTTCATTAAATCCGCCTATACTTTTTCAGAAGCCAAATAATGATATAAGCAATAGAAGCTAACATAGTTGCAGAGAGTGCGCCTATTGCCCATCCGCCTACATCCATCTTTATCTTCTGCCACCTACTTAACTCTCGTTCAATGACCTTAGGAACCTCGATGTGTTCCTTCTTGGTAGCACGCAAACTGTCATTGCTCGCCTTATACCTGTCAATCAATCTTTGAAGCGTCAGATTGTCCTCAGTGGCATGCCGGCGGTCACGATAACGAACTATCAATTTCTCCTTGATGTTACCTTGCTCGTCCTTGATGATAACAACGCTGTCATGAATAGCGACACTATCACGGATGTTTATCACCTGTCGAGTGATTAAGCTATCCTTGATATGTACGCTATCCTTCCTTGACATGTAGATAGTATCTGTGCGAATAGACTGCACAGGAACATACACTCTATGTGAACAGCTTGTGAGGCAGAGAGCCGTAAGTGCAAGTAATCCAATAAGGATTAACATTGAATACACGTAGTATTTAATTTCTTTGTCGTCCATAACTACACCTTTAATGTGAAACACAGTCTGCGTTGCTTCCCGTCTGCACGCTTATAGCCTACATGCACCCAACGTGATGTGTTAGATTTCTCGATAATGATCTGATCGAATGCGTACCCCTTCTTGGAGAACTCGTTAGCCATGAAGCGTTCAAACTCAGTCTGCTTACCATTGACAGGTTGCAAGTCTGCTGCATAGCCCTCGACGTGTGCGGAGGTCTTCACACCGCCTACAGCCTTATTCAATTCTGGTGAGCGGTAGCCACTTGTTACACGGATAGCAGGGCTCTCGAGTTTGTGAGCCTCGCAATACTTACCCCATTCTACACGAATACTCTCTAAAAGAGTTATCGTTTCTGTAAGGTGAACCTTCACAATAGAAGGAGGGTTGTTGTTTATCTTGAGTTGTTCAGCAGTGCTGGATTGTACCAGCTCTGCTATTGAAAAATTTGCCATACTATTCTTCTATTTTTTGATTTACATTTTTCTCTTCACCAATGTAGTCAGCGACATACTGAATAACTTTCTTTGCATCTCTATCTGAAGCTGCACTAACGACTGATTGAATGATGCGCTGCATATCAGCAGCAGTACTCTTTCTCTCTCTTGCATGTTCAATGAGACTCTTTGTTTCTATGATGAGTAAGGAAGCAGAGAACAGTAATGTACAGATAGGGAAAGTCTTAACACCTAACAGAGAACAAGACGTGAAAATCACGACATCGATAATCAAGGCGATAAGAAGAAATCGCCAATACTCACCAATCTTACCAAGCGTCTTACGCATAAGGTGCGAAGTCAAAGGCTTCTTCAACTTATTTTGCGTATAAACCCTATCCCACAAGTCGATGAAGGCTGCGCTAACGACTAAAGCCCACATCACGACACATGTTATAAGATGTGTAGCTACAGAGTGAATAAACTCTGGTGTAAACTGTAATTCAACTATATCCATACGAACACCTCCTTTACAATAGGAAAAGAAAAACACCCACGATCGCACCAAGCATACCTGCACAGACATCGAGCCAATCGAACTGCTCCTTTCTGTAGTAGTAATCGACACTCTCTTTTCCAGTCATGATGAAGAATGCTGGTACCAATGCGAAGATTAAGCACACATCAATAGCATGTAAGGCCTTGCACACAATCATCGAAACGACAAGACCAGCAAACATGTGCAGATACTTATCGCTACCGATAGCAGCGAGCCTTCCGAAAATCCTGTAAACACAATCTAAAAAACTTTTCATATTCAATTATATATTAGTTAATTACCAATCAAAATCAACAGTTCCAGTATAAAGAACACCAGCTCCAGGTGTTTCTTTAGTCTTAGTTGGAGTAAGCCATAACGGATTAACATATAAATAGTGACTTATCCAACCGCCATCAAGTTTTCTAATCTCTCGATGATCACAGATATAAACTCCAACATTATCATTGCCATTAAACGCTATCCATTCTTTGCCATATCCCATTTCAAAGAAAACATAACTGCGAGGTTGTTCACAGTTAAAGATTACCATGTCAATAGGAGCACCATAGGGAATCTCTCTGTAAAAATCAGTAAGACCTCGATGCAAACCAGGATTATCAACATCCAAAACAACTCCGTTATCACCATCTTCTCCTTGATAGCCTGGTGCATATAATGGAATTTTATAGCAGACGATATCACGTCCACCACTTTTCACAGTTACGGTAGGCAACTGTACCTGTACACCATCTGTTTCAATGTGACCTCCATGATGTACGTACATTATATCGTCTTTGATGACTGCGCAAATCTTCGCATAATGACCAAACTGTCCTTGACACCATACGTCCTTAGCATAGAAGCGTGGCAGGCGTTTACGAAAATTCCCTTCGACATACTTACGCATACCCAAATCACCCTCCATTGCCATAATAGCTTGTTTTCCTCTTTCCTCAAAATAGATACCACCAGTAGGTTCTCTATTGCTGTTAAGACATCTAAGGACCTTAAATGTTCCGCTTGCTCCATCAAGCTCACCCCCGAACTTACTATTACCAGTAACGGTGATATTCTGAAAAGTAGCCCCCTCAGCATCGATAGTCTGAGCCTTAATACCCTTAGCTACTATTGACTTTGCATCAATAAAGTAAGCATTTAGCTTTCCATCACTGGTAAAGAATGGAACTTTGCCCGTTGTTGTCGTGACCTTGAATGTGTCTGCTACAATGTCAAAGGTACTATTCTCACCATCAAGATTGAATCCGACACGCTTAAGACCTGTTCGCAAGTCAGTCACAACGGCAGAGATTAATTTACCATCAACATTAAACTCTGCTTCAAACTGCTTTGTGGTATAATGCTGAACTGATTGCCAATCTTCAATATCGAAAGGCTCACCAGTCGCTTTCGGACGAACACAAACAAGCAAGTCGTTTTTATACTTATCTTTATAAGTAGCATTACTCCACTGGTCGCCCTTATCGTAAGGAGGAACAGGCCGTTCTTGCACGAACATCCTACGCTTACCATCTGCCGTGTCTTGTGCGTGCTTAGCTGCTTCAAGCGATTTCAATACATCAGCATCCGTTATTTCATGCCAAGAGTATGAGCCATCAGGGTTGCGCTCGAAAGAATAAGCACGACCTCCACCAGTCTCAACGTATGAGCGATTGTAGTAGATGTCATGTTCATGCAATTCCTTAGTAGTATCGTCCGTCCACTCGTTAGCAGGTTCAGTGGTGAGTGTTGGTACCACGTCACCAAACCAAATCACAAGCTGCTTATCTGATTGCTGCTGAACAGCATTGATACGTCCTTGCATAGTATCCAAGAAGGCTTGCAAGGGGATATATTCGCCACTTTTAGCAGGATTCTCGACACGTATCTCGAAGTTCTGCTTATCAAATAAGAAGATAGGAGGAGGGAGGATAAAAGAATTGATACCCTTTATAATTTTAAAGTAAGGCGCACCCTCACCAGCAGCTGACTGTATGATAGCACTCTGCCTTTCCTTAACTGTAAGGTTACCCAACTGCACCACCTCGTCACCTACCTGTGGAACATCGCTACCACTCGCATAATCGTCTACATTCGTATTATCTGCAATGTCTACATAATCAGTACCAACTTCGACGACACGCCTATGCCAGTAGTGATTAGCTGTTTGTCCGTTATTATCAACAAGATTAAATGTCTCGCAAAGAGCCAAGTCATTCTTGCGCATAGAATTATACACCCTACGCCCTTCACTATCCTGCTGAACAAAATAGCACCGCCAAGCACCAGCAATCTTCTCTATTCGTGAGATAACAAAGCCACCAGCAGAGTTTACCACCTTGCCTTTAATGTGAGAGGTCTTCATTATTTCAACCTCCTCTGCCGTCAATTTCTTTCGTGCATGGAGATAATCCGTGTCGATATGCCACTGTCCATTGTCGTCCTTATAAATGCCAGCACCTGAGCCGTCCTTTACGAAATCATCGCCAAACTCAATACCCTTCAAAAATGTAATAACCTCTTGGGCGGTATCGGGGATATTCTTTCTTAGGAAGCGTGGGTCTACATAGTTCTTTATAAGCTCACTTATCTGTGTGGCATTAAGTCCGCCACCGCTGAAATTACCCGATAGGATATTATTTACATCCTCCTTTAACTGCGAGATAGTACCCTTGACAGCTTGATTGCCAACGGTTATCTCCTGAATAATCGGATAATCCAGCTTTGTAACCAACTTTATGACACGTGTCTTTAACTGATAGCCAAAGCCATCGTCAAATGTGACTTTCTGACCGATATAGAGTTTTGGGTTCTTGTTTGCGAAAGCTACCGCATTAGAGGAGAATGAGTAGTTATTGTTATCCTGCGTACGTCTTTTTATCTCCTTGATAGTTCGTGATGCTAACTCGGATTGTGCAAGCTTCGTTTCATGATCACCCATTACGATGTTAAACAGCACGACCATATTACAAGTGAGGTCGGGGAGATTCTTACCACGTGGGTAAAGTCCCTCGCTCTCATTGGTAGGGATAATGGTATCTCCGCTTTGATACTTGAGTATTTCGAAATCACCCTTTAAGATGTCTACGCCACTATCGCCCTCGTTTGGCTTTGCTGCTATTGGGTTGTTTACTTCGTGGTAGTGGAGTTCAAAACCATCCTGCCCATTAGGCTGACCGACAAGTTCCTGCGTAAGGACGTCATACTTCCCATCTACAGCGTGTGTGTTAACCTTAAATATTCCTTTAAGCGTGTACCCTTGTAATACCTGCTTTGTTCTGTCTATCTCATAGTCATACCAATAGTGAGTAATGATGTTTCCGCTTTCGTCCTTATCGTGAGTTATATTGATAGCGGTCTTGCCATCTATCTTAGTGACAGACGGGAACGCCAAGCGCATATACCAAATAGTATATGTCTTTTTGTTTCCTCTGCTGTCAAGTTCTATTGTGTTTGTCTGAGAGTTCTTGAGATAACGCACGTGCTTACGGACGTTATAAACATATAAATCTATATGCGGATAAACATCATCAAAGGAGAGTGCAAGCGTTTGCTTGATTTCTCCTGACGCTTCAAATGCTTCCTTTGTGATAACGTTCCCTTCTGTGTCTACATAGATATATCCGTCAGGGTAAACAGACTTGTCAAGCCCTAATCGTAGGAGTGTGGCAACGTTGCCAGTGCCCACAAGTGCCTTTGTAGACATATTCTTTGTTGAACCCTGCGGATAGAAACAGTTATAATACGGCTCTTTGCTATCGCTTACAGATGCTTTCTGTATATTTTCGTGTACCTTTAATGTCGGTACGTCCTCACCAAGATTTATGCTTATCTGACCGAAATACAAAGCCTTATGCTTCCACGATAAATGCCATTCACAAGCGTTATTCTTGCAGCCTTGAGCAATAGAAGATAATACGGAAAGTATATCATTCGATGATACGGAAAATGATACGGAACTATCTACATTACCGCAAAGGGTGAATGTAAACTTTTCGCTCTCTGTCGTTATATTGAGTGCTTCATTGATAGCCTTGCAAGCGCGTTGTAAAGCATCTGTTGTTAGTCCATCGAAAGACCATTCTTGTTGCTTCAAATCGCCCTCTATATAAAGAAATGGCACACGTGAAAGCCACATCAAAGGGTGCTGAAACTCGGGAGTGTACTTAAACCCTTTGTCGTCCTCTGTCGGTGTGTACGGACTGAGTAACCTATACTTCAAGCCGTCATCAAATGGTATAATATACGCACCTGCTGGCAAGGTGAGTTTTACATCACTCTGCCATGATAACCTTATAAGGTCACTTCTGCCTAACTCTTGCTCGTGTTCTGCGCCCTCTGTCAGTGTCGCATCGAGTATCTTGCTGTTATGAATGTCGTATATTACCATAATCGCAAAGATAACAAGAAAAGAAAGGGTATGGGAATGGTATAAAAACAGAAAAGCCACAACAAAAACGTTGTGGCAAATCTTTTATATGTGGTTAAATTACTTTGTAATTGCTTTCTGTGCTATTGGTGTCTATCTGCTCGGATAGAAGATGTAGTATTACATCATTCATAGCTACGTATGCTTTACCTAATGCTTCTTCAAACTCTTTATCATAACCTAATAGGGTTTCATGAACCTTGCCTAAGGTGTTAAAGCACTCATCTAATTTCTTTTTGCAATCGAACAGCTCTGCCGTTTCTTTGCATAGGGTTATTGTCTTAATCTCGGTCATAGTCTTAATTGTTTTGTAATTTGTTGATTTTCAGCATGGTCGATTTTCCGTCTATGGCTTTTTTCTTTGAAAGCCTTATGTATACCTCTGTAACTTGCTGATTATCACCATATCGCATTTTTGCGACATGGCTTTTTCGCTCATTTATGCAACGCTTAAAATAGAATGGATAAATTCACGCCCTTTCGATGTCCATACGGTTTGCATCTGTGTACCTGTAGAACCATCTTTATGTGTGAATATACGTGGTACTGATTTTGTATACCCTTTACCATCATATTTAGCAAATAACAGCCATTGTCCGTTTTGCTTGTATTGTATGCCACGTTCTTTTAATTTGTTGTTGAGGGTCTTTGCACCCCAACCATATTCTTTAGCTATTTGTGTAGTGGTGAAAGTGCCATCTGATGAAATGTATTTATCCCATTCTATAACTTTTGGTGCTTGTTGCTTTAGTTGAGTATCTTGCAATACAATACGCTCGTTTGCCTGTGCATTCTGTATTTCAAGCCGTGCTTTTTCTTCTCTTTCTTGTTTCAGCTGTGTTGCCATTCTGATAACAAGGTCAGGGTTGTTCACCATTTCGTCAAGTGTTGGCTGTGTGGCTGTCATGCCATACTTTAGCAGCTCTTTTATTCTATCATTGCACCAAATAGCAAAAGCAGGGCTAAGCCAACGTGCGAACTCTAATGCTACATCTTCGTGCATCCATGTGCCTTGCTCAAACTCATTACTGTTACCTTTTTTAACGACAACTAATTGTGATGGGCAAATCTGCCTAACAGCTGATAATGAGTTAATAAACTCTGATGAAGCATTGGTGCGCAACCAGTCTTTTGTCGTTTTTCCAAAAGATTTTGCCATCTCTGTTGCATTTACCATCACATTTTTGCCGTTTGCAAAAGAAATCTTACTACCTTTGTAATCGTAAACAATAGGTGTGTTCATATTTGAATATTTTGTTTATACTTGGCAGGTCAACCCCCTGCCATTTTTTTGTTTATAAAACAAGGGCAAAAACTAAGAAGTCTTGATGTGGTGTTTAGACCTCGAAGTTAATGCCCTTTAAATATCTTCTCTACCACCAAACACCACTAAGGCGGTTATACTTTGCAAAGATATTACTTTCTTATCTTCTTTTTCTTTTATCTTTTGTGAGTAAAACGACAACGCTTCGATTGTTGTTTTTTCTCTGTTTCTAATGCGTGTGCTACTATGTCATTCACCCACGCAGATAATTCTTGTAAATTCTTCATTGTCCCTTTGGTTTATAGGCAAGCACTTTACCTAAGTTATATACTACTTGTTCTACCACCCATACAAGTGGCTCACCTTTCTCATCTGTACCATATTCATATATGATAGGCTCGCCCTTTTCGTCTGTGATAATCTCACAATAGGCAGACTTTACTTCAACAAGTGCAGATGCTCTATTTTTCGCATAGCCTACATAAAGCTGCAAGGCATCATACTGAATAGGGATAGCATTGCCGTTCTCGTCTTCTAACTCATATCCGTCTTCGTCAAGATGTACAAGTCGCTTGATAGTTGTTGGCTTTACTTCTCTAAACTCTTGCTTTTTCGTGCCTTTGATAATCTCGTCAAAATAGCACTGCTTAATAATAAGGTTTAATGTCTTCATTGTCTTAATATCCAAATTGCTTTGGTGTGCCTATTCTAAGGTTATGCACACGCTTTACAAGTTTACGACCTATATTATAACTATCACCACATATACAGCGACCTAAGAATTTATCCCATGTTAGGTTATTCATGCAGATTGTCTTTGTGCTGCCATCATCTAACAATATGGTATCACCACGCTTAATATCTGATTTGTGTACTTCTTCTATGTCGCAATCAACGATAACAACATTATTAGAGTGCTTGTAACAATATGTAATATGATAGTTCTTCATTGTCTTTGCTTTTAGTAGGGTAGGCGAACCTACCCCGATGTTGATTTATGCTATTCTAACTAAGTTTGCTTTTTTGAAACAACGCCACTCGTCTTTTTCGCAATCAAAGTACACTTGGCAAGTGTCTGCTGTTTTCTTTGTACCCTTTGTTGCTGGTATTCTTTCACTCATAAGAGTGCCGTAAGCCTCACGTAGACTGCCATCGATTTTCTGAAAGTAGAACTTAACTATTCGCTTGCTAAGGGCTGCTTTCAGCTTAATGTTTGCCCAAGCGCACTTTAACGCTTCTGATAATGTATAACCATTCTTGCGAACGAACTGCCAAGCAAGATTCATTACCTCTCTCATAGTGTTCTTTAATGTAGTACTCATAATCTTTATATTTTAATAGTTTTATATTTGTTTCTTAATCACAATGCAAAGATATAATGTTTATTCTATATTTGCAAACAAAAAGATAAAATTTATCCTATATTTAACTTCTGTTTGCAAACAAAGGGTGTATTTTATATTTGTTCACATAAAAATAAGTTGTATTTTATATTTTAGCCGTTTTTCTTGTTTTATTAGAACTTAAATACTAACTTTGCACCTATTATTATATAATATAAACTCTATGAATCTAAAAAAGGTAATTAAAGAACATGGATGGACGCTTGAACGTCTGGCATCTGAAATGAAAGGCAAGGATGGCGTAAAGGGCGTTTCTCAACCATCAGTATCGAGTATTATTAATGGGAACCCTACATTTGACAAATTGCAGGAGATAGCATCTATTATAGGTGTGTCGGTATCTGAACTCGTTGCAGACGAAAAGGACGCACCAAACACCATCATTTGCCCCCATTGTGGAGAAAAAATCGTATTAGAAGCAAAAAAAGTTTCTAATAATGCTGAAAAATAGTTTTTGTTTGTTACTTTTGCGGAGTAATAACTAAAAACTTTAATGAAATGAAAAAGTTCCTACTACCAATTACAATTTTACTCTTGACTATTTTGGGGTGTGACAGAAAGACTCCATCTCAATGCGCTAAAGATGATGTGGAGCAATATATACAATCGTGTAAGGAAGATGAAATGAAACATGAAAGGTATATAGATAGTCTCGTTAATGTTGCAACTGGTCTTGATGGAGAAACACTTGTAAGGAATAGACAAAATGCCTTAGATATTCTAAAGAAAGAATACCCTCAAATGAATGAAAAGTGGGACTCTGTGCAAGAAAGCATTGATAATATGGAAGTTTACTAAACAGGAACAAGGATAGCTTTTAACGGCTACCCTTTCTATTATGATTATCACGTACAGATAACGAACTATTAGTATTTATGCAACTACAGATATTCAAATACCAGAGTGAGGAAGAGCAGCTGTTCAATGAAATAAGAACCTTTGAGCAGGAAGACGGGAGTGTATTATTCGGTGCAACAGACGTTGCCCGTGTGTTAGGATATGCAAGCCCAGCGGATGCCGTTACAAGGCATTGTAAGGGGGTCGTTGTTTTGGCGACCCCCACCCCTAATCAGTGGGGAACGATTGTTAATCAGAATATTAAGTACATACCAGAGGGGGACGTATATCGTCTTATCATTAAATCAAGACTCCCAAGCGCAGAGAGATTCGAGAAGTGGCTTTTTGATGAAGTTGTACCCTCAATCCGCAAACGTGGGTATTATGGAAAGATTGACAGAGCAGCACTACCGAACTTCATTGAAAGGTATAAAGAGAACTACCATAAACTCCCAAGAGATTATTTCTCAGTCATATCGGAGATGTACGCACGTCTATATATGGAACTTGAAAAGGTAGGATATGTAATACCCGATATGGGCGAGCATGGGCAGCAGATGATGCCAGATATTAGCGTTGGGCGTGGGTTTGCAAACTTCCTCAAACGCCACAAGTCCGAATTTTACGATACAGCAAAAACTTATCGGCATACATTCCCAGACGGTAGGGAGGTAGAAGCAAATATGTATCATATAGATGCTTTGCCGATGTTTATCCGCTACATCAACGAAGATTGGATACCTAACCGTGCTATGGAATATTTTAAGAAGCGAGACCCATTGGCTTTGGACTATCTCCCTAAGCTATTAGGTGTAAAATAAAAGGTAGCCGTTAAGCTACCCTCTTTTTATGTCCTATTGGTGGGGTTTGGTTCTATGAAAGCAAGTCCGAGTTTTGCAAAGGTTCGTTCTGTATTCCGTGCAAAGGTGCAACTCTTTCCAGTGTATTTGAGGTGATAAACATCCGTGCCATCATTAGGGACTTGTATCGTCACGTCGCCCCCTCTCATAACCTCCACAAAGGCTTTGTTCTTTGTGTTGAAATCTGCCGCGTCCCTGCCCTCCATAGTGAAGTTTAGGACAATACTGCGCTCATTGACCTTAGGAGTGCCGACATACTGAACCCCATCTTGTGTGCGGTCGTTGTTGGTGATATACTCCTTCATTAGGAAATATCCGTTAAGGGTATCGAGAAAGCCGTCACCCATTCTTATGCCCCATTCTGTAAAGGCATCCTTGCCGTTAATGATTAATTCTGCCATATTACATATCTTTAATGTTCTTCTTAATGTCTGAAACGTCACTACTTAGCATTTTCAGCGTCTTGTTCATTGCAGATGTATCATCGTGGATACCCTGCAACTCAAGATAGGAGTTTGCTTGTATCGTTCTCAGTTCGTCTGCAATATTCTTTTGCTCTACCGCTAACATCTGAACACCTCGCATAGATGCGTCCATCGTGCTTAATTTAGCCGCCAGAATGTCCTTTATTTGGTCACGTGAGATATTCCCTGCCGTGGTAAGCGCAATAATGTTACTTGCCTGCTCAAAGGTGATAGATGTCACTCCGTTAGCGGTTGCTGTCTGCGAGCTGTCGCCCTCCCTTGTAATATCTATTCCTTTTGCCGCAAATCCCTCTTGTAGCTGCTTTAACAGACTTTGCGCTACAGGCAAATAGCTATTCATACTATCCACTATCTCGCCAGCGAGTTGAGCAGATGCCGCACCGAGTTCGTTCTCGTTAATAGACTTCATTGCATAAGCCTTGTATAAGTCGGATAGCTTTTCCTCATACTGGCTAAAGACATTCTTCAAAAGGAGCTGTTTAACCATATCCTTTGAAATCTCAGCAAAGGTCTTTGAAGCCGAGTTCTTGAACTCAGAAAGGGCATCTTTGCCGTCTTTGAGCCATGCCCATACGGCATCTGTCATATCAGACACCAAAGGAGAGTACATCTTAGATACGTATTCATGGATAGACTTATTAAACTCATCGTATTTCTCTCTGAGTTCAACGAGTTTCTCCAATGTTTCCTTTGTCTCACCTTGTAGCTTATGTCCGTAGTTCTTTAAGACCTCGTTAGCGAGTTCCTTATCAATCATGCCATCTCCTCCGAATAGGTCTTTGCCGTACTTCTCTTTTACCCATTCTTTGAGGTCAGCTGTTTTCTGACCTCGCCAAAAAGACTTATGCTGTGTCTGAATGCGGAGGTTATCTTTTGCTGCTACTTGCCCATTCTTGTAAGTAATAGAACTCACAGCGGAGTCAATAGCCTTACCAACGATAGCGCCAGCAAGACCTGCCACTGCCACACCTGCTGCCGTGGCAACTGTTGCTGTTACGGCTGTTGCCGACAGAGCACCTATGATAGATGAACCGAGAGCACCAAGGGCAACAGTTCCCGTACCGGCCGTAAACACGCCTGCCGCCACTGCTGCGATAGCCGTCACACCTGCTACGATTCTCGTGGCGTGCTTTCATCACTGCTAAGCGATAGTCATTCACAGAGTCACGGAGTTTGTTTATCTCCGCTTGTTTTTGTGCTGCTTTCTCGTATAGGTCATCTTGGTTAGGAAGAATGCTGCTAAGGGTCTGCATCAACTGAATAGCTGCGCTTATGATAGCTAATATCACGCTTGCCGACTCAATAGCCTTCATTGCGTTTGAGCCAGCCTTACCAATAGCAGTAACGCCATCGGATATAGTCTGATAATAGGTCATCACAGATCCAAAGAGAGAGAATATCTCTCCAGTCTGTCCTCCTATCTTACCGCCTAACTCGCCCATCTTATCAGCAACACCCTGAATAGACTTCGTAAGTGTCTTATGTGCGTTTTCTATCTTATGGGTGGTTTGTGCTACCTGCTGACCTTTTGCGGCAACGTCCGCCTCGGCGTCTGCTAACTCCCAATATTCAGATACCCATTTTTTAAGGTCTTTATCGTAGCCTATGCTCTTGACTACCTTCTCGCCTTTCCTTACTCTATCTCGCCTGTTCTCGGATGCTTTTAACTCGTCCTGCTGCTTGATTAACTCATCGGTGAGTTTCTTTATCATGCCGATAGGGTCACGGCTGATAAGCTCATCAATCATTCCATTGATAGCATCGAAGTATGTCTTTACTCCTTCGGGATTGAGAGCCTCGCCTGCTGCTTGTTTGACCTCGCTAAATCGTCCGATAAGACTATTCAGCGTATCTGTAGATGCGCCTTTGAGGTCATCGAACGCTGCTACATAGTTTGGGTCTTTCTTTAGCTGTTCAAAGGCAAGCGTCATCTGTTCTTTGCCGTAGTTTGCCCTCGCTTCTGTCAGCGTGCGATATAAGGCTTCTGCTTTCTCCTTATCGCCACGTTTCTCAGCTTCTGAAATAGCCTTATATATCTCAGATACATCTTTAGAGTACTTCTTTACGAGGTCCGTCTTCTTGTCATAATAAGATTCATTAGCCTTTATAAGACTATCCTCGTATGCTATTTCTGCATTTTTGAGTTTAGCGATTTCCTCATCATACTTATGCCATGTTGCCTTTGTTTTCGCATCATAGTTCTTGTATTCTGCATCTGTATAGCGGTCGTTAGATGAAGCGTAGGCGTACTCGGAGCTGTTGTAGAAGTTCTTTCCCTTATTACTTGGGTTTGCCTCCCACTTTTGCTTAGCTTGCTCGATACGTTGCTGTTTGATGTCCTCAAATGCTCTGTCGATAGCCTCTTGCTCTTTCTTGCGGTTGAGTTCTATCTGTCGGAGCTTCTTCTCGTTGCCGTCTTTGAGGATGTCGATTTCTGCCTGCTCGGTTTCGTTTGCCAAGTCTTCCGCTTTTCGCCTATTCTCAAGTTTCGCTTTTGTTTCAATCTCGAAGGCTTTCTCGTTGGCTTCGTTCTGCTGCTCGGCTGCTTTCTCTGCGGCTTTTGCTGCTTTTTCACGTGCTTTCTGTGCCTTTTCACGTTCTTTCTGTGCTTTCTTAGATGCTGTTTCGGCACTCTTTGCACTTTTAGCAGATGCTTTCTCCTCGCTATCTAACGAATTCCCCGATAGTTTCTTGTAGCTTTCGTTAGCCGTATCAAGCTTCTTTTGAGCCTCCTCTACTTGTGCAACAGTCGCTTTGCCACTTTTTTTTAGGTTTTCCAGATGAGTTCTTGCTTTTAATACTTCTGATTTTGCGGCATTTCTTGATGCAACCCATAGCGGTTGAGATTTTCTTGATTCCTTAATACCATTTACATAAGTAGATAGTTGTTCTATCTCCTTTGAAGTCAAAGACACCCCCTTTAGTTCTTTATAAGGGAATACGATGTTTTTCTTGCTGCCTTTATTTTTCTCTAAAGTTTTTGATAAAGCATTAAGCCTCTGATTGCTCATTTTACCAATAGTATCTTGGTATCGAGATATTGCATTACCAGCCGCGACTCTCTTTGCTTGATATCTTTCTCCGCTTGCAAGCCTATCATAATATTCCATTATATCTTTATATGGAACAAACGCACGCACACTCCACTCTGACCTATTATGTGCTGTGGCATATTGAGCGATGGCATCATCTTCGATTTTTGAATCTTTATCAGATATATTACCTCCGCTTAGTTTCTTTTCTCCATTCGCATGGAGTGTTTTACTTATCTGAGTGTACTTATTAGACTGTTGTATATGTGATTCAACGGCTTTATTGCCATCTATTACAGCTATTTCACGCTTCATTTGGATTATATTCTTCAAATGACCCTCCTCGTCAATATACTTCTGAATTATAGAAGGATAACGTGAAATAAGAATATTCATAGCTTTTCTTCTGTCATCTGTAGCTGATTTATCATCACTTGCCACAGATATAGCCTGCTCCGTAGCTGCTTTATATTGGTCTTGTTTTTCTTTTGCATCGTTGAATGTTTCATTAAGCGTATTTTGAGCAGCATCAAGTTCACTAATACCATCACTTGTTGCTATGATTGCTCCAATAAGAGTTCCCAAAGCCGCTGCTGCTGCTACATAAGGATTGGCGAGCATTGTCATATTGAGCAACTTTGTAGCCTTTTCCAACAATAGCATACGTGTATATGCAAGCGTTTCAGCAATGGTATATCCATTTGTTGTCATTGTCGCTAAGGCTACAGCCGTCCGATATATTCCAAACGCTGTAGCAAGACCTACTATAACACGTCCTACCTGCTCGTAGTTCTCGACAAGGTACGTTGCAGCCTTTACAGCACTCATAACAACACCCTCACCCTTAGAGCCTATCTCATTGAACATGTTATCAAAGGACTCTTGGAGCATTGAAATCTGACCATTGAGGGTCTTTGCGCCCTCTGATGACATACCAAAGAACTTACCACCTGCGGAAGTAGCAGAAATGAACGCATCCTGTACCATCTTTGAAGTGATAGCACCTTTCGACATCTCATTTTTAAGTTCACCGATAGATTTGCCTGTCTTGCGTGAAATTTCTTCTAACGGAGAGAACCCGGCATTTATCATTTGCAGCAAATCTTGTCCCATCAACTTTCCTGCACTACTCATCTGTGAAAAAGCAAGTGCGAGGGAATTAAATTTGCCCGAGTCACCCATTGATATGTCACCGATAGCCTTCAGATAGCTGATAGACTTCTCCGCTTCGATACCGAAAGATGTCATCATCTGCACTGCACCGACCATATCCTTTGTGTTCAGCGGAGAAGCAAGGGCATATTCTTTAATTTGCCCCATGATATTGTTTAGACGTTCCTCGTTACCACCTAAGAGGACTTTAAGGGATGTTTCCATGCTCTCGAACTCTGCACGGACGGATATAATTCTGCTTGCGAGTTCTTTTAACCCCATGCCGCCAAGAATCATGCCGCTCATCTGCTTGAGCTTACCAGTAAGCAGGTTCATGGTTTCTGCTGTTCCGCCACCTTCTTGTCGTAATAATGCGTATTCGTCACGGAGTTTCTTTACTGATAACCTTGCCGTTGCCTGCTCTTGTGTGAGAGCAAATAACGATGCCTTCTCTTCATCAAGAGCCTTTTTGGCTGCTTTCCACTCTGCAAGTTTGGCATCAGATGTTAAAGGGGATGACTTAACAGACTCACGATAAGCATCGCCCAACCGCTTAACATCAGCGGCAACGTCCCTAACTACTCCTTTCTGAGCAATAATCTTCTCTGTAAAGTCATTGACACCCTGCGATGCTGCAAATATCTTCTGCTTAAAGTCTGTTTCCATTGCAACAGATGCTTCGGCAATCTTACCAGTGACATTCCCTAATTCCTTAGAAGTCTGTTGTAATTTACTATTCAGCTTATTAAAGGATGTAGGGTCTTGAATAGCATCTACACCTTTAATCTCCTGCTTTAACTTCGTTATCTCATCTCGTAACCGCTGAACCTTTTCATAGTCCGCTTGTACACGGAATTTCAATTCTGCCATATCTACTTTCTTCTCCTTTTTGCGAGTTCCTTACCACTGATTTTCTTCACCACATCACCGAAAGCCTCGTGTTGCTTGTCTTTCTGCATGATAATGAGGTTACGATAAGGAATTTGATTAACTACTTCGTCATACGTTAGATGCAAGCTATCCATGAATGACGCTATTTGTCCCAAAAGGGTTTTATTTCCGACTACTTCGGTGTTGCTGCCAGCAGGCTTGCGTTCTTCGTCAAACTGACAGCTTTCAAGAAAGGGGCTATGCCGATAAGGTCAAAACCTGCTGCAAGCGCATCTACGACCTCCTCAAGAGTTCCATTGCATAATTCCTTGGTCTTGGATAAATCGCCTGCCATAAGCCACGAGAGAGCCTTTGCGTATGCTTCACTATCCTTTGCAGATAGGAGCATCTCTTTTATCGAACTACCCTCTGATAGATTTATGTCACTGATACACGATATAGCACCTGCCAACCGCTTGATCGTAGGAGGTTGAATAGCGTATGCTTGGTTATTCACGTAGACAATCGCATAGTCATTGCCTAAGATTGCATCTGATACTAATTTACTTGCTTTACTCATAATAGAAAATAAAAAAAGGGTGGAGGTGGTCTTTTCGCCACGTTCCACCCCAATGTTATCCTGAAACTTTACCCTATGCCAAAGCCTTAACCTCTGACTCGTCAAAGTTATACTCTGGTGACACACCATCAACAATAGGAGTCTGAACAAGACCCTTGACTGCAATAGCGATAGCCTTGTCGGTGTTCGCCTCACGTGCTACAATCTGACAGTTAGGGAAGATGAACCATACATCGTCCTCAGTCAGACAGAACAGAGCCTTTTTGATGACAACCTTATCAGTAGCTCGCTTCCAACCAACGATGTCATCCTTGTCAGTGCCTGCACCTCCCTTCTTGATGACTTCACCACCCATAAGAGCAGCTTTGGCAGCATAGTCATACTGACCGATTGAGAACTGAGGGGTAATCTCTCCTTGAGTGGTGTCATAGCGGTATGCTTGACCCGTGAGCTGGTTCTTGTATGGAGTAACAGAAGCCTCGCTCTCCTCAATGTTCCATGTTTCACCATGCACATTCATTACCTCATTCTTAGCAGTCTTGGCAGCCTTGATGATTGTACTTGCACTTGCTGCGGTAAGGTCATTCTTGATTACGGAAATGTCAGCATAAAAAATCTTCTTAATGCCAACGGCTGAAATTTTTCCCATATTTACTTTACGTTTAATGCGTTAAACAATATTCTACAATTAATAAAATGGCACTTCAAAGCAGTGTCCGCTTCAATGTGGATAGTATCTATCTCATAGTTGTACCTTGTTCCGTCAAACTCACCCGTTACGCTTTTGAAGAGTTCTTTTGCCTTTCGCTCTAATTCCTTTAATCGAAGTGTATTGGCAATTTTCGCCCCCAAATCGGGAACGCACAGATTGACTTCACAAAAACACTTCTCCCAATACTTGCTCGGTGTCTGTCCTTTTACATGGATAGTAATGCGTTCATCTTTCAACTCACCTGTAAGGGTCTTGCCGAAAGGAACTATCTCAATCCCAAACGCCTTGCAATCTCGGTAGAGAATATCTGCTATGTCGGTAGTTACTATCATTCAAACATTTCTTTTAGTTTCTTTTCTGCTCTCAATGCTGAACCGCTTAAAACCTCAAACCCCTTAGCCTCGACATAGGAAGCGTAATCAGCGGTATTCTCTAATGTCAGTCCGTCCTTGTCTACATCGAATGTATTGGACGTTCTCAAAGTAAGTGTGTGGTCTTGGTATGTTCCGCTTTCCTCTGCATCCTTAACGGCTGCATCGCCAACGTCTATCATACCTTTCTGAACCTCCCAATCTAAATCATCAAAGAACTGGTCTACATCTGAGAAATCACTATCTATAACCATAATTCAGAGTTATTGAAATAGTTAGCATTCTTTACAATGTAAACCTTACCTTCTCCTCGTACGCTTTCTCCCTCAAGACATCTTACCTCTGTACCTGCTTTAATATCGACATTCATATCACATACTACGTGGAAATTAGGTCTGAACACATCACCATTAGGAGAGTTAAACTCTTTTGTGGTGTTGTCATCACAACGGCACTTACAGAGTGTTACCCACTCTTCACCTCCCGTGTTAGGGATTGGGTGTCCGTATTCGTCCTCTTGGAGTGGTGTTACCCTTTTAACCTGCAATATGTGGGGTGCAAATATCATAAGATACGTATCTTCGGTTTATTATCGTTGAGTTCGTCCTTCAATCCGTACTTCTTACAAAGGAGAGAATAATAGTCCTTTACGCCTTGAGTGTTCCACGACATAGAGAAACCACTCTCATTGATAGAAGTAGGACGAAGTAAAAGGGATGGAATAAATCGGGCAATAGCAACAGAGATATTATCAATTACATCTGCGTCTACATCGTCCTCTATATTCACACGTGCATTGAGAGACATATCCAACAAGTCAGCCTCCGACACTTGTATGCCGAAGGACTGAAACTTGCTTGATATGTAGTCCCTTACGTTCATTTTGTCAACTTAGTAAGGTCAAGTGTGGTAATGAGAGTTGGGTCTGCAATCTGTGGAATCCACTCAGCGGTGTACTCTAAGTAACGTCCGTTGTGGTCACGATTAGCAGCCACAAGCATATCACCATCACCAGTAGGAGTATAGGTCATGCCTGGCACTGGGTCGGTCTGCTCATACGGCGTGTGGTAGCGCATATAGCCAACCTTATCCTGTGGGAGGAGTGTGATATGACCATCTGCATAAACCTGTACGTTCTTGCCGTTCTGCTCCTTCACGTAGTCATCCTTGATTTCGATAGCAGGGAGACCAATACCCGTGAAGAGGTCAGAAGCAAGAGCAGACGTTACAAGACCCGTAGAAAGATACATCTGATTAGAGCCAAGCTGCATCTTGAACATCTCACCGAACTCAGAAGAACCGATGATGTGCTTCATGAATGTGCCACGGCTCATAATCATCTTTGAGTACTTACCGAAGTCAGGAGCAAGCTCGTTAAGTTTGTTCATGAGGTAAGTTACCATCTTCTTCTTTGCGCCGTCTATAACGTCACTATCCTGCAACTCGATAGCGTTCATAGGAAGTTCGATGTTGAGGAACTCGGTAGCGTTCTGTTCTGACTGCGCTTTGTCCTTATTACGGACAGAAGCCTTACCCGTCATAAGGAGGTCGCCAACAACCAAATCCATACGCTTGTGAGCAGCAAGCATCACCTGACGATAATCATCGTAAATAAAGCTAATGATGTCGTTAAGTGCTGACACTTGTCCAGCAGCGTTCGCCTCGTTGTACTTATCAAGCAAGTCCTGCAACTCTGATAGGCGGTCTACACTCATCTGATAGCGGTCACCAAGATAAGCAATCTCACCAACTCCGCTGCCCATATTGGCACGTTCACGGATTGGCTTTTCGCCAAATTGCGAGTTGACAGAACCTGCCATCACACCACGAACAGAACCGATATAGTCCTTGAATACTCGTGTAGTGGTCTTACGCCAGTCGAGGAACTCCTGCCAATAGATAGCGTCCTTACGAGTTTGAAGGACACGATTGATAACTGCACCTACAATAGCAGGCTCGTTAAATAATGATTGAATAGTCAATATCATAATTCTGTGCCCTTTCTTTTACTCGTTAAACTGGAAGTGAGGGAGGTTAGCCTTGTCCTTTGCGGAGAAAGGAGTTACCAACTTCTCTGGTTCAATCTCAAATGCACGCTGCAAGAGTGCCACGCTATTAATACCCTCGACAACCTTATGCGTTTCATAAAGTGCGGAGTTAGCGACGTTCTTAGGGGTAGTGCCATCTGCTGCCTTAGCCTCAAACAACACATCACCAGTCTTCAATGCACCCATAGCTGCACTGAGTGTGAGTTCGTCATATTCAGCCTTTGACTTGTCAATGGCGTTAACTGTTGCGCCCTTAGTGCCATTGCCGAGGATAGTTCCCATAACCACGTATGAACCCTTAGCAATCTTTACCTTGGTGTCAGTTGCACCAACATTCTCCTTTACGAGAACATTTACCACAATCTTTGCGGTCTTTGCCTTGAGGTCGGCTGCAATAGGAGTGAATGATGGAACATAGCTGCCTATCGTCAATCCTGCGACATCAAGGACGTAATTGCCACGACGACGAAGACCAGTAGAGACATCGTAACGCTCTTCTTGTTCCTCCTTTGGTGGCAAATTGTACTTAAATCCTGCCATAACTTACTTTTTGTTTTGTTCTACAATCTCTTGTGTCCCCTTGTTGATTTGTTCAGCAATGGAACTAATCTCGCTTTTGTGTTCGTTGTTTCCCTCTTCGGGAGACTTTGCGAACTGGAATCCACCATTCTGCATCTCCTGCTTCACATCGGTGAAGTACTGATTAATGTCTACATCATCAGCGATTTGCTTTCCTTTATAGACATATTCAGGAATACCGAATGACTTTGCCACTGCTGCAATCTGTTGGTTGCGTTCGTCCGCCTTTGTCTTTGCGTCCATTGCAGCTAACTTCTCGCTCAAAGTCTTGTTAGAGTCAATAAGACTTTGAGCCCACGCTGGCACTTGTTCCGTTGTCTGTGGAGTTGGTGTTGGAAGTGGGTCTTGTGGCTTTGGTTCCTCGATTGGCTTTCCGTCCTTGATGTTGTGCTTCTTCTCGTAGTTTGAAACTGCGGTTTTCTGCGCACCATCAGCCCGATAGTCGCCATAGCTTGTTAGTACGTCTTGAAAGGAGATACCCTCAACGATAGAGTTTACCTTGCTCTCGTCCGTTACTCCTTCAGCTTTCTTGCTTGCAATGCGCTGAAGTGTGGCATCCTCAACCCCTTGAAATTTGGTTTTAAGTCCTGCCAAAATTTGTTCGTAAATGTTCATACTTTATAAAGTGTTAACTTGAATAAATCTTTTCAAATTTACACATTATAAAAGGGGGATTTGCGTTTTTCAGCGGTTCAAAAATGACAATAAGACGGTTGTAACAAAAAGCCGCCTATACTCACGTACAGACGGCTGAAATAATACATAAACATTTGTGTAAAGAAGCTATTCTTGCGTTTGCGATGTTGGTTGAGTTTCCTTTTTATCTTCTTTGATTTGTTGCAATTCGTCTTGCAACTCGCCATAGTTGGAACAATAGGCAACGCCATGTTCTGTTGACCACACGCCACCACTGACGGCAGCAGCAGCTGTATCAACCTTATCTCTTTCGCTATCAATCATGAAAGGAACAATCTCCGTTTCGATGCTTACCGTCTTACTTGCGGCTTCGAGTGATGTGTTCAGCGTACCAATAGCAGATGTGAGGAAATTAACACGTCTTTGGAAAAACTCTCCCAATTCCTCTGCGTGGTTCTGTACTGCCATGTGAGCAGCCATAAAGACATATCGGAAAGCTGTACCACTAAGGGCATTGCCCGTGCCTTTGAGTTGGTCGAACGATATGCGAGGGGTGTTCGTCAGTCCGTATATCTGATTAAAGTAGGTTTCAATCTCTACTTTGATCGGGTCGGAGGATTGATTCCATGTGAGGTATTGCGCATTTGCACCATCTCCCGTTAATTGCATCATTCTGTTTCTTGTATCACCGCTCAAGTTGTCAGGTTGTAACTCTCCAAAGAGCATAAGGAGAGGAAAGAAATGATTATCAATACAATCAGCATAACCACTCAAACACTTCTCTAATCGGACACGTAACTGTTTAACCTTTGCGCATAATGGCTCGGGACGAAAGGCATACATGACAGGGAGTTTCTGAAACTGATGCGCGAACGTACGTTCTACATTCTCCGACCATGTCTTATCAAGTTCCCACTGATACACCTTATCTGCGGTAATAGTCATGAATACGGTGTGCTCGTTGCCGTCTAAATCTTTCTTTTTGTACTCACGAGAGAAAGCTATCATGTTGCCGTTATCATCAAAGAAAGGATATAATGTATCACCGCGGAAAGGCGACCATATTTGCGACCTTAACTGATACTCTGGTACTTTATTTCCAAAGAGGGATGCAATTCTGCGCTTTAGCTGTGCCCAAAAGCCATCATCTTTGACAACATACCAATACTCCGCCACTTCCTGCTCTGATAACCACGAACGGACTAATTTGCGGTTTTGGAATTTCAGTTTATTCTTCTTGAATACCTGCTTGATGGTTTCAAACATATTCTTTTCTCCGTCATCTTCGGGATTACAGTCAAGCGTGGGTTCTGTACCTACACAAAAGGCGGTATGGATATTTACTATATCCTGCTCAATAGGGAGTGCAATACGATTAGGCTCTTTCATTTCGTATTGCGCAGGGATATGTGTAGTCTTTCCGCTTTCTTGGTCAAAATGCTCTTCCTCCATCTTTACAAGGACTTTAATCTTCTTGTAGAGTTCAGGGTTCATAATGTCATGTTTTGTCATGTCCCAATCAGCAAGATTTGCTGATGTGTCGGGGAGAGGATTGCGCCTGCCTTTCTTAAGGTAACTAATCTTCTTATCAATGTCCTCAAGTGCGAGGATGTCGTCTAATGTCTTTATCATATCGTTATCCTGTTTATCGAGCAAAGGCTGCTGCCATATCGCCCTTTGGTTTCAAAATCTTTCCTAAAAGCTGACCAAGTACATAATACCGAACCGCATCTATGCCGTGGTTATATTTGTCTATTGGTTGGTTGATGTAGTTGCCGTCCTTATCAGTGTCCCACACATACTTTCTGAACTCTGTGCGGAGGTTATACGACCGCTCTGTAACAAAGATATGGTCAAAGGATAGCATCTTATCTATTCCTGCTATGATAGAGTTGCCACTCTTATCTACGGGGTAAATCTTTATACCTGCGTTATGTATCTCTTGTATCAGTCGGGGGTCTGCACTCTCTGAGAACACCTTTAAGTTGCCAAAGCGTTTGAGTTCCTTTGCGATGTCAGAGGATAACATACCCGTGCGATAGAAGATTTCATCAAGGTATAAGTCATTATCAATGATACCACATAGTATTCCTGCGCTCGGGTCGTGGGTAAAACCAAAGTCGTCACCGATGGCAACTTTCTTGCACCATTTCGGAAACTCCTTAACAATGCCGATTTTCTTAAATACTGCACCTTCTGCAACGTCTGCCCATCTACCCATGACAGTATGAGCGTATTTCTCGGGGTTGTTAGCCTTCATATCCTCAACCTCCTTAATGAACTCATGGGAGAGGTTCTCAGCGTTGTCTAAGTAAGTAGTATGGATATGTAGTACATTCGGATGTGTACTAATCTGAACAGGCACACCATCATACATCACCTCCTTATGGGTATTCTCTATAAACCGCTTATAAACCCAATGGTTATTATCAGTAGGGTTCATAACGATAATAATTCGGTTCTGTATTCCCTTCTGACGGATGGAGAGCATGATTGTTTCAAACTCTCGCTCTGATACCCACTCCTCCGCCTCGTCTACTACAAAGGTTGTAACGCCGTGAATAGATTTCAACTTTGCCGTTTGGTTTCCCGAACTTGTCTTGATACCTCTAAACATGACTGCACCACCGCTGCGGAGGTTCTTTACATCTGTTTTAGTGTGCGTGTACCATTTCGAGTTTCCATCAAGTTCCACCTTCTCCATAAACTCGGGAATAACAGACATTCCTGCCGATACCATTGTGTAACGAGTATATAGTATCTGGTGGACTATCCGCTTTGCAGGAGTTGGATGTTTTACCTCAAACAACAGACGCTCAATGAAAGTGGAAACATTGAAACTCTTTCCACTTCCACGCCCACCAGTAACAAGAATGATGAACTTATCCTTGTTATGGTACAACGGAGCATATATCTGTTGAGGGGTTATTCTATTCATTTGTATTGTCGGTCATCCATTTGTCAATGTCGATACCATTCTCGGAGTACAAAGCATCTTCATCGTCTTGTTTCTTCTCCATTTTGCGCCATGTTGGGTCGTGGTGATAGAGTAGGGTAGCAATAGCCTGCATATTAGGAGGTAGTTCCATTTCGGACTCTTGCACTACAGCTTTATCTGTCAACGTTACCCATCCTGTGCCACCGCAATGAGGGCATTTCTTGTCTGCCCCCATACACTCGCACTTGTCCTGAACGAACTTAACTATCCTTGATTTGGTCTTCTTTCCACCAATCGCACCCTTGATATATGTACCACGAAGCAAAGCTACAATTCTTGTCCGTCCATGTGCTAAGACGTTAGTTATACGTTCTCCACGCCTTTTGTTTTCTTCATCCGTCCAATTCTCATAGTTGCCGTTTTTCATGCAAGTGAATACCTCTCTGCATAGATTAAGCTCGTTTGCTATCTCCTCATCCGTGTATCCATTCATTGCAAGACCTTCTATGCGCTTGTAGAAATCTTCGCTATCGTAGTCGTGTTTTGGTTTTGCCATAGCTATTCAGTTAAAAGTGTTTCTATCTTTTCTGAAAATACTTCACCTTTAAGGAACTTCTCATCGGGGTTAAAGTCGAACTTCTCACAAAATTCCGCCTTTGCCTCCCAATTATCGAATGATAGCATAAGATAAGCGTCCATGTTTGCGACTGCCTTTGTAGCTGCTTGTTTCACTTCTTCTTTTACTTGCTTCATGTGTGCCACCTTTTCGGCTCTCTCGGCTTGCTTTTGTGCTACTTCTGCTTGGTGTTCCTCCCTGACTGGTTCCATGAGGTTGTCAAGCTCACCTACAATGCTGCTTTCTTCCTCTGTCTGAAAATTGAAATCCACGCCGATAATATCGAGGTCTTGTTCTGTTAGTCCTGCGTCTTTGTAGTCAATATCGGGGATAAGCTCACGGAGTGTATCGTAGTTCCACTCACCTTGTGCTGATGGGTTGTTGAGTAAGATAAGAAGTTCTTTCTCTTCTTTCTCCTCAACGTCTATCAAATCCACACGGATATGGTAGTCGTTATCCTTTGTCTCGGCATTGTACTTTTGAAGTTCGTCCATGACCGAAAGCCGTTGATGACCGCTTACAAGGGTATATCCTGTTCGCTTGTTCACCACGATACCTCCGACCATGCCGAACTTCTTTATACCACGTTTGAGAGCCTTGCGGTTCTCTTCGGGAATAGTACGAGGGTTCTGCTCGTGAAGTTTTATTTGAGAGCGTAGGAGTTCCACGCTCTCTGATGTGAAGTATTTGTTATCCATCTGACTTGTCTCTTTTAATTGTTATCCTGCTACTGTGCCTTTGGCAGAAATTTGTTTACTAACTTGCGTGTGTATAAATGAAGAACGTTTGTTAGCCCTATTATACTCACGAGTACCTGCTCCAAATCTCCTATGTGCCCAATCATTATATGCCGATGCCCTTGCGTTCATTGCACTCAATTCTGATATAGACCTGTTTCGTGCCATAATTATTCTTTGTTACCCTGTTTATAATTTTCTTCAAATAAAATTCTCTCACTCATTGGAAACACCTTGTATATCTTCTGCAAGTCCTGCGGATAGTGCTCGTTAAGCCATGTAAAGCAATCGACATTAAACCCAATTCCGTTACTTGCTTTGTTGCCATATAGCACAGGCTGCGGTAACCGCCTCATTCGCATATAGGCTTTGACATCTTTTTGCGTCCACGATGCAAGCGGATAAACTAAGCCGTTATTCTCATACTCGTTAGATTCATAGCCTTTGAGCATGAGGTTTCTATTCATGCCGTCCGCTTTCTTCATACCTAAGAACGTATAGTAAATACCTGTCTTTAACCTCACCGCCTTAATCACGTCAGCGAGTTTCAGCAGCTTAACTTTAGGATTAGGTACGCAATACAAACCACCACGAAGAATATACGTTAAATTCCAATGAGGGACTTCCATAAACTCGACCTTTGGATATTTCTTCTTTACCCACCTTATCCAGCCATTGATGTGGTCTAAGTCCTTAACGAAGTACATAAACACACATACAACCCTTTCAAAGCGTGGATAAACTAAATCCAAAGTTACAAGGGAGTCCTTGCCAAGAGAGCACATAACGATGCAAGATGACTGCTTTTCAGCCACCCCGCATATAACGTTATGTGCTTCTTGTAACTTGTTCATTATCCTGCGCTCATTCCAAAGCCCTTACGGAGCTGCCTATATACAGTCTTATGACTGCCCAATTTATTACCAGCTACCAACTGATGACGTCGACTATTGCCCAGATAAGAACCTGTTGCACCTGCGATACGACCTTTCAGTGTTTGTGCATTTCTTCTTGCCATAATCTCAATATTCGATTATTAAACTTTCTTCGACTTGTCCCTAATATTGTGTGAAAGTACTTTACCCAAATCAAACACTACTTGTTCTGCGACCCATACAAGCGGATTACCGTCTTTGTCCCTGCCATGCTCGTAAGTGATAGGCTCGTTATTCTCATCTACGAATATCTCGCAATGAGCACCAACGACCTCAACAAGTGCGTTGTCCCTGTCCTTGTTGTAACCAACGTAGAATTGGATGGCATCATACTTGATAGGCTGCGCATTGCCGTCTGCATCTTCGATTTCAAACCCTTCTTCATCAAGCTGCAATAGCTTCTTGATAGTTGTTGGACGAACCTCACGAAATTCTTGCACCTTGCGACCTGCAAGGATGGCATCGAAATACTTTTGTTTGATGATAAGATTTAATACTTTCATACGACTTTTCTCTTTTTTAATGTATCACAAAGATACGATTTAACATTATTATATTTAGAAAAATCCGCCCTGTATAACCTACAATGGACGGATTGTTGTTTAATACTCTAAGGGTAGGTTTAAGTCTTTTACCTTTGTTGGCTTAAATCCTCTATCTCTCTCAACTCTCAGACCCCATTGACCTGTTACGCTTTCTCAGTTAGAAAGCGTAAAATATCCATATTCAGTATGTTGACCTACGATGATACCGAAGAACTCATAACCATTATCTGCCTTCTCAGCTTCGAGTACATACCACGTGTAACCCTGCAAGAAGAACTTGCATACTACTACGGCATCTTCGACCTTGCCATCTTGTGAATACAAAGGGTACTTTGCTAACTCTTTCTGTAATTGCTTTGTTATTAACTTCATAATATAGTTATCTGATAGGTATAATTAATGCAGTATGTACATTTTCACTAATTTCTTCTTCATTAGTGTCATCGTCATTGGTTACTTCATCATTAACGATGTTGTCAGCAGCGAGTACTGGTGCCATTGAGAAGCTGCCAAGCGGGTTAGCGCATTCTTCGTTACGATACACATATACACCACGCCTTCTAACCCTGCCTTTATCGTCTTGTAGGGTAACAAACTTTTTTGTTCTGCTTATCACTGTGTAGACCCACACGACTTCATAATTACATGCAGAACGCATAAAGTACCTTTTGCCAACCTCGAATGTCTTAACTGTACTCATAATCTTATAGTTTAATAGTTTTATACTTTGTTTCTTAATCACAATGCAAAGGTAATGCAATATTGTGATATTGCCAAATAAAAGTACAAGTAATTTTGGTATTTAACACAATTTAATAATGTAATATTGTGCTTTTGTTGCTTACTTATCAAAATATTACTATTTTTGCACTTGTATAATAATAATGTAATATTTGTATGCAAATAAGATTAAAAGAAATTATGCAAGAAAGAGGTATCACCTCTATTGCGCTTGCATCAATGGTAGGGTTGTCAAAAAACACTATTAGCAACCTTATTAATAATAAGACAATGCCCTCTCTTGATACTCTCAATGAGATTGCGGAGAAAATTAACGTGCCTCTTTGGCAACTTTTTACAGAGCCACAAAAGTATGAGTTTTCCGCTATCATTGACTATAAAGGGGAACTAAAGAAGGTCACATCGATTGAGGAACTTGAAAAAATAGTGCAGGAGATTAAAGAAAATAAATAATAGGTTATGGAGAATAAATTACAAGCCAAATATGAAGGTACATTAAACTTAGGAAATGCCCTCTTAGATGTTGCTGTACTTGAAAATGGGCAACGTATAATTAAACAAGCTGCCGTATTCAAGGCTTTAGATCGTCCAGCAAGAGGAAATTCTCGTGTGATCGGAATACCCACTTTTATGGATGCAAAAAACTTACAACCTTATGTAAATGAATATGTTAAGGGTGTGATCAAGAAGGTAGAATATTTGGATATAAAAGGTTCTGCTCAACAAGGCTTTGATTGCATGATATTACCTGCTGTTTGCGATGTGTATCTAAGAGCAAGAGAGGATGGAGTTTTGCTTCCCACTCAAATCGATACAGCGCAGAAAGCAGAGGTACTCATGCGTTCCCTTGCAAGAGTTGGTATTACTGCACTTGTAGATGAAGCAACTGGCTATCAATACGATCGTGAGCATGATGAGTTACAAAAAATACTCAAAGCGTATATTTCAGAAGAATTATTGCCGTGGCAAAAGAGGTTTCCTGATGTTTTCTACAAAGAATTGTTTCGTCTTAACGGATGGAATTATACGGTCAATGGTATAAAAAAACGCCCTGGGGTTATAGGGAAATGGACAAATACAATAATTTACGAAGAACTCCCTAAAGGTGTATTAGAAGAATTGAAAAACAAAACACCAAAGAATGCATCTGGTAACAGGACGGAACGCTATCACCAATATTTGTCAGAAGATATTGGCGAACCGAACTTGGAGAAGCAAATAAATAAGGCGGTAACTCTTTTTCAGGTGTCAGATAATATGAAGCAGTTCTGGTCTAATTTCAAGAAAATGAAAGAAAGACAGGTCGGTCAGTTGGAAATTTCCTTTGAATTTGACGAAAAAGGACATACTAAAGAATAAAAGTGAGATGATTTTCTTTTTGGACATGGGAGAGCCTTTATAACCCTAAGTTTAAAGTAGTCGAATTTGACCACTTTAGAAAATCGGCAGGTCTACCAACTATAAATACGCATTCTGGGTGATTGCCTACTATATCGGTAAAGTATTAGAAGTCCATAGAAAGTAAAATCTTATTCATAAGCTCGTCAACATTTTGGCGAAAATCTGAATAAGTGGTATAAAGTACCATTAACTCTGTGCATGTTGCTGAAATAACGCTTGCACACGTTACTTTGGTAGCTTTGGTGATGGCACGTCTAAGTCCTTGTGGCATCTTGCCACCAAAGAATTTATTAGGAGAGTAAAGGTAGATGACAACGAAGATAAACTCTTTGCGGTCGTTTACCTTTATTTCTTTGCCCTTTAATTCCTCAAACACTTTGTAAATCTTCGGAATGAGATTTAAGTCTTTTAATTTTGGCGATGTTGCCAGCTCATTATCTACTATGGCTTGACGGAGTGCCGTACGTGCCTTTTCTATTCTCTTGATTGTTTCGATTATCTGCTCCATTTATAGAGTTTTCAACAAAAATATAGCAAATAATCTTAAATAATCAAATTTGTTTAGATAAATTTTTACATAGTAAGTAAATAAACACAACAAAATTTACTTGTTTCAGTGTGTTGGTCAGTGTGTTGTTCAGTGTGTTGCTTTTTATTTTTTACCTTTGTAAAAATCTAATATAAAGATAATTACAAAGGTGTTCAGTGTGTTGGTCAGTGTGTTGTTCAGTGTGTTGTTACTCTTTTAGAACATAGTCTAAAAGTTTTACATTAGCCTCGTTAATGTGGCTAAAATCCTTTTTAATGTATAGTTCCGTTATCCTCAGTGACTGGTCAGTATGATTTAGCATATCATTTACAATATACTTGCTTATTCCTACATCATTAACGGCAATCGTAGCCATAGAGTGCCTGGCAGAATAAAATTGTAGACGTTCAATGCCGAGTTCTTTCCCTATCTCCTTTAGTCCGATGTTTATCGCACGATTGAAACTCTCCATGGTTGTAAAGCGTTCATAGAAGTTAAATACTCGTTCTTTACCCTTGTATTTCTCAATTAGCGGATTGATATAATCAGTTATTTTCACTTGTATTTCAGCCTTATCTCTCCGCCTATCCTTTGTTTTCATGCGGTCATAGATAATGGTGTTATCTTCCAATCTATCAGCATAGTATAGGTCTGCCGAGTTCATTCCCATAAGGCAGAATGAAAGACGGAAACAATCTAATGCCAAATCGTGACGGCTTGACTTTCCTTTAATTCTGATATTGTCATAGGGTAGGGAAAATATCCTCCGTATTGTTTCCACGTCTAAGGCTCGTTTTTCAGCTATATTCTGCTCTACTGGTTTATATTTGTCTAAGGAATGCTTAATTCGGATAATATCGTTATCTTCATCGTTATAATATTCCTTTGCAGCGTTGAATATTGTCTTGATGCAATTAGGATATAAAGATTGCGCCCTTGGACGGTCTTTTAATGCGTTCTCAAAGGCTTTCATTGTCTTAACGTTGATTTCCTCACATAGGATCTTATCACGTCCTACAAAGGAACATAAAGCGTTCAGAGCCGTTTTATAGTTCTTTACCCCTTTAATGGTCGATTCCTCAATCCATTTCGTTGCAAAATCTGTAAATGATACCCCTTTGTTTTCTTTCTTTTGTCGGATATAGGAAACAATAGTGTCAATGTCTATATCGTTAAATTCAAGACTTAATTCACTTAATCTATTCTTATACTCTTTTATGATGTCATTGCACCTATCGAGTATATTTGCATTTTTTATCTTATATGAAGCTGTAATATCCTTTTTGGTGATATATAGTGTAGTAGGAATAAATCGCACTTTTGTTTTATGCGTAAAGCGAATGACAACATTCCACGTGCCATCAGCTTTTTTATTCCCCTTTTTTATCATTGCCTTAAACGTTGCCATATTTCAGTCAATAATTAGTTAATATTTTCGCTCCACTTGTAGCATTTAAACTCCACTTGTAAAAGTCAATAGCAATGTGTTAAATACAAAAAGAAAAGCGGAAACCCTTTATTTATTGGATTTCCGCTTATTCTCTGTAAGGGTGGGTGGTGGGATTCGAACCCACGACATTCAGAACCACAATCTGACGCTCTAACCAACTGAACTACATCCACCATATTGGCTATTTCTTTTTAGCGAGTGCAAAGGTACGGGTTTTATTTGGACTGACCAAATATTTCCCGTACTTTTTTATTATTTTCCCTTATTTTACTGGTGCTGCTGGTGCTGCTGGAGCAGTAGGTGCCTGTGCTGCTGGTGCAGCTTGCTTCTGCTGGCTTGCACCGAAGTTAGGCAAGTTGTTAGGGTTTGTTGTATTGTCATCTAATGCAGCTTTTTCAACAACACTTGCGTCTGTGGTTGCTGATGGTGCAACGTAAGCACTTGCTACGCTGATAATAACCATTGCGATAGCTAAGCCCCATGTAGTCTTCTCTACAAAGTCTGTAGTCTTGCGAACACCCATGATAGCATTAGATGATGAGAAGTTTGATGAAAGACCACCGCCCTTTGATTCCTGAATCAGAACGACACCAATCATCAAGAGTGCTGCAATCACGATAAGAATTACGAATAACGTGTACATTTTCTTGTCTTATTTTTTATTGTTATTTATTATCAATTTCTCCAAAAAACGTATTTGGTCTGCAAAGTAACGATTTTTTTTCGGATATACCAAATTTAATCGCCTAATAATTTCCAATGCTTTAGAATATCGACCTTGTTTTATATAAATTCTTGCTAATGTTTCAGTAAAGTAGCCAGTATCTTCATTTTCAGCTGCTTCATTGTGTTCATTCTCTTCAGGTTCGTACTCAGTCTCGTCTTGTAAAGTGATTTTACCCCCTTCATTATAGATGAAATCGTCGATAAGTTCTTGTCCTCTTAGTTGTGGAGTGATATCCTCATTTTGCTTATTTTCACTTTCCAATAAATAGGCAACGTAGTCCACAGTGGCATCAGCAGGTGTCGGCTTGCGCCTTCCTTCTGTTTCCTGTGATGTATCTTCTTCTTCAGGAATCTGCTCTAAGAATGTATCGATAAGCGATGTTGTACGGTCTTCCTCTGTAGTCGTTTCAGCGTTGATAATTATTGACTGCTTTTCTGCTTTTTTCTGTTCTGGAATCAGTTGATAATGGGCATCCTCAACAAGCTTGAAGAGGATATGACGGTCAGAGATGTACACTGCTGCACGTCGTAACTCATCATCGAAGGTGGGGTCATGGAGCAGAAAGAGATTCTGCAACAACAGAATACGAGCTGGCTGATAGTAAGGATAGAGCGCAAGCATACTCCGGAGATCGTATAAGGTCTCCTTGTTTAGATTCTCCGGATGATTAATAAGATTGGCTATATCCATAGGACGATAAGCGATTATGTGGGGTGATCAGAATAATAGTCAATGAAATTAAAATACTGATGTGGAATGGCTACCAGTTTGCAACAGTTGCGTTAAATATCTGGTCGGTAAGGTCCTTCACCATCTGTGTGACGAGTTCCTCCTGTACAGAATTCAGACTACGTACCGTTTCATAGCTTGAAGTAGCTGTGAACTGTCGTTCAAAGTCTTGGCTATGGTTTGTATTGTTTGTGAAGCGTACATTGACAGTGATGGACAGTTCTGTTTGTGCAGAATATCCTTCACTTGATACGCTCTTATTACGTTGCTGATACTGTGTGATTTCACCTTCAATCTTCATATCACCATTACGTTTTACTTGTTGTAGGCGTGTATGGTTAGCAAAGACATCTTTCAATTGATTGTTGAACATTGGTCCCATTGGTCCCCATACATAGGTAGAGCGGATAGGGAAATCTGCAATTTGAATGGTACGCACTTTACTGTAATCAATACTTGCACCATTAAATTTATAGGATACACTGCAAGCTGCCAATAAGAGCAAGCAGATAGCTGTCACACCCCATGTCAATGGGCGGATAGATGTGAATTTCTTTCCTATCTTCATTGTTTTGTAAGAGGGTAGTCCCTTTTGTGTCTATTGATTAATCTTTGTCTAATCCGTATTGTCTGATTCGGCGATAGAGTGTGCGGTCGCTGATGCCCAACTCTAAAGCAGCTTTCTTACGATTTCCATTGTTACGCTCTAAGGCTTTCTCCACCAGTTGCTTTCCAATGTCGTTGAGGTTGAGTGTCTCTGGTTCAGATATTTCTTCTGCCACAGCGTCTTCAACCTGTTCTATCGTTCGTGTTGGAGTGATAGGCTGTTTGCTTGTGGTAGCAGGAAGATTAGAAACTGTTGATGGAGTAGGCTGGAAACCGCTTGCACCATTGAGTTGTCTGCTTTCCTCCAACTGCTTACGAACGTTGTTGAGGTCACGTCGTAAGTCACTCACATTACCTCTCAACTCATAGAGAATTTTATAGAGAATCTCACGTTCGCTCTCATAGCTATGTGAACCACCGCTTTGTATCGTAGCAAGCTGTGTGCTGTCTTGGTCACGTGGGATAAAGTGCAGCAATGTTTCTGCATCAATCTCACGCTTCTCGCTTAGAACAGACATCTGTTCGGTAATGTTCTTTAGTTGACGAACATTGCCTGGCCATTTGTACTGTAACAGAATCTGACGTGCTTCATCTGTAAGTGTAATCTTTGGAAGACGATACTTCTCAGCCATCTGCATAGCAAAGAGACGGAAAAGAAGTACGATATCTTCACCACGATCTCGGAGTGGTGGCATCTGAATAGGAATCGTGTTAAGACGATAGTACAAATCTTCACGGAACTTACCTTCGCTAACAGCTTTCTGCATGTTGACGTTAGTAGCAGCTACGATACGTACATCCGTCTTACGGATTTCCTGACCACCAACACGGATATATTCACCTGTTTCGAGTACGCGAAGTAGTCGAGCTTGCGTTGCTAAAGGAAGTTCACCCACCTCGTCGAGGAAGATGGTTCCTTTGTTGGCTATACCGAAATAACCTTCACTATCGCCAATAGCTCCTGTGAAAGAACCCTTCTCATGACCGAAAAGTTCACTATCAATGGTCCCTTCTGGGATAGAACCACAGTTGATAGCAAAGTATTTCTCGCGACGACGAGGAGAATTGTCGTGGATTACACGTGGGATAATCTCCTTACCAACACCGCTCTCACCGATAATCAGTACAGACAAATCAGTGGGTGCTACCTGTAAAGCAACATCCAGTGCACGATTCAGTCCGTCGTTGTTACCGACAATGTTATATCGTTGTTTGGTCCTCTGTAATTCTGTTGTATTCATTTAACTGACAAATTTACCTATTTAATTTGAAAAAGCTGCAACTTTGGCAGACTTTAACAACTTTCTTTCTGTCTTTCTTTGTTGTTTTTCAGTGGAATGAATCAACTTGTTCTAAATTATTCTCAAGAAGAAAAAGATTTCTTTTCATAAAGATAATTTGTGAAGTATAAAACTACCGAGTGTATATTACTTGTTTCTCTTCCTGTCCAGTTTGATAAGCAATAAGCCAATAGCTGTCCAAATAAGTTCACGGATACGGACAAGTAGAGCAACGAAAATACCCGCTTCGAGCGTGAGTCCTAAGCCTTTAACAGACATCAGGAAACCTCCTTCACGACCACCTAATTGTAGAGGTATGAAGAAGAGCATATTAGCAAAGAGAGAGGTGAATGCAAGGATGAGAATGCAATCAAAGTAATTGACAGAAGGTAGCAATACCAAAAGGATGAAGAATATCTCTAAAGCACTGCAAATTCTGCAAGATAATTCAAGCAGAACAACGGTGAGGAAGGTACGTGGGTTTTGGTTGTGCAATGATGCTATCTGTGTGTCAATTCTGTCAAGTTCTTCCTTATGATTGGCAACAAAAGGTTCTGCCCATTTCTTAACAAAAGGAATGTGGCGAACAAGGTTCATTACGCGGACTGCTAATCCTTTTTTATAACCAGTGAGGAAGAACCAAATTGCAGATACGCAGAAAGCAAAAACGATAGCTAACATCGTGCCCATCAGGAGGTTGACTGGTTGCGTGAAGATATAAAGGAAGATGGATATAAGCCAAAACCAGAAATGGCTAAAGATGTGTGTCATAGCATAAAGGACGACAGAAGATGTAGCACGTTCTGCTCCAATCTTCGGTGTCAGCTCCATGATACGATACGGTTCGCCACCCATTAGTCCTCCAGGTGTAGCGTAGTTAAGTGCAAAGCCTGATACAGTAACCTTATAAAGCCAGAAGAATGATACTTTCTTCCGCTCCTCAGCGTCTTGTGTCTGACTACGTATAATTGTAAACCAAGCTGCAGTATTAAAGATGTATAAGAACACCCATAGTACAACTACAGCAAAGAACCAGTAGCCTGCATGCTGTATTTTCTGCCATGCATCAGCAAAGTCAAGGTTGTACACCATAATACAGAGTACAACCAAGCCAAAAGTGAAGAAGATGTTCTGAAACTTTTTGTTCATAAGTCTTCTTATTTATATTTGTCGTAAGGAATGAAGGAAGACACGCTTAGTGTGTCTCCTTCGTATTACGGTTTTCACCATTGTTTGGTATGCGATCCTCACGCTTACGTGGAATAGCAAAGCGCACCTTATCGCTTTCGTCTCTTCTTTCCTTGTAAAGCTTTGGAAGTGGATTGCCCATTGGTGCATCATATTCTGCACGATTGCGGAAGATGTCAATAGCAAGATAGATTGCATGACGGAATGGTAGTTCGTCAACATTACCCTTACCTGCTAATGAAAGGCTATTAGGAATTTCTGCAGAGGTGCGAACGAGTGGCAATCCTGCTGTATAAATGATACCATGAGATACAGAAAGCGTACGGAAAGGAGCAAGTCCTTGTTCGTAATACATTGCTAAAATGCCATCAAAATGTTCTGTGTAATTGCAGCCAAAGAACGTATCGGCAGGATAAGGACCAAAGGCTTGTATGCCATTCTCAATAAGTTCGTCAATAGCTGGCAAGATTATCTCATGCTCTTCAGAGCCTAACAAACCATTGTCGCCAGCCTTAGGATTCAGTCCAAGCACTGCTATGCGTGGACAAGAAAGGCGGAAGTCGCGACGAAGACTCTTAAAGAGTGCACTTGCATTGTTAACAATACTTGCCTTTGATATTGATTCTGCTACTTGGCGCAGTGGGAGATTACGTGTAGCAAGGGCAACACGCAGTCCATCGTTAATCAAGATAGACAAGCCTTGTTCCTCTGATTCCATGTGATCTTCGATGTAACGGCTCTGACCACTGAAGTGAAAGTGCTCATTATTGTCAATAGGGGCTGTAACGAGAACGTCAAATAGTCCTTGGCGATAGTCCTCTAAGGCCTTGTCTACAGCACGCAAGCCAGCAATACCAGACTCCTCTGAGGCAACGCCCAATTCAACCTTAATTTCGTCATCAAATACAGGGAGCAGGTTGAGTCGTCCGTTCTGTGCTTCTGATGCATCTTTGATGATAGTGAAGTTAGCATCTATGTCAAGTGCATTACGATGATAGGTGGCTATTTTGGGTGAACCATAGATGATAGGCGTACAAAGCTCCAGCATCTCTGGTTCGGCAAAGGTCTTAAAGATAAGCTCATATCCAATGCCGTTGGTATCTCCGTGTGTTATTGCTACGCGGACTCTTTTATTATCGTTCATATACTTATATCTTGTATTGTTTTGTTATATTCAGTTTCCTATTGGCTCTCTGTGTGTAGTCTGTTAGTCTTTTTACGTTCTTATTTTTTACCTTTTTACTTTTTCCCTCTACCTCTTTCTTCTTCTATCTTCTTTGCTGTTGAGAGCAGACCGCAGGCTGCAAAGATATCCTGTCCACGACTGGCACGGATAGTTGTGAAGACTCCATGTTGTGTTAGATAGTTTCTGAATTTCTCCATTCTGTGGTCATCAACACCCTGCAAGGGGATATTAGGGATAGGATGGAAGCGAATAAGATTCATTCGGCAGTCCAATCCTTTGAGTAGTTGTACGATAGCCTTGGCATGTTCCTCGCTGTCGTTGAAATCCTTGAAGACAATATATTCGAATGATAGACGGCGCTGATGAGAGAAGTCGTAATTGCTGAGTAACTCGATAATACTATCAATAGACATTCCTTTTTCTGCTGGCATCAACTCCGAACGCTGGTCGTGTAAAGGGGTGTGCATACTGATAGCAACGTGGCAGTCGCTCTCATCAAGGAATCGTTTTAGCTTTCCTTTGACACCCACACTGCTTACTGTGATTCGCTTTGGTGACCATCCGTAACCAAAGTCAGCAGTCATAATCTCTGTGGTGCGCAGTACGTTGTCAAGATTATCCATAGGCTCACCCTGCCCCATGAAGACAATATTCGTCAATTTATCACGTTCTGGGAGGGAATAAATCTGATTAAGAATATCTGTAGCTGAAAGACTACCTTCGAAACCCTGCTTTCCTGTCTGGCAGAAGAGGCAGTTCATCTTACATCCTACTTGTGAAGAAACACAGAGCGTGGCACGGTCTTCGTCTGGTATATACACCGTTTCAACAAACTTACCGCTGTCAGTAGGGAAGAGATATTTGATAGTTCCGTCTTTAGAATGTTGTGCATCGATAGGCTCTTTGCAGCCAATAGCATATTCAGCAGCGAGTTTCTCTCTGTTTGCTTTTGAGATATTCGTCATCTCATCAATACTTTTCACATGCTGTGTATAGAGCCATTTGGCTATCTGTCCGCCTGTAAAAGCTGGCATTCCGAGCGACTTGGCAACCTCTTTTAGTTCGCCAAGTGTCATACCCAACAAATACTTCTTTGCACTTTCCATTCTCGTTCTCAATGTTTTGTTGCTGCAAAGATAACGAAAAAATAGCTAATATTAGTGTTTTCCTTTCTTTTTTGAAAGGTAAGAACGATAATGAAAAAGAGAATGTATCAAAACAATATTGAATACACAGAATAGTTGCTTACAAAAAGTTTTATCTTTTAAGCAGTAAGTCTTGATACAATCCTCTTCCCTTTTATGCTATATTATTGCCTATTAAAACGAGATTTCAGTGTAGCAAAGAGTTCGTAAATGTCAATTTTGAATAAATCAAAATGCTGGACATTATCCTTCTCTGTGAAACCTTTTTCAACCTTGTCAAAGCTCCCACACGCCATTTGGTCTACACATCCTGTATCATACATCGCTTTTAATTTAGGAAGAAGTTCTGAAGCTTGTAAATCCATTATGAAGGAGGTAAGGCTTCCTGCCAATACACCATCAATATATTGTACTTCTGGTAGTTTTTCAATCGCAAAGGTGATGATGTCATCGAACCATTCAATACACGTTTGTCTCAGTTCGGGTTGTTTGAATGCTATTAGTGCCATGCTTTCAGCCAAGTATGCTTTATTGAATGAATATAGTCCAGGCTCTTTCATGAAACAGCGCAATTTATTAAAACTATCCGTTGTTGTCAATTTATATAAAGTCGGAACAAAAACATCATCACCACTATCGCCAAAATGGTATTCAAAGAAATCTTCAGATTGTCTGAGACATTCCAAGACAACGTCAAGGCTACTTTCGTTGTTTCCAACTTCTCCTAACAAGATGATAGCAGAAGCAAGGATTCCGTTGTAATCCCCATGATCAAAATTAAAAGGAATATTGCCATTAACTGTTATTGTCATGACATAGCGGATAATCTCTTCTAAATCCGAACGCAGCTCATCCTTTGGCAGAGCAAGAATTCGGTCAATTAATGTTTTTTCTAACCATAAAGAATTTTCTGGCTTGTTTAGTTCTTCTACAATCCATTCGTTGTGTACATTCAACGTTTCAGTATATCGCGGTGGTTTGTAGGTATATTTTGTGTCCATACCATAGGTAGGACATTTCATATAGTAACTATCATCTCCTATCAATTTTTTATTAGGGGAAAGGTATCTGAAGTCATTGCCATAAGTTTTTTTAGTTTGGGAAGATATTTACTGGCAATATATGAGTCGATAGCAACAAGAAAGTGCTTGCCATCTTTGCCAAACTCATACTCAATGAGTGGTATATCTTCTGTGTCTTCTTCCAGCATATATTTTGTGAGTCTGAAGCTATCGTCTGGAGTTATTTCGATTTCTTCAGCAAAGTCAACAGCTCCATAAATAATATTGTGTGCTTCTTCGTAACTACATTCCTCAAGTTCAGATACTTCGCTGAGGTTTTCAAGGAAATCGTTGAAGTCTTCTTCTTCTATTCTAAGCTTATATAGAGAGTCTTTTACACCAGTGCAGTAAGTGTCTACGAGATAACATGCAAAGCTAATTTTACCGCCAGTATGTAATCTGGAAACTAAGACATATCCTTCTCCCATATTAAACAGCTCTGACGTACAATAGCATTTCCCGATTTTTAAGGATCTGGCTCTTGTTTTTATAAATTTTTCTGGTGAAAGAAACTGTTGTTGTTCACTCTTATTTGTTTTCTTCTTAGGCATATTTTTCTTTTTTGTTTTCAAAATATTATAATGCTTTAATCTGTTTGCTGGCTGTTCCTGATTATATTGATGTCTTAATAATAGTAGATTACTAAACCTCCTTTATTAAATTTTTAAGGCAAAGATAATAAAGAAAAAGGATAAATACAAGATAGAGGTTTATAATAATGCGATTATTCGTCGGTTGTGTTGGTTGATTGATGTGATATGAAGATTAAATTTACGTAAACATTACAAGACTTTAGTAATACTATTAATATTCTTTATAAATAGCTGAGGTAAGCCCTTCCTATGTCGTATACCATTTCTATTGGTGCAGCAAAGGTAAGGAGTAAAATAATAAAAAAGAAGGAATATTTTTATAAAGAACTCTGTATTTAATTCTCTATTTCGTTTTTCTTACAGTTGTTTTTGGCTTTTCATAGCTTTTTTGTATCTTTGAAGCGGATTTGGCTAAGCCAGTCCATTACATTGTTGGTAAATAAAGCATTCGCTATTATTCGCGTTCAGCCAAAAGCCTCGGAAACTTCTTGGAAATAATGTAACTTGAATAATATGTGACGGGCGTATCGTATGGGTATGCCTTAGTTGTCTAATTGATAGCAATGCACACGCAATAGGCGTGGTGCATTCTTATTAGATGACTGAGGTTTCCATCCGAGGCTGCCTCATAGCTGAACGCAATAAGGTGCATCCACGCCTTTATTGTGTCTTGGCGTGATTGATAGTCGTAATGCATAAGACTATCATTCATAATGGCAAATAAAAACCTAAATGCTGCAAAGACAGCTAAAAAAGACGAGTTTTATACGCAGTTGAGCGATATAGAACGAGAATTACAACATTATTGGAAACACTTTCGTGGAAAGACAGTGCTCTGTAATTGTGATGACCCTTACGAGAGTAACTTCTTTAAATACTTTGCTTTACGCTTTAATCAGTTAGGATTAAAGAAACTTATCTGCACCTGTTATAATGGCTCTCCAATGCAAGGTAACGAGTTGGTGTTCCGTTTTGATGATGCAGACTCCGAACCACAGAAAGTTGCTTATAAGATGGAAGTAACCGAAGTGAAGGATATGAATGGGGATGGGGCAGTTGATTTATCCGATGTTCGCTACCTTTTAATGAATGATAAGAATGTGATGTCTATTCTGCAGACTGGCGATTTCCGTTCACCTGAGTGTGTTGCTCTTTTGAAGGAAGCTGATATCGTTGTTTCTAATCCGCCTTTCTCTTTATTCCGAGAGTATATAGGACAGTTAATGGCTTACGATAAGAAGTTTATTATTGTGGGGCATCAGAATGCTATTACGTATAAGGAAGTATTCCCACTCATCAAAGAGAATAAGCTATGGTTAGGTTATGGATTCAAAGGAGGAGCAACTCATTTCTATTCACCGTATGAAGATACGGCAACGGCTGGTAATCATAAAGAAGACCAAATACGTGTGTCTGGGGTCATTTGGTTTACTAACTTGGAAATACCCAAGCGCAATGAAGAGTTAGATTTAGTATGTCGCTATTCACCAGAGGAGTATCCTAAGTATGATAACTATGATGCTATAGAAGTAGGAAGGACTGCTGATATACCTTATGATTATGGAGAGGTTATGGGAGTTCCCATTACGTTTATGGATAAATATTGCCCTTCTCAATTTGAAATTATAGGAGCTTCAGAAAGCGAAGGAAAAGGTTTTTCTAATGGGTTATGGTCTTCGATAAGTGGAGTTGCTCAGCCTTTGGTAGGTGGAGTAAAGAAGTATAAACGTATTTTTATAAAGGGAAAAAAGAAAAATCAATAGCCTTAAATTATTATTTATAGCAAGAATTCTTATGATGACAATCAAACAAATAGAGGTAACTGTAGGTGATATAGCACGTGGTTACATTAATAGCGAGGAGCAGGGTGTACGTGGTTATGGTGGACAATTGGACATTCGCCCACCTTATCAACGTGAGTTTATATATAATGAGAACGAACAACAAGCTGTAATATCAACAGTTTTAAAAGGCTACCCACTGAATGTAATGTATTGGGTAAGGCGTAGTGAGGATGCAGAATGCCCTTATGAAGTGATGGATGGACAGCAAAGAACGCTCTCACTCTGTGAGTATGTAGATGGGAAGTTTGCTTATGATTTCAAAAACTTTTTCAATCAACCTGCAGATATACAGAAACTTATCCTCGATTATCCGTTGACTATCTACCTTTGTGAGGGCGAACCCTCAGAGAAGTTAGAATGGTTCAAGACAATAAACATCGCTGGTAAGCCCCTAAACGAGCAGGAGATAAATAATGCTGTCTATGCTGGTCCGTTTGTTACGGATGCTAAACGCCATTTCTCTAAGTCAAACTGTGGTGCATATCGTTTGGGAAAAGACTTGGTTAATGGTACGCCAATTCGGCAAGAGTTCTTGAAGAAGGCACTGGAATGGATGGCAGAACACGAAACAAGAGAAGGAAAACCGCAGTCTGTGGTTGGTTATATGGCGGAACATCAGCATGACCCAAATGCAAATAATCTTTGGGCTTACTTTCAGAATGTACTTAATTGGACTATAACAAACTTTGATTTGAAGAAGTTTAAAAAGATTATGAAGGGTCTTAATTGGGCTTTATACTATGATAAATATCACAGTACAACTCTTGATACAGCAGACTTAGCCAGCAGAATTTCTAAACTGATTCTTGATAGTGATGTGCAGAAACAAATGGGTATAATTCCATACGTGCTGACGGGAGATGAGCGTCACCTCGATTTGCGTGGTTTCCCAGAGGATATTAAACTTGCAGTGTGGGAAAAGCAACATCATATTTGTCCGTCCTGTCAAAAAGAGTTTGATTATGAGTTTATGGAGGGTGACCATATTACTCCATGGCGTGAAGGTGGAAGAACAGTGATAGAAAACTGTCAGATGCTTTGCCGTGAGTGTAATAGGCGGAAAGGAGGTCGGTAGGTTTCTTGTTTTTATATGTATTCGAAATAGGGGTGTTTGTTAGTTTTTAATCGTTAAAGGCATTTCTAATTACAAGCGAGTGTGATTTTCCTCAGCGTCATTTTGTGTGGTGTTGAGGCTTAGCACTATTGGTGCTTACCATGAGCACAATATGTGTTCGGCACTAACACAACGATAATAAAGAACAAGGGAGGGGCTTATAGTTCCTGTTAAGGCTGTCTATTAGTAGCAGGAAAGCCTGTTATAGATGCAAAATGATGTTAAAACTAATGTGTAATCGCTTGCGATATAAATATCTTTTTATAACTTTGCAAGTGAGAATAATGGTTTAGAAAGATTCGAGTAATAAAAGATTGTAAAGACGATTAGTAAGTAAAGGTATTTTAGGGGGGCGTGACACTGACATCAGTTAGCGCTGGGAGAGGGTGATGCGCCCCATTTAAAAAGAAACAGGATGAACAAAGTAAAGATGATTTTCCGCCTCCTTTTAGGAGCATTTATGACGTATGCAGGTGTTTCTCACCTGACTTTTAACCGATTGGAGTTCGTGGCACAGGTGCCTATGTGGCTTCGATTCTCAGAAGGATTTACCGATTTCGTGGTACTTTCTTCAGGTGTAGTAGAAATTGCTTTAGGATTGAGTATGCTATTCTTGTATAAGCATAAGGCGGTAGTAGGAGCGTTGCTCGCCCTCTTCTTTGTACTTATCTTTCCTGGAAACCTCAATCAATATTTCTATCATATTGATTCATTCGGGTTGAATACTGACACTGCACGTCTTATCCGACTATTCTTTCAGCCAGTACTGATAGCATGGGCATTGTGGTCTACTGGTGGTTGGCAGGTTTGCAAAGAATGGATGTCGAGATTAAGAAAATAAATCGTAAGGATTAGGAATTAACTTTGATAGAGTAGAAACTTCCTTGGTTGATACTTTTCAAGGCTATGATAGACGAAACACATGAGTTTGAAATATCGCTTTTATGGCGTAAAAAATATTATTGTAGAATTTAATAAAGAGTAAAGAATTATGGCAACAGTTTATGATTTCAATTTGAAAGATAAGAAAGGTAACGAGGTAAGTCTCGAGACATATAAGGGTAAGGTACTTCTTATCGTAAACACAGCAACAGGTTGTGGTTTTACTCCACAGTATGAGGAGTTGGAGGCAATGTACCGCAGCCTGAAGGAGAAGGGTCTTGAGATTCTCGATATTCCATGTGATCAGTTCGGTCATCAGGCTCCAGGTACAGACGAGGAAATTCACGAGTTCTGTACAGCAAAGTTTGGTACTGACTTCCCACAGTTCAAGAAGAGCGATGTGAACGGTGCTAACGAACTCCCTCTCTACACATGGTTGAAGAGTGAGAAGGGCTATGCAGGTGGTGCATATGAGGAGAAGTTGGCTGCTATTATGGAAGACCTTTACAACAAGGCAAACACAGAGCCACGCAAGCAGAACGACATCCAATGGAACTTCACTAAGTTCCTCGTTAACCGCAATGGTGAGGTTGTTGCACGCTTCGAGCCTACAGTAGACCTCAAGGAGGTTCAGAAGGCTGTTGAGGCTGCGCTTTAAGCAGGAAGCTGATAGGTAAGTTTTAATAGTCCCTTGCGGGACAATCGTTTAGGAGTTGAAGGTTTTAGTGGGGTTAAGCCATTACTGTTTCTTTTCGGAGGGCAGCAGTGTAAGGATATGAAAGGTATCGGCTCAACCCCTACTAAATTTCTTCGCTCCTTTTTTATTAAGACAATTTGGAGTACGAATGGCTGTAGATATAGAAGAATTTCGCAAGGAAGTTTATAACGTTGTAGCATCAATCCCGAGCGGTCGTGTACTGAGTTATGGACAGATAGCATGGCTTGTAGGCTGTCCTCGTCATGCTCGTTTGATTGGAAAAGTACTACATGGCGTATCTGAAACAGAAAATTTGCCATGTCATCGAGTTGTAAGTGGTAACGGACGTACGGCTCCTTGTTGGGAAGAACAGCGCGGTTTGTTGGAAGCAGAAGGGATAACCTTCCGTGCAAATGGCTGTGTAGATATGAGAAAATGGCAATGGAAACTGGAGGAGTAAGGTTTCTGTAGTCATTTATTCCTGAAACATTGTGGTCTAATGACCGATTTGGGTTAAATGTGTGAACACTTTTCGTATTGTTTTAACAGAGGGACCGAAGTTACTCATTAAACAAAAATATGGTTCTTCCGAAATATGGGGTGATAAACTAAAAGTCTTAAATAATAGTCACACGGAGTCACGGAGGGGACGGAGGTAACGCAATGGCACGGAGGTGCCGACGGCACAAAGAGCGACGGAGGTGTAGCGTACAGATTCTTGATAACTGTTTGGGGATAAACGTTTTGTATATAAATTACTAATAGAATTGGCAAACAAGCTCCGTTGCTCTATGCACCGACGGTGCCTCTGTGACTTCCATTGCTTTGTTTTAATAATTCTCCGTCCTCTCTTTTTCTCCGTGTGACATTTCCTCAGAAACCTAACCTTAAGTAGCAAACCTTATCACTTCAAAATCCTGAAGACCCAAAAACATGACTAAGACAGTCAACTATCTGTCCTTTTATCATCTTCTGACATTAAAAGTTATTTCAATTAAGACTTCGGTAGTTTGTAGAAAAGGTTTTGAAAAATCATTACATAATCTCAAATAAGACATCTATAAATAACGGAAATAATACAAACAAAAGCAGGTTTATAACTATAAGGTAATCAGTTAGTTATAAAGTAGTAAAGTAAAAGGTGCTTAATTGGACTTCAAAAGGGCGTTAGTAAGGGTCTTAAAGGGCACCTTTTGCAAGTCAATTGGGCGTCTTATAGTTTATCCCCCTTTATAAAACCATCTAAATGGGGGTAATTATTCCGTTTATGTGGATTAATCTCATTCTGTTAACAATCTACAAATTTAACGGAAGAACTTTTCTTTATCCTTACTCTGTGACTATATTATAACGATAAGATACAAAGTAAAACCCTTTCTTTTTGATTTATGTCCGTCATTCCTTTGTAGACTGAAATAAAAGCATTAATTTTGTAGGCATAAAAAGAAAAGCAAATGCAGGCAATGATTTTTGCAGCCGGACTCGGTACCCGTTTAAAACCGCTTACTGACACAATGCCAAAAGCGTTGGTAAGGGTGGGGGGTGCGCCACTGCTTGAGCATGTAATCAGGAGATTAATAGATGCTGGATGCAGTCGTATGGTTGTTAATGTACATCATTTTGCAAACCAGATAACAGACCAAATGTTGCTACAGGTGAGGTGAAGTCACCTCATGCCGAGATACGTCAGTTGCATTTCGTCTCACCAACAGAGGAAGAAAGTTCTTATTATCAGAACAACTGTTACCTCTGTGCCTTCTCTGGTATACACGTGTTAGCTCCCTCTGCGGTACAAACTGTTGAGGCTGTTGATAAGGATAAGTTCTCCATTATGGACTTCTATCTCAACAATTGCGACACACTTGATATCCGTGGCGAACTAAAAACCGACCTTCATCTACTTGATGTAGGCAAACTCAACAGCTTACAAGCTGCTGAAGACTTTATTGCAAATTCAGAGTATCGAAGCTCCAAGACGGAGACTGATATTCTTTAAATACATTCATTTACATGCAACAGAAGATTATCATTTTGGATTTCGGCTCACAGACGACACAGCTTATTGGCCGTCGTGTACGTGAGTTGGATACCTTCTGCGAGATCCTCCCTTACAACAAGTTCCCGAAGGACGACCCATCTGTGATTGGTGTGATTCTTTCTGGTTCACCTTATTCCGTACATGATCCAGAGGCTTTCAAGGTAGACCTCAGTCAGTTTATCGGTAAGATTCCAGTGCTCGGTATCTGTTATGGTGCTCAGTACATCTCTTATTCAAATGGAGGTAAGGTTGAGCAGACGGGTACACGTGAGTATGGTCGTGCCAACTTAGAGAGTATCGACCTTAACAATCGCCTTTTTGCAGGCTTTGAGAAAGGCTCGCAGGTATGGATGAGTCATGGTGATACGATTACAGCAATCCCAGAGGATTACGACATTATAGCTTCTACTGGTGATGTTAAGTATGCTGCCTTTGCATCAAAGACACAACCAGTATGGGCAGTACAGTTCCATCCAGAGGTTTACCACTCATTGCAGGGTAAGCAGTTGTTGGAGAACTTCGTTGTGAATATCTGTGGTAGCAAGCAGGAGTGGAGTGCTGCTTCATTCGTAGAGAGTGCTGTTCAGGAGATTCGAGAGCAGGTGGGTAACGATCGTGTTATCCTTGGTCTTTCTGGTGGTGTTGACTCTTCTGTTTGTGCAGTATTGCTCAATAAGGCT
>QWCT01000156.1_pt1 | contig 52937 bp, 87 predicted proteins | sample 1972681 | NCBI WGS metagenome assembly QWCT01 (sample SAMN09866701, study PRJNA288562) | Human oral metagenome isolate pre3_saliva, whole genome shotgun sequencing... | isolation source: mouth | host: Homo sapiens | place: USA: California
ATATAGTATAATTCCTTAATTTTATCTAAATTGCTATTATCTCTTCCTTTAATATATCCAAAAATTTCTTTATTTGCCTTAATTGTTATATATTCATTTTTAACTTTAAGATTTTTAATTTTTTCAAATATGTAATTATAGTACATCCTTGTTACCATTTCTTCTTCTATATTACTATATATAACCCCTGTTAAGTACTTGTCTTTTATCATATTTTCTTGAATACTTCTTACAAATAATATATCTGTTATCTTTTTTTCTAACGCCATTGTCACAATTTTTTCAAGCATATTCTTATTTTCTTCAACAGATAACATTTTTAAATTTCCTCTTACAAATTTCTTAGCATTTTCAGTACCTTTTAAAACTACATTTTGCATTATAACTAAACTCTTTGGTTTCAATTCTTTAGCTTTTTCTACTGCTCTTAATTCTTCTTTTTCATCATTGCTAAGCCCTATAATCATACTCAAACTCATTTTCATAAAAGATAACGCTATTTTGAATACTGCTTTTGTTATCTCCTTATACCTATAACTCAATCCATTATTTTCTAATATTTCATCTTCTAATGACACTGTAGCTAATATAATTTCTTTAACTCCATGTTTTTTTAAATCTCTTATACTATTTTCTAAAACATAATTTACTGGAAGTTCTAATGCAATGTCTTTAACCCCTACTTTTTTTGCAAATTCTTTTATTTTAGCAAGCTCAGTATATATTTCTTTTTTATCTTTTTGTGCAAGACCTCCTAAAATATATATCTTATTTGTATACTTATAATTTTTTCCTTCTTTCTCTTCCTTTTCATTATTATAGTCTTCTAAATATTTTTCAATGTCATCTTCTACATTATACTCAAATGAGCTTTTTAATATTTCTTCTTTTTTATCATTACTTTCATTATTTTCTAGATCTTGTTTTCCTTCTATTGTAGATTTTTCTTCTATATTATCTACAAACAAGAAATTTGCATCATCATAATATTTAAATGTAGTTATAGGGTAGTTAAATATATACTTTTTTTCATCAATACTATTTTGAAGAATTGTTCTTAATGTTTTCTTCATATTTTTCTAATTCCTCCAATCCTTTTTTAGCAGCTTCCATTTGTGCTTCTTTCTTGCTTCCTCCGTGTTCCAACTCCAAATCTCATTTTTTTCCCTCTAACTATTGCATTAAGTTCAAACACAAATTTTTTTTCATGATCTGGTCCGCTTTCTTCTAAAAGTTCATATGATATTTTGTTTATCCCAACCTTACCTGCAAGTTCTTGAAATGTAGTCTTATAGTCTTTTAAATTGTCCGTGTTTATAGCATATTCAATTATATTTTTAAAATTTGATATTATAAACTGTTTTGCTGTAAATATATCTGAATCTAAAGAAATAGCTGCAATTACTGCCTCTACCATATCTGCAAGTATTGCTTTTGACTTTCCTGATGAATTTTCCTGTGCTTTTGATATATTCATATATTTTTCAAACTCAAGATTACTTGCAATATTATACAAACTTTCTTCACAAACTATATATGAACGTATCTTTGTAAGATTTCCTTCATTTTCATTTGGAAGTAAGTGATAAAGGTATTCTGTCATAACATATTCTAATATACTATCACCTAAAAACTCTAATCTTTCATTGCTTTCTCTATCTATTTGATATGCATATGATTTATGAAATGTTGCTGTTTCAAGTAACTTCTTATTTTTAAATACATATCCTATTTCTTCTTCTAATTCTAGTATTTTTTTATTTAAGTCAATACTAAATTCTTTATCATTCTTATTCATTATATTTTCTCATCTCCCTTTAAATGTAATATATACCTATTAGTACAATTACATATAATTATTTTAATTATATCACATTAAAGATATATATTTATATATATACATACAAAAAAATATATCAATAATTGGACTCTTACTTCATTATAATATATAATTAATATATATTATTTATATTTATGGAGAGGATCAAATATTTAAAAGATCAAAACTAAACTCTCCAGCTTTGAAAGGATAAGTGAAAAAAAATGAGAGAAAATACACAATATAGTGAATATACTTTAGAAAAAGTTAAGAATTTTATCTTAAAGCACGTTGATAAAATAGAATTAATAGGGGAAGATATGTACCTATATTTCCATAAAAATGATAATTTTAAATTTTTTAAACAAAATAATAGTATCATTAAATATATTTTAAATGATACTAATAATTTTAAAACATTTGATGAATATATTGTTAATAAACAAATGATCAAGAGAATTGAAATTAAAAGTTCTGTATGTGGTGAATGTTCCGCAAATGTTTTTGAGCTTATTTTTAAAATTATTCTTAAATCTGGTAATATTTCTAAATACTATCCTTATGATAAAGAAACTTTGAAATTTTTACAAAACTTTAAAAAAAAGTTTGACAAATAAGCCCTAAAATATGGGCTTTTTTTATTACAACTACTATTTATTTTTTTAAAATTCTTTACTTTATACTCCATATAGTATATTATTTATTTATAAATTTTATTTAGTCATAGATAAGAACATAAAAAAATATGGCTTAAAACCCTGTGAAATTATAATGTTCTGGAAGGATCACAAAGAAATAATTTTTGTGACTACACATGGTAATATTTTTTTAAGAAAAAATCGTGATTCAGCAGACATATGTGAATATTTCAGTAATTCAAGTATGTTTATATGGGTAGAGAATCGATATATTAATATCGATTTCATAAAAACCACAAGAAGATATTTTGCCAAAAAGCCGTTCAGGCTTATAATACACCTTAAAAATGGCACAAAGATCAAATTATCAGAGAATTACCAGATGCATTCTTTGAAGCATCTAAATGACAGAATTCGGTCTAAATTAAATGAAATGAAATAAATTACATTACCCTAACAAATTGTTATGTAATAATTTGTTAGGGTTTTCCTTTTACTATTTATCTGTTATATTATTTCCTTATTATACCTATATATCTTCATACTATCTTCAGAATAGTCTGGATTAGATAGGTCTTTTTTTAAAAGTTTAGATATTTCATATATGAATAATTGTGAATATATTAACAGTTCTAATATTCCATTATTATTTTCTTCATCTGCTTCTAGTATTATAAGATTCTTACTATATATACTTAAATATTTTAATAATTCATCATCATATCTAGTATCTTTTTTTAATTTTAAATATATTTGAACATCTGATGGATATTTTTCAAGTGTTATAAATCTTCCATGTGAGAAGTTTTTCTTTTCATGTGTTGTACACCTATATATCCCTGTTTCTACTATTTTTGATTCTAAATCACACATAATAGGTTTTGTATAATTATCATAATATATGTCTATAATATTCTTTTTCTTAAATGCTTTTTTTAATCCTTCAATATTTTCTTTAAAATAGTTCTCTACTTTCTCTCTTTGTTTTTCTAACTGTTCTTTAAATACTTTTATCATTTCTTCTTTTTTCTTTTTTTCTACTAACATATACATAATCAAAGATGGTACTATTATTCCTTCTATAGAAAGGAATCCTCTTTCTTTACTACTTTCATTATTATATGATATTATTCTTATTTTAGATATATCTATATTTTTTTCTTCTAAACTAATTTTTAAATCTTCTTCATTTGCTTTTGTTACAATATATGCATTATTATATTTACCATTTAATAGTTGTACTATTTCAGGACTACTTCCAGAATATGAAAAACATATTATATTTAAATAATCCATATATTTTTCTGTATTTGTTTCTAGATATTCTTTAGGAAACATTGTTTGTATATCAACCCCAAAAGTATTATTAATTATTGTTTTAGTAAATTCTGATGGTATACTTGAACCTCCTGAACCTATACATATATATTTTTGATTTTTATTAGTTTCTAGATCTTTTAATAATTCTAATCCTGCTTCTGCTTTTTCATTATAGTTTAATAATGCACTTTCTACTCTTTCTTCTAACTTCTCAATAGCATTTTTAAGCTTATTTATATTTTTTTCTTTTACTTCTTTTGATTCTTCTTCAGTATTCTCTATTTTCACAAACTCTTCTGTAGGCTTTTTAATATCTACCCTTATTCTTGCACCTAATTTTGATACAAGATTATATATTTCTTTATTTGCATTATTATATATTTCTTCTAATTCTTGTTTTGTAAAATATTGGATTTCTTCTTTTATATCTTTTTTAGTTTTCATATTATTTTCTCTCAAAATATTTGCTACTATATAGTGTGAGAAAAGTAAGTCTCCTGCCCCTGAAGGATCTTTTTCAGTATAATTTATATTTCCATTTTTTAAGACATATCTTATATCTTTTACAAATATTTCTATTTCTTCTTTTCCTTTAGTTATAATCAACATATCTGTTAAAAATATTTGTTTAAGTTCTTTATACTCATTATATTCAAATCTTGTAAGAAGATATTTTGCTACTCTTTCATTTAAATTCACAATATAGTATTTTCTTGTAAGCATTTCTTTTAATTTACTTAAAGATATATATCTAAAAGCAGCAATATGTCCTAAATCTAAACATATCTTTCCTTCTTTTTCTTCTATCATATCCATTATATCCCTAAAATTTTTACTTACACTTCCAAGTACATATATATTTTCTCTAGAAAGTAATTCTTCTGGAATATCTTTTTTTACTATACTTGTGCTATACCAAGATTCTTTTTTTGTAATATAGTTTTTCTTTTTACTTGCTACAAAATTAGAATTTTCATCTAAATATATATAGAACTTTCTTGTATCTTTTTTATCTTTAATTGTAATATATTTTGTTTGTATTCCCGATTCTTGTAATTCTTTTAAAATAATATTTCCTGCTATATCATTTCCACATACTCCATATATAATACTTTCAAATTCTATACTCTTATCTTCTTTTAATAATCTAGTTATATTATATATTACATTTGCAAAACTCATTCCACTTGTAATACCTATAATTTCTTTTTCATTCATATATACATCTAAAACTAAATCACCTATTCCTATTATTTTCATATTTCTTCTTTTCCTTCATCTTCCTTTTTCTTATTCTTTTGTTCATTATAGTCTTTTTTCTTACTAAAAATTTTATCTACTTCACTATTTTCAGCAAACACCCCATTTTTATATAATAATTCTAAAATATTTTATCTTTGCTTATTAAATACTCCTAAATCATCTAGATATTGATTTTCCATTGTTCCAACTCTTGTATATGGTGATGGAGAAGTAAGTGCTGTTATTCCTCCTAAAAGTTCATCTACTTCTGGAAAACCGATGTCCTTCTATCTTCATATGGTCTATACGGTTTATAGATGGATATCTAACAATACCTAAGGTATCTACTTCTTTTCCGAGATTCTTCTAACATGTCTATTGCTCTTTGAATAGTTTTACCTGTAAGAATATTATCATCTAATAATATTCTCTTACTTTTTTCTTCTCTATCTTCACTTGTATTCATATAATCTGCCTTAAATGATTTATCTTTTTCTTTACTATGTCTTGTCTTATAATTCCCTTTTAATGTAACTGCACCTGTTATTATTTTCTTATTATCACCGTTTTCTTTTATATTCTTAAATATTATTGGTAATTCTAATCCTCCGATATGCCATCCCCATTGCTTCTATTTCTTCTTCTTTTATATTTTTAATATTTATAGAACTCATGGCAATATAGTTTTCTATATAATTATCTATTTCTCTATATGATCTAAAATATCTATCATAATCAAAATCTTCTTGTTTATCTTTCATTACTCTATCTACAGTTTGAATATTTGTTTGTATGACATTTCCGAAGTCTTGTTCCTATCCTTTTATCTAATCCTTCTTCTATATTTTCTTCAAATAATAGTGTATTCATATCTTTACTATTTTCTTCTATTATTTTATACCACTTATACATTTCATCATTTTCATCTAATTTATCATATTCTATAATAGAATTATTCTTACTGTGATCATTATATATTATAGAATTTAAAGAAAGTATTGATACATTCCTTATATTATCTAAAACTCCTAATACAAGCTTCCTTATATTCCTATCATTTAAATCTAATTTATCATTTTCAAGTACTATCTTACTTCCTTCAAAAAACTTATTATTACTTTCTTGCCAATTTAAAACTTCTTTTTTTCCTAATTTTCCTTTTTCTTTATCTTTGAATGCTATGAGTCCAAAATAGTTTATTGCTCCTCTTAATATTTTACCATCATCTGTATTTAAACTATAGAAGTTTTTCCCATCTTTATTAATTTCATATAATTTTTTAAGTCTATTATCCTCCATTAATATCCAATCCGTTTCATCTATATATATTCCGTCCACCTGTATTATAATCAAATATATCTTTTACTCCGAATTCCTTTTCCATATACTTTTTCTATTTTCTTGTCAAAAAACTTTTCATACATATTACTTCTTTTTTTTAACTTTTTCTCTTTTATTGCTAATTTCCTTGTGTATTCAGTTATATTATCTATATCTTCAATATTTCTTGTAACCTTATTCATATAATTCTCTTTTCTACCCTTTTAATTTAAAATAATCTCATATCTTTTTAATTTATCCTTTGTAAATAATATATCCGATCTTCTATATCATATAGTTTTGCATTATATTTCCCACTATATATTAGTTCTTGTATAAGCTCTCTTAAATGTCTTACTATTGTTCTATGTTTCTTCTCATTATATTCTCCGAAGTACATATCCTAAAAAAAGAACATTATCTAATATGATAATACCATTATCATTTAAAAGATCTTTACATATATTAAAATAATCTAAATATTTACTCTTATTTGCATCTATAAACACAATATCATATTTATTATTACAAATATTCACTTTTTTTCCTGTTTCATCTTCAGTATTTTCCTGTAATAATCTAAATGCATCTCCTAAATACATATTAATCCTATTTTTCAAATTATTCTCACATATATCCAATTTTTCAATATTATTTTTAGCAATATCATACATCTTTTTACTTTTTTCAATAGTATCTATATAAATATTATCACCTATACTTGCCATATTTATACTTGAATATGCTATAGCAGTACCAAGTTCTAATATTCGTATTTCTCTTTTATTTTCTTTTTTTTCTTCAACCTTTTCTCTAACTAAATCTAATATAACAGAAAGTGTCTGCTTTCTAACAATTGGTACATTATTATTTTTAGCAAACACTTCCATTTCTTTTAAGTATTTAGTTATATAATCATCTCTTCTTATATATCTTTCTTCCATTATTATTTTTTACTTCTACTTACTCTTTCTCTTTCCTTATTATTTAAAATTTTCTTTCTTAAACGTATATTTTCTGGAGTTATTTCCACATTTTCATCATCTGCTATAAACTCGATAGCTTTTTCTAATGAAAATTGTAGTGGTGGAACTAAGTTAAGTGCATCATCAGATCCTGATGCTCTAGTATTTGTTAAGTGTTTTTCTTTACATACATTTATAGCTATATCTTCATTTCTTGAATTTATACCTACTATCATTCCTTCATATACATCAACACCTGGTCCTATTAAAAGTTCTCCTTTGTCTTGTGCATTAAATAATCCATATGCTACAGATTTACCATTTTCAAATGCTACTATTGTTCCTCTTGTTCTTGATTGTATATCTCCCTTATATGGTGCATATTCTTCAAATACATGGTTAAGTGTTCCGGTTTCCTCTTGTATCTGTTAAAAATTCTGCCCTATATCCTATAAGTCCGGCGTGCTGGTATTAAAAATTCTACTCTTGTAAAATCACCTTCACCTGGTTTCATATCAATCATTTCACCTTTTCTTCTTCCCATCTTTTCTATAACTGATCCTATTGTTTCAGATGGTGCATCTATAACTACTTTTTCTATTGGTTCTGATAATACTCCATTTATTTCTTTCATTATAACTTTAGGTCTTGATACTATAAGCTCAAATCCTTCTCTTCTCATATTTTCTATTAATACTGTTAAATGAAGTTCTCCTCTTCCTGCTACTTCAAAAGAATCTGGAAATTCTGTTTCTTTTACTCTTAAAGAAATATTTCTTTCCATTTCTTTCATAAGTCTATCTCTTAAATGTCTTGATGTTATAAACTTACCTTCTTTACCTGCAAATGGTCCATTATTTACACTAAATGTCATAGAAACTGTTGGTTCATCAATATCTACAAAATCAATTTTTTCAATTGCATTTTCATCACATATTGTTTCCCCAATATTTATATTATTTATTCCTGAAAGAGTTATAATATCTCCTGCTTGTCCTTCTTCTACTGTAACTTTATTTAATCCTTGATATACTTCAATTTTAGTAATTGCCGCTTTTTCTATCTTATCATCTCTTTTACAAATTGCAACTTGCATTCCTTTTTTAATTGTTCCTCTTTCAACTCTACCTACTGCAATCCTTCCTACATAGTCATCATAATCTATGTTTGAAACAAGCATTTGTAATGTTCCATCCATATCACAATTTGGTGCATCAATATTTGTTATAATTGACTCAAAAAGTGGTGTCATATCACTATCTGGATCTTCCATTTTTACTTTTGATATACCATTTTTTGCAGATGCATATATTACTGGGAAATCTAGTTGGTCATCATCTGCTCCTAGTTCTATAAACAGTTCTAATACCCCATCTACTGCTTTTTCTGGATTTGCTCCTGGTCTATCAATCTTGTTTACTACAACTATAGGTTTTAATCCTAAACTTAATGATTTTTTAAGTACTGTTCTTGTTTGTGGCATTGTCCCTTCATATGCATCTACTAAAAGAAGTACACCATCAACCATTTTAAGTACTCTTTCTACTTCTCCACCAAAGTCAGCATGTCCTGGAGTATCTACTATATTTATTTTTATATTTTTATACATTACTGATGTATTTTTAGCTAAAATTGTAATCCCTCTTTCTTTTTCTTGTGCATCTGAGTCCATTACTCTTTCATCTACTTGTTCATTTGTTCTAAATACACCACTTTGTTTTAATAATTCATTTACTAGTGTTGTTTTTCCATGATCAACATGGGCTATTATTGCTATATTTCTTATTTTTTCGTTCTTTCTCATATTTCCTTCTTTCACTTAATTCTTTAATATTTTAGCATTTTTTCACATTTTTTTCAAATCATGTTATTAAAGTGATTCTCAAAATTTTTAAACTTAGATTTCTCTTATTTGTTTAAATATATATTTTAATTTAGTTCTGCTATAACTCTTATCACAATTATATACCTTCATCTTTGTATTTTTGTTCTTCATTCCTACCTTAGATACAATATATTTTTTGTAATATTCATCATCTGATAAAAGAAAATATTTAGGAATTTTTCCTTCTTCTATCCTTATATATTCATTATAATGTTCTATACCATAAGAAACATCAATATTATACCACTTCCCATCTATCTTAACTTGATTCCAAGCATGTGGTATTTCTTTTTCTCTACCTATTTTAAAATATCCTATACATATATTAGATTCTATTCCTATATATTCTAATAACATTTTAAATATATATGAAAATCCTGTACAAACTGTTTTTTTAGTAAATATTCCTTCTAAAGTTTGTGTTCTAAATATTTTTCTTTTTTCTAATGTACTTAAATTATCAAAACCTACTTTTTTTTGATTTTTTATCAAGGTCTAAATATTCATAATCATATGAAATATTTTTAAATATATAATTATATACAACAAAAACCTTTTCTATATCACTTTGTATTTTATTCTTTTTAATATATCTTTTTAATTTATCTCCAACTGTTCGTACCTTATCCAAAGCTCTTTCAAACCTTGTTAAATAATGTTCAACTATATCCAAATCTTCAAAATATATTCTTACTTGTATATTACCATAACTATTTTTTCTTAAATTATCAAACATTCCGAATATTATAATCCTTAATACTCTTCATATCTATTTCTATTAAACATATATTATCTAGTGTATTTAATACTTTTTCACTTATGTTTGAATCATTTAAATAATCATATATCTCATTTCCTATAAATTCTAATACAATATCTCTTTTCTTTATTTTTTCATTTCTTTCAACTTTATCTATATATTCATGTAAATTTAACATCATAACTACCTCTAAAAAAGACTAGATATACATATATACCTAGTCTTTAAATTTTTTTGCTTGTAATTTTCATTTAATATTTAATATCTAATTCTTACTTGCATTTTCAGTATATAAGTATACTAAGTATTGCACAATACTATATATAATTGTGTATATCACAAAATATATTATAAATCCACTAAATGTATGTTGCATCCAAAAACATAAATATGCTACAAGTAATGCAACTGGTATTACAAATGCATATTGTACTAAAAATGCTTTTAAAGGCTTATATCCTTTTTCCCAAACTTTTGCTGTTACTTCAAAATACATACCAAGAAGTCCTGATAATACAAATTGAAATATTGTTGCATTAAATGAGTTGCCTACCATTTGGTTTAATCCTGGTGCTGTATGTGCATAATTTTCTGTTGTACCATATATTATGTTTATAGCTATTCCTACTATATTTGTTATAAGTATACCTATTGCAAAAGATATTATCGCTCTATTTAATTTCATAATTTACTTTTCCTTTCATTTTTGCATTAATAAAAAAAGGTCGAATAAAAATCAATTTATAGAACCTTTTCACTTATTATTTTAATCATTCTTAGCTATTATTTAGTTATTTTTCTGTATAATACTATTGCAACTACTGCTAATACTGAAACACCATATAATACAACATCACTTGTTCCTGCTTTTGGTAATGGTGTATCAGATTTTGAAGCTGTTGGTGTTGGAGTACTTGTTGTAGTATCTGTATTTGTTGTATTATTTGTACCACCAGTTGTTGATGTATTGTTTCCAGTCGCTGTTGGTGTTGGACTTAAAGTCGCAGAACCAGTAGGATTTTGTGTCGTATTATTACCTGTTCCTACACCTGTTTGTGTTGATGGTGTTAATATACTTGTTGACGCAAATGTTTGTATTCCAAATAACATAATTAATACTATAGTTATTGTTGCTATTCTTTTTTTCATATTTTTACTCCTTTTTATTTGTTTTTCCTTTTTCAATACATAAATATTACCATTAGGTAAAACCTTTTTCAACTTTTACCATTTAATATTACATTTTTTTACTAAAATTTAATATTTCTAAAAATATTAAATTAAATGACCTAATCAAACAAAAAAGAAATGCCTATTTAAAAGCATTTCTCCTACTTAAAATATTTTTCTTTTTAGTTATCTTATACTTTTTCTTTAATGATTTTTTCTAAATTTTCAATTAGTTCTTCAACTTTTACTTCTAATTTTTCACCTGTTCTTCTTATTTTTATTTCAACTATTCCATCTGATACTTTTTTACCAACAATTATTTGTATTGGTAATCCTATTAAATCTGCATCATTAAATTTAACTCCAGGTCTTTCTATCCTATCATCATATAATACTTCTATATTTTCTTTTAATAATTTAGTATATATTTTTTCTGATATTTCTTTTTGTTCTTCTTTTTTCATATCTAAACATACTAAATGTACTAAATATGGTGCAACTTCTTTTGGCCAAATAATACCATTTTCATCATTATTCTGTTCAATTATTGCCGCTATAAGTCTTGAAACTCCAATACCATAACATCCCATAATATATGGTTTTGCTTTACCATTTTCATCTAAATATGTTCCATTCATTTTTTCTGAATATATTGTTCCAAGCTTAAATATTTGTCCTATTTCTATTCCTTTTGCAAATTTAACTTTTCCGTGAACCATCTTCAGCAATTTCACCTTCTACTATTTCTCTTAAATCATAATATCCTTCAACATTATAATCATTATTATTAACATTTATATAGTGATAATTTTCCTTATTTGCTCCTACTACATAATTTTTCATATATTTTATTGCATTATCTGCATATATTTTAACTTTTTCTCCAAGTCCTATAGGTCCCATAAATCCATCAAAAGATAAATAAATATCTTGTATTTCTTTTACATCTGTCATTTCATAATCAAATATTCCTAAATATTTCTTAACTTTAACTTCATTTAAAGTATGATCTCCTCTTAATAAGATTAGATAATATCCTTTTTCATCTTTTATTGCTATTGCTTTTACTGTATCTTTTTCATCACATTTTAAAAACTCTGCTAAGTCTCTTATAGTTTTTACATTTGGTGTTTCTACTAATTTTTTTTCTTTTAAATCATCATTATTCATTTGATAATTCTTTTCAGATACTCCAGCCATTTCAATATTTGCTGCATAATCACTTTCATCAGTATATACTATAGTATCTTCTCCTATTTCTGCCAATGCTTGAAACTCATGTGTATTACTTCCACCTATATTTCCTGAATCTGCTTCTACTGCCCTATATTTTAATCCACATTTATCAAAAATATTTGAATATATCATATACATATCATTATATGTTTTATCTAATGATTCTTGATTTGTATGAAATGAATATGCATCTTTCATTATAAATTCTTTACATCTTAAAAGTCCTAATCTTGGTCTTATTTCATCTCTGAATTTAGTTTGTATTTGATACAAGTTTATAGGTAAATTCTTATATGATGTTACCATATTTCTTACAGTTTGTACTATCATTTCTTCTGCTGTTGGACTCATTGCATATTCTTGTTCTTTTCTATCTTTAACTCTTATAAGTTCTGGTCCCATTTTTTTCCATCTACCAGATTCTTCCCAATATTCTTTTGATTGTAGTATTGGCATTAGAAGCTCTGTTGCTCCTATTTTTTCATGTTCTTCTCTTATAATCCCTTTTATTTTTTCAAGTACCCTATTTGCTAAAGGTAAATATGTATATATTCCTGCTGATATTTGTTTTATCATACCCGCTTTTATAAGGTATTTATGACTAATTGCCTCTGCATATCCTGGCATTTCTCTTTCTGTTGGTATAAATGTATTTGTTTGTCTCATATACTTCTCCTTCTACTTATAACAATAAGTTTAGCACAATATTACATATCTTTCAATTTTTCTATTGCATCAGAGCTATTCTTTTCTATTGATATATCAAAACTTTCAAGTCCTCCTACTACATATTGATTATATCCATATGGTATATGTATATCACTATATTCTCCTGCTGTTGCAATTCTAATATCTGAATTATGTGCTACAATTTTTCTTTCTTTTATTCCCATTTTAGAAATGTTTTTTAATATATTTTCTTTTACATTTCCAATTATTTCTTTTCTTTTTTCAATTTCTTCATCTGTTAAATTCATTTTAACTTTAGAACAATTACAATCATTTTCACCACAATGTTTACTTTCATCACAATTTAAGAATCCTATGTTTTCAACTTCTTGTTTTAATGCTGTTTCTATAACTTTTCTAGCTATTTCAACACCTAATGCAATTCCAAGCTCCATTGCAACCCCTAAATCTTCTCTCGATAAATCTGCTAATATGTAATCTGATTTTAATACATAATCAGTATCTAAAGAAAATATATCTTTTGCTGTCGGGAGTTTTGATTTGTCATTTACGGGGGCTTCTATTGGATTATACCATTCTACTTCTGGCATCATTTCTCTTAAAGCTTTTCTTTCACTTATTCTTTGTGCTATTTCTCCTTCATTAAAAAGAGCTCCTGCTATATATCCATGTTTTTTCATATTTACCTCCCAAATTTAAATATCTATACACTTATTATACCTAATATATACTGTTTTCTGCAATATACAAATGATTATTTTTGGAAAACGTAAAAAAATAGAGGACTAATCCCCTATTTTTCTTATTTTTATTTTAAACTTTGCAGTTTTATCACTTGTCTTGTATCCTTGTTTTAATATAATCGATTTTTTAGAATCAATAATAAATCTGTAATGATAAGATTCTATCAGAATCGGATCATATCTTATTTCTCCAGTTTCCATACCGTCATCTAGCATAACTGTAGATGATGTGATCTCATATATATCTATTTGGTATGTTCCTTTTTTGAGCTTATACTTCAAATATCCAGCACTTTTTGTGCGAATATTTATCATACTACTTTTTGAGATCTCAAAATCTCTTCTATATTTTGCAAACTCCTCTGCTTTCGCAGTTCTTGAAACTGCAAATAATACTATTACAAGCCAAAATACTAAAATGAAAAAATTATATTTTTTCATTATCAACACCTCTTTCTGCACTAATCAGTGCTAAAATTTATTTTCGTAACTAAGTATTAGTATAGCATATTGCATTAGTTATGTAAAGTGTTTAATATTTCTTTTGCTATTCTTTCTGTAATACCCTTAACTTTGCTTAGTTCTTCTATTGTGGCATTTGATATGTTTTCAACTGTTTTAAATTCTCTTAATAGTTCTTTTTTCTTTTCTTCACCTATTCCTTTAATACTGTCAAGTTTTGATTTTGTTATGTCTTTATCTCTTTTTTCTCTATGATATCCTATTGCTAGATTATGAACTTCTTCTTGCATATTTGTAAGTACTTTTAATAGTTTAGGTGATGCTGAGATATTCTTTCCTTCTCTTGAAATTATTCCCTTTGTTTTGTGTTTATCATCTTTTACAAGTCCTATTAATGCTATATTTTCTAGATTCAATTCTCTTAATACTTCTTTTGCACTAGTAAGCTGACCTTTCCCACCATCTACTATTATCATATCCGGAATATTTCCGAAGCCCTATTTTTCCATCTAATGTATGTTTCAATCTTCTTGTTATAATTTCTTTCATACTAGCAAAATCATTTTGTCCTATAGTCTCCTTTATATTAAACTTTCTAAAGTCTTTTTTAGATATCTTTCCATTTATTAGTGTTGCCATTCCTGCAACTGTATAATCACCAGAAATATTAGATATATCATACATTTCTATTCTTCTTGGTATATCTTTTAAGCTTAATATTTCTTTTAATTCATTTAATATTATTTCTTCATTTCTTGTTGAATTTTTTAATGATATTTGTGAATTTTGTTCTGCAAGCTCTACAAATTTTAACTTTTCACCCTTTTTAGGAACTATTATTTCTACTTTATGTCCTATTTTTTCTGATATTATCTTTTCTAAGCTAGTATGATGTGGCAATATTTGCTTTACCATAATTTTTTCTGGTATATCTAAATTATTATCACTTGCTCCATATGTTTGCATTATATAGTTTTCTATAATCTCTTCATCTTCAATATCTTCAGTATCTTTTAAAATAATAGTTTTCTTATTATCTAAATTACTTCCTCTTACTTCAAATATTGTTAAATGTGTTTCTAAATTATTTCCTGCAATACCTATAACATCTATACTTTTATGTAAGAAATTCGATACTTTTTGTTTTTTACCTGCTCTTTCAAGATTTGTTATTCTATCTCTAAGTTCAATAGCCCTTTCAAATTCTTGATTATCACTAGCTTTTTCCATCTGCTCTTTTAATTTTCTTATATCTTTATCTATATTTCCGAGATAAAACCCTCTTTATCTCTTGATATATTTTTTCTTTTTCTTCATTTTTTAAAGTTTCATCTAAAAAAGGCCTATTTAATATACTCATATATATATCTTTAATATATTTAATCATCTCTTTTGCAGACCATACAGATGGATATGGGCCATAATACTTACTCCCATCTTTAACTAAATTCCTTGTTAACTGTATTATGGGTTTACCATTCTTTTCTCCCACTTTTATATATGGATATGTTTTATCATCTTTTAGCAGCACATTAAATTTAGGCTTATATTTTTTTATAAGGTTACATTCTAAGATAAGTGCCTCATCTTCTGTATCTGTTATAATATATTCAAAGTCATGTATAAGGCTTACCATTTTTTCTATTCTTGCTGTTTTTTCTGTTTTCCTAAAATATTGCCTTACCCTATTTTTCAGTACTACTGCTTTACCTACATATATAATTTTTCCATTACTATTTTTCATTAAATACACTCCCGGATTATCTGGAAGTGTTTTTAATTTTTCTTCTATTTTATCATTATGCATCATAATAATTATTTTTCTTTCTCTTATATAATTCATTCATTTCTGTTTGAATTCTTTTTTGTTCTTCTTCATTTACAGTATTTAATATGTACCCATAATCTTCTAAATTAAAGAATGCTTTTTCATTAGGATTATAATATGCATCTATTGTTCTATTAAATTCTTCTGTATTTACAAGCTTATTCCTATTATATGCTTGTTGTTCTAAATTTTGATTATAATTATTTCTATTAATATTATTAGATTGTACATTATTATAGTTATTTTGTTGTTGATTATATTGTTGATTATTATAATTATTTATATTATTTTGTGCTTGTCTTATACTTTGTGTATCTATATTATTAACACCTGTATTAACATTAGGTATACTTCTATTCTTATCTATCCTTTTTCCTGTTATTTCATCAACTAAATCAAAATTTTCTTTAATTATAGTTTTACCATTATTTATTTGTGTATTAGTATTATGTCCTGATTGTACTGTGTTTTTAACAATATTATCCTCAGTTATATATGTATCAATATTATCATTACTATAATTTTCTTGTAATTCTGATATATCATCATCTTCTAATGTGTTTTGATTTTCATTAACTTTTTCTTTTTCTAGTTTTTCTTTTTCTTTTAATTTTTCCTTATCTTTTTGTATCTGAATTATCTCTTCTTTTTCATTATCATCAATTTCTTTAGATAAGTTTATTATAGGTTTTTTAGCAAGTTTTATTTTTTCCATTTCTATAGCTTCTTGTATTGCCTTTTTAGCATCTTCTTTAGCTTTTTCTACAAACTGTTGTTGTAATTCTTCTTTTCTTCTTAACTCTTCTTGTAATTTTACAATTTCTTCTCTAGTTATTCTTTCTGCTTCTTCTGCTATCTTTCTTTGAATATCTTCTTCTTCTCTTCTCTTTTTTTCTTTTTCTAATTCTTCATTTTTTCTTCTAAGTTCTTCCAACTCTTTTTCTTGTCTTCTTTGAATTATTTTTGAAAGTTCTTCTTTTTCTTCCCTATGTTTTCTCTCTTGTTCTTCAAGTCTTCTTTCTTCAGATTCTTTTTTGAAATTTAAAATAGATTTTTTCATATCATCTAATTGTTTTCTAAGCCTAATCATTTCATTTTCTTGATATTTCTTTTGTTCTTCTCTTTCTCTTTTTAATTCCTCAATATCAATCTTATATTTGTTTATAGTCTCTTCTTTTTCTAATTCTTGCTTCTTTTCTATTTCTTTATTATCTATAATTTCATCCTTAATTATATTCATATTATTACCATTATTACTATCATTGCTATTATCATTATTATTTTTAATCTCTCTTATAGGCTTAAAAGTACTTGTTTTAAGAGTTGTAGATATATTTTCTTGTTTATTATCATTATTTTCTATTGGTTCTTCTTTATCAGTTATATCAATACTATTAAAATTATTTTCATCATCTGTAAATAATTCTACTATATCTTCTTCTTTTTCATTTTCTATTTTTTCATCTTTTTCTAACTGTATATCTTCATCTTCTATACCAAGTTTTTCTAGATCATCTTGGTATTCTTCTTCTGAATATTCTTCAATATCCTCATCAATATTTCTATCATTATCTAATTCTATATCTTCATCTTCATCTATAAATAATTCTTCAGTTTCTTCAAATTGTTTTTCATTCTTATTATCTTCAATTTCTATTTCTGTTATTTCTTCTTTTTCTTCTTCATTTTGGTTAGAATTTTCTAAGATTACATTAATCTTATGCACATCTTTTTCCACCAATTGTGGATTAATTTCTGATTCTCTTTCTTTTTTTATTATACTTCTACATACTTCTTCTGCTTCTTTTTCAGATACTTTTTTATTACCAAGTATTGACAATACAATTATATATATCTTATCTTTAGGTGAAATATTTTCTATTCCTAAATCTTCTATACTATATGTTACAAGCTTATTAAGATTTTGTCTTATTTTTATCATACTATATGAATATCCGGCATTTATAATATTCAAATTTTTTTCTTACTATTCCTAAATCTAGTATATTTTCCAGTATATTTTCCAAAAATTTTTCTTCTCTAAAATTTTTAAGTTCTCTTTCTTCTCTTTCTAAATAATCTGAGAATTTACTTTCTATTATTGTTTGTGCATAATATTCATCTTCTATCGCTTCATCTAATTTACTATCTGTTGCATTATACCTTTTATTAAACTTATCACCTGTCATTTTAAGTGCTAATATTGTTTTATCTTCGCCTATTTTTTCTAAATATTTTAATCTTTTTTCTATTGTTTCAGTTCCAAGTCCTAATACAGATATATTATTTAAAAGCTCTTTTACCATTCCATTTTCTATTACTAGATCAAAGTTTTTTTCTATATTTAAAATAGGTCTACATAGAAGTGACATTGCTCCTTTAAGTTCATTTAATAATCCATTTGTTTCAAAAAAGTTATATACTTTTTCCATATTTTCTTTTTTGCCTTTAGCAAAAAGTATTCCTGGTATATCTACTTCTGGATTATTAAGTAAATTTTTACTTTCTAAAAACTTTTTAACCTCATCTAAGTCTTCTGGTGTCCCTTCTGCTAAAATAGTCTTACTTTTTTTAATTATATTTGTACTTAAATCAACATGTTCATTTTCTAACTTTTCCAATATTTTAGATATATTATCATATTCTCCTTTTACTAGAATAAAAGTATTTTTTAGTATCTCCCTACTCATACCTCTTTTATCTATTTCTAGGACAATATTATATATATTTTCTGCATCACCTTCTAAAAATATCGTAGGATTTGAAAGCAATTCTTTATCAATATTTAATTCTTCAAAAGTTTTTACAATATCTATTATCTTTTGTGGATCTGATATTAATAATATTTGCTTATTTTCCTTATAATATTCTTCCATCCCAACATTTTTTAAATTTATTATAGTTTGTTTTACTTTTTCTGGTGTTGTTTTCGCTATTATTTCTGGATTTATTTCTAAAATATTCCTTTGTAGATTTCCTTTTTCTATTTCTTCTACAAAATCTATTAAATTTTGCATATTTGCTGAAACTATATCTTTAAAAGATTCGTTTATAACATTTTTAAATATATCATCATATGCTGTTATAAATTCGAGTTTTCTTAAAAGCTTATTTATTGAAACTTCATCATATGTTAAAACTTCTGGTGCATTATTTATTTCTTCTTTTGCTATACCATATCCTTTTATCTTATTTATAATATTTTCTATTTCTTTTGTTTCATTTACATACACAATTTCTGGCACTTTTACTATTACATTTTTATCAATACCATTTCTTTCAAGCATATTAACAATTGCTTGTATTCTTACTTTTGTAGTCTCTGCTAAAATTTCTGGATATTTTTTTAATATACTAATACCGTAATTTTTCTTTAGGATTTTTGTATAAGGCTATAATATCAGATATAACCATACTACTATTTTTATATATTGCCTTTGGATATTTTTTTAATACTATTTTTAATAGATCATTTTTCTCTAAAATATCTATTATTTTTTTAACTTCCGAAAATTCACCATTTGCAAGTATATCTCCACCTGTTGTTTCAAAATATTTCTTATCTATTTTTATCTCTTGAAATAACTTTATAATATTTATAATATTATCATTTTTACCAATTGCTACTATATCTGGAAATTTTTCAAGCATTTTCTTTGTTAATATTTTTTCATTTAATAGTTCTGCTATTTTTTTAACTCTTGCTCCATTTGTTCTTTCAATTATATTAGGATTTTTTTCTAAAATCTCTATTGGTAAATTTGATTCTTTAAAAGCATCTATTATATTAGATACCTTATTTGATTTAATATTTACAATTTCTGGATACACGTTAATAGTACTTATGCTTATTTTTTTGTCTTTTAAGCAAGATATTACTTCTAGTGCATTTTCTCTATTTTCTATTTCTATCCCAAACTTTATAATTATTTTTTCTAATATATTTTCATATTGTTTCACATTTTTTGCCATGGCTTCTCCTAAAATTTTAATATGTTATATCTGTATATACTCCAACTATTTTGCCTAAAATATTTTCTGTACTATCTCCTCTTTCGTATCTCTTAATTCCTATTCTTGTGTAACTTGCTTTTTCTTCTATTATTGCTACAAGATCTCTTGATATATATCTTTCTTCTGTATCAAATATTACTAAAGACTTATTAAGTATTCCAACTTCTTTAAATTCTGAATTTTTACTTTCAAAAGCATACATATTTTTTTCTTTACCATATTCTATAGGAATTGCTATATATTCTTTTAAATTTTCCTCTGAAAATATATTTTCCTTATTTTTAATCTTATATATATATGGTACTTTTGCAACCTTTAAACTTACAAGTTCATGTTTTTCATTTTTCTTTTTTCTAAGTTTTGTTCCATCAAGATTTAAAGAGCTTATTACAAGATCATATCTTTTTACTTTATCATTTTTGTTTATAGTCTTTTTTATATACCCTTTTTCTTCTAACTTTCTTATAGAAGCATATACTGTTGATGTAGATCCTATATTAAGTCCTTTACATATTTCCCTATATGATGGAGTAAATCCACCATTTAGATACCATTGTTCCTCAATATACCCTAAAATCTTTTTATCCTTATCTGTAAGGTTATCTGAATAGATTTTTTCTTCATATGTCATTTTTGCCATAATTTTTTCCCTTATTATACATACCATTCAAATTCGTAGTCTGCAATACTTATTAAATCACCTTCTTCTATACCAAGTTTTTCTAACTTTTCAGTTATCCCTGTTTCTTCTAAAACTTTATGTAAGAAATGCATTGATTCATTATCTGCAATATTTACTCTTCCCATTATTCTTGTTGCAAGTTTTCCTGTAACTTTAAATAATTTCACACCTTTTTTAAGAATAATTTTTTCTACTAATACTTCTTCTTCCTTATCTTTTAATTCATATATTTTTTCTATATCAACTAATGGTTCATTTGGTATTTTTTCTAATTTATCTGCAACCATTGAAACTAATTTTTCTACATTTTCTGTTGTTGCTGCAGATATTAAAATATAGTCTAATTTTTCTTTTTTAGCATATTCTTCAATTTTTTGTATATTTTCCTTACTTGCAATATCAACCTTGTTTATACACAAGATTTGTCTCTTACTTCCAGTCTTATCACTATATTTTTTAACTTCTTCGTTAATTACTCTAATTCTTTCTACTGGATCTCCTTCAAGTCCTGAACCATCAACAATATGAAGAAGTAATCTGCATCTTTCTATATGTCTTAAAAACTTAAATCCGAAGTCCTACACCTTCAGATGCCCCTTCTATTATTCCTGGTATATCTGCTACTACAAATTGTCTTCCAAACTTATCTGTAACAACTCCAAGATTTGGTTCTAAAGTTGTAAATGCATATCCTGCTATCTTTGGTCTTGCCTTACTTATCTTTGATAATAATGTTGATTTTCCTGCATTAGGAAATCCTAAAAGCCCAACATCTGCTATTGTTTTAAGCTCTAAAACTATTTCATGTTCTTCTGTTTTCTCACCATCTATAGAGAAATTAGGTGCTTGTCTTTTTGAATTTTTAAAATGTGTATTTCCGAAGTCCCCCTCTTCCACCTTTTAATATTAAATATTCTTTATCACTTTCCGAAATATCTGCAAGTATATGTCCTTTACTATCTGCAATTATTGTACCTTTAGGAACACCAATTTTAAGCGTTTCTCCTTTTTTCCCAGTACAATTTGATCCTGCACCATTTCCACCATCTTCTGCCTTATATAGCTTATTCCATCTAAAATTTCTTAATGTGTTTTGATCTTTATCAACTACAAAAATGATGTTTCCACCATTTCCACCATCTCCTCCATCTGGTCCACCATCTGGCACATATTTTTCTCTTCTAAAACTTGTTGCTCCGGTCTCCACCGTTTCCGAGCTTTTATTCTAATTTTTATATAATCTACAAACATGTTATTCCTATTCTTAAAATTTACTTTATTTTATTATTTTTCTTCTAATTTTTTTCTTAAATATTCAGTAAGTTTTGAAATTTCCACTCTTTCTTGTTCCATTGTATCTCTATCTCTTACTGTAACCATCTTATCTTCTAAACTGTCAAAGTCAAAAGTAACACAATATGGAGTACCAATTTCATCTTGTCTTCTATATCTCTTACCAATACTTCCTGTTTCATCAAATGTTACTGAGAAATATTCTTGTAATTCTTCATACACTTTTTCTGCATCTTCTGAAAGTTTTTTAGAAAGTGGTAATACTGCAACCTTATATGGTGCTAATGTTTTATCTAATTTTAAAACTACTCTTGTATCTCCATCTTCTAAAGTTTCTTCATTATATGCATCACATAAAAATGCTAATAATACTCTATCACATCCTACTGATGGTTCTATAACATGTGGTATAAATTTAGTGTTATCTTCTCTCATAACTTCTAAATTTTCTCCTGAGAATTGTTGGTGATTTCTAAGGTCGAAATCTGTTCTATTTGCAATTCCCCAAAGTTCTCCCCATCCAAATGGGAATAGATATTCTAAATCTGTTGTACCATCACTATAGTGTGATAATTCTTCTTTTGAATGGTCTCTTCTTCTTATATTTTCTTTTTTCATTCCATGATCAATAAGCCAGTTGTGGCAAATATCTTTCCAGTATGAAAACCAATCTTTCCCATCTTGTGGGTCAAAGAAGAATTCAAGTTCCATTTGTTCAAATTCTCTTGTTCTGAATATAAAATTACCTGGTGTTATTTCATTTCTAAAACTCTTACCTATTTGTGCTATACCAAAAGGAAGCTTCCCTCTAACTGCTCTAAATGCATTTTTAAAATTAACAAAAATACCTTGTGCTGTTTCTGGTCTTAAATATATTTCTGCTTTCTTATCTTCAGTTACACCTTGGAATGTCTTGAACATAAGATTAAATTTTCTAATTGGTGTATAGTTTAATTTTCCACAAGTTGGACACACAATATTATTTTCAATAATATAGTTTTGCATTTTTTCATCACTCCAACCATCAACTACACCTTCTATTCCATGTTTAAACATCCATTCTTCTATAATCTTGTCTGCTCTATGTCTTGTTTTACATTCTTTACAATCCATTAAAGGATCACTAAAGTTTGATAAATGTCCGAGATGCTTCCCATACCTTTGGATTCATTAATATTGCAGAATCAAGTCCAACATTATATTTAGATTTTCTTACAAATGTTTTTCTCCATTCATCTTTAATATTATTTTTTAGTTCTACTCCTAGAGGCCCATAATCCCAAGTGTTTGATAATCCCCCATATATTTCTGAACCTGCAAATATATATCCTTTTTCTTTTGCAAATCCCACTAATTTTTCCATACTAATATTCATATTTCATGACCTCCTTATTTTTTCTTACATGTAATTTTATCACATAACTATTTCTTTGTAAATTTAAATAACCGATATCTTATCCCTTTTTTTATTTATTTTTAAACATTTCTAATTTTACATATCAAAATTTTTTTCGAATTTTTTATTAAACTATTTAATAACTTTTTTTATTAAATAAACAAAATAATATTTAATATTTAGGTTTAAAATAAAAGAAATTTGATTTTTTTAATATTTATTATATAATTGAATTATAATAAAATTAATTTCTTTTTTTAATGAAAGGGAGTGGTGATAAAATGTTGAAGTTAAATATAACTGATATGATTACCTTGCATGAAGGTCATTACAAAGGAGAAGAAATATACTATAGAGTAATATATAATAGTTTATCCCTTCCCGAAGTGTATATACACAATAAAGAAAAATTGGATCTACTTCTTAGAGGAAGATCCGATATAAGTATTTCCGAATACAACACTTACATATCAGTTACAATGATATGTAAGACAAAATTATCAGATTGGAGATTCGAGCCTACATATAAATGTAAAGCTCGAAGAATTAATTATTATTAAATTTTAACACTTAACAAAAAGCAGTGTATTACACTGCTTTTTATCATTTATTTTTCTTTATTTTAATTTATTCTATTAGTTCAACTCATCTAATATTTGTTCAAGTGTTTTCCAACTTAAAAAAGCACATTTAACTCTTGATGGCATATATGCAATGTTTTTAAAAGCATATGCGTCACCTAATATTTCAATAAGTTTTTGATCATTTGTTTCATTTAATTTTATCATATTAAAAAATGTAGTTAGTATTTTTTTAGCCTCTTCTTTTGTCTTACCTTTAAGTATTTCAGACATTATATTTGCTGATGCTTCTGATATTGCACAGCCTCTTCCTGTAAAGCTTATCTCTTGTATAATAGAATTATCTTCATTCATTTTTACAAATATTTTAAGCTCATCTCCACAGCTTGGATTTATACCCTCTTTTTCTATTCCGCTTATTTCTCTTTTATGTTTTTTATCTCTTGTATTTTCTATAATTATATTCTTATACATTTCAACTAACTCTTCTTTACTTAATTCCAATTAAACATTTCTCCTATTTCTATTATTTTAGATATTGTATAGTCTATTTCCTCTTTAGTTGTATACATTCCAAAACTTAATCTTAATGTTGATACTTCATCAATATATCTATGTAATGGCATTGCACAATGATGACCTGCTCTTACTGATATTTTTTCTGAATTTAACATTGTTATTATATCATGTGAATGTATTCCTTTTATCACAAATGTAACTATACCGGCAAGTATTTTTATTAGCATATATTCTTATATTTCTTACTTCTTTTTTTAATTTTTCTATAGTATATTTTGTTAAATCTTTTAAATGTTTTTCAATATTTTCTATTCCTATTTTTTCTATATATATTATAGCTTTAGCTAATCCATAAATTCCTGCTATATTTAATGTACCACCTTCAAATTTTTCAAAACCTTCTTTAAATGTTACATTATCTTCTAAAACATATTCAATCATATCTCCACCATAGTTTCTTGGATTTACTTCTCCTATTTTTTCTCTTTTTAGATATAATACCCCTATCCCTTGTGGCCCATATAATTTATGTCCTGAAAATACAAATGCAAATATTTCTTTTAATTTTTTAAGATTTATCTTTTTATGTGTTATTGCTTGTGACCCATCTATTATTAGATATGGTATATCCATACCTAATTTTTCTGACCTATTTTTTAAAATATCACATATTTTTTCAATATCTATTTCCTCACCAGTAACATTACTTTGCATTGTTATCCCAACAATCTTAGTTTTCTTTGTTATTTTTTCTTCAAAATCTTCATAATTAAATCCATAATCTTTTTTTAAATATACATATTTAATTTTTGAATGACTATTTTTTGCTATAATTTGATATGGTACAATATTTGCATGATGTTCTAATATACTTAATAATATTTCATCATTTTCTTTAAGCTTATGTTCAATTCCAAATATACAAGTATTTAAACTCTCTGTTGCTGATTTTGTAAATATTATTTCATTATATTCTGCACCGATATATTTAGAAATTACCCTTCTAGATTCTTCTACTATTTCACTACTTTTATCTCCATATATACTCATTTTACTATGGGAATTTCCGATTAAACTTATTATAATATTCATCTATAGCATCTATAACAACTTTTGGTTTTAATGCTGTTGCTGCAGTATCTAAATATATATTTCCATCTTCCAATTGTTTAAAATCTTTTCTTATCCCCTCTATATTATATCCCACTTTTACCTCTTTTTATTTAATTTAACATATTATACCATATTTTAAAAAAATCAAAAAGGACAAGCCTAAAGCTTGTCCAAAAAATGATAAACAAATCCCATTAATGGGTGATAATTAAAAATTGCCCCCATCACAAAAAATATTATCATTAAAACAATCATCATTTTTCTAACCAATGCATTAATTGTCAAGCTTCCACTTGACATCCAAGCATTTATTTTGCAGTTTATAACTAATAAAATAAATACCCAAAATTTAAATTGGTACATTGGCGTAGAATAATATACCATTAAAGATATACTTCCTACAGTTAATAACAAGTAAAATACTAATCTAACTGCAGGTATCCCACATTTGCCATATACTGCTGAGATTCCTATTATCATTGGAACTACAGTTCCAAAAATAATGTATATTAATATTAACATTGAATAATCTTTCATATTGATCCCTCCTATTATTTATTTATTAGATTCCAAGCATTCCATATATCATATTTTTAAAAAGAAATATGAAAATTGCTAAATAAATTAAACATGTAAATATATCATCAATAATTGTCCTTTCATGTATATTATATGTATCTCTAATATAATGTTCTTTTATCCATATACATGTCATAAGTAGTAATACTATAATTGGATCTTTGTTTATATTCCAATTAATAGAAAATATCAAAAATGATATACCCGCTACTATTTTGTAGCCCTTTTTTTCTTCTTCTATTGCCTTCTTATTTTGGAAAAATACTAAGACAATAAATAATATTGTGGATATAATTATGTTCAACATTTTTCTCAACTCCTTTATTCTAAATTTTTAAAATAAAATAAATATATTTCTTTTTTCATATATTATCACGATTTTTCATATTTAACAAATAATTAAAAAATACACTAAAAACAAATATATTTTCAGTGTATATTATATATTATTCTATTATAAGTTGTTTTAATTCTTCTATTTGTTCTTGTTCTGGTGTATTGTTTGCAATATATGTTTTAGTAACATTTATTCCATTTTCAATACATTCTTCTTTCCAAGAATCCATCCATTCACCATTTCCCCAGTCATATGAACCAAAAAGTACTACATTTGTTTCTTTTAGTTTTTCTTTTTCAGCATCAAAAAATGGTCTAAATTCATATTCTTCTAGCTCTTCTGCTCCCATTGCAGGACAACCTAATGCTACCATATCATATTCTTTTATATCTCCTTCAAAATCAGATACATAAAATAGTTCTGCTTGTCCTCCTTTTTCATTTACACCTTCTGCTATAGCTTCTGCCATAGTTTGAGTATTTCCTGTTGCACTCCAATATATTACTGCTACTTTCATTTTTTATCTCCTATTTTTCCTTTGATTCTATATATTCATTATATCCACATTCACGTATTACAACCTTGTCACCTGTTATATCTATAATCTTATTCGCTACTGTTTCTGCAAGCTCATGGTCATGTGATGTAAATATTATAACCCCATCAAATTTTATAAGGGCATTATTTAATGCTGTTATACTTTCCATGTCTAAATGGTTTGTTGGCTCATCTAGTATAATTACATTGGCACCAGATAGCATAAGTCTTGATAACATACATCTAACTTTTTCTCCCCCTGATAATACATTTGCTTTTTTAAGCGCTTCTTCTCCTGAAAATAACATTCTTCCTAAAAAGCCTCTTAAATATGTTTCATCTGGATCTTTTGAATATTTTCTAAGCCAGTCTACTAAATTTTCATCCTTATCTTTAAAATATTCATTATTATCTTTAGGTAAATATGATGTTGTTATAGTTTGACCATATTCTATATATCCCTTATCTGGTTCTATCTCTTTTGCAAGTATATCAAAAAGAGTTGTTATTTTGTTTTCATTTTCTGCAAGTACTAATACTTTATCTCCAACTTTAATATCAAAAGTTAAATCTTTTATACTTGCTTCTCCATTTTCTTTCCAAATATGGCTAACTTTCAATACTTCTTTACCTACTTGTCTTTCTTTTGAAAAATCAATATATGGATATCTTCTATTTGATGCTACTATTTCATCTAATTGTATTTTTTCTAGTGTTTTCTTTCTAGATGTTGCTTGTTTTGATCTTTGTGATGCACCAAATCTTGCGATAAAATCTTTTAATTCTTTTATCTTTTCTTCTTTCTTCTTATTTGATTCTTTCATTTGTTTTTGTATAAGTTGGTTTGATTGGTACCAAAAATCATAGTTTCCTGGATATATTTTTATTTTACCATAATCTACATCCACAATATTTGTACAAACTGTGTTTAAGAAATATCTATCATGTGATACTACTATAACAGTATTTTCATAATCAATTAAGAAATCTTGTAACCATTCTATTGCTCTTATATCAAGATCATTTGTAGGCTCATCTAATAGAAGTACATCTGGATTTCCGAAAAAGTGCTTTTGCCAAAAGTACTTTAACTTTATCTTTACCTTCTAACTCTGACATATTTCCGGTATAATTTCTTTTCATTTATTCCAAGTTCTACTAACATTTTTATTGCATCTGTTTCTGCATTCCAACCGATCAAGCTCTGCAAATCTTTCTTCAAGTTTTGCCGCTATCATCCCATCTTTTTCTGTAAATTCTGGTTTTGAATATATTTCATCTTTTTCTTGCATTATTTGGTAAAGTTCAGTATTTCCCATTATTACTACATCTATTATCCTATAGTCTTCATATGCATAGTGATCTTGTCCAAGTACTGATATTCTTTCACCTTTAGTTATAGATACTTCTCCCTTATTTGCTTCTATTTCTCCGAGATAATATCTTTAAAAATGTTGATTTACCTGCACCATTTGCACCAATAACACCATAACAATTTCCCTTTTCAAATTTTAAATTAACATCATCAAAAAGTACTCTTGCTCCAAATCTTAAACTAACTCCTGTTACTGTTAACATCTTTTCTCCTTCTCTTAACTTATATTTGTATAATCATTAAATTTCTTGTAAGCTTTTCACAATATTTTCATATATTTTTTTCTTAAAGTTTAAATATATACTTTCTGTATTTTCTTCTAAATATTCTTCATTTTCAAATATTAGTGGTACTATTTTAGAAAGTACAACTTCTCTTTTTCCTTCTTCTTTACTATATCCTCTTGTTTGAAGATAAAATAATTTCTTTTCATCAATCTTTCCTATTGATGCAGCATGATTTCCATTTACATTTTCTTCTGCACATAATAATATTGGTGATGATTTTGTTTTTGCTTCTTTAGATAATAATAATACATTTTCTCTTTCTCTACCATCAGATTCTGGAGTTCCTTTTCTAAAGTTTATAATACCTCTAAAATCCTTATATGAATTTTCAAAAAGCACTCCTTCTATATCAAGAGTTGTTATTGATTCTTTTCCTATATGATCTGCATAGTATAGAAAGTCTAATTTTTTATCTTTTCCGAAGTAAATATATCCCTTTTATATCAACTTTTGCTTTTTCATCAACTCTTGTAACATGTTTTATTATTTGATTTCCACTTCCTAAGAAAACATAAAGTAGCTTTACCTTAGCATTTTTTTCTGCCTCAACATATATACTATCAAGCGCAAAATTCTTCTTATTTTCATTAAATATAATTACTACTTCAAACTCTGAACCTTCTTCTGCTCTTATAATTATATTATTATCCCTATATGTATTTTCAATATCTTCACATATATTTAAAACATATTTAGCAGATATATTTTTTCTTAATGTTATTCTAGTATTTGATAATAATATTCCTTCATTTTTAATATCTATAATCTTTTCTTCTTTATCTTCAGATATTTGTATATCATTTAAGTTTTTAATATATTTATGATTCAATATTTTTTCATTTTTACCATTATTAGCATTTGTAATTATATTATTAATTTCTTCATCATCTAAGAAATAATCTTTTCCATATTCTTGAATTAAATCTTTTCCATAAACATATCTTCTTTTATGTTCTGTATTTTTTCCATTATTTGATATTTCTTCTAAACTTTCTTGTTTTAAATTTTCTTTTTCTTTTTTTCCTGCTTCTTCTATTTTTTCTATAACATATATATTGTTTATACTATTATTTTCATGTTCTTGATCTTTTCTTGTATAATTTCCAGGATTTGGTATTTTTCTTATCCTATCGTTTATACTTCCTATAATCTCTTCATTTTCTTTAAATTGTATATATGGAACTGTCATCACCTTTTCATTAATATTTATATGATTCCAAGTCTTTTTTTCCATCCTATTTAAATATATTTTTTTCATTATCCATTTGTTCCTTCTAGTTCTAGTCCTATCAAGTTATTCATCTCAACTGCATATTCTATAGGTAGTTCTTTTGAAATAGGTTCTGCAAATCCTCTTACTATCATAGCTTTAGCTTCATCTTCACTAAGTCCCCTACTCATAAGATAAAAAATTTGTTCATCACCTATTTTACCAATTTTAGCTTCATGTCCTAAATCCGCTTCATCTGTTTTAACTGTCATTATAGGTATAGTGTCTGAAACTGCTTCTTTATCAAGCATTAAGCTTTCACAATCAGAATTTGATTTTGACCCTTTTGCCTTTTCATCTATATATACATAATTTCTTGTAACACTTATACCATTTCCTTTTGTTATAGCCTTTGTTGTAACTGCTGAATATGTATTTTCTGCTAAATGTATATTTGCACAACCATTGTCTATATATTGGTCACTTCCTGCAAATGTAATTCCTGTAAATTCACTTGCTGCATTTTTCCCTACAAGAACAGATGTAGGATATAGCATTGATACTTTTGATCCAAATGATCCGAGATATCCATTCTATCTTCCCATTTTCTTCAACTATTGCTCTTTTAGTATTTAAATTATACATATTTTTAGACCAATTTTCTATTGTTGAAAATCTAACTTTTGCATTTTTCCCTACAAATATTTCAACGCTCCCTGCATGTAGGTTTACAACATTATATTTAGGTGCTGAACATCCTTCTATATATGATATACTTGCATCATCATCTGCAACTATTAATGTATGTTCAAATTGTCCTGCACCTGCTGCATTTAACCTATAATATGATTGTATTGGTATATCTAAATGTACTCCTTTTGGTACATAAACAAAAGATCCTCCGAGACCATACTGCTAAATGTAATGCTGTATATTTATGAAGATTTTCATCTATTGCTTTTGTAAAATATTTTCTTACAAGTTCTGGATATTTTTTAACCGCTTCAGACATATCCATATATATTACACCTTGTGATGTTAGTATTTCTTTTACATTATGATATACTTCTTCTGAATCAAACTGTGCACTTACACCTGCTAAATATTTTTTTTCTGCATATGGTATTCCGAAGTCTTTCAAATGTATTTTTTATACCTTCTGGAACATTATCCCATGATGCTTCTTTTTTAACATCAGGCCTTATATATGTAACAATATCATCCATATTAAGTGTATCTAGTTCTGGTCCCCAATTAGGATTTAGTTTTTCATTATATTTTTTAAGTGCTCTTAATCTTATCTCTAACATCCATTCTGGTTCATTTTTTTCTTTAGAGATTTCTCTTACTATTTCTTCTGTTAATCCCTTATCAAGTTTTTTAGATATCTCCACATCTTCTATAATATCATATATTCCTCTATCTAATTCTTCTATATTAGTCTTCTTTTTCATCTTTTTCCCATCTTAATCTTCTATAATTTCATATAATTTATATGTTTTCTATCATCTAATATTATTTTCCATATCCATTTTTTTGAATTTCTTCTATTAAAGATATATCGCCTGTTCTTTCTATTTTTCCATTTGATAATATATGTACAAAATCTGGTTTTACTCTATGTACCATTTCTAAATGGTGTGAAATCATTATTATAGCTTTATCTTTATCAAAATATCTCATTACTGCATTTTCAACATCTTTTGTTGCATCAACATCAAGACCTGAATCTACTTCATCAAGCATTGCAAGTTTTGGTTTTAATATACTTAACTGTAATATTTCATTTTTCTTCTTTTCTCCACCTGAAAATCCTACATTCAAATATCTTCCTTGCATATCTTTTTTCATATTTAAGTTTTCTATTTCTTTTGCAACTCTTAATGCAAAATTCATACTTGAAATTTTTTCATCAGAAATTTTTGTTTTTGCAAATCTTAAAAAATCTGTTGTTTTTATTCCTGCTATTTCTTCTGGGTTTTGGAAGGACAAAAATATTCCGTAGTCTTGCTCTTTCATATGTTTCCATATCTGTGATATCTTTCCCCATGAAAAATATCTTTCCTTCAACTATTTCATAATCTGGGTGTCCCATTATTGTATACATTAATGTTGATTTTCCTGTACCATTTTTACCCATAAGTACATGTATTTCCCCTTTTCTTACAAGTAGATTAACACCATTTAATATTCTTTTTCCTTCTACTTCTACTACTAAATTTTCTATTTTTAATATTTCTTCCAAAATTTCCCTCCAAATTTTAATTATTTTATATATTTATGTTTTATTTATATTTTTTCTAATTATATTTTTATATCTATATACAAAACAAAAGATATACATAGTATATCATAATTTAGTCATTATTGTTATACCATTATATCTTTTTCTTGTTCATTAATTATTTAAGCTTATATTATTTAAACTTAGAAACTTCCTCCATTTTTTCTTAACCAATCTGGTATACGAGGTTCATCTGATGATGATTGTTGTTCTTGTCTTGTATTTAATCTTTCATAAAATGGTGTAGCTTGTGTTTGTTCTACAGTTTCTGTTTCTTGTTTTACAACTTTTCTTTCACCTTCAAATCCTGTAGCAATTACAGTTACTATAACATCTTCACCTGCTGTTTCATCAATAACTCTACCCATTATTATTGTTGCATCTGGATCTGCACCTTGATTAATAATTTGTGATGCTGTATCAAATTCATGTAATGTTAATGATTTATCACCTGTAACATTATATATTACTGATGTTGCTCCATCTATAGTTGTTTCTAGTAATGGACTTTGAATTGCAAGTTTTGCTGCATCTTCTGCTCTGTTTTCACCACTTGCTCTACCAACACCTAAATGTGCTATCCCCTTATCTTTCATTGCATTTCTTAAGTCTGCAAAGTCAATGTTAACTTCTCCTGATATAATAAGTAAGTCTGATATACCTTGAACACCTTGTCTTAAAATATCATCTGCTATCATAAATGCATCTTTCATTGATGTTTTTCTGTCTATAATTTGTAATAATTTATCATTTGGTACTACTATAAGTGAGTCTACATTTGATTTTAATTTTTCTAATCCTTTTTCAGCCTGTAATGCTTTCTTTCTTCCTTCAAATGTAAATGGTTTTGTAACTATTGCTATTGTTAATATATTTTTAGATTTAGCTATTTCTGCTACTACTGGTGCTGCACCTGTACCTGTTCCACCACCCATTCCTGCTGTAATGAAAACCATGTTTGCACCTTCTAATACTTTTTCTATTTCTTCTCTACTTTCTTCTGCTGCTTTTTCACCTATTTCAGCACTTCCACCAGCTCCGAAGTCCTCTTGTTAATTGTTCACCAATTTGAAGTTTAACTTCTGCATTTGATTTTGATAATATTTGTCTATCTGTATTAATAGCTATAAACTCTACATTTTTAATTCCTGCTTCAATCATTCTATTTATAGAATTATTTCCTGCTCCTCCAACACCTATTACTTTAATTATAGCTTCTTCAAATTGTTCTCTTTCAACTATTTCTCTGACTTTATTTTCTATATACATTCTTTTCCCCCTTAAGTATTTTGTTATTTGTCATTTTTATAAATTAATATTCCGTCTCAGTTTTTCTTATGTATAGTTTATATCATATATAATTATATTATATCAAATTATTTGTTTATGTATAGATTTATGTATAGAAAAATTCTTTAATTTTATTCATTATTCTCTTTAAAGCACTTTTTTCTTCTTCTGCTCCAACATTACTTGCAATACTTTTAGCAAAAGGCTTTGATGCAAAATATTTAATTATTGAATATGCATCTTTATAGTTTTCATCTAATTTTATTATATTTTTTATTGTTGCTTTTCTAACATCTATACCTGTTATATTTGAAATTAATACATCTGTTTTATCAATTTTTTCTAATGTTTGTCCAACTATTATTATTTTTTTAATATATCTATCTAAACCTATTTCTCTTAATTTTATAAATATCTTTTCTATAGTATCTGTAAGTCTTCCCTGTATTACTCCAGATATATCTGAAGGTTTTATAATCCTTTTATTAGGATCTGCTGTAACAACTGTTGAAAGTGATATATTGTTATCATTTTTAACATATTCTTTTAATGCAACATTATATGATGTTTTTAATTTTTCTGCCTCTGAATATCCTATATTAAATATATATTCTATATCTGTTGTAATATCATTTCCACCTATATCAAATGTATCTGCATATATAAATGTTCCTTTAATAAATAATCCAATATCTGTTTTTCTATAGCCCATGTCCATTATTAAAAGATCTTCTTTTTTTTCTCTTTCTTCACAGTAGAAATCTTTTTCGGCAAGTATTTTAGGTGAATATCCATCAATACTTAATCCTGCTTTTTCAAATACATTTTTAAGTTCACTAATATATAATTTTTTAGCAATTATTGCTTGAGCATATAATGTAATCTTTGAACTTTTCTTACCTATAGGCTCTTTTACCATCTCACCTGAATCTAATTCAAATATATCTGGTATTATATCAATAATTGTATATCCTGTTTCTACATCAGATTTTCCTATTTCTAGTATTGTACTTATAACATCATTTTCTGTAACTCTTTGTTCTTTATTATTTACTGTTTTTATTGCTTGTTTTTGTAATATCTGCAGTTTATTCCCGAGGTAGAGAAACATATGCAGAATTGATTTTTAATTTTGAAATTTTTTCCGCTTCGTCTACCACTTCGCTTAAAATTGAAATAAGAGAATTTTCATCAAACCCTAACAAATTCCCTTTAGCCTCTAAATCACATTCTTTATGTGATGCAACTATAAGTTGTATGTGATTTGAATTGTCAATTTTTCCTATTACTAAGCTTACTTTGGAATAACTTATATCAACTCCAACAATTATATCACCAATTGCCAAAACTGCCTCCATTTTAACTTAAATTTACTGTTTAAATAGTATTACATTTCTGTAAAAAAGTCAAATAATTTTAACATATTTTTTCATGTTTTAAAAGAGTTAAATTTAAGCTATTTTTTACCTGTTTCATTTTTATTTATATACAATTTATCAATATAATACCTTCTTATTATTGACAAATTATTAAACATTCTGCTTACAAAAACTACTACTGCTGCTATATGTATATCAAGATTTAATTTTATTCCCAAATATACTAACATCATAGTTAGAAGAGCATTTCCAAAAAAACCTGATATAAAAACTTTAAAGTCAAATCTTCCTTTTATTTTAGAGGCAATTGCTCCAAATATTGTATCTAATATTGCAAGTATTGCAACAGATACATACATTGAATATGTATATGGTATTATTGGAAGACTTTTTCCTATAAGTACCCCGAAGTACTACTCCTATAACCATTATTATATAAAACATAAATATCCTATTTCTCCTTTAATCAAAACATCCTATATCACAAGTATTACATAAAGATGTATCACAAGATATATCCATATTTGTTATCTCTTGTACAATTTTTTCTAATTCTTCTTTTTCTATCCTATATTCTGTACCACAATTTTCACATTCTGCTTCAACAAAACCTTGATTTAATAACACTTTTAAATCCTCTCTAGGTATATAATTTAAAGATTCTATAAAATCTTCTCTTTTACATCCACATTCTTTATGTGTTTGTGGAAACTTTTTACTATCTTGCATATTTAAATTTCACCTCTTCATCATTTTTTCCTATTTTTATATTATCACCAAGCTTATATTCAACACTTTTTCCGATTTGCAAGCATCTGATTGATATATCCGTTCCTTAATAGTTATTGAACTTTCTAAATTTTTCTTGTTCCCTATAGCTTTTATTACATATGGACTTACTATTCTTTTTGAACTAACTAAAATTTCTTTACTATTTACAGAAACAATATCTGTATTATTATTATATCTATTATCATTTATTGCTATTGCTTCTGCTCCTGATATTATAAGTTGATTTACAAGTGTTAATATATCATTTGCAGATATCACAGAGGATTGATTGTCTTTAAGTACTATTTCTATTCCTTCTCCTGTTACATCATACATTCCGAAGTTTCATTTTTGTTTCTTCTAATTCTTTTTCTAATACTTCTGGAACTTTTTCTCCTGCAATCTCCGACTTTTTATATTGTTCAATCCTTCTTTCTAATGACTCAATATTTTTTGTATATTCTTTATTTTTTGTCTTTTCATTTAATATCTCTGATTTTATTTCTGTATCTTTTAACAATTTTATTGCTTTAAAATCAGTGTTTTCAACTGTTCTTACTTGTATAAATATTATCGATACTGTTATCATAGTAACTAAAACATATAATATATTTTTTATAATATTTATCTTTTTTATTTTTTCTTTTAAATCATTTTCTATTTTAATCTCTTCTTCTGTTTTAATCTTAGGTTTCCTTTTACTTTTTTTTATTTCTTTTCCTTCTAATCCATCATCATAATATTTATTCATGTTATTTTCCATATATTACCACTCTTATTTAATTATTGTCTTTTTTATCAATTTTCATATATTCTGTCTTATATACCCCGATTATATTTAGGAATATATATATTAGTTTGTTTTTGAAGTTCTACTCCTATTCCGAGAACTTTCTAATATTTTCAAAATTCCTCCCGGAATATCTAAAGCTGTCTTCAAATATCCGACTATTCCCTATCGCTCTTATAACATATGGTCCACCTATTTTTTCATCATTTATCTTAATAACAGTACCTATACAACTTATAGGAGTTGTAGCAATTATCCTTTGATCATTTACTGATATTGCCTCTGCCCCAGCATTTCTTAATATATTAACAATTTCTATTATATCTGTATCATGTACGATTATAGGAAGGGCTTCTACACCTAATTTTTTCTTATCATCACCGATCTTTTAATACAAGTTCTATTCCATCACCTTTTAACGATACTAATCCTAATTTTTTATTATTTTCTGCTATTTCCTTTTTCTTTTCATCTGCAATATCACTTCTTCCGACTTGCATTATTCTTTAAAGTTTCTAATTCCTTTTGTTTTCTTTCCATTTTTTCTATAAGCTCAGTATTTTTAGACATTTCACTTGTAAGTGTATCTCTAAGTTCATTTGTCTCAGTACTAACAATTCCTTCTATATTCTTGTTATTTATTCTTGATAATGTTGTAATTCCTAAACTTATCAAAAATACTGCGACAATTATTATTACTTTAAACATGTTTTTTTGTAACTTACTATCATTTCTGAAATCATCTATCAGTTTATTTTCTAATTCTAATTTTTTTTCTTTTTTCTCTTCTTCGTTTTCTTTTTTTTCTATCTCAACATAATCTTTATCATAATATCTTTTATTCATGTTTTTCCCTACTTAAAAATTTTGTTAAAATTTTATTTATCAAATATATCTTAACACTTTTATCATTATATCTTTTCTCTAAATACCATATAATTTCTTTTTTGATTTTTATCATTAAAAATCTCGCCTTCTTTTCCTTTTTCTGTTTCAATTATATGTTTTGAGATCGAAATTTGTGCTCTAAGTTCTGTTAATTCATCTTTTAAAATAATTTTTTTCTTTTCATCTTTTAAATCAAGTATAAATTGTCTATCTTTTTTTTCAATACTTGTAACTTTATTTGTTAATTCATAATAATCAAGTACATATTTTATCTTATTTATTTTTTCTAAAATATCTAAGTCTTCTCTATCTATTCTTTTCTTATCACTTAATGATGTTGTCTTTAGACCTAATAACATTATTATTTTTTGAAGTTCATCACTTTTTCTTAATATATATCCATTTTTATCAATTATATAATATCCATTCTCATCTGATATTTGATAATTTTCATTTCTTTCTTCTACATATATTTCTATTTTATCTGGAAATACTGGATATATTTTTACATCTTGTATCCTAGCATTTTCTTTAAGTTTAAATATTCCTTTAAAATATCTTTGTAAAAAAATATTTCTTCCTTCTACAATACCACTATCTGTTTTTATTTTATCAATATCTAAATTACTAGCATTTTTTACTTCAATTTTCTTAACTTTAAACATATCTGAAGTTAAGAAAAACACAAGACATGCTGTAAATATTATAACAAAAAGTATTGTAAAAATTATTTTCTTACCATTTCCTTTTTCTGCTTCCCCCATATTTACCACCAATCAAATATTTAATTTTCATCTATTATATTATTTATTTCATCCAATTTAGGAAGTTCATCTAAGCTATTAATACCAAAAGTTAATAAGAATTTTTCTGTTGTCCTATATCCCATAGGTCTTCCGCAAAGTTTCACGTTTCCCACTTTCTTTTATAAGTCCATATTCTATAAGCTTATATATTATAGCATCTGAAGATACTCCCCTTATATTTTCAATTTCTGCTCTTGTTATATCTTCATTATATGCAATAATAGACAAAACTTCCATAGCAGCTTTTGTAAGTTTAGGATTTGTTCTTTTATCAAATATCTTGTTTATATATTCCATTGTTTCTTTTTTTGCAACAAATTGAACCATTCCATCTGTGATTATAAGCTCAATTCCACTATTATCATCAGAATATTTTTCTTCAATTAATCTTTCAATATTTTCAACTATTTCTTCCTTTTTAACTTCAAGAGTTTCTGCTAACAATTCAATCGCAATAGGTTCTCCTGAAAAAAATATTATTGCCTCTATCTTTTCTTTTAATTTCATTTTAAATATTATTTTCCTTCTTCTAATTGACATTCATTATATTTTAAAGTATAATTGTACATGTTCGGTGAAGTAGCTCAGTTGGCTAGAGCATTCGGTTCATACCCGAAGGGTCAGGGGTTCAAGTCCCTTCTTCACTACCAGATACTTTTTTAAAAGTATCTTTTTTTTTGCTTTTATACCCCTCATCTTTAATTATTACTATATATTACTATCCTATATATATCATATAGTATTTATTATTTTTTATCCTTCATTCTTCATTACTATTTGTTAATAACATTAATGAAATTTAGACTTTCTACAAAATCTAAATTTCATTTTTCATTAATATTACTTTATTATTATTGTTATTATCCTTAGTTTTTACTTTTTTTTATTATATTTTTATTTATTATTTAATATTTATCATTTATTTATTTTTATATTAACATTCACAATTTCTTGGTGTTCTTGGGAATGGTAATACATCTCTTATATTTTGTACTCCTGTTAAATACATTATAAGTCTTTCAAATCCAAGACCAAATCCTGAATGTTCTACAGTACCATATCTTCTTAAATCTAGATACCAGTCATAACCTTCTATATTCATTCCTAATTTTTCCATTTTATCTATAAGAACATCTAATCTTTCTTCCCTTTGGCTTCCCCCTACAAGTTCACCTATTCCTGGAACTAAAAGGTCTGTTGCTGCAACAGTTTTTCCATCATTATTATTTCTCATATAAAATGCTTTAATATCTTTTGGATAATCAGTTAAAAATATAGGCATATTATATATTTCTTCTGCTAAATATCTTTCATGTTCTGTATCTAAATCTATACCCCATTCTACTTCTTTTTCAAATGCTTTACCTAATTTTTGTAATTTTTCTATTGCTTCTGTATATGTAACTCTTGCAAAATCGTTTGCTACTGCTTTTTCTAATTTTTCTATTAATCCTTCAGATACGAACTTATTTAAAAATTCTAATTCATCTTTAGCATTTTCAAATATATATTTTACTATATATTTAAACATTCCTTCTGCTATATCCATTATTTCATTTAAATCTGCAAATGCAACTTCTGGTTCTATCATCCAAAACTCTGCAGCATGTTTTGTTGTATTTGAATTTTCTGCCCTAAATGTAGGTCCAAATGTGTATATTTTTCCGGAAAGCATGTGCAAAACATTCTCCATTTAATTGTCCTGTAACAGATAAAAATGCATCTTTTCCAAAGAAATCTTTTTTCATTAATTCTGAATTAATTTCTTCTTGTTTCTTATTTTCTTTAGACAATTTTTCTGTTTCACTTACAATTTCTTCATTTTTAAGAGTTGTTATTTTAAACATTTCTCCTGCACCTTCACCATCACTACTTGTAATTATTGGTGTATTTACATATATATAACCATTTTTTTGAAAATATTCATGTATTGCCATTGATGCTAGTGATCTTATTCTAAATACACTTCTAAATAAATTTGAACGTGGTCTTAAGTGTGATATTGTACGGAAAAATTCGTATGTATGTCTCTTATTTTGTATTGGATATTTTTCATCACTTAATCCTTCTACTTCTATTTTAGTAACTTTAACTTCTATATCTTGTTTTCCTTGACTTTTAACTAATATACCTTTAACTTTTAAAGATGAGTATAATGTAGTTTTATCTATTTCTTTAAAATTTTCTATAGTATCATCTATAACAAGTTGTATACTTTTAAAATTACTACCATCATTTAGTTCTATAAACCCGGATAGCTTTAGAAAAACGAATATTTCTTACCCATCCTCTTAAATATACTTCTTTTCCTATATATTTATCTTTATTTTTTAATATTTCATCAATTTCTATTCTTTTTTCTCTTTCTTCCATAAATATCTCCTAATTATATTAACTTATAATATTTTTAACAATTCTTCTATCTTCTCTTTTGAATCTATTTCATTTACTCTAACTCTTACTTCTTTACCATTTTTAAGTCCAGATGTATACCATATTATATGTTTTCTTATATCTTTTACTGCTTTTTCTTTTCCATATAATTCTTCTAAAATATCATAATGTTTAAGTATTATTCCTTTTACATCTTCAAGATTTTCATCTTTTTCTATAATAGTATTTTTTTCCAAACTTTCAACAATATCTCTTATTCTATGTGGCTTTCCGAAGTGCACCTCTTGAAATCATAATTCCATCTGCTCCTGTTTCTTCAAGAACTTCAAATGCTTTCTTTGAACTTGTTATATCACCATTTGCAATAACAGGAATTGACACATTTTCTTTTACTTTTTTTATCATATCATATTTAGCAATACCAGAATAATATTGTTTTCTAGTTCTACCATGTATGGTAATCATTTTTATACCATGCTTTTCAGCAATCTTAGCTATTTCCAAACATGTAATATTGTCATCATCCCATCCGGAGTCTCATTTTCAAAGTTACTGGAACTTTAGAGTTATTAACAACTGCAATTATAATTTCTTCTGCTTTTTTTATATCTTTTAATAGGTCACTTCCTCCACCATTTTTAACAATCTTAGGTGCAGGGCAACCCATATTAATATCTAATATATCACATTTTTCACTTAATATTCTAGATGCTCTTGCCATATATTCAGCATCATCTCCAAATAATTGGTATGCTACCGGATATTCATTTTCATATTTTTCAAGCATCTTTAATGTTTTTTTATCTTCATGTACAACAGCCCTTGCATTAACCATTTCTGTCCATACAATTCCGAGCTTTGCTTATTTCTTTTTGTATTTGTCTAAAAGCCTTATCTGATACTCCTGCCATTGGACCTATTATAATATTATTTTCTATCTCTAAATTCCCAATCTTTAACTTCATTATCCCTCTTTCTTAATCATTGTTGTAGTTCCTTCAAAATCTACAAATATTGCCTTTTTCCTTCTACCACTTATAGAAAGCAATAATCCTATTGCCATAAAATTTGTTATAAGTGATGAACCACCATAACTTACAAAAGGAAGTGGTACACCTGTTACAGGTAATAATCCCATTGTCATCCCTATATTTTCAACCATATGATAGAAAAATATAGCTGTAATTCCTATTGCAATATATGTTCCAGAATTATCTTTAGCAGTTTTTGCAATATTTATACCTGCTAAAATTAAAAATATATATAATATTATTACCATTCCTGAAACAACAAATCCGAAACTCTTCTGATATTAATGAATAGATAAAATCTGTTGTTTTTGGATGTAAATATCCGAAGTTGTGCCTGTGTCCCTTTAAACATACCCATTCCAAATATTTGTCCTGAACCTATTGCAAGTTTAGATTGTATAACATTATACCCTATACCTCTAGGGTCTAAATCTGGATTCATAAATACTTTAAATCTTTGTAATGCATGTGGTGCATATACAGGAAGTATATACATATATATTAAATATATACCAATACCTCCGAAGTATTACTCCGAAGAAATATATATCTTTTTCTAAGCCCTCCAACATATAATATTGCTATAACCACAAAAATATATGCAAGAGCTGTACCATAATCTGGCTGTCTTATTATAAGTGTTATTGGTATTGCTGCAACTATTAATGAGATTATAAGCTTATAAAGCTTATTTATTTCATCTTTTCCCTTATATTGTAATCTAACTATTGTTGCTACTATAAACATTAAAATAAATATTTTACCAATTTCTGATGGTTGAAATGAGAATTCCCCCAAATTATACCAACTTGTTGCTCCAGATATTGGACTTGTAAAAAGTACTCCTACAAGAAGTCCTATAAATATAATATAAAAAAATGCTGAATATTTTAATATCTTATTATAATCTACAAATGTAAAAAATAATAAAAATGGAATTGATACTATAAACCATCTTACTTGTTTTGTAAAATCAACTAACCCTTTATTTATAGTTGCAGAATATAAAGCAAAAAGGCCTATTGCTAGAAGCAATAGGCTACATATTAACACTCTCCACTCTAAATTTTTAAAAAATTGCTTATTCATTATTCACCTTGACTATTACTTTCTTCTTTTGTTTCTTGTCTTTCTCTTTCTTTCTCTTTTTCTTCTTTTTCCCTTAAAAGTTTGCTTCTTCTTTCTTCTCTATTTCTTTCAATAATTTCTCTTTTTTCTTGTTCCTCTATTTCTTTTTCAACATCACCAATTGCTTCTTCTTTTTTTTCTGCAAGCTCTTCAACTATTTCTTCTATTTTTTGAATATTTCCTGCTTTCATTTCATTTTTCACATTAATAATTGGTGCTTTTATAACAAATCCTGTTTCAGATTTTTGTCCATCATTTTTTATAGAGTTTGTCATTTCTATTTCAACAGTTTTTTCATCAACAATTACATATTTTTGCATAACCTTAACAATATCTTGTTTCATTATTTCCATAAAATCTGTAGATATACTTGCTCTATCTTGTACTAATAATACATTTAATCTTTCTTTAGCAAAATTTCTTGTTGTTTCTTTTTTTTCTTCCTCTTGTTTGCCTTTTCCGAAGTCTTTTATCTCTTTTCCAAAACTCTCTTAATACTTCTAGCATAATATTTTTCCCTTTCTAAATATTATTTTCATATCTGTTTATTATCTTTTTTTAAACCATGAAAATAATCCTTTTTTAGCTGTAGGTATTGTTATTTCTACATTTTCCCCTAATATTCTTCTTGATATCTCAATATATGCTCTTCCTGATGGTGATTTCTTATTAGTTACAACTGGCTCTCCTTTATTTGTATGCATAATGATATATTCATCATCTGGTACAACCCCAACAAGTTCAATTGAAAGTAAGTCAACTATATCATCAACATCCATCATTTCACCTTTTCTTACCATTTCAGGTCTTAACCTATTTATTATAAGTTCTGGATTTCTAATTCCTGATACTTCTACAAGTGCAATGATCCTATCTGCATCTCTAATTGCAGATATTTCTGCTGTTGTTACAACTATCGCCCTATTTGCTCCTGCAACTGCATTTTTAAAACCTTGTTCTATTCCTGCAGGACAATCTATTAATATATAATCAAATTCTTCTCTAAGCTTATTTGTTATTTCTATCATTTGCTCTTCTGTAACTGCACTTTTATCTCTTGTTTGTGCTGCAGGAAGTAAATATAGGTCTGTAAATCTCTTATCTTTTATAAGTGCTTGTCTAAGCTTACATTTTCCTTCTGCTACATCAACTAGATCATATACTATTCTATTTTCTAATCCCATAACTACATCTAAGTTTCTAAGACCAATGTCTGTATCTACAAGTACAACCTTTTTTTCTGCTAATGCTAATGCTGCACCTAAATTTGCAGTAGTAGTTGTTTTACCAACTCCTCCTTTACCTGATGTAATTACTATTACTTCTCCCATTTTCTCCTCCATGGTTTAATTAATTTCTATATTATTATACCACATTTCTTAATATTGTAAAATACCCCCTATAAAACATAAAAAAACCCAGAGTATAATAAATACTCTAGGCCTAAATTAAAGTTTTTCATATCGACTATTATTGAATCTAATTAGATTCAACTTTCTTAACAAATCATAAGGATTATCAAAGAGATGGTCTCTCATTTCTCTTGACACCCTATTCTTTTCAACTAATTTTTTAACTAGTTTCTTATGGTCTTTAATTGCTTCTTCCCCTGAACTTAGATTTATAACTTTTATATCCATTTGTATATATTCTCCAATTTTAATAAAAGAAAATAATAGATATTATTGCTGGTTTCTATATTTCACCTCCTAAATATTTAAGTTTAAATATTTATTATCTTCTTTCAAATGCATTATATCATAGTTTTTAAAATTTACAAAATAAAAAAGACCTAAGGATTTTCCTTAGGCCCTGACCAATATATTTCTTCACCACTTCAAACTCTGCTCCTATTCTGAACAGCTATATTTTATACCAAATTGTTTTTCATTGATATTTAAGTCTTCACAGAGCTTTTTCGGATTATCACAATAATATATTTTATCCGTATTTTTTATAACTTTTTTAGCAATCAATTTTCCTACAAATTCTTTTATCTCGAACTCTCTTACTTCCCCGTTATCATTTTTTCTGATTTTCATTTTTTTCTCACCCTTATTTTTCAAATTTATTGAATCAGATTTTAAAATATATTATTATTATTGCACCTCCTTTAAGTTTTATTCAAAACTTAAAATCATCTTCAATATAATTATATTATAATCCATACCTTTATTTTTGTCAACATAATATAGCTGCATTTTTTCTATTAATTATTCTGTTCTATTAAACTTATTATTTTTTCTAATATTTCTTCTTTTCTTTCTTCATTACCGTTTATATGATGATATCCAATAACTGCTTCTAATGCAGTTGATTTTGCATATTCAGCTACACTTGTTCCTTTAGGAACATGAAAGTTTTTAGTATTTCTTGCTCTTCTTGCTATCGTTTTTTCTTCTTCTGTTAATATTTCTTCTAATCCTTCTAGTATTCTTGCTTGTTTTTTTGCATTTACAAGTTTTATACTCCTTAAATGTAATGTATGTGGTTTTGCATATGATTTTTCTATTAATCTTTCTCTTACTCTTAATTCATACACTGCATCACCTATATATGCCCATACTAAAGGTGAATACATATCTGCTTTAGTTAAATTATTACTGATATTATTGTTATTATTCTTATCTTCTTCTACCTTTTCTATAATACTTCTCCTACTCTTTCTAATGTTATATTTCCAATCCTATTTTTTCTTAAATCTTGTATAATTGTTTTAGATACTTTCTCTAAATCGACTTCATTTCCTCTTTTTACTATATTTTTGCTTTCCCCTATAGCTATCATAAGATTATATGGAACATTTGGATTATTTTTTATTCTTTCATAATCTTCGTTTGATATATTATATCTATTCATTATTAATTTTAGATATTCTTTATGTTCTATAATATCTTTTAAAAATTCATATGCAACATCTATCATATCAAATATATCATCTTTTATACTGCCGAACTGCCGCTAAATTATTACCTATTTTTGTATCTTCAAATTTAGGCCATAACATTCCTGGGCTGTCTATTATAGAAATCTTATCATTTACTCTTACCCATTTAAGTTTTTTAGTTACTCCTGCCTTATTTTTAGCTTCTAAACTATTTTTTCCTAAAAGTTTGTTAATAATTGTACTTTTCCCAACATTTGGTATTCCCATTATTATTGTTTTTGTTGTATTAACACCTTTTTGTAAGCTTTCTAAATATCTTTTTAGTTCATCAATCCCTTTACCAGTATCTCCTATAGTTTCTATAACCTTATAGTCATTATTTTCAAAATATTCTTTCCATTTTTTAGTTTCTTTACTATCAGCTAGATCTATCTTGTTTAATAATACAACCCTTTTTATACTCGTCTTATTTTTTATCATTTCATTTAAATCTGGATTTCTTGATGCAATTGGTATTCTTGCATCTAATACTTCTACTACTGCATTAATACTTCCGAAGTATTTCTATTATTTCTCTTTTTGTTTTAAACATATGTCCTGGATACCAGTTAATATTGCTTCTTGAAATTTTTTCACTGTTAGTTTTCATCATTCACCTTTTTTATTATATGCTTTTCAATTTTACCATTCAAAAAAATCTGGATATTCCCCGTATACAACATCACCTTCTTCTATGTTATTTTCTTTTGCATATTGTTGAATTTCTTTTCTCATTTTAACATACTCGTCATAGTGTATATAATCGCAAATTTCTTGAATGCTATGCATAATCTCCTTTTGTCTTTGTTTTTTTGTCATATTTATATATTCTATAGCCGTTAGTGTAAACCATTGTTTAATCCATATTTTCTCTAAAATCATTCCTTCTGATATTAATTTTCTTGCTTTTTTTAGTTGTATTTCGGTTAACATACCTTTTAACGCTTCTATTACCTTACTATAGAATGTCATAACTATATTATAATATACATCATATTGTTCTATTTTTTTAAAATTATTACATACTATATTTCTAAATAATAATATATCTAAAATTAATTCAGGTATTACATAGTTAAAATCATATAATATATCTTTCTTTACAGATTTAGCAATACTAAAATATTCTCTTGTATCCTCATCTAATTCATTATCAACCGCAGTAATATTTCTTGCTCCTTGATATGCATGTCTTAGTTCATATAGAAATCCCAGAATATGAAGTTTCATTTCATCTTCTGCTTTATCTTCACTCCTTTCAAATCCCACAAAATGACTAATAGCATCATATAATTCATAAAAATCATCAAAAGTTCCTTGAATATTAAATCCTGTATAGTTTTCAGTTAATGTTATTCTTATCATATCTCCACCTCTCTATAAATAATATATTTATATTATACCACATTTCTTTATTTAAGCATATCTTAGTAATTCTAATTATATTCTTAAACAAAAGATGAGAAAACAACACTTTTCCCATCTTCATTATTATTATCTAATCTTATACTGATTTCTATCTGCTCTTTCGTCAATTTCTCTTTCATATTTATCTGTAGCATAAAACCAATCTGTCTTATTGTCTTTAGTACTACCTTTCCTATTCTTATTAAACATTACATCTAGGAAATTTAACAATGCTATAATTATACCTAAAATCATTGCTATTACATTTACCATTTGTTCTTTTCCAGAGATGTTTCCATTCATAAGGGATATTCCATATGTGAAAAATGCGAAATATGTTCCTAAATATATACTTGCAAACACTAAATTTCTTCTAAATATCATAAATATTGATATTAGTGTTATAAATATTACTACTATTTCTATTTCTACACTTGGAGATGTAAAAGGTATTGTTGCACCACTTGATAACATAAGTGCTACATATACTCTAAACATCCAAAACATTATTGCAAACATATTTAACATGTAACTTACTAATTCCATCATACCTCTTTTCTTTTGTTTAAATTAATTTGTTTTTACTGTATTTACTGTTTTTTTCTTTTCTTTTGAGACTTCTTCTAATTGATCTACAAGTTTTATAAGTTTTTGTATATCTTTACCTGTATATTCAAAATCACCTTGTTTAATAACATCTTTTAAAGTCTTATTTTGTTTTATTATTGCATCTTTAAGTTCATCTTCATTTGCTAAATCTCTTACATCAATATCTATAGCATTTTCTGTAAGCATTCTTTGCATAGCTTCTTTTAAATTATTTCCTATACCAACTTTTCCTTTGTTTGCTACAATTACTTTTTTAAGAACTGGTACTGAATCTTCATTTAAAAATACTTGATATATTGTTTTAATATATAGTGTTGTATTTTCATATGGAAGTAATATTCTAACTGTCTTTAATTCTGTTCCTAAAGTTGTAAGTTCTCTTAATTCTTTTTGAACCTTTTCATCTTTTTCTATTTGAGTATCTATAAAACTTAGACTTAATTCTGATTTTTCATTATATCTATACATTGTAAGCTTATTTACACCATTTTCTGATTGTCCTACTAAATATGAAACAATATTCTTTCTCTTTTCTGGTGTATATGTTGTTATAATTGCTGGTTTTAAGTCAGTACCTTCTTTTAATATTGTATACATTGATGTAGAACTTTTTTGTCCTGAACCTGAAACTTCTGTAACTTCCCATCTATCATCTGCCCTGTATATGTTATCCACATCTGTATTGTGATATGTTGATAACACTTTTGCTTGTATGTCAAATAAGTATTGTGGGTATCTCATTTGTTTCTTTATATTTTCTGGTAATTCATTATAATTTTTTAACAATGTTGGATATGTTTTCATTATTGTTGATATAAAAGGATCTGTTGTATCTGTTACATAAAAATCAATATTCCCATTATATGCATCTACTATAACTTTTACTGAATTTCTAATAAAATTAATTCTTTCTTTTCCACCTTGTTCTGCTTCAATAGGGACTTTTTGTGAATATGGATATCTTCCTGTTATTGTATATCCATCTATAACCCAAGCAAGTCCTCCATCTTCTTTAACCACTAAATATGGATCTTTATCATATCTAATATTTGGTAAAATTTTCTTTGCTCTTTCAGTTATTTGTCTGTTTAATAAGATTCTTGTATCATCTGTAATCTTATTATTAAACACTAAGTCTGTTGTACCTTTAGTTAATGTTATTATAAGTCTTTCTAAAAAGTTTAATTTTATTCCACCATTTCCTGAATATATATTTTCCTTATTTGTAAGGGTTGATGTTGGATAATCATATTCTTTCATATCTTTACCACCAACTACTCCATATGTATTTGTATTATTTCCATAATATAATCTAGGTTCTTTAATCTTAATACCATTTAATTCTTGGCCTTCAAATTTTTCTGAAGTATTTAAAAGATATCCATTTTCATTTACCTTACTTGATGATGTAAGTATACCAAAATTACCATGTGTATATTTATATATCTTATTTGTAAGAGTTTTATCTTTATCATCCATTTCTCTTGTAGTTAGATATTCATATTCATTACCATTTTTAACTAAATTAGGTGTACCATATTTATATAATGTTTTCTTTTCCTTATTATCTGTATTATTTTCAAGTGTTTCTGTAACAACATCTGGTGTAATTATTGGTAATTTTTCAATAGACTCTGAATCTTTTTTTACCTTTTCAGATGTTATTTCTGTACCTTTTGTTATTTCTTTATTCTCAATATTAACATTATATGCTTCTTCTGTTGCTCTTATATTTTGTAATATATATTCTTTTTCTCTATCAATATCATTTCCTCTTAAGAAAATAAAATCTATAACAAAGTTTGCTAAAAATATTACTATTAATGTTGCAGGTACAAATAATATAGAAAATAATATCTTTTTAGATTCTTCTTTTCTTATACCTTTTATAAAATAGTATACTGCAATTATTATTGCAACACTTATTATTCTATATATCCATAATTTTATATTCACATCTAAAAATCCTGCTCCTGTTAAATATGATCCTTTAATAGATTCTTTTTGAAGCATATCTCCTATTAGTATATCTTGATGTGATAAAAAATTATACATAATTACAACAACTGTTCCTACTATTATTACATTTATAAGTTGTTTAACCATTTTAAGGCTTTTAAAACCTTTAAATTCTATTCCTTCTAAATTTGTATTAATAACTAATATATAATATCCGAACTATATATAATGCAAGTATTGCTAAAAATATTAATATCATTTTTAATATAGTTTGTATAACTGGTATTGCCATTATAAAATAGCTATAATCCATATGAAATATTGGATCTTTTTTTCCAAAAAATCCCATATTAATAACTCCTAATACTTTTCCTGCTAAAAAGTATTGTACAACAAGTGCTGATATTATTGCTATAATTATTGCCAAACTATTGTTATGTAGTCTAGGAAGTTCTTTTCCTTCTGCTATAAAATGTTCTTTAAGCCCTCTTCTTATCCCTATATTTGTAATTATTATAGCTACATATACAAATATTGCTGATACACAAAATATTCCTACCCTTTCAAAGAAATTAGTATGAAAAACTTTCAAATATTCTTCTCCCATTTCTTTAAATTGTATCGTTTCAGATATGTAATATACACTTGTAACAACTAAAAGTATTGCTATTATAAATATTGTTAAAAGTGTAGATAATATTTTCTTTTTGTTCATATGTCCTCCACATAATCTATTCAAAGATAGCATCTACAAATTCTTTTGCATTAAATTTTTGAAGATCTGTTATCTTTTCCCCTGTTCCTATATACATTATAGGAAGTTTTGTTCTATTTACTATTCCTATTATTACTCCACCTTTTGATGTTCCATCAAGTTTTGTAAGCACATAACCATCTATATCTGTGACTTCTGCAAATGCTTTTGCTTGTTCTATAGCATTTTGTCCTGTTGTTCCATCTAGTACAAGTAATGTTTCTTTTGTATAATTATCTTTTAACAGTTTATCTACCGACTTGTTTATTTTTTTTAATTCTTCCATCAAGTTTTTCTTGTTATGAAGTCTACCAGCCGTATCTATTATTATTATATCATAATTTCTTTCATTTGCATATTCTAAGCTTGAATATACAACTGATGATGGATCTTCATTTTCTCTTATTTCTGTTATATCTACTCCTGATCTTTCAGCCCACATTTTTATTTGTTCTCCTGCTGCTGCTCTAAATGTATCTGCTGGTACTAGTAAAACTTTTTTTCCTTCATCAATATAGCCTTTTGCCATTTTTCCAATTGTTGTTGTTTTACCTGCTCCATTTACCCCAATTATCAATATACATTTTTTAACATTTTCTTCTTTCTTTTCAATATCAATCATATCTACAATTATTTTTTTAAGTTCTTCTTTTACTTTTTCTGGTTCTTCTATTCCTTTTTTCTTAATATTTTCTCTTAAACTTGATATTATAATACTCACTGTATCCATACCAAGATCTGCCATTATTAATACTTCTTCTAAATTTTCTAAAAGTTCTTCATCTACTTTCTTAAATCCAGAAAAAACTTCATTTATCTTATTTCCTATATTATCTCTTGTTTTTATTAATTTTTCTTTTATCTTATCAAAAAATCCCATCTATTCTCCATTTCTATTAAATAAATTTATTAAAATTTATTTATATTTTAACATATTTTAACCTAAAAATCTCTATAATAACAAAATATATTTGCATAAGAAAAAGACTATATAACTAACTGTCATATAGTCTTTTCCCTTATGCATCTGTGAAATACTCTATTTTCATAGATGCCAAATTATACAACATTTCAAATAAAACTGAACTTTCATTTAGATCTATTGTTTTTCTCCCTTTAAATCCTTTTATCTTCATACTGATTTTCTGAACTCCCATTTCGAACTCAGTATTAATCTTATCTAGATTTAAAACTCTTAATTCATTAGTATCAATGTTTCTAACTACTAATGAATTAATAATAATATTTTGAAAATTCTTCAAGATATCCTCTATGATCTCTTCAACATCATTAATATTATTAAGAGTCACTAACTTTGCATTAATAAAAATACCTTCTAGTTTGTAGTGTTTCCGATTGATCTTAAAAATATCATAATTTTCTTCATCTGGTTCATACTTATAATCAATTAATTTTAAATCTCCTACATAATTAATTGCATAAAGGCTTGAAACTTCTAATAATTTAGGAAATTTCAAAATATGTAGATTCTTTTCACATTGAAATTTACATGTTAATAGATCATCAACACGTTCAATTCTTCTTAAATTCTTTTCCTCTCCATTTCTGCATTTTATTGAAGCTACTTTATCATAGCCTTCTATTATTTTTTTTAATAACCTCTCTGTATTACTTTTTTCTGTGATAGTAACTTTTTTCCCTGTATTATTTACAAGTACTATGCCCTTAGGCATAAAAAGATTATTATTTTTTTTGTTTATATTATTATTTCTCATGATAACCACCTTCCTTATGCTAAATTTTTAGCAACAGTATTATTTTTTTATAACTTATAATTAAATATTACCACCTTTTCTTGTTTTTTACAAATGTTTTCTTTACTTTTGTTTATTGTTTCTTAATAACCTCTGTCATATTATTTACAAGTATAATTGCTTCATCTTCTTTTATACTTAGTTTTCCATATATACCAACAACATTGTTTTCTTTTATAATATCCTTGTATCTATCATATACACTTTCAAATATCATAAGATTCATAGTTCCATATATATCTTCAAGTTCTACAAAACAAATCATATTTCCTTTTCTACTTATCTTTTTGTTCACACTGTTTATGATTCCTACTGTTTTTATAATATCTTCATCTTTAAATTTTGTTGTTTTTTCTTCATCATCACTATATTCTATTTCATTTTCTATATCTTCATCCATTATATTTTCTGCATTTCCTGTAAGGTTTGCAAAATCTATTGAATTAAATGTAACAACATTTTTAAGCTTATCATATATCTTAGTGATTGGATGTCCTGATATATATATTCCTATCATTTCTTTCTCATCAAGTAATTTTTCTTTTTCTGACATATCTTTAACATCTATATATAGGTGGTCTACTTCGTCTTTTTTATCATCATCTCCTTCAAACATTTCAAACATACTTGTTTGATCTTTCATAACACTTGTATTTGATTTTGTAAAATATTCTATAATATCTTCATATGATTCTAGTAATTTTTTTCTATTATTTTCAAGTTCATCAAATGCTCCTGCTCTTAT